>Ga0335083_10004897_pt1 | contig 16981 bp, 10 predicted proteins | sample Lox_Sample_42_FD_206716 | JGI IMG/M metagenome (GOLD analysis project Ga0335083, IMG submission 206716) | Soil microbial communities from Loxahatchee National Wildlife Refuge, Florida, United States - Lox_Sample_4.2 | ecosystem: Environmental > Terrestrial > Soil > Wetlands | place: USA... | reverse complement strand
CTTCGACGATGGCGGCCACGGCCACCGCGCCGACGATTTTTTCGCGCCGTGACGCGGCTTTGGCTTTGGCGGCCTCTTCGGAAATAATTTGCTCCCTGAGCCCGGCGAGAACGGGAAGCTGGCGGAATTTATCGCGCAGGGCGGTTTGCCGCGCGCAATGCTCTTCGAGCCAGCGGGACAATTCAGGGTCGGTCTTCGCCAGCGCCAGCGCCGCGGCCGTTTCAGGATCTTCCGCGTCCGATGTTCCCGGACGGTAAAGCAACAGAACCTGTTTGGCTTCGTCGTTATTCACGATTGGGAGGGGTTTGAATGTTGGTCAGCAAATGATGCAGTTTTTCCAGCCCGCGCGTCAGCCGGGATTTGACGGTGCCGAGCGGGATGCCGAGGATCTCGGCGATTTCGTTGTAGGAATAATCCTCCAGGTAAAAAAGCATCACGGCGGCGCGATAAATCTCGTCGAGCTGCCCCAGTGCCTGGAGCAATTGCTCCGAATCGAGCTGGTTGATGGTGGCTGGCGAGACGACGGGCAATTCCGCCGCAGCGTACTCCAGTTCCACGTGCGGGAACCGTGTTTGTCTCCGCCGCGAACCCAGAAATTCCCGGTGCAAGGTGGTAAACAGCCATGTCTTCACTTTAGTCACGTCGCGCAATTGATGGCCTTTGGCAGCCCAGATGCAAAAAGTCTGTTGAGTAAGGTCGCAGGCTTCCGCTTCATCGCGTGTGAGGCTAAACGCGAACTGATAAAGCGGACCGTAATGACAGGTCACCAAATTCTCAAAATCTACATCTTTTGCCATAGTGCGGCAACATAACTAAGAGTAATAGCCGGGCAGATTGTTCCATGCACTTTTCTACGCCTGAACAATTTAGGTTACACCATCCATCGCTAACAAACAGCCATGAGCTTTTCGAGAAAATAATAATGCAGCGCCCGATGACGTTGTTCGCTTCGCCTGGGATTGTATGTTCGCCCCTGATGCTCAAGGATATTTGCGTCGTTTTTCGGCAAATAAAATCACTCCGAAAAGACCATCGAAATGAGGGAATAATGGCACAATTCATGCGTTTCCCATCGAAACTGATTGTTCGTAATCAGTCAGAAAACCAGAAAACACATGATAAATCTTATCCATGGCCGGAGCCGTCGCTTGTGGCGGCCCGTGGTGTTTTCTTTTTTTTCATCGTTCATACTCGTCTTCACCGCGCGCTCTTCGCACGGTGAAGATGCCAATTTGGAACAAGAGGTTCACGCGCTCCAGCAGCAGAACGCGCTCTTGCAGCAGCAACTCGAAAAACAAAATCAGTCGATCGAAACACTCTCGAAAAAAGTACAAGAGTTGGAGACGGCCAGTTCAGAGCATGAAAACACCGGGACCCAAAATGCTCCGCCCGAAGCACCCTCGGGATATAATTTCGGCAAGGTCAATTTGAGTGGCGAAGGCGGTGTAGGTTTATTCAAAACCGGTCCCCAGGGCTTTTCGCCCGATGCCAATTTCCGCATTGATGAAGCGCGGCTGTTTTTGGAAGCGCCCATCTGGAAGGAAGTTTATTTCCAGGGCGAGGTTGACCTGGCTACGCGCGAGAACGACAACCTGAACGTACAGTTGGGCGAATTATATTTGGATGCGCAGGACATCTCCGATCTCTGGGGCCGTGACGGCCAGTTAAATCTCCGCGCCGGGCGGATGTATTATCCGTTTGGTGAGGAATATCTCAGGCGTTACACCATTGATGACCCGCTCATCTCTCATTCCATCCCGGATATCTGGGGCTACGGCACCGGCCTGGAAGCCTACGGCGATCTTGGCAAATTCAATTATACCGTGGCCGTGCAGGAAGCCAGCGGCGTGAACGGTGTGACCGATTTTAACAGCAACGAACAGGTGACCGGGAGGATCGGATATAAACCGAACAAGCATTGGGACTTCAGCGTCAGCGCCACGCGCACCGGTAATTTGAGCGCGCAAAACGACGTGGTCTCATCCTTATGGTTTGGCAATACCCTGTTCGAATCCCTCGGCGGCCCCGGCACCACTACTTTCAATGTCGGGATGGTGGAAGGCGATGTCACCACGCGCTGGTCGCAATGGTCCGGCGGATACATCCATGCGTTTGGCGGGGCCGGGCGTTATGATGATAATGATCCCGCGGCGAATAATGCCCGGGATTTTTTCTACTATGCGGTGGAAGGAGTCCAAAATCTGCCGAAGAAATTTTATGTGGCCACTCAGTTTAGCCAGGCGTTTTCGGATAAAGGCATGCCAATCGTCGGTTTCGGCAGTTATGATAATTTTGGTTTTCCTACCCTGACCACGGACTTGTGGCGATGGAGTTTGGGGTTGGGTTATCGTTTCAGCGACCAGCTTTTGATCAAAACCGAATATGCGTTTGAAGGCGGCCAGGACATCGGCGGCCAGGCGCGCAACCAGGAAAACTTTTTTGGCACCGAAGCAGCCTTTAAATTCTAAAGCACATGGAACTTTTTCCATCCCCCAAGCCTCTTATCGTCCAATGTTCATGCATGAAAGGGTTCATCGCTTTGGTAATGGCGTTTTTCATCTGCGGTGCTTCCGCATTTGCGGGAACCATCGTGGGTAATATTCACGCGGAAGGCAAAGCCGGTGTGGATGATAATGCCGGCCAGTCGGATGGCGCCTACGCCAGCCGTAAATATAAATTTGTTCCGAAAATGGATTATGCCGCCATGCACGACTTTGTTGTCTACATCGAAGGGCCTGTAGGGACCAACCAGGCGCCGGCCACGAATATCGTGACCGTCAGCACGAAACAAATCGCCCAGCACGGCGCGCAATTTACCCCACATGTTCTGCCGGTGATGGTGGGAACAACGGTGGAATGGCCCAATAACGATGACATTTACCACAATGTTTTTTCCATGTCGGATGCCAAGCAATTCGACCTCGGCCTTTACAAGGGCGATCCTCCGGATAAGCGGGTCACCTTTAGCAAACCCGGGCGGGTGGATGTGTATTGCTCCATTCACCAAAACATGCACTGTGTCGTGCTCGTTTTAGAGAACCCGTACTTCGCGGTGACAGATGAAAATGGAGACTACAAAATTCCGGATGTTCCCCCGGGAACCTATAAATTGAAAGCCTGGCAGGAACGGCTTCCTGCGGACGAACAGGAAATTGTTGTTCCAGCCAGCGGGGAAGTGAAAGCCGACTTTACACTGACCATAAAAAATCTTCCGCAATACTGATCCCGGCCATGCTCAAACCCAATTTCCGTACTAAAGTGCTCGCGCCGGTGATCATCGTGATGATCCTGCTGGTGGCGGCCACGGTCTTTGTCGTTAACCGCCGCATCATGCGCCAGTTTGAAACTGAAGCCCGCCATACCCTTGCCACGGCGGACACTGTTTTCCAAAATTTGCAAAGCATTCACAGCGACGACCTGGAAACCCGGTTTCATGGCCTCGTCAACGAGCCTCTTTACCTGGCCGCCTTTCAAACTGCCGACCCGGCTACCTTGCACAGCCAGTTGCGCACCTTGCTTGCGGCAGAAAAAGACGTCGCCCTTGTATTTTACGTCCCCACTAATAGCTGGAACATCCTTGCCAGTGAACAGCGTGATAAAAACATATCTGAAGATATGTTCGCCATTTCTGCCCGTGCCGCTGTGCAGCAGGCGCTTCAAGGCCAGGAAAAAGTGGATACCATCCGCGCCGGCGACCGCCTCTATGAAGTGATTTCTATTCCCGTCTATGACACGTACAAAACATTGATCGGTGCTTTGACACTCGGCTCGGAAATTGGCGACGCTGACGCGCGTAAATTCAGTCAAATCACGCGTTCACAAATTCTTTTTTTTGCTGACGGACATATCGTTGCCTCGACGCTGACTAATTCAGCCGCCGGGACTGAGCTGGCGGGCCTCATCACCGACCCGCTTTTATACAATGGGGTAAGGCAAATTCCCCTGGGCGATGAGCATTATTTCTACATCGCGGGACGTTTCAATTCCCTGGGCGATGACAAGTCGCTGGGGTACGTTCTCTTGAGCTCTTATGAAGACTCGCTGCGCGCACTCAAGGAGACGCAACAGGCATTATTGGGTGTCAGCCTTTGCGCCATATTGATTGGAGGGACGATTATTTGGCTTCTCATAAACAAAGTTACCCGGCCACTGCATGAACTGCGCAACAGCGCCGAAGCCGTGGGGCGCGGAGATTTTTCCCGGCGCGTCCCTGTCCGATCCCAGGATGAATTCGGTGAACTCGCGGGGGTGTTTAACCAAATGACCGAAAACGTCCAGCAATCCCGCGCCCAGTTGGAAAAGACTGTGGAAACTCTCAAAGCAACTCAGGGCCAGCTTATCCAGAGTGAGAAACTCTCAGCCGTAGGTGAATTCGTTGCCGGTGTGGCCCATGAGTTGAATAATCCATTGGCTGCAGTGATGGGCTTTGCTGAATTACTCCGCGAAGCAGACATGGAATCGCCGTATCGCCGGCAATTAGACCTAATTTACAAGGCGGCCCAACGGTGCCAAAAGATCGTCCAATCGCTTTTAAGTTTCGCCCGGCGTCACCAGCCGGAGCGAAAACCCGTGTCTGTAAACGAACTTGTCGAAGCCGTTTTGGATATCGTCGCTTATCCATTGAGAACAGGAAATATCGAGGTCGCGACGAAATTGGATCGCCAATTGCCCCTGGTTATGGCCGATGGACATCAGATCCAACAGGTCCTCCTGAATATTATCAATAATGCGCGCCAGGCTATCGAAGCGCATCAGGCCGGCGGCAAAATTTCCATCAAGTCAGGCGTTTCGGGTAAAAACGTGCGAATCACGATCCAAGACAGCGGCCCGGGCATTCCGCAGGAAAATCTGCGCCGCATCTTTGATCCTTTCTTTACCACCAAAGAAGTCGGCAAAGGCACCGGCCTGGGCTTGAGTCTTTGCTATGGCATCGTGCGCGAACACGGCGGCAATATTATCGTCGAAAGCCAATTAGGCCAGGGCGCGACGTTTCTTATCGATTTGCCCATGGTCGAGGATTCCCCCGCAGTGGCGCAAACGCTTGCTCCCGCGGAAAAGGAAAAATTAAATCCCATCGAAGGACACGGTAAAAGAGTCCTCGTGATCGATGATGAAGCCGCCATTTTGCAACTGGTATCGGAAAGCCTGCGCCGCAGCGGCTTCCAGGTAGACACGGTCGCCGACGGCGCGACCGCCCTCCAACGGCTCAAGCAGGACCGTTACGATGTCACCCTTTGCGATTGGAAAATGCCGGGCCTGAACGGACGGGATGTCTATGAACAACTTTCCTCCTTCAATCCCGCTCTGTGCAAACGCATGATCTTCGTCACCGGCGATGTCATCAACGAACGCATGCAGCAATTTCTCAAGGCCGAAGACCGGCCCTGCCTCAGCAAACCTTTTGTCATCAGCGAACTCCGCGCCGCCATCCGGGACGTTCTCAAGGAGCCATAATTGGCTTTGGCCTTTCTCCGGTCCAAGGGAACAGCAATGCTTCTATAACGATAATGTAGCCACTTAAGTCTTTGGCTGCCAATGTTGTAGCCACTTTTAAAAATTTGTAGCCAGTTATGTAGCCACTTTAATCCTTGAGTATCAACGATGTAGCCAGTGTAGCCACTTATATACGAATATATCATCTACCTCCTCCACTGGCATTTGAGGCTTTTAAAAAAAACATTCATCCCACATTTTAAAACAAGCCATACTCATGGATAAAAACGCCAAAATCTTTGTCGCCGGTCATCGCGGGCTCGTCGGGAGCGCTATTTGGAGAAAATTAAAAGAACAGGGATTCACGCAATTGATTGGCCAGACCCACGCCGAGCTGGACCTGCTGGATGCACAAGCGGTTGCTCGATTTTTTGCCCAGGAAAAACCGGTATATGTTTTCGATGCTGCGGCCAAAGTCGGCGGGATTCAGGCCAATAATTCCTACCCGGCACAGTTCCTCTACGAAAATCTGCAGATCCAAAACAATCTGATTCATCATTCGTATCTCACCGGTGTGAAGAAGTTTCTATTCCTGGGAAGCTCCAGCATCTATCCCAAGCTCGCGCCCCAACCAATAAAGGAGGAGTATCTCTTGACCGGGCCATTGGAACCAACCAACGAATGGTACGCGACCGCGAAAATCGCCGGCATCAAAATGTGCCAGGCCTATCGCCGCCAATACGGCTGCGATTTCATCAGCGCATTGCCCACCAACCTGTATGGCCCCGGTGACCATTACGATCCGCAAAATTCGCACGTTCTTCCCGGTTTAATCCGCAAGTTTCATGAAGCCAAAATTTCCGGGCAAAGCGAAGTTGTTTGCTGGGGAACCGGCTCGCCCTTTCGGGAATTCCTTTACTCCGAAGATTTGGCCGAAGCCTGCATTTTCCTGATGGGGCATTATAGCGATGAACAATTTATCAACGTCGGTTCCGGTTCAGAAATTTCTATCAAGGCGCTTTCAGAAACCGTGGGCAAAGTCATAGGCTTCAAAGGTAAAATTATCTGGGATGTGTCCAAACCGGACGGCACACCGAGGAAGTTAATGGACAGCTCGCGTCTGTTTGCCTTGGGATGGCGTCCGAAGATGAACCTGGAAGATGGCATCCGCAGCACGTACGACGATTTTTTGTCGCAAAATAAATAAGAAATTAACCAGGCCACTGCCAGCAGGAGAATTGCAGATCCCTGGCTTCCATCGTGATAGCGGCGGCGAATCCCGGGGCAGGGGGCAGCCCCATCATTGTCCAGCGTTGGGCCGCCTCCACATTTCCCGAAATCGCCAATACGCTGGCTGGTTCTTCCGGTAAAAATGAAACCTCAACCTGGTTTAGCATCTCTGAAATCCCATCGCCCGTCGCCTTAAGCCACGCCTCCTTGCGCGTCCACAGGTAAAAAAAAGCCGGGATACGCTGTTCATTGGCCAGCGCCATTAATTTAGCAGTCTCGCGCGGCGAGAAAAACCGCGCAGCAATATCTTCCGCATCGTTTATCGGATGAATCCATTCCACATCAACACCGACGGCACAGGCTCTTGTCACCGCAATCAAAATGAGATCTTTAGAATGCGCGACATTGAAATGCAACATGCTTTGGCCGGAAATATCCCTTAAGGCCGGTTTGCCTCGTTTACTATAAGTGAAATGCAATTGCGCCGGATCCGTTTGTGCATAAGAACCCAGGATTGTTCGCAACAAGCCACGCCCGGCGATAAATCGATTCCGATCGGTTTCAAATTTGAATTGTCGCGCCCGGGCCCGTTCATCCTGGGAGAGCATCTGCTCCAGAGATAAAAAGCGCTCTCCAGATTTATTCAGGCTTGCTTCCCAAATATGAACATCCCTTCCCGCTAATGGCGGTTGACCTGGAGGAAGCTTCCAAATCAGCTTAGAATCAGGCATGGTGTCAAATACCCAAAAAAATTCAGAAATTTTGAATGGGAGTCGGAGACGGGTTCTTATTTGATGGTGTTGGGGTACTTTCGGAGGCTGAGAGATCCACAAGATATTCTTTAAACCGTTCAGCAAGGGTAATAACGTGCGGATCCTTCAGAAAAGAAAGATGGTCGCCGGGAACTTCTACCATTTGCAACCCTTTCTTAAATAAGCCATCCCATCCTAGATTGGTTTGTCCAGGATGACGGAATATTGCGTCCGTATTGTGCCGTGCCCGGAACAGTACCGCGTGACTTTGGATAGGGAGAAATTGGTAGCTTTTCCTGGCTTGATAGAAAATTTTTTCCATAATTTCCCACGATACATCGCCGACGGGGTGGTCGATTTTGTTCAAACCCTTAGCCTGCAATTTATCTGATTGGGGAATAGAAAATAATTGCTCAATCGCCGACATCATCCTGGCGTTCGCTTTTGACGATAAGCGTACCATGCGAAATTTCAACGATGCTTTTACACGGCCATATGTCAGGCCCTGCAGTCGCTGCCACCAGGGGGGAGCAGGAGGAATTATAGCCAAGGAATCCAGCAAAAAAATCATCACTACTTTCCTGCCCATCTGCTGCAGTTGATGCGCTACTTCAAATGCCAGCAATCCTCCGAAGGAGAATCCGGCCAAAAAGCAATCGCCGGAAGGATAGTGATGCTGAATAAGATCTGTGTGCATGGCAGCCCAATCTTTCATACTCGGCAGTTGCTTTATTTGATCCCGGGATGCAGCTTCAAACGTTTTTGGGCTCAATGGCACGACCGTTCCATAAATGGCCGGCCCCGCATCCCCAAGATGCTGTGCGAGCCGGCAGAGCCCGATGCTTGCATCAATAAAAAAAAGCGCTCCTTCAGAACGTCCAGGTTGCAATGGGACCACTTTAGGTTCACGTTTGCCATGATTTTCCAGAGCAAGGACCGCCGCCAATCCGCGGATCGTGGGATTTTGGAAAAAAATCGGTACAGGAAGATTAACCCGAAGTGCTCTGTTAATCTTTCCAATAATCTGGACGGCTAGCAGCGAATGGCCGCCCAAGGCAAAGAAATTTTCCTCAACACTTATAGGAGTGATTCCCAGTATTTCAGTCCAAATACCGGCCACCGTGCGTTCCATTTCATTTTTTGGTTCTTCAACACTTAGATTGCCTCTGTTCACCCGGGGGTTAGCCATGCCAGTGGAGAATGTCTTTGAAGCAGGTAAGATCTTCCAGGATTGTTCAATGATGAAGTCGAGGTTTTCGGGGCAGACTGCAATTTGAGGATCATTCGCAGATAGTGCGCGTTTCAAAGCCTCAACGCCATCGCGAGTCCGGATTCCCTTTTGTAACGCTTCATCTCTCCATTCCTCGACACCAATTTGTGCCTTCATATCTGCGAGGATTCCCACTTCCTGCCAGATTGGCCAATTAATGTTTAGAACACGGCAATTCTTTTGCGATTGAAAGTAGTATCCAAAGGCGTCCATGAACGAGTGAGCGGCGCAGTAGTCGGCATGGGCAAAAGGCATGGTGACGGAGGACAAGGAAGAGACGAGCCCCAGAAAATCCAAATTCACGTCTTTCAACGCTGCAACCAGGGCGAGGCTGCCGCTTATTTTTGGTGAAAAAACCTTTTCTGAAGCTTCTTTCGTTTTAAACTGCATCAAGCCTACCCCAATAATTCCCGCACCATGGAAAACACCGTGAATGGCTTTGTGTTTCTGTTGTGTTTCTGCAATCACCCGGTTCATCCCTGCCTGATCTGCCACATCGCACGCAAAAACATCCACTTCGCCGCCGAGCGCCTCGATTTCCAGCAATACTGAAGTAATGCGTTTATCGGAATCGGATAAATCTCCCGCTGCGAGGCGTTTTCGCCAGGTTGATTTTTCCGGGAACGGCGATTTTTTAGTGAGAACGAGCCTTGCCTGGCAGGTTTGAGCCAAATATTTGGCGATGGTAAGGCCAATGCCGCCGGTCCCGCCGGTAATGAGATAAACCCCTCGCTGCCTCAATCCCTGGGCCTGTATCTCTTCGGAGGCAGTTTGCGCCGTGATGGCAGGCAATCTCCTGGGCTTAAACGCCCGTTGCCAGCGATATTTTCCGCGATAGGCGATGACTGCCCCTTTCACCGGCTCCCGGAATTCATCTAAAAGATGAGAAATGGTTTTATCAGGATTTTGAACAGATGAAGGCGCCTCCGGCAAATCAATCGAAAAGCTGGTGACGTTCGAATATTCCTTTGGCATGACACCACAGGGACCCAGCACAGTAGCCATAGCCGGATTTAATTTTTCCCCGCCGGTCACATCATGGATTTGGCTCGTCATCACCCCAATGCGAATGGGCGCGGAAATTTCCTGTTCGCCAATAGCTTTGGCGAGGTTCATGAGACTGTAGAAACCAAAATCCTGGCTCGATTCGTCGTAGCCGGCATCGGGCGATTTAATTCGCGTGGACAAAGACCCCAGGTGCACCACGTTAAGTGACTGCCTTAAATTGGTTTTAAGAGTCCCAAGCAACTGCACGTAATCATCGAGGCAATCTGCGCCAATTTCATAAGTTTTATTATGACGTGAAGCGAATCCTTTTCCAAAGAATGCGCAGGACACATTTGCGCCGCGCTGTTTTAGAGTGGAGGTCAGCCGATTCGTGAAATCAGACTGCTCCCCGATAATAAGCCAGGATGTTTCATGGTCAGTACTGCTCGCGAGAGGAGCCGGGAAAATGGTTCTCTCCCATACAGGAACATAAAACCAATCGGCCAGGTCCGTTTTTCTTTCGGTTTGGTTTTTGACAGTGGCATCTGATGGGCGTCCGCCCGGAGTTTCGATCCAATATCGCTGTCTTTCAAACGGATAGGTGGGCAAAGAGATCTTGCGCTGGTCAGGCCGCGAATCGAATTTCTCCCAGTCAATTCCAATTCCCGCAACCCAAAGTTTGCCGACACTGTTCAAAATAAAATGAGGATCTGATTCATTCTCATAATCATGGCGCAGTGATGACAGCACCTGCGGACCTTCCACGGCGTTGCGCGCGGGATGCTGCATGGCCAGCACACCGAGAGTACGGCCCGGCCCTATTTCCAATGGCAGGCATTCCGGGATCTTCCATAATTGTTCCAGCGCATTGCTGAACCGCGCCGTGTAGCGCGCCTGGTCCGCCCAGTAACTTGGATCACTAGCCTGTTTGTTAGTAATCCAAGTTCCGGTGATGTTGGAAGTAAATGGAATGCGCGGAGCATTTAGGCGGACTCTTTTTATTTCCTGCACGAATGGATCCACAATCGGGTCCAGCATCCGTGAGTGGAAAGCATGGGCGTTTCGCACCGGCCGAAAAACGACTTCCTGTTCCGTAAGCTGGCTCTGAAAATCGCTCACCTTGGAAACCGGCCCGCTCACCACGCATAAATTGGGGCTGTTAATCAACGAAATGGACAATTGCCCGTCGAGCATCGGGAGCAATTCTTTTTCCGGAAGCATTACCGCGAGCATGGAGCCCTGGGGAAGCTCATTCGCCAGCTTTGCCCGGGTGGCGACCAGCTTCAAAGCATCCTCCAATGAAAACACTTCCGCTAAACACGCAGCTACGTATTCGCCCAGGCTGTGGCCTATGATCCGTTCCGGCCGAATGCCCCAATGCATCCAAAGCCGGGCCAGGGCGTATTCCAGGCAGAACAGTGCTGGCTGGCAGTAAATCGTCTGGTCCAGTTTCTGCGCCGCCGGGTCTGGCATTGTGTCTGTGCCCCGCCCCAGCATCCGCTTCATATCGATCCCGCGAGCCTCCGTCGACTTCTTCGTTGAATGACCGGGCGGAAACATGATTTCACGAATATCAACGTTCAGCAGCGGCTGCAAAATGCGGGCGCAGCGGTCCATTTCCTGGCGGAACACGTCAAAGTTTTCGTAAAGCCCGTGCCCCATGCCGAGGTAATGATCCCCGACGCCGGGCAACAAAAAGACCACCGGACGGGAAGCTGACCCTTGTTTCAAAACCTGCTTTTGAGCCTCCTGTTTTTTAAACGCAGCAGCGGCTCCTTCTGCACTGTGACTGACCGCAAAGCGGCGGTACGAAAATTGTTGCCGCCCCGTTTGAAGCGTGTGGGCGACATCGGCCAGGGAACGGCCGGAGTCAGTCATCCCCAAAAAATTCTCCAGATTTCCGGACATGGCATCCAGTGCCGAAGGCGTTTTCGCAGAAAGAATGATGACTTGCGGTTTGCCCGTTTCTTTCCTGGGCGCGGCAGCGGGGGCTTCTTCCAGGATCGCGTGGGCATTGGTGCCGCCCATCCCGGTGGACATCACTCCCGCGCGACGCGGTTCATTGCCCCGATCCCATTCCATGGCCTGCGTGTTCACATAAAACGGAGTCGTGGGAAAATTGATTTCCGGGTTCGGTTTCGTGAAATGCAGCGTAGGAGGAATGCGGCGGTGTTTCAGCGCCATCGCCGTCTTGATGATTCCCGCCATGCCGGCGGCGGCATCCAGGTGCCCCACGTTGGTTTTAACCGAGCCGATAGCGCAAAAGCCATTCCGTTGGGTGAAATTGCGAAAAGCTTTCGTTAACGCGAAAACTTCAATGGGATCTCCCACCGGTGTTCCCGAACCATGGGCTTCCACATAAGCAATACTTTCAACATCCACATCTGCGTTGGCCAATGCCTCGACGATGACGTCCGCCTGGCCGTCGACGCTCGGCGCAGTGTACCCGACTTTGGCCGAGCCGTCATTGTTAACCGCGGAACCTCTGATCACGGCATAGATTTGATCGCCTTCAGCCAGTGCGTCTTCCAGCCGTTTCATCACGATCACACCTCCACCGCTCCCGAACACCGTTCCGTTGGCGCCCGCATCAAACGCGCGCACGTGACCATCCGGAGAAACAATGCCGCCACCGTCATAAAAATAACCGGCACGATGCGGCACGCGCACAGAAACCGTCCCGGCCATGGCCATATCAACTTCTCCGCTTAACAGGCTTTGCCGCGCCAGATGAATCGCCACCAGGGAAGTCGAACAAGCGGTTTGGACTGTCATGCTCGGCCCGCTGAGCCCAAGCTTGTATGAGAGTCGCGTCGCGAGGAAATCCTTGTCGTTGACGATGAGCGTGGGAATGTAGTCTTCGGCGAAACGGGCATCCAAACCGCGGTTCATGAAGTACGTGTTCATCGCCGAACCCGCAAACACCCCGGTCCTTCCTCGGTAACGTTTTGTGTCGCAGCCGGCGTCTTCCAGCGCGGTATAAGATAATTCGAGCAGGAGCCGGTGTTGCGGATCCATGGCGGCCGCTTCTGCCGGGGAAAATCCAAAAAACGCCGCGTCAAAAAGACCCGGGTCATCCAGCACCGGGGCGGCTTTCACATAATCCGGGCGCGCCAGCGTCGCGGCAGAAATGCCCGCCTCCATCAACTCCTGGTCCGAAAACCGGGTGATAGACTCTATGCCGCCGATAAGATTGGCCCAAAATTCTTCCAGATTTCGAGCCCCGGGGAACCGGCAGGCCATTCCGATTATGGCGACATGGTTATCCATGACCTATCTGAACTTTAGCAGAAAATTTAATCTCGGGCAAAGCTTTTCGGTCAGCTTTACCGTTAGCATTCAATGGCATTTGGCTGATTTTTTCAAAATGGCCGGGCACCATATATTCAGGGAGATAGCGTCGGAGATGTTGCTTGAGGGCATCCACCTTGATGTCCTCTTTGCAGACCAGGTAGGCCACTACCAAAATGACGCTTTCTGAAAATTTTTTCGTGATGACTACGCAGTCGCCAATGCCCGGGAATGTCCGGATCGTGTTTTCAATTTCTCCCAGTTCGATCCGCAATCCCCGAATTTTCACCTGGTGATCTTCCCGCCCCAGATATTCGATGTTGCCGTCAGGCAGCCAGCGCGCTACGTCGCCGGTTCGATAAACCCGTTCGCCCGGCACGGCCGGATGTTCCAAAAACCGCTCGTTGGTTAACGTCGCATTGTTCAAATATCCGCGCGCCAGCCCTATCCCTGCCAGGCAAAGTTCTCCTTCCTCTCCAATCGCCGCCTGCTTTCCGTCCTTCAGGATATAAGCCCGGATGTTTTGGATCGGGCGTCCAATCGGAACCCGGCTGATATCGCCATTGGAAGGGCAGTCAAAAAAGGTCACGTCCACGGTCGCCTCGGTAGGCCCGTAAAGATTTGTGAGTTTGCAGCCGGTAGCCTGCCCGATAATTTGGTTGAACAGCCGTACATGTGCCGGACTCAGGGCCTCTCCGCTGGCGAATACATAACGCAATGAGCCCAGCGCTGCTTTTACTTTGTCCGGTTTGCCGTCCAGGTAATCCAGGAAAACATTCAGCATGGATGGCACAAAATGGAGCACGGTCACTTTGTGCTTTTTGATTGTCTCGATGAGTGCCTGGGGAATCTTTTCACCACGCGGCATCAAGAGGCACAAGGCTGCTCCTTGAATTGCCCACCAAAAAAGTTCCCATACGGAAACGTCGAAACAGAATGAAGTTTTTTGCAGGAGTACGTCCCGGCTCTCAATCGGATAGGCGCTTTGCATCCAATGCAGGCGATTCACCACCGAGCGATGCTCAATCATCACGCCTTTCGGCTTTCCGGTGGAACCGGAAGTGTAAATGACATAAGCTAAATCACCCGGCTTATTCACGGCCGCAGGATTGGAAACCGGCCCGGTGTACGTCTGCGGCTGCTCAAGATGGATAGTCGTGAGGTCCGCCGGCGCTTTTGCCATCGTGGCGGCATGGACGAGCAAAATCTTTACCCCGGCATTATCCAAAACATAACGAAGCCGTTCCGGCGGATCATCGGGTGAAAGCGGCAGGTAAGCGCCCCCGGCTTTGAGGATGCCGAAGATCCCGAGAATCATGGCAAAGGAGCGTTCCATCATGATCCCAACGATTTGTCCCGGTTGTACCCCCTGGCTTCGCAACAGGTGGGCAACCTGGTTGGCCCGCTCGTTCAACTGTTCATAATTGAAAGTAGTTGTTCCCCAATACTTGTCATGGTCGCAGATTAGGGCGATTTGCGACGGATGCTTTTGTGCCTGCACCTCCATCAGCTCATGAAGTGTAACCTGGTCAGGAAATGCGCGATCAGTACGGTTAAACACCGCGATCTTTTCCGTATCAGTTTCAATCATTTGAATCATGGCGCGCTGGATTTAATGGCCGCTGACCGTTGCCGGGAACGTTTCGGGGCTTCGTGGATGAAACCTTTTCCGAGGATAAACTCATGTATCTGGGTAGTTCCCTCAATAATCTCCATGATTTTTGCCCCACGATAAAAGCGGGCCGTGGGCGACGATTCGTGGCAGCCGGAAGCACCTCGGATTTGGACGGCGTCCGAGGCAGCCTGTACCGCCGCCCGGGAGGTAAAATATTTCGCGATAAATATCCTGGTGAAAGCGTCCGGCAAATGCTCGCCCTCGGCGCGGCAGGCGCTCCAACACAGAAGTTTGGCCGCTTCCAAATTGGCGCCCATATTGGCAATCAGGGTTTGGATCATCCCAAAATCTCCCACGCTTTGGCCGCCGACTTTTCGCGATACGGCGTACGCAGTGCTTTCCTCAAAACAGGCCCGCAGAAGACCCAGCGACGAGCAGGCCGTGCTGATACGTCCATATTGCAAACCCACGGGGGCAACATGCGACAAAGCAAATCCGGGTTTGCCCACGATATTGGCCGCCGGGATTCGTACATCGTGAAACCGCAAGCGCGCCAGGCCGGCGGCGCGAAAGCCCATCAAATCTTTAATCGGTTCAATTTCAAATCCCTCGCTATGCCTGGGCAAAAGGCAGGCCAGGGGCTTTTGGTCCAGCTTGCCGAATACCAAAAAAACGCCCGCTTTCTGGCCGCTCGTAATCCATTTTTTTTCTCCGCTTAAAATCAAATCATCTCCATGATCGGCGCGACGGAATTCCGTGGTCATGGATTGTATGTCGCTCCCGGCGCCGGGTTCTGTCAGCGCAAACGCCCCCAGCTTTTTCCCCTTGGCCAGCAGCGGCAGCCATTTGCTTCGTTGTTCTTCAGTCCCCCATTTCAGCAGCGCCGCCGAAATCATGGACTGGACCGTGACCACACCGGTAAAGGCTGAATCGCTTCGTCCCAGGGCTTCATTGAGCAATCCAAAAGTCACTGTGTCCCAGCCCTGGCCGCCATACTCCGCTGGAATATTGGCGCCGAGATAACCGGCTCTGCCCAATTGGGCAACAGCGGAATCCGGTATTTCCTGCTCGCGGTCCCAGTCACCCGCAAACGGTTCGACATTCGCCGCGGCAAATTCCTGGAACTCCGCGTATCGCTTACTCTGTTCGCCGGTTAAAAACATTTTTATTTGGTGGCAGACTTGCGGGCGACAAAGGCCGCCGTGGCATTGATGGATTTAAAATTTTCGATGTCCAGGTCGTCCATGCCGATCTCAATGCCGAATTTGCGTTCAATGAACGTTGTCAATTGCACCGCAAACAGGGAGTTGATCAGCCCTGTGGCAAACAGGTTTTCGTCATCGCCTATCCCGTCAATGTTCACGGCATTATTGATGAAATTTCTGATCGTTTCCTTAACACTATTTGAAACATTTTCACTCATAAAAATTGTTCAAACTCTAACTTCCTTCATTGGCATAAACGTAAAATCCGCGGCCGCTTTTACGGCCATAGTGGCCATCCTCAACCATCTTTCGCAGCAGCGGGCAGCAATTGAATTTCGGATCCTTAAAAGCGTCGTAGAGCACATCCAGCGAACGCATGACGGTGTCCAAGCCAATCAGGTCGGCCGTTTCGAGCGGGCCCATTTTATGACCGAAACATTTTTTAAAAATCGCATCAATCTGGGCAGCAGTTGCCAGGCCATCCTGGAACACAAAAGCCGCTTCGTTCATGAATAAATGCGAAATCCGGTTGGAGACAAAACCAGGCAGGTCGCCTACCACAATGGCTTCTTTTTTTAACTGCCCCAGCAGTTGTTTGACGGCGTTCAATGTCTCCGCAGAAGTCCGGTCGCTGCGAATCACTTCGACCGTTGACATCATATGCACCGGGTTCATGAAGTGCATGCCCACCACTTTGTCCGGGCGTTTAGTCGCCTCGCCGACGCGGGAGATGGGGATGCACGAAGTATTGACGCCAAAATAAACATTGGCCGGGGCGATTCGTTCGAGCTCTTCGTAAACCGGTTTCTTGACCTTCCAATCTTCGGTGACATTTTCAATGATAAATTCGCAGGTCGAAACGTCGTCCAGTTTCGTGGTGAAAATGATGCGCGAGAGGATTTCATCGCGGGAAAGCTTGGGAACGCCTTTCGTGAACATCGGTGCAAGCCGCGCCGTTTGCAGGATGTTGTCCCGGGCCGCCGCCAGGGATTTTTCGGACACATCCACGGCTACCGTGTGGATATTATGCAGCACCAGGTCCACCACCAGCCCGGAGCCGATGTTGCCCACGCCAATCACGCCCACACTTTTGAAGCTCATGACCGGACCTTTCTCAAAATGGGTTTTATTATGGGAATGGTGATCCGGTTTATCATGCAGGTCTTCGGGATAGTTGTTGTCTCCTTCTGGCTCCGCG
>Ga0335083_10004896_pt1 | contig 16982 bp, 15 predicted proteins | sample Lox_Sample_42_FD_206716 | JGI IMG/M metagenome (GOLD analysis project Ga0335083, IMG submission 206716) | Soil microbial communities from Loxahatchee National Wildlife Refuge, Florida, United States - Lox_Sample_4.2 | ecosystem: Environmental > Terrestrial > Soil > Wetlands | place: USA... | reverse complement strand
GATGCGCGGCGCCACGCCGCTTTCCGCCGACTCGCCGCTGCCGCGCACGTCGCTGCGACTTCCCGGATGCAGCACGACGGCGCCGGGTTTTCCGTGCACAATCGAGGAATTCGCGATCGCGATGCGCAACGTCCTCGATCGCGACTGCCTCCCGGAGGTGCGATGACCACCAGCAAGTGGCGCCTGCACGGCGTTCGCGTCGTCCACGGCGACCAGCTCGACGCCAATACGCCGCAGACGCCCGGCATGAACCGCGCCGCGGCCATCACGCACGCGCGTGCGGGGGCCGAGAAGCTCTGGGCGGGCACGGTGGTCATCCATCCGAAGGCGAAGACTGGCGCGCATCACCACGGGGCGGTCGAGAGCGTCATCTACGTGGTGAGCGGCCGTGCGCGCATGAAGTGGGGCGACCGCCTCGAGTTCACCGCAGAGGCGGGACCCGGGGATTTCATCTATGTGCCGCCGTTCGTTCCGCACCAGGAGATCAACGCGAGCGACACCGAGCCGCTGTCGTGCGTGCTCTGCCGCAGCGGGCAGGAGCCGGTCGTGGTCAACCTTGACCTTCCCAACGTCGAGCCCAATCCCGAAGAGGTGCACTGGGTCGACAACATCCATCCCGCGCCGGAGGGCGGCGCGCCCTGCGGCTAGGCGCGGGCGGCAAGTTGCGCCTCGAGCGCGGCGATGCGCGCTTCATAGTCCGCCGCCATGCGCTCGACCGTCCTTGCCGCGGCGAGGCGAGGAATGTGCTGCGGGCAGTTGGCGTCCCACGCCGTCACCTCGAACACGATCGCCTGCTCGGGGCGCGCGTCGTAGCCTTCGGGCATCAGGCGCTGCATCAACGCCGCATCGTCCTCGACCGCGCGCGCGCGGCCCCATAGCTTGATGCGCTGCAGATGCTCGAAGTCCATGAGGAAGATGAAGGCACGATCGTTCTCCGCGAGGTTCCCCACCGTGATGTATTGGCGGTTGCCGCGATAGTCGGCAAAGGCGAGCGTGCGCTCGTCCAGCACGCGAAGGAAACCGGGCGGGCCGCCTCGGTGCTGCACGTAGGGCTGGCCTTGCGCGCTCGCCGTGGCGAGAAAGAACGAGTCGCGCTGCGCGATGAACGCGGCAAGCTCGGGCGTGATCGCCGAGCGAAAGCCGCCGCGCTTTTCGAGATTCGCGTAGGCGCGGCGCGAGCCGCGGCGTGCCTGCACGGCCTGCACGGCAGGGCTGAAGGCGACGTCCGTCGTGCTGGTGAAGCTCATGCCGCCACCGCCTCGACGCGCGGCTTGACGGCGGGGAAGTCCACCTGCGGCCGGGTCACGCTGTTGAAATAGTTGGTGAACACGTTGAGCGCGACGTTGGCGACGATCTCGCCGATCGTGCCGTCGTCGAAGCCTGCGGCGCGCACCGCGCGGACGTCGTCGTCGCTTACGTGTCCCTTCGCATCGATCACCGCTCGGGCGAATCTCAGCGCCGCCCGTGCCTCGTCATCCGTCGCATCGGCATCGCGCGCCGCTGCGATTTCGGCCGCGCCGAGGCCCACGGCCTTGCCGATGAAGGAATGGGCCGACAGGCAATATTCGCAGCCGTTCGCTTCGGCGGTGGCCAGGGCGATCTGCTCGCGCAGCTTGGCGCCCAGGGACCCTTCGCCGAGGGCGCCGGCCAATCCAAGGTAGCCGGCGAGCACCGACGGCGAGCGCGCCATATGACGCGTCATGTTCGGCACGACGCCGAGCTTCGACTTGACGGCCGCCAGCAGCGGCGCGGCGCGGCCTTCGGCATGCACGGGATCGACTGGGACGAAACGGCTCATGGGAGGCTCCTCGTTGAGTTTTGCGCGGGATGCGCGTACGGGACCCAGTATTACTCCTTCGACGTTTGAGATATATGGGATCAAATTGATAAGATTCATGCAAATTATGGAGTAATTCATGGATAAGCTGCAGGCGATGGCCACCTTCGTCAGCATCGTCGACCGCGGTAGCCTCACTCGGGCGGCGGAATCGCTGTCCGTGTCGCTGCCCTCCGTCGTGCGCACGCTGGGCGCGCTGGAGCGCGACGTGGGCGTGCGTCTGCTCAATCGCACCACGCGGCGCCTGCACTTGACCGACGAGGGCGCGCTCTACCTTGCGCAGTGCCGCGCCATCCTCTCGGCCGTGCGAGACGCCGATGCCCTGCTCGAGGCACGCCGTGTCGAGCCGCGCGGCAGGGTGGCGGTCACCGCGCCGGTCCTGTTCGGCCGCCGCTACGTCGTGCCGATCGTGACCCGGTTCCTCTCGGAGCACCCGGCGGTCACGGCGGAGGCGCTGCTGCTCGACCGCGTCGTGAGCCTGGTCGAGGAGGGGCTCGACGTCGGGGTACGCATCGGCACGCTTGCCGATTCGTCGTTGATCGCCGTCGCCGTGGGCGAGCTGCGCCGGGTCGTGGTGGCGAGCCCGTCCTGGCTCAAGCGTCACGGCGTGCCCAAGTCGCCGGAGGATCTTCGCCGCGTCCCCTGCGTTCGCTTCGGCGGGCTCACGCCCGCCGCGGAATGGCGCTTCAAGGCGTCGCGGCCGCTCGCCATCCCGGTGGCGGCGCGATTCGCGAGCAACCAGGTCGACGCCGCGATCATTGCGTGCGAAAGCGGGCTCGGACCGGGGATGTTCCTCTCCTACCAGGTCGCCGACGCGGTGGCGGCGGGGCGGCTTCGCCACGTGCTGGCGGCGTTCGAGCGGGAACCCGTGCCCGTGAGCGTGATCTATCCGCAGGCGAAGCTGCGCTCGGGCACGGTGCGCGCCTTCGTCGATCTCGCCGTGGCCGCGCTGCGCGAGGCGCGATTCGCCTAGCGATACACTTCACGATCCCCGTTCGTCTCGGAGCCTCAAATGGACGCTTCCCAACGCGCCGTTCTCACGCTGTGCCTCATCGCCGCCGCGGTCGACGGCTACGAGGACGACCGCGAGCGCGCCGCGGTTGCGCGCGTGGCCGCATCGCTCGGCGCCGGCGGCGAGGTCGCCGCGCTCCACGACGACGTGCAGCGCGCGAAGCCCGACCTCGCGACCGTGGCCGCCGCGCTGACGACCGCCGAGCAGCGGCAGGCCGCTTACGAGGCGGCGGTCGGCATCTGCAACGCGGACGGCGCGATGTCGATGGCCGAGCGCGACTTCCTTGCGCGTCTTGCACAAGCGCTGGCGCTGCCGGCGGCCTCCTCGCAACAGGTGGCGCAGCAGGCTGGCGCGATCGCGGGCGTATCGCCGTCGAGCGGCGCCCTCGACGGCGCGCTCGTCTCCGCGGTGCCGGCGAGCGATGCCGACCTCGACCCGATGATCCTTCACTACGCGATCGTGAACGGCGCGCTCGAGCTCCTGCCGCAATCGCTCGCTTCGATGGCGATCATCCCGCTGCAGATGCGCATGGTGTATCGCATCGGGCAGGCGCACGGCTTCGAGCTCGACGGCGGGCACATCAAGGACTTGCTCGCCACCCTCGGCGTCGGCCTCACGTCGCAGTATCTCGAGCAATTCGGGCGCAAGCTCGTGGGCGGCCTCCTCGGCAGCATCGGCGGCGGATTGCTGGGTGGGCTGGGCAGCGCGTCCACCGGCGCCGCCTTCTCGTTCGCGACGACCTATGCGCTCGGCCAGGTCGCCAAGCGCTACTACGCCGGCGGGCGCACGCTCGACGCCGCCGGACTGCAGCAGGCGTTCGCGGACATGCTCGGCCGCGCCAAAGCGATGCAGGGCAACTACGCCGGGCAGATCGCCGAGCAGGCGCGCAGCCTCGACCTGTCGAAGGTGCTTGCGACCATCAAAGGATGATGCGCGGCGGCTCCCCGCCGTCCGCGCGCTTACTCGCAAGTTAGATCGACCTCAGGAACTCGAGCAGTGCCTGCTGCTCGTTAGCCGTCAGCCGCTGGTAGCGGTCGCGAACCCGTGCCGCTTCGCCGTCGTGCATACGGATCGCGGCATCGGGGGTGGCGGCGCGGCCGTCGTGCAGGAAGGCGACGCGCACGCGCAAGCCCCACAGCGGCGCGGTTTTCATTTCGCTCGGCCCCGCCGTGCCTTGACCGATGCCGTCGCCGAGGGAGCCCATGTCGTGCAGGAGGAGATCGGAGAATAGCGGCACGAGCTTGTGGTCGAGCATCGCGATCGGACTGGGTCCGGTCGTCATCGTCGAAATGTGGCACCCGTCGCATCCTACGTCGCTGAAGAGCTGCCTGCCGGCGCGCGCCCGTGGGGTCAGCGCGATCGGCTTCGGCGGCGCAAGGAGGCGCATGAAGTCCGCGAAGTGATCGATGTCCGCCTTTCCTGTCGCCGGATCGACCTGGTCTTCCGGGTCGGCGACGAGGTCGTACTGCGCGAGCAGCGCGACGTTGCCGTCCGGCGCGTTCTCCTTGGGGAACAGCCGGCTCGTCACGCCGATCTCGTTGACGTAGGCGTCGCCGGCGAAGCTGAGCAGGGTCGCCTGTTGCGCCTTCCAGCCGAAGCGGCCGACGCGCGTGTGGCCGCTCGCGACGTCGCTCACGACGGACACCCGGCCCGAGATGCCGTTGCCCTGCGGCCCGGCGTTGGCGAGGATCTGCGCGTCGGGAATCGCCTCGATCAGTCCGGCACCGAAGAGCGGCGTGGTGAGCCGCTTCGCGGTGACGTTCGCCGTGGGCGGCACGACCTCCTGCACGGCCGGATCGATTGCATTCTGCTGCAACAACGAGCCGCCCTGGCTGTCCATGGGATCGAAGACGCCGTTGGCCGTGTGCCCGAAGCGCGTGACGGTAATCGCGCTCGAGCCGCCGGTCGCTGGCACGGAGTGGCAGGCCACGCATGAGACGTTGTTGAAGATAGGACCGAGGCCGCTCTCCGCGGTGTCCTCCTCCTCGAAGTCATCCTCGCCTTCGGCGAAGTCCGCGAGCTGGCTCGCGGTGAGGCCGGGGATCGGGTCGCCGAAATCGGCCGTGCTCTTCGGCACGACCACGGGGGGCGGTCGCGTCCGGTGGCGCGGCCGGCGGGTCTGCTGTGAGCCGGCCGTGGCGTTGAAGGTGGATTGGGCTTCGACGTCGGCCAGGGCCACGACGGCCACAGCGGCGAGAGCCAGGAACAGGCGTGATCGTTTCATCGGAAGTCTCCGGACAAGGGGACCCGGTCGCCGCCCCCGGAGACGGGGCGCCTGCGGGAGCCGACCGTCACGCTACTATGACATTGTCATTATGCTAATGTCATAATTCCGTACGTTTCAGTCGCCAAAACAGTGGTTAACCCCTGATTTCGATGATCGGCACATACGCGGAAAGCCGCGAAAGCAGCGCCTCGTCGAGCTTCGCGCCGCCCGGTGCCGCTGCGACTAGCGACTCGTTGGCGCATCCCATGGGCCGGAATGGCTGCACAATCCAGCGGATGACGTTGCGGGAGGCGAGCTCGCGCGCGAGCTGCGTCAGGTCGTCGTCGTCCGTGAGGCCCGGGTGCACGGTCGTGCGCACCTCGTATGCGTTGCCCGCCGCCAGCACCAGGTCGAGGCTTGCGAGCGCCGTGCCGCCGCTGCCGGGAATCCCCGTCACCGCGGCATAGCTCGACTGCGGGGCTTTGACGTCGATGCCGACCCAGCTCACTTGCGGCAGCACCTCGGCAAGACGCCGCGGGTAGGCGCCGCTCGTGTGCAGGCCGACGGCAAAGCCGAGCGCGTCGACGGCGCCGATGGCGTCCGCAAGCTCCGCCTGGGCCGTCGGCTCGCCGCCCGAGAAGACCACCGCGTCGAGCAGGCCGCGGCGCGTGCCGAGCCAGTCGAGGATCGCGCCCATGTCGTGCGCGTCCGCAGGCGTGGCGGGGATGAGGTGCGGGTTGTGGCAGTACGCGCACCACCACGGGCACCCCTGGCAGAAGACGACCGCGGCCAGCGCGTCGGGGTAGTCCGTCGCGGTGAACGGAACGAAGCCGCCGACGCGCAGCTCGCGCGCGCGCTCGCTCATCGGATCGCGTCCCTCTAGGTCACGAGCAACGCCTTCGCTTCGCGGAAGAAGCGACGCTCGTAGTGCTCGCCCTTCTTGCCGATGTTGAACGACGAGACGGGCCGGTGATAGCCCATCACGCGCGTCCACACCTCGCAGCGCTGCCGCTCGTCGTCGCGAAGCATGACGGGTTGCGGCCGGGTCGTGGTGTCCATTCAAGCTCTCCTTGTCACGCGGCAAGCGCCTGCCGCTTCGCGGCGAGTCGTTCCTCGTCGCAGCGCGGGCAGAACTCGTGCTCGCCGGCGAGGTAGCCGTGCTGCGGGCAGATCGAGAACGTCGGCGTGACCGTGATATAGGGCAGTCGAAAGCGCGTCAGCGCGCGCCGCACGAGCGTCTTGCACGCCGCCGCCGAGCTCAAGCGCTCGCTCATGTAAAGATGCAGCACCGTGCCGCCCGTGTACTTCGTCTGCAGCGGTTCCTGCCGCGCGAGCGCCTCGAACGGATCGTCCGTGAAGCCGACCGGGAGCTGCGAGCTGTTCGTGTAGTAGGGCCGCTCCGCCGTCCCGGCCTGCAGGATGTCCGGCCAGCGCTTGCGATCCTCCTTGGCGAAGCGGTAAGTCGTGCCTTCCGCGGGTGTGGCCTCGAGGTTGTACATGTGCCCCGTCGCCTCCTGGAACTGCACGATGCGGTCGCGCACGCGGTCGAGCAGGCGCAGCGCGAACGCGTGGCCGTACGGCGTGGTGATGTCGTCGCGGCCGCGCGTGAAGTTGCGCACCATCTCGTTGATGCCGTTGACGCCGATGGTCGAGAAGTGGTTGCGCAGCGTCCCGAGGTAGCGCTTGGTATAGGGGAACAGGCCCTGGTCGACCAGACGCTGGATCACCTTGCGCTTGACCTCGAGGCTGTCGCGCGCGTAGCCCATGAGCTCGTCGATGCGCTCGTAGAGCGCGATCTCGTCGCCTGCGTAAAGGTAGCCCAGGCGCGCGCAGTTGATCGTCACCACGCCGACCGAACCCGTCTGCTCCGCCGAGCCGAAGAGGCCGTTGCCGCGCTTCAGGAGCTCGCGCAGGTCGAGCTGCAGGCGGCAGCACATCGAGCGGATCATGTTCGGCTTCAATTCCGAGTTCACGAAGTTCTGGAAGTACGGCAGCCCGTACTTCGCCGTCATCGCGAACAGCGCCTCGCAGTTCGGATGGTCCCAGTCGAAGTCCGGCGTGATGTTGTACGTCGGGATCGGGAACGTGAACACGCGGCCGCGCGCGTCTCCCGCGGTCATCACCTCGATGTACGCGCGGTTGATCGTGTCCATCTCGGCTTGCAGGTCGCCGTAGGTGAACGGCATCTCGCGGCCCGCGATCACGGGGATCTGCTCGCGCAGGTCCTCAGGGCAGACCCAGTCGAACGTGAGGTTGGTGAAGGGCGTCTGCGTGCCCCAGCGCGACGGGACATTGAGGTTGTAGATGAGCTCCTGGACGCACTGCTTGACCGCGTCGAAGCTCATCGCGTCGTTGCGCACGAACGGCGCCATGTAGGTGTCGAACGAGCTGAACGCCTGCGCGCCCGCCCACTCGTTCTGCAGCGTGCCGAGGAAATTGACGATCTGCCCGACGGCGCTCGACATGTGCCGGGGCGGGCTTGCTTCCACCTTGCCCGGGACGCCGTTCAGGCCCTCGTGCAGGAGCTGGCGCAGCGACCAGCCCGCACAATAGCCGGCGAGCATGTCGAGGTCGTGGATGTGCACGTCGCCTTCGCGGTGCGCGCGGCCGATCTCCGGCGCATAGACGTGCGACAGCCAGTAATTCGCCACGACCTTGCCGGAGACGTTGAGGATGAGGCCGCCGAGCGAGTAGCCCTGGTTCGCGTTGGCGTTGACACGCCAGTCCTTCTGCTCGAGGTACTCGTCCACCGACGCGGCGACGTCGACGAGCGTCTTGCGGTCCTCGCGCAGGCGCGCGTGGCGGTCGCGGTAGACGATGTAGGCGCGCGCCGTGCGGAACCAGCCCGCGCCGGCGAGCGTGTGCTCGACGCAGTCCTGGATCGCCTCGATGTGCGGCGCGCCGGCCTCGTGCTTGTGCGCGAGCACGCGGCCCACCGCCGCCGCCAGCGCGGCAGCTTCCTCGGCGTCGAACTCGCCCGTGGCGGCCCCCGCGCGCGCGATGGCCGACGCGATCTTCGCAAGGTCGAACGCCGCGCGCGAACCGTCGCGCTTGATGACGCTCGCGGGGAGCGCCGGCGATTCCTGCGCTGCCATCCTGACCACCCCTATATCTTGTGCCGGAACGGCAAGGCTAGTACCAAATCTGGGGGTCGAGGGGCGCCCGAGCCGTACTCCGATTTGACTTGGATCAAACCCCGCGCGCGGGCGATGCAAGCGGGTGCATTTGCCCTCACCGCGGCAGTCACGCAGAATCCGGGGCATTCGTGAAGCCGGACCGGGTCACGGTTCGGTATTCTGCGTCGTTCCCGACAAGAGGCCTTGCGATGACCGGCTTGCGGCACTCAATTTCCGCCGTTGCGCTCCTCGTAGCATCGCTGGTCGCGTCGGCGGCCACGACTCTTCCGCCCGGGACGCCCGAGCTGTTCACGGTGGAAGGCGCGCGTGTGACGCCGACCGAGTTCAACGGCGACCTGCGCTTGCTGCCCAAGGCCGCGCCTGCCGCCGGCCAGCGCGAACGCTACCGGCGTTTGCTGAGCATCCCGACCGGGAAGACGGCGCCGGCGCAGCCGCTAACGGCGCAAGTGAGCGCGATCGCGGGGCCGAGCGTACCGATGCCTTCGCCGCTCCAGAACTTCCCCGGGGTGTCGCACAACGACGCGTGTACCGGCGGGCAGTGCGGCCAGGGTTGGCCGCCCGATCCCAACGGCGACGTAGGCCTCAACCACTACATTCAGGCGGTGAACACGTCGTTCGTCATCTGGAGCAAGAGCGGAACGCGGCTTGCCGGAATCACGGAAGACCAGCTCTGGAGTGCGGCGGGTGCCTCGCCGTGCAACGGCAACTCGCAAGGCGACCCGGTGGCGCTCTACGACGCCCAGGCCGACCGCTGGATCGTCACCCAGCTCGGGTTCGGCGTGGACGGCGGCGGCGATCCCGTGTCTCCGTTCTACGAGTGCATCGCAGTGTCGAAAAGCGGCGACCCGGTCAGCGGCGGCTGGTACTTCTACGCAATGCGCGTGGACACGGGCAACCCGGGTGAGCCGCCGGTCGGCGCGCTCAACGACTATCCGAAGTTCGGCATCTGGACCGACTGCCTCTACATGTCGGCGAACGAGTTCCATTTTCCCGGCGAGAACTTCATCGGCACGCTGTTCGCGTCGTTCAGCCGCGCCGACATGTACGCCGGGAACCCGGTCACGTGGTCGCTGGGCTTCATCAACAACGCGAGCGGACCGTTCACGATGCTGCCGAGCAACTTGAGCGGCCGCGCCTATTCGGCGCTACCGCCGGGAACGCCCAACTACTACGTGTCGGAATCCACGACGGACTTCCAGTACGAGGTGCGCAAGTTCATTCCCGGCCCGAATTGCGGTGCCGGCGGGTTCCTCACGAACCCGGTGATGGTCGCGCAGACCCCCTACAACGTCAACCTGCCCGAGGCGCCGCAGCCCAATACCGTGCGCACGCTCGACTCGCTCGGCGATCGCCTCATGCAGCGTGCGCAATACCGCAAGGTCGGCAATAAGGAATCCGTGTGGGTCGTGCACACCGTGGAGACGAGCCAGAACGTGCTCGCGCCGCAATGGGTGCAGATCGACGTCACGGGCGGTACCATCGCGACGACGCCCGTGCAGGAGCAGATCTTCGCGCCGGATGCGAGCCTCTTCCGGTGGCTGCCCAGCGTCGCAGTCGACAGCCAGGGCAACATGGCGATCGGTTATTCCACCTCGAACGGCGTCGCGCCCAACTTCCCGAGCATCGCCTACGCGGGGCGACTTCTCGGCGATCCGCTCAACCAGCTTCCCCAGTCTGAGACGCAGCTCGTCGCGGGGCAGGGCTCGCAGACGAACAACTGCGGCGGCGGCCCGTGCGACCGCTGGGGCGACTACTCGGCAATGAGCGTGGACCCGGTCGACGACTGCACGTTCTGGTACACGAACCAATACTACAGCAGCCCCGCCAGCGGCGCGGCCGGCAACTGGCAGACGCGCATCGGCGCGTTCAAGTTCCCCGGATGCGTCTCGCTGCCGCCGACGACGACGGCGCTCACGAGCTCCGCGAATCCATCGATCGTCGGTCTGTCGATTACGCTCACCGCGACGGTGACCGGCACGAGCCCGACCGGGCCGGTCAGGTTCGACGACGGCGGCACGACGATCGTGTCGTGCGGCGCGGTGGCATTGGCGGGCAGCGGTAATTCGCGCACCGCGAGCTGCGTCACGAGCGCGCTCGCGGCGGGAAGCCATCCCATCAACGCGAGCTACCAGGGCGATGCGAACAACGCGCCGTCCTCCGCTTCGCTCGTGCAGACCGTGGCGCCGGGCGTGCCCGGCACCGCAACGATCGTGACCAATCCGTATGGCCCCGTCACGGTGATCGGAGCCTCGCTTGCCGGCAACATGATCACGAGCTTCTCGTGCAGCGCGAGCATCCAGCTCGGTCCCGTCGCCGGGTCGCCGGGCGTCGCCGCCGAGATCGACTTCCAGGGACTCAACATCGGCCCAGGCTGCAGCCTCGACATCCGGCCCGGCGCGGCGGGCCAGTTCGTATTCCTCGTGAACAAGGACCCGAATCCCACCGTCATCGCGGGTAGCCTCAATGCGCCGGCGTTCGTGGTGCCAACACCCGTCGTGGTCTACCTCAAGAATCCGCACGGAATTACGGTGACGTCAACGGGCATTCTCTCGGGCTTCGGGGGCCTCGGCGTCGACACCCTGGGGGCGACGTGGACGACAGGCGCGAACATCGTGAACGAAGGCTTCATCATCGGCGAGGTTAACCTCGAGCTTGTTGCGGCGAACATCCACGGCGGCGGCGAGTTTCGCGCCAACGCGATCACCGTGCGCACGTTCGGCAACGCGAACAACCCGGTGAACGGCGCCTTCTTCCTCTCGAATGGATTGCGGCTGCGAGGGGGCTCGGGCGCCGGCGTCCCGGTGCCGGGGGAAGTCGTCGCGCTCACGGTCAATGCCTACGGCAGCGTGCCGCAGTTCCTCAACTTCAACATCCAGGACAACGGCTCGGTGTGGATGCCCTCGAGTTGGCCGCCGGGATCGACGGTCCCGGTGAACAACGCCGTCGTTGCGCCCAACGGCGTGCGCGCGGCGGGCGTACCCGACCCCGCGTACGGCGCGGGCAGCATCATCGTGCAGGCCTCGGGCTCGCTCGCGCTCGTCGACGGCGGCACGCACGACTTCGTGTTCCCCGGCGGCATCGTGCTGAAGTCGGGCGTGTCCATCGACACCGCGGGCGTCCAGGTGAACCAGGGCTGGACGACGTCCGGCCAGTCGTTCCAGGGAACGTTCTTCGAAGCCCCCGTGATCATGAGCTCCACCGGCTTCATCCAGTCGTACACCAACAACTTGAACTGGGTGAATTTCAGCGTATTCCCGAGCACGCCCGTGCGGGCGTTCGTGCTCCTGCGCAACGCGGACAACACCGCGAGCTTCGCGCCATCCGACGCCGTCACGCCGCACCTGAACACGTATTCGGTGCTAATCACCGCGGCCGCGCAGGGACAGTGTTGGAACCCATGCCTCATCAACTCGCAGCCGGTGAACATGTTCGGGCCATGAGGACGCATCCGATGACGATCCGGCATTGGCTCAAGCGCGGCACGGTGCTCGCTGCGTTCGCCGCCTGCACGGCGGCGCTCGCGGCGTGGCCCGACCGCGTGATCACCTACGTCATCCCGTTCGCGCCCGGCGGCGAGTCGGACGTCGCGGCGCGGCTGCAGGCGGAAGTGTTCAAGGCCAAGTACGGTAAGGACATGATCATCGTCAACAAGCCGGGTGCCGGAGGCGGGCTCGCCTGGTCGCAGATGAACAGTACGCCGGGCGACGGCTACACCATCACGGGCGTCAACCTGCCGCACATCGTGCTGCAGCCGCTCGAAGGCACGGTCAACTTCAAGACCGAGGACACGACCCCGGTCTACTTCTTCCATTACACGCCGGACGCCGTGATCGTCGCCGACAGCAGTCCGTTCAAGACGCTCGACGATCTCATCAAAGCGGCGCGCGAGAAGCCGGAGGTGGTCACCTTCGCGGGCTCGGGCACCAACAGCGCCAATCACGCGGCATGGGCGCGCTTCGACCGCGACTTCGCCGTGAAGACGACGTACGTGCCGTTCAAGGGCACGGGCGACATGGTGTCGTCGATCCTCGGCGGTCACGTGTCGGCGGCGATGTCGTACTCCACGCTCGCCATCCAGCAGAAGGGCAAGATGCGCATGCTCGCCGTCGCCAGCGACCGCCGGCTGCCGCAATTTCCCGACGTGCCGACGTTCCGCGAGCTCGGTGTAGATTGGGTCGACGGCGCCTACCGCGGCATCGGCGTGCCGAAGAGCACGCCGCCGGAGCTGCGCAAGCAGATCTCGGACATGATGGACGCGATCAACAAGGACCCGGATTCGCGCCGCAAGATGTTCGAGCTGGGCTTCGAGGTGACCGACATCGGCTACGACCAGATGCCGAAGTTCCTCAAGGAGCGCACGGCCGAATATATGAGCTCGGCGAGGTTGCTGGGGCTTGCGAAGTAGCTCCCGCCCGCCACCGGCAGTTGGGCGAACGGCCATTGCGCCGCTTCTCAGATTCGCGGCCGTGGCGTTGCTGCTGCTCGGCCACGCCGCCACTGCGGAGCAACCGAGAAACGTGCTCGTGCTCCATTCCAACAATCGGCTGGCGCCGGGCAACATCGCCGCCGACGCCGGCCTTCGCGAGACGATCGCCGGCACGGCCGATCGGCCGGTGCGGATCTTCTCCGAGTTTCTCGACCAGCCCGCCTTCGGCGGCGAGGCGTACGAGCGCACCATGACGACCTACCTGCGGGAGAAGTACGCCACGCAGCCGCCGAGCGCGATCGTCGCGGTGTCGGACAATGCCTTCGACTTCCTGCTGCGCCACCGGGCGGAGCTGTTGGGGCCGGCGCCGATCGTGCACGTCGGTGTCTCCAAATCCCACCTGGATTCAATCCCGAAGCTACCCGCCGACGCGATCGGCGTCCCCATCGAGTACGACTTCTCCGGCACGATCGAGCAGGCGCTGCGCTGGCACCCGGCGGCCCGGCGCCTCGTGATCGTGACCGGCGCCGCCGAGCGGGACCGCGGCTGGGAGGCGCGGCTGCGCCGCGAAGTCCCGCTCGTCTCCGGCAGCGTTCCGGTCGAGTTTCTCACGGGACTCCCGACCGCCTCGGTGCTGCAGCGGCTGCGCGGGCTGGGCGCGGACTCCGTGGTGTTCACGCCCGGCTACTACGAAGACGCCGACGGCCGGATATTCAGTCCGCGCGAGTCGGCCGCGCTGATCGCCGGGTCGGCGAATGCGCCCGTTTACGGACCGCTCGACGGTTTCATAGGAATCGGCGTGGTGGGCGGACGCGTGCCGAGCTTCGAGGGCATGGGACAGGAGGCCGGGCGTATCGTCAACGCGCTGCTCGCCGGTGCACCGGTCTCCGAGATGCACCTGCCGAAGATCGAGCCGACATCGCTGCAGGTCGATTGGCGCCAGGTCAAGCGATGGGGAATCGACGAAGCCGCGATCCCGCCGGGAACCGTAGTCCGCTACCGCGAGCCGACCTTCTGGGAGGCTTACCGAAGCGCGGTCGTCATGACGGCCGCCATCATCCTGCTGCAGGCGGCGCTGATCGGCGCGCTGCTGCTCGAGCGCCGCCGCAGACGACGCGCGGAGCTCGCCGTGCAGAGGCAGCGCATGGAGCTCGCGCATGCGTCGCGCCTCGCGGTTGCGGGTGAGCTGACGGCCTCGATCGCGCACGAGATCAACCAGCCGCTCGGGGCCGTTCAGACCAGTGCGGACGCCGCCGACCTGATCCTGCAATCGGGCGCGGATCGCCGCGACGATCTCACGCGCATCGTGGCGCGCATCCGGCGCGACAACTTGCGAGCCAGCGAGGTCATCCGGCGGTTGCGAGCGCTGTTCGCCAAGCAGGAGCCGGAGCGCGTGCGGCTCGACCTCAGCGCGGCGGTCGGCGATGCCGTGACGCTGCTGCGCACGGAGGCGCGCCAGCGGGACTGCACCGTCGACCTCCGCCTTGCATCGACGCCCGCGTACGTGCTGGGGGACCATACCCAGATTCAACAGGTGGTCATCATTCTCCTGATCAATGCCATGGAGGCCGCGGACGGATTGCCCGCTGACCGGCGTGCGATCGTCGTCTCGCTCGACAGGCTCGCGCACAGTGCCACGATCACCGTGTGCGATCGCGGTCGCGGCCTCGCCGCCGGTCACGAAGGGAAGCTCTTCGACTCGTTCTTCAGCACCAAGGCGCGCGGGATGGGGCTTGGATTGTCGATCGCGCGAACCATCGTCGAAGCGCACGGCGGACGGATCTGGGCCGAGAGCGGCGCCGGCGAAGGCGCGGTGTTCCGTGTCGAACTGCCCGCGATCGATTCGCTCGCGGCCCACGCCGTGGTCGAAGGATCGTGAAGCCGCTCGTCCACGTCATCGACGACGACGACTCGCTGCGCGACTCGCTTCTCGAGCTGCTCGACGCGGCGGGCTTCGAGGCGCGCGGCTACACGTCGACGGGCGCGTTCCTGCTGCAGCCGCTTCCCGATCGTCCGGGTTGCGTCCTGCTCGACGTGCGCCTACCGGGACCCTCCGGACTCGAGCTGCAAGCGGCGCTGTCGCACCATGGAATCGCGCTGCCAGTGATCTTCCTGACCGGGCACGCGGACGTGCCTACCAGCGTGCGGGCGATGAAAGCGGGCGCGGTCGACTTCCTCGAAAAGCCGGTCGAGCGCGACACCCTGTTCGACGCGCTTGCGCGCGCACTGACGCGTGACGCTTCCGAACGCTCGGCGCGCGAAAGCGCGCTGCGGCACAGAAGCCGCCTGGCGGTGCTGACCCCGCGCGAGCGGGAAATCTTCGATCGCATCGTGGCCGGAAAGCTCAACAAGCAGATCGCGGACGAGCTCGGCATAGGACTTCGCACCGTCAAGGCGTATCGCGCGCAGTTGATGGAAAAGCTGGGGGTTTCCTCGGCGGCCGAGCTCGGCAGGATCAAGGGCGAGCTGCGCGACGCGGACGCCTGACCTTTACGCCGCATCCCTTGCCCCTTGGTGCAACGGCGTTGCACCTCCGACCGCTTTCCTCGCAACCGGTGCTGCGTGACTATCCGCATCGCAGCTCGGCGTGGTCGACAAGCGGACGAAAAGGCCGAGGATTCGCGATGGGGATGGTTGGAGGCGGGGCGGTGCTCGTGGTCGAGGACGACGAGGGAATGCGAGAGGCCATCAGCGAGCTGCTGGGCGCCGCCGGCATCGAATCGACGGCCTACGGGTCGGCGGAGGCGTTCTTGGCCGGAGGCGACCTCGACCATGTCGCCTGTGTCATCAGCGACCTCAAGCTTCCCTCGATGTCGGGCTTCGAGCTCCTCTCGGCGTTGCGTGCCCGCGGTCCCCGGCCCCCGGTCATCGTCATCACCGCCAACGACGCGCCGGGGGTGCGGCAAGAGGCGCAGCGTCTCGGCGCCGCAGCGTATCTGACCAAGCCGTTCGATGCCGGCACGCTCTTGTCGGCGATCCGAAGCGCCACGGCGCCGTCCGGGCCGGCCTGAATGCGGCCGCCACCCGAAGCGCCGGTCGTTCACCCTCACCTTCGAAGGAGCACCTCATGAACAAGCGCGTTTGCATTGCGGTCGTCGTCGTTACCCTGTGCGCCGCGGGTCTTGCCGGCGGCCAGGGCATGATCCTCGACATGGTCGCCAACAAGGTGATCCAGAAATACCAGAGCGCGAGCTGCCAGCAGCTGTGGCAGCAGAAGGGTCAGCCGAAATCGCCGGAGGAGCAGCGCGCCGTGCAATTCCTGAGGAACGATCCGCAGGCGCGGACCGCCTTCCTCGACAAGGTCGCCGGGCCCATCGCGAACAAGATGTTCGAATGCGGAATGATTCCGTAGATCCCGCACACGATCACTTTCACGTCTTGCGAGCACGGGGGTTATCGAGCATGAAGCCGAGATCGAGAAACGCGAACCACGCCGCGGAAGCGGCGGCGCTGCTGCTCGCTGCAATGGTTGCGGCGGCGCCGGCCACCGCCCAGCAGGTCACGGGCGAGCTGGGCTCGCCCAGTGCCACGACCACCATACCCGGCAACCAGCTCCCGCCGCCGCCTCCGAAATTCGGCGGCGTGATCAAGGAGAGCGCCAAGGATTCCACGCCGTGGTGGCCGCCGCGCGTGGTGCCGCCGAAAGGCGCGCCGAACGTGCTCCTCATCATGACCGACGATCAGGGCTACGGCGTGCCCGGCACCTTCGGCGGCGTGATCCCGACGCCGGCACTCGACCGGATCGCCAAGGCGGGGTTGCGCTACACGCAGTTCCACTCGACCGCGCTGTGCTCGCCCACGCGGGCCGCATTGATCACGGGACGCAATCACCACGCCGTGGGCTTCGGCGTGATCTCGGAGCTGTCGACGGGTTATCCAGGCTACGACTCGATCATCGGGCCGGAGAACGCGACGATCGGCAGGATCCTCGCTGAAAACGGCTATGCGACGTCGTGGTTCGGCAAGAATCACAACACGCCCGGCTTCCAATACAGCGTTTCCGGTCCGTTCGACCAATGGCCGTCGGGCATGGGCTTCCAGTATTTCTACGGCTTCATGGGCGGCGAAACCGACCAATGGCAGCCGTATCTCTTCCGCGATCACACCCAGATCTTCCCGTGGGTCGGGAGGAAAGACTACAACCTCACGACCGACATGGCGGACGAGGCGATCAGCTACATGAAGGAGCTCAACGCGGCGGCGCCGGACAAGCCCTTCTTCGTCTATTACGTTCCCGGCGGAAGCCACTCGCCACACCAACCCAAGCCGGAGTGGATCGAGAAGTTCAAGGGCAAGTTCGACATGGGATGGGAAAAGTTGCGGGATCAGATCTTTGAAAACCAGAAGCGTCTCGGGGTAATTCC
>Ga0335083_10004892_pt1 | contig 16992 bp, 11 predicted proteins | sample Lox_Sample_42_FD_206716 | JGI IMG/M metagenome (GOLD analysis project Ga0335083, IMG submission 206716) | Soil microbial communities from Loxahatchee National Wildlife Refuge, Florida, United States - Lox_Sample_4.2 | ecosystem: Environmental > Terrestrial > Soil > Wetlands | place: USA... | reverse complement strand
CCGCGCTGCGGGCCGAGGCCCTCGCGCAGCGCCCCGACGTCGTCGCGGCCCGCGCCGACGCCGAGCGCGCCGACGCCGGTGTCGAGCTCGCGCGGCGCGAGCGCATCCCCGACGTCGCGGTGACGGCGGGCTACGGCCGGCAGGGACCGGACGTCGCCCCGGTGACGCCGCCGACGTTCTCGCTCGCGGCGGCGTTCGAGCTTCCGGTCTTCTCGCAGCGCCAGGGGGAGATCGCGCGCGCCGAGAGCGATCGCGAAAGCGCCCGGGTGGCCCTCGCGCGCGCGGAGGCTCGCGCGTCGGCCGACGTGCGGGCGGCCTGGGCCTCGCTGTCGGCGGCCCGCGAGCAGGTGGCGCGGATGGAGTCGGCGCTCCTGACGCGCGCGCGCGAGGCGCGCGACCTCGTGCGGTACCAGTATCGCGAGGGCGCCGTGTCGCTGCTGGACCTGCTCGACGCGGAGCGCACCGCGCTCCAGGTCGAGCGCGAGCGGGTCCAGAACCTCTACGACCTGCGGGCAGCGGGCGCGGACCTCGCGGCCGCGGTCGGGAAGCCGGTGACGCCATGAAGACGCCGCGCGCGCGTGCGATCGCTCTCGTCCTCGCCGCCGCGGCGGCCGGCTGCCATCGGGCAGAGCCCGTCCCGGCCACGCCGCCGGCCGGCGAGGTGTGGCTCACCGACGAGCAGATCCGCGGCGGCCGGCTCGAGATCGAGCCCGTCGGCACGCGGAGCCTCGGCGTCCGGCTCGTGACCGCCGGGAAGGTGGCCTTCGACGAGGGCCGGGTCGGCCACGTCTTTTCGCCGGTCAGCGGACGCGTCGTCGAGGTGCCCGGCCGGCTCGGGCAGCGCGTGCGGGCCGGCGACACGCTCGCCGTGATCGAGAGCCCCGATCTCGCGTCGGCGTGGTCCGACCTGCTGAAGGCGCGCGCGGACCGCGTCGCGGCGGCCCACGAGGACACGCGGCAGCAGAACCTGTTCACGCACGGCGCCGGCTCCGAGCGCGACGCCGAGGCCGCGCGGGACAACGCCGCCAAGGCCGACGCCGAGCTCGAGCGGGCACAGCTGCGCCTGAAGCTGCTGCACGCCTCGCCGGAGGAGAAGCCCTCGCAGCGTTTCCTGCTGCGGGCTCCGGTCGCCGGCGAGATCGTCAACCGCACCGCGACACCCGGGCTCGAGGTCCAGGGCATGCTCGCGTCGGCCAACGTCGTCCAGGAGCTCTTCACCGTCGGCGAGCTCGACCCGGTCTGGGTCTGGGGCGACGTCTACGAGCGCGATCTGGCGCGCGTCCACGCGGGCCAGAAGGTCGGCATCACGTCGTCGGCCGACCCGCCGCGCGTGATCGAGGGGTCGATCGACTACGTCGGCCAGGCCCTCGACCCGCAGACGCACACGGCGCGGCTGCGTTGCGTCGTTCGGAACCCGGAGCGCCGCCTGAAGCCGGAGATGTTCGTCACGCTCTCGGTCGAGCTCGAGCGGCGGGACGGCCTCGCCGTGCCGCGGGCGGCGGTGATCAAAGCGGGACAGCGGCAGACCGTGTTCGTCGAAGACGGCAAAGCCGACGACGGGCGGCGCCGCTTCCTCCAGCGCACCGTCGAGCTCGCCGACGCCGACGACGGCTGGATCGGCGTCACGGACGGCGTGAAGGCGGGGGAGCGCGTCGTCGTGTCGGGCTCGATCCTGCTCTCGGGCGGGAGCGACTGATGGTTCGACGCCTCGTCGCGCTGTCGCTCGAGTCTCCCGTGGCGGTTCTCGCCGCGGCGCTGGCGCTCGTCGGCGCCGGCCTCTGGGCCTATCGCCACCTCGACATCGAGGCGTACCCGGACCCGGTGCCGCCGCGGATCGAGACGATCGTGCAACCCGCCGGCTGGGCGGCCGAGGAAGTCGAGCGGTACGCGACCGTGCCGCTCGAAGTCGTGCTCAACGGCATGCCCGGGCTCGACCACATCCGCTCGATCTCGGTCTTCGGCCTGTCGGACATCAAGTGCTACTTCAAGTGGGGCACGGACTATCGCGAGGACCGGCAGGAGGTCTTGAACCGCCTCGCGCAGGTGCAGCTGCCGAACAACCTGCAGCCGGTCCTCTCGCCCGAGAACGCCATCGGCGAGATCTACCGCTACATCGTGACGGGGCCGGGCTACTCGCCGCTCGAGCGCAAGACCGCGCAGGACTGGATCCTCGAGCGGCAGTTCAAGCAGGTCGACGGCGTCATCGACGTCGCCGGCTTCGGGGGGCTGGTTCAGCAGTTCCAGGTCGACGTCGACCCGTACCGCCTCCGCGGCCACGGCCTGTCGCTGTCGCCGCTCCTGTCGTCGCTCGCGGCGTCCAACCAGAACGTCGGCGCGAACGTGTTGAACCTGGGCGAGCAGTCCTTCAACGTGCGCGGCATCGGCCTGATCCGCGGGCTCGACGACATCCGCGACGTCGTCGTCTCCTCGAGCCGCGGCACGCCGATCCGCGTCCGCGACGTCGCCGACGTGGCGGTCGGCCACGCCCCGCGGCTCGGCGTCGTGGGGCGCGACGGCGACGACGACGTCGTCCAGGGCATCGTGCTGATGAAGGTCGGCGGCGACACGCGGCGGACGCTCGACGGCGTGCGCGCCAAGGTCGACGAGATCCGCCGGGACCACCTGCTGCCGCCCGGCATGGACGTGTCGCCCTATTACGACCGGACCCACCTGATCGCCACGACGACGCACACGGTCCTGCACAACCTGGTCCTCGGCATGGTCCTGGTCTCGGCGGTGCTGCTCCTGTTTCTCGGGAACTGGCGAGCCGCGCTGCTCGCCGCGCTCAACATCCCGCTCGCGCTCTTCGCGGCTCTCATCGGGATGGCCCTCGGCGGGACGCCGGCGAACCTGATCTCGCTCGGCGCCGTCGACTTCGGGATCATCGTCGAGTCGACCGTCATCATGATCGAGGCGTGCGTCCGGCACCTCGGCCGCGACGCGCGCGGCACGCGCGACGAAAGGATCCTCGCGGCGGCGGCGGAGGTCGGGCGGCCGATCGTCTTCTCGACGATCATCCTCGGCGTCGCGTTCCTGCCGCTCTTCACGCTCACGGGGGTGACCGGCGTGATCTTCTCGCCGATGGCGCACACCTACGCCTACGCGATCGCGGGCGCCTTCGTCCTTTCCCTGACGCTGACGCCGGCGCTCGCGCGGCACCTGCCGGTGAACCTCGAGGAGCGCGACAACGCGCTGCTCCGGTGGCTGCACCATTTCTACGTGCCCGCCACCGAGTGGGCGCTGCGGCGTCCCGGGCCGGCGGCGGCACTCGGCCTCGCCCCGGTCGGGCTCTTCTTCGCGCTCTTCCCGTTCGTCGGCCGCGAGTTCATGCCGAAGCTCGAAGAGGGCAACTTCTGGATCCGCGCGACGCTGCCGCTGTCGGTGTCGCTGCCGCAGTCGACGCGGTACGTGCGGCGGATGCGGGAGATCCTGCGCGAGTGGCCCGAGGTGGAGACGGTGGTCTCGCAGGTGGGCCGCCCCGACGACGGGACCGACGTCAGCGGCCCCAACAACATCGAGCTCTTCGTGCCGCTGAAGCCTTTCGGCGCCTGGCCGCGCGGCCTCGACAAGGAGAAGCTGACGAAGATCCTGTCGGACCGCTTCGCCCGCGAGTTCCCGGGCATCGACTTCAACTTTTCCCAGAACATCCAGGACAACGTCGAGGAGGCGCTGTCGGGCGTCAAGGGCGAGAACACGGTCAAGGTCGTCGGCCCGTCGCTGACCGTCGACGAGGACAAGGCGCGGCAGATCGAGGCGGTGCTCTCGCGCGTGCGGGGCGTCGAGGACCTCGGCATGATCCACACGCTCGGCCAGCCGAACCTGACGATCACGCCGGACCGCCCGGCGTGCGCCCGCTACGGGCTCGCCGTCGGCGACGTGGAAGCCGTGATCCAGGCGGCGATCGGCGGCCAGGCCGTGACGCAGGTGTTCGAAGGCGAGAAGCGCTTCGACCTCGTCGTGCGCTGGCAGGAGCCCTACCGCGACAGCGTCGCGCGGATCCGCGAGATCCTCGTCGGCACGCCCGACGGCGGCCAGGTGCCGCTCGGCCAGATCGCGGCGATCCGCGAGGAAGAGGGGCCGGCCGCGGTCTACCGCGAGGACAACCACCGCTACGTCCCGGTCAAGTTCTCGATCCGCGGCCGCGACCTGAAGAGCACGCTCGACGACGCCCGCGCCCGCATCGGGACCGCCGTGACGCTGCCGTACGAAACGCACCTCGAGTGGGCGGGCGAGATCAACGAGTTGAAGGAGTCGGAGCGGCGCCTGGCGGTCATCGTCCCGCTGACGCTCGCGCTCATCGCGCTCCTCGCCTACGGCGCGGTGCGCGGGGTGCCCGAGACCGTCATCGTGCTGCTGACGATCCCGCTCGCGTGCTCGGGGGGTCTGCTCGCTTTGATCCTGACGGGGATCAACTTCTCGGTGTCGGCGGCGATGGGGTTCATCTCGATCTTCGGCATCGCGATCCAGGACGGCATTCTCGTCTGCACCTACACGCAGAACTTCTGGCGCGGCGGGGAGAGTCTCGAGGAGGGGATCCGAAAGGGGGCCGAGCGGGGGTTCCGGCCGGTCCTGATGACGAGTCTCGTCGCGATGCTCGGACTGCTGCCCGCGGCTCTCTCGAACGCGATCGGGGCGCAGACGCAGAAGCCGCTCGCGGTGGTCGTGATCGGGGGCGCTCTCTTCGTCGCGTTCCTGACGCGGCTCGTCCGGCCGCCGCTGCTCCTGCTGGCGCGGCGCTGGTTCCCGCTCGCTCCGTTGGCTCGAGAGAGTGGACGTGCGCGCTGACGCGGGTGACCCCGCCCGACACCGGCCGGTGCGTGCGCTTTTCGGCGCCTTCTTTCTCGGCGCCGCGGCGGCCTCGGCGCTCGCCGGGTCGTTTGAGGGCGCCGACGCGGCGGCCGGAAGCGGCTTCGAGCGCTCGTTCGACGCCGCGCTGCGGGAGTCGGAGGCGCTCGGGAGCCGGTCCCTGGCATCGCCTTCGGTCACACCGGCGCCCGAGGAGACGCCGAAGACCTTCTGGATCACGGCCGTGAGCACCGTGACGGTTCTCGGCTCCGCCCTGAACTCCTTCACCGACGGTCCGAGCCAGCAGTTTCACTTCACCAACGAGGGTTTCTTCTCGAAAGACACGTATGCGGGCGGCGCCGACAAGGCCTCGCACTTCGCGTCGTACTACATCGTGGCGCAGCTGCTGGGCAACGTCTACGAGGGCCTCGGCATGACGAGGGACAACGCGCAGCTGCTCGCCGCGGGCGTTTCGACTTTCGCGGGTCTCATGACCGAGTTCGGGGACGGCCGGGGAAAGTACGGCTTCTCCTACGAAGACTTCGTGTTCGACGCCCTGAGTGCCGCGACCTATCTCGGCATCCACCACTTCGGGCTCGAGGATCTCCTGGGGTTCTCCTTCGGGCTCGTTCCGGCGCCCGGCAAGCCGTCCGGCTGCTGCGCCGCTCCCGACTCCGGAACGGGGGTTCCGCGGTTCTACGACTTCGGCCAGGACTATTCGACGAGCATCTCTTCCTTCAATTTCAAGCTCGCGGGCCTTCCGGCGCACGGCTCCATCGACCCAGGGCTGGCGCGATTCCTTCTCCTGTCGACGACGTACACGTCGAAGGGATACCGCTACGAAGCCGACAAGGACCTGACCGAGCGAGAGGTGGGTTTCTTCGTCGGCGTGAACTTCGTCGAGATCCTGAAGACGCTGGGTCTTCCCAGGGACAACCTCTGGCAGAAGGCCGTGTACTTCCTCTTCGACGTGGTCCGGATTCCGTACACGCAGATCGGATACGTCTACGACCTGAACCACAGCCGGTGGCACGGGCCGACCATCGGCGGCAGCGCCTCGGGCGACATGCCGGTCCCGGCCGGAGCGGCGGCGACCCGATGAGGAGCCGCCGTCGAGGCGGACGGGGTCGGCGACGCGACCCGGTGGGGCGACCACAAGTGGTACGGTCCGGGCGCGCCGTACCAAGATGACTGAGCGGAGGCGATCGTGACGATGACCCGACGCAACCCTGGCGGGAGAAACCGCGAAAGCTCGAGCCTCATCGCGGCTCGGCTCGCGATGCTGGCCTTCGCGGCTCTCGCGACGGCCGCGAGCGCGCAGACGCCGGGCCCCGACGTCGCCGGCCCGTGGCAGGCGAGCGCGTTCGGGGGCGGCTGGAACTCGATCACCGCCCCGTACACCTACCGGACACCGGCGGGCTCGGCGGAAGTCGGGTTCGGGAACGCGCCCGCGTTCGGGTTGAGCTTCGGCCGGGACGCGAGCCGCCTGCTCGGAATCGAGCTGTCGTGGACGCAGACGAACCCCGCGCAGCAGTACACGACCAGCCCGCCGACGCCGATCCGCAACGTGGTCATGAACATCGTCGAGCTCGACAGCCTCTGGTACTTCCGGCGAGGAACCTTCCAGCCCTATGGAATCCTCGGTTTCGGGGGCGCCGGCACGGGCTCGTCGTTCGGCGGGACGAACCTCACCGTTGCCCTGGGGATCGGCGTGAAAGCCTTCCTCAGCCGGCACATCGCCGTCCGTGCCGACATCCGCTGGGACAACATGTACGGGAACATCGGGCACGCCGGGGACGCGGCGTTCTGCGACTCGGCCGGCTGCTACGACTACCGGACGAGCTGGTATTCGAGCCTGCCCGTCACCGCGGGAATCACGTACGCGTTCTGACGTCGCCCCGAGGGCTCAGACGTAGTCCTCGTCCACGTAGCAATACCGCCAGTCCTCGCCGGGCTCGAGGGACTGGACGATCGGGTGCTTCGTCGCGCGGGCGTGCGCGCTCGCGTGCCTGTTCTTGGACGAGTCGCAGCAGCCGACGTTGCCGCAGGAGAGGCAGAGGCGCAGGTGGACCCAGCGGTCTCCCATCTTCAGGCACTCCTCGCAGCCCTTCGACTTCGGCTTGACGTCGCGAATCTCCTTCAGGTGAGGATCCTGGGTCGGCATGGGTTCTGGCCTCCTCGTCAGCGACAGACGTCGCTGCCCTTGTCGTGGAACGTCCCCCCCTCGACGGGAATGAACTCCCAGTCGTAGCTCTCCGGGTGGAGCGTCAGCTTCAGGACGCCGAAAGTCTCGTTGTTCTTGATTTCGCTTCCCGGGCGCGTCGAGCCCCAGGGGTAGAGCTCGCGTCCTCCGGTCCCGGCCACGATCTGCCGGAGGCCACGCGTGTCGGGTTTTCCCGAGGCGTCGAGTCGGGCGAAGCGCTCGTAGTCGTGGTCGTGTCCGGAGAGGGCGAGGTCGGCGTGAGCGTCGTAAAGGACCTGCCAGATCGTCTGCATCGACGGGTCGTCGCCGTGCTCGCGTCCGGACGAAAAGCGCGGGTGGTGCCACATCGCGGCCGTGCACGGAGCGGGATGCTCCGCGAGATCCTTCTTGAGCCACTCGACCTGCGGGGAGCCCTCCTTGCAGCCGCCCACCTGCGCGCAGTTGCTGTTGATCACGACGATGTGCCACGCGCCGAGGTCGTAGCTGTAGTAGCCCTTCGTCCGGTCGCCCGCGGCGTCGCCGAAGTAGTCGAAGTAGCCGTTGGCGAAGGCCGTGCGGTAGTCGTGGTTGCCGACGACCGGACGGGTGCGCGCCTTGTGGCGTCCCCACGTCGGACCGTAGCAGTCGGCGAATTCGCGCGGCGTGCCGCTGTCGTAGGCGTTGTCGCCGAGCGTGAAGACCGTGCCCGGGATCTGGTCGAGGAGGGCGGCGGTCTTGGCGGCGCCCGAGAGCGTCTTGCAGTCGGCGATGTCGCCGGCGCCGACGAGGACCGGGTCTTCGGCGACCGCGGACACGGCGCCGAGGAAGAGCAGCGCGCAGAGGGCCAGTCTCATGGGGGCGATAGGATACCCCGCACGGGAGGAGATTCCATGAAGTCGCGTGTTCTGTCGGTGGGTCTCGCTCTGTGTCTCGGCGCGGCGCGTGCCGCCCGGGCGCAGGCGCCGGTTCCCGGACTGCCCGACCCGTTCGGGTTGATGGAGCCCAAGGACTTTTCGGCGCACCGATCCTCGTCGAACAACCCCGACTGGAACTCGAACGACGACAGCAAGCGGCCGATCCCCGGCGAGACGATCGTCCTCGCGGACCTGACCGGGCCGGGCGCCGTGACGCACCTGTGGGTGACGATCGCCGACAACGAGTACGGCTGGCCGAGGCTGCTGCGCCTCCGCGTCTACTACGACGGCAGCCCCGTGCCCAGCGTCGACGCCCCGGTCGGCGACTTCTTCGCCGTGGGTCACGGCTTCGAGGCCAGGGTCAAGTCGTTGATGGTCGTCGACAGCTCCGACGGCCGGGCGCGCAACAGCTACTGGCCGATGCCCTTCCAGAAGTCCTGCCGCATCACGATCACCAACGAGGGCAAGCGCCGCGTCGCGAACCTCTACTACCACGTCGACTGGGAGAAGCTCCCGTCGCTGCCCGCGCACACGCCGTACTTCCACGCGCGCTACCGGCAGGCGCTCCCGGCGCCGGCCGACGGCAAACCTTACGAGTTCCTGAGCGTCACGGGCAAGGGCCACTACGTCGGGACCGTGCTCTCGGTCGTTCAGGCCGAGGCGGGCTGGTTCGGCGAGGGCGACGACTTCTTCTGGGTGGACGGCGAGAAGTACCCGTCGATCGAAGGGACCGGCAGCGAGGACTATTTCAACGACGCGTGGGGCCTCCACGTCAACGACGCCCCGTACTACGGCTGCACCGTGGCCGAAGGCACGGGCCTCGGCTCGCGGATGACCGCGTACCGCTGGCACCTGGTCGACCCGGTGCCGTTCCAGAAATCGCTCAAGGTCGAGATCGAGCACAAGGGCTGGACGTTCAACGCGGACGGGTCGGTCAAGTCGGGATTCGGCGAGCGCGTCGACCTCTACTCGAGCGTGGCCTTCTGGTACCAGGACGGGATCGCGCTCGATCAGCCGGCCGTGCCCTACGGCTCGGCGCGCCTGCCGCAGGGCAACGCGCTCCAGATCGAGGTCGAGAACGCGCTGTCGGAGATCAAGGCCGAGAACGGCAAGGTGTCGGTCTTTCCCGATCTCTTCTGGTCGAAGGACGTCGTCGTGTTCGAGGGCAAGGGTCCCGGGTCGAAGGTCACGATTCCCTTCGACGTGCCCGAGGACGGCGACTACGAGCTTTACGCCCAGATGGCGCAGGGCTCCGACTACGGCGTTTACACGGCGCTGCTCGACGGGAAGGCGCCGGCCGCGCCCGTGCTCGAGCACGAGCCCGGCGCGGACGTCCGGCCGCAGACCGAGTTCGATGGCTACGCCTACGAGACCTACGTCGGCGCCGACTTCCAGATCGGCTGGCCGCGCCTGACGAAGGGCCGCCACACGCTCACGCTCGTCTGTACGGGCAAGCGCGAGGCGTCGAGCGGCTACACGGTCGGCGTCGACGACATCGTGCTCGCGAAGACCGGCGCGGCCGCCTGGGCGGCGGCGGCGAAGGTCCAGGAGCCGCGCGTTCCGTCCGGCAGCGTCGCGGATCTCGCGAAGGCGCTGTCGGATCCGGACTCGACGACGCGCGGTCTCGCGGCGATGGCGCTGAAGGACAAGGGACCGGCGGCGCTTCCGGCGCTGCCGCAGCTCGAGAAGGCATTGAAGGACCCGGACCCGAACGTGCGCCTGATGGCCGGCAACGCCATCGCGGCGATCGGCAGGGACGCGGCGCCCGCGGTGCCGGCGCTGATCGCGGCGTGCTCGGTCAAGGACGAGCAGATCCACGTCCTGCGCGCGTGTGCGTCGGCGCTCGGCGCGATCGGCAAGCCCGCGGCGACGCCCGGTCTGCCGGTCCTGAAGAAGCTCGCCGAGCACCCGCGGATCCGCTGGGCGGCCGAGGCGGCGATCAAGAAGATCGAGTGACGGGAGGCGGACGGCCGCGGCGGGTGCGCCGGCCGGCATAGAGTCGGAACGGACCATGGCGAGCGCTCTCGAGGTCTCGGGGTTGACCGTCCGGTTCGGGCAGCGGACGGTCCTCGAGAACCTCGCCTTCGCGGTGGCCGCCGGAAGGACGCTCGCCGTCATCGGCCCGAACGGGTCGGGCAAGACCGTGCTCTTCAAGGCGCTGATCGGAGCGCTGCCGCACGATGGGACCGTCGACTGGGCGCCGGGGACCCGGATCGGGTACGTGCCGCAGAAGCTCGACGTCGAGCGGGACCTTCCGCTGAGCGGCACAGACCTGCTGCAGGCGCGGGCCGGGATCGGCGGGCTCGCTCGGGGCGAGGTCGGCGGCGCGCTGGCGCTCGTCCAGCTGTCGCCCGACACGGCGGCCCAGCCGATCGGCACGCTCTCGGGAGGACAGTTCCAGCGGCTGCTGCTCGCCTTCGCGCTGATGGGCCGGCCCTCGGTCCTTCTCTTCGACGAGCCGACCGCGGGGGTCGACGAGCCGGGGCAGGAGGAGATCTACGCCCTGTTCCGGCGTCTGCAGCGGGAGCGAGGGTTGACGCTGTTGCTGATCTCGCACGAGCTGTCGCTCGTCTACCGCTACGCCGACGAGGTTCTGTGCCTTTCCCGCCGGCGGGCCTGGCTGGGGCCGCCCGTGTCGATCCTGACTCCCGAACGGCTGGGGGAAGCCTGGGGCGCGCCCCTGAGCCTCCACGTTCACGACGAGCGCTGATGCCCGCCGTCACCGAACTCGCGCTTCCCCTGGCGACGGCGGCCGCCGCCGGGCTCGTGGGATCGATCGCGGTGATGCGGCGCCTGACGCTCGCCTCCGACGCGATTTCGCACGTGGCCCTTCCGGGCATCGGGATCGCGATTCTGCTCGGCGGCAACCCCGTCCTCGGCGGGCTCGCCGCCCTCTTTGCGGGGACGCTGCTCGTCTGGGGCGTGGAGCACAAGACGCGGATTCCGACCGAGGCGATCATCGGCGTCGTGTTTTCGGCGGCGCTCGCCCTCGGCAGCATGCTGACGTCGGGGGAAGAGCTGATCGAGGCCCTGTTCGGCACCGGGAAGCTGCCGGAGACAGGCGAGACGCTGGCGGGCCTCGCCGCCGCGGCCCTGGTGATTGCTTTTTCGCTTCGGGCGGGCAGCCGCCTGGTGATCGCCCTGGTCTCGCCGGACCTGGCCCGCACCGCTGGAGTCGACGTCTCGCGCCTGAACCTCGCCTATCTGCTGGCGTTCGCGCTGACGGTGGCCCTCGGGCTGCGGTATCTCGGCGTCCTGCTGATGGGATCTCTGATCATCATCCCGGCTGCGACCGCCAAGCACCTCGCCCGAAACCTGAGCCAGATGCGCGGCCTCTCGGTGGCGATCGCGATGGTCTCGACGCTGGCCGGATCGCTCCTCGCTCCGGTGCTGCGCCTGCCCGCCGGATCCCTGACGATTACGCTCGCGGCCGGGATCTTTTTCCTCGGGCTGCTGCGGCGCGGCACGGCGTGACCGGGGCCGCCGTGGCGCCGCGTCGAGCGGCCCTCGACGGCTCGAACGCGAGCACGCGGCGCGAGGCTCAGCGGACGCCGGTCATCAGCTCGAGCTCGTCGAGCAGGCGCCGGTAGGAGTAGACGAAGGCGCTCCCGTCCGGCGCGACGATGAAGGGCTCGACCTGGGAAACGCCGGCCGGATCGGGCGGGACAACCTCCTTCCAGAGACGGCGCGATCCCGTCGCCAGATCGAGGAGGTCGATGCGGCCGGGAAGCGACGGTCGAAAGACGTAGAGGCTGCGGCCGTCGGAGCTCCAGCGCAGCGGAACCTCCTCGGGCAGCGCTCCGGCGACGGGCGTCGGCGCGCCCGCGCCGATCGGAAAGAGCGCCATCTTCCCGTCAACTCCCTGAATCGCGATGCGCGAGCCGTCCGGAGAGAGGGCGTGGCCCGGAATGAGTGGGATCCCCTCCGCGCTGATGGGCTGCGGCTTGCCGGAATCGACGTCGAGGAGGTAGAGCCGCGCGCCGTGGCCCGGTTCGATGCCGGTGAGGACGACGCGCCGGCCCTCCGGGAGGAAGCTCGCCCACTGCACGCTCAGCGCTCCGTTGAGCAGCACGCGGGACTGTCCGGTGCCCGTCGGAACGAGCTGCAGGCGGTTCATTTCCCCCTGCGACGTGACGAGGGCGAATCGCCCGTCGGGCGAGATCGCGAAGGACTTGCCGTCGGCGAGATGAATCGCCGGCGATCCGTCGAGCTTGCGAAGGTAGACGTGGACCTGAAGAGTGCTCTGCTCGTCGAAGATGACGGCGCTTCCGTCGGGCGAGAGATCCGACGGATAACACCACTCGAACCAGGTCAGGTCCTTCGGACTCGGATCGCCCGCGGCCTTCATGCCGACGATCTCGCGGCGCGTGGACGCGCGCAGGAGCAGGATCCGCCCGTCGGGCGCGACGTCCGCGATCCGGTCGTTGCGGCCGGGCGAGCTCCACAGCGTCCGCGTCTTGCCGTCGAGGGACGTGGCTTCGAGCGGCGCGCTCGTCCAGACCTCGTCGCCGCGCGGGGACCACGCGAGGCCGATCCGGTCGGACGGTCCGGTGAGTCGGACGCGCCCGCTCGTGTCGACGACCTTCACGGTGCCGAGGCTCTCGCCGGCCTCGCCGTGGTCCAGGAACGCGATGAGACGTCCGTCGGGCGAGACGCGCACGTCCGACAGCCACGCGGTTGCCTGATAGAGGACCTTCCCGATCGGATACTCGAGCCGGTAGCGTCCGCCCTCGGATCGGGCGACCGCGAGCGCCGTGCCGTCGGGAGACCAGTCCGCGTCCACGACGTTCTCGAGCACCTCGCGCGGCGCTCCGCCCTCGAGCGGAACGCGGGCGAGCTTGCCGCCGTTCTGAAACCCCACCGTGAAGTGGCGGTCGAGTGAGATCGCCAGCTCGCCCTTCGACGAGACGGCGAGCACGTCGCCGGGAGGCAGGTCGATCGGGCGCGACTGCTGGCCGTCCGCGGTCGTGGAGTAGATCCGCAGCGCTCCGCCGTCCCAGGCCGCGCCATAGAGAATGTTCTGCCCGTCCTTCGCGAAGCGCGCGGACCAGATCGTTCCGCGCTTGAAGGTGAGCTGACGGAATTGGATCGGCGAGTCGGGTTTCCGCGGCAGGGCGGCGCGCGCGAGAAGGCCGACGGCCACGCCCGCGGCCAGGAGCGAGATCCCCAGGGGCCAGCCGGCTTTCCGGCGCGGCGGCGGCTCGGCCGCGGCGATGCCCCCGGAGGACGAGGTCTCCGACAGGTGGTCGCGGATGCTCTTCAGGTCGCGGGCGAGATCCCGGGTCGAGGCGTAGCGCTCCTCCGGGTCCTTGGCGAGGCAGCGCTCGACGATCCAGCGGACCGGGGCGGGAGCGGCGGGCGCGGCCTGCGCCAGCGGTTCCGGTTCGTCGCGAATGATCGCGGCGAGCGTCTCGGCGCCGGTCTTTCGCTGAAAGGCGCGCTTGCCCGTGGCCATCTCGTAGACGATCGCGCCGAGGGTGAACTGGTCGGAGCGGTAGTCGACCGCCTGGCCGCTCGCCTGTTCGGGCGACATGTAGCCGGCCGTGCCCATCACGGTCCCCGGCTCGGTCGGCGGCGCCACGGCCGTCGGCAGCGCCGAGTGGTGCTCGGCCGACGCCGACTCGGTCAGCTTGGCCAGGCCGAAGTCGAGGATCTTGACGAAGCCGTCCTTCGAGATCATCAGGTTCTCGGGCTTCAGGTCGCGGTGCACGATGCCGGCGGCGTGCGCCTTGGCGAGGCCCTCGGCAATCTGCGCGGCGAGGTCGAGCGTGCGGCGGGTGGGGAGCGGCTCACCCGAGGCGACGAGCTCGCGGAGACTCCTTCCCTCGACGAGCTCCATCGCGATGTAGAGCGCGCCGTCGGCCTCGCCGATGTCGTAGATCGTCAGGATGTTCGGATGATTCAGGGCGGAGGCCGAGCGCGCCTCCTGCTCGAAGCGCTGGCGGCGGCCGACGTCGTCGGCCACCGACGCCGGCAGGACCTTGATCGCGACCTCGCGCCCGAGCTTCGCGTCCTTCGCGCGGTAGACCTCGCCCATCCCGCCGGCGCCAAGCGGGGCCACGACCTCGTAGGTGCCGAGCCGCGATCCCGGGCCGACGGTCATTTCATTCCGGTGCCGAGGAAGAGGTCGCCGAGGACGCGGCGGTAGGAGTAGACGTAGGTGCTCCCGTCCGGAGCGATCATCGCCGGGCCCGCCTGCTCGACGCCGGTCGGGTCGGTGGGGTTGAAGCGCTTCCACTCGGCGCGGCGTCCGGTGGCGACGTCCACCGTTTCGATCACGCCCGGCAGCGCCGAGAGCCTCGAGACGTAGAGCGAGCGTCCATCCGCGGTCCATCGCGCCGGGACGTACTCCGGCGGGAGATCCGGGATCGGCTTCGCCGGGCCGCCGTCGACGGGGTAGACGGCGATCCGGCCGTCGGGCCCACGCGCCGCGATCGACTTTCCGTCGGGAGAGATCGCCTGGCCGACGAATCCGACGCCCTCGGGCGAAATGGCCCGCGGCGCGCCGCCCGCGACGTCCACGACGAAGAGCCTCGAGCCGTGGCCGCGCTCGTTGCCGCTGATCAGAATGCGCTTGCCGTCCGGAAACCAGTTGCCCCATCCGAACTCGAAGTCTCCGAGGTCGATCGATCGGGGCTCGCCGGCGCCCATGGGGATGACGTGAAGGGTTCGGCGGTCCGGGGGCTTGATGCCGATCACCCATTTTCCGTCCGGGGAGATGCCGTAGCCCTCGCCGTCGGCGAGCCGGACGGCGGGAGATCCGTCGATCTTCCGGACGTAGATGCCCGGCGGCATGCGGAGCTGCTCGTAGAAGAGGACCGTGTCGCCGTCCCGCGAGATGTCGCCCGGGAACGACCAGTTGAGCGCCGTGAGGTTGTGGGCGACGCCGTCGCGCCCGAATCCGACGAGCTCGCGGCGGGACACCGACTCGTCGAACAGCACGCGGCCGTCGCGGGAGAGATCCTGGAAGGATCCCGACGGCGAGCTCCAGACGGTCCGGACCCTTCCGTCGAGAGACACCGCCTCGATGCCGCCGAACCAGATCTCCGAGCCCTTCGGCGTCCACGCGAGGGGGCCGTTTCGGTTGCGCAGGTACGGTCCGGTGAACCGCAGCTTGCCGGACGTGTCCGTCACCTTGAGCGTGCCGTCCGTGTTTCCGCGCTGCGGGCAGTCCACGAACGCGATGAGTTTTCCGTCGGGGGAGAGCCGGACCCCTCGGATCCAGCCCGGCGACTCGTAGAGGACCTTGCCGATCGGGTACTCGAGGCGGCTCCGATTGCCGACGACGCGGCTGACGGCCAGGTCCTTCCCGTCGGGAGACCAGTCCGCGTCCTGCGCGCTGTCGAGGATCTCGCGCGGCGAGCCTCCCGCGAGCGGAACGCGGGCGAGCGTCCCCGTCGCCTCGTAGCCGACGAAGTAGTGGCGATTGAGCGACAGCGCGATTTCGCCGGCGGAAGAGACCGCGAGGACCGTCGCGCCCGGAAGATCGAGGGAACGGAATTCGGCGCTTTCGGGCCGCGTCGTGAAGGTCTCGAGAGGCCGGCCTTCCCACGCGGCGCTGTAGATGATGGTCTGGCCGTCGGGCGCGAAGCGCGCGGAGAAGATCCGGCCGCGCTGGAACGTCAGCTGCTGGAACTGGATCGGCCGCGCCGCCTTCCCGCCGAGGCGCGCCAGGGCGAGCGCGCCGAGGCCGGCGCCCACGACGAGCGCCAGGGCCGCGGGCAGCAGCCAGCCGCGGCGGCGCGCCTTCGCGGGCTCGGCCGTCTCGAGCGCGCCGGAGGCGGAGCCTTCCGTCAGGTGATCGCGGAGGTTCTTCAAGTCGCGCGCCAGGTCCTTGGTGGAGGCGTAGCGCTCCTCGGGATCCTTGGCGAGGCAGCGCTCGATGATCCACCGCACCGGAGCGGGCGCCTTCGGCGCGGCCTGCGAGAGCGGCTCGGGCTCCTCCCGCATGATCGCCACGAGCGTCTCCGCGCCGGTCCTTCGCTGGAAGGCGCGCCTGCCGGTTGCGATTTCGTAGAGGATCGCGCCGAGCGAGAACTGGTCGGAGCGATAGTCGACGGGCTGGCCGCTCGCCTGTTCGGGCGACATGTAGCCCGCGGTCCCCATCACGGTACCCGGCTCCGTCGGCGGCGCGACCGCGGTCGGGAGGGCCGAGGCGTCCGACACGGCCGCCGGTTCGGTCAGCTTCGCGAGGCCGAAGTCGAGGATCTTGACGTAGCCGTCGCGCGAGACCATCACGTTCTCGGGCTTGAGGTCCCGGTGGACGATGCCGGCGGCGTGCGCCTTGGACAGGCCCTCCGCGATCTGGACGCCGAGATCGAGGAGCCTCCTGGTCGCGAGCGGCTCGCCGGAGGCGATGAGCTCGCGCACCGTCTTTCCCTCGACCAGTTCCATCGCGATGTAGAGCGCGCCGTCGGCTTCGCCGATGTCGTAGATCGTCAGGATGTTCGGGTGATTCAGAGCCGAGGCGGAGCGCGCTTCCTGTTCGAAGCGCTGGCGGCGACCCGAGTCTTCGGCCACCGACTCGGGCAGCACCTTGATCGCGACCTCGCGGCCGAGCTTCGCGTCTTTCGCGCGATAGACCTCTCCCATGCCGCCCGCGCCGAGTGGCGCCTGGATCTCATAGGGACCGAGCTTCGTCCCGGCGCCGATGCTCACTTCTTGAGGTCCTTGAGTCCCGTGACGAGGCTCAGCTCGTCGAGCACGCGCCGGTAGGAGTAGACGCACGAAGCGCCGTCGGGCGTGACGAGGACGGGTCCGACCTGAAGCACGCCGGCCGGGTCGGGCGGGACGAGCTCCTTCCACGGACGCCGCGCGCCGGTGGCGACGTCGACGACGTCGATTTTCGCCGGCGATCCGATCGGCCGGGCGACGTAGATCGCGCGGCCGTCGGCGGTCCAGGCCAGCGGCGCTTCTCCGGCGACCGTACCGGGAACGGGCCGCGGCGGACCCCCGGCGAGGGAGAGCGTCGCTATCTGGTTGCCGGGCCCGACGACGAGCGCCGTCGAGCCGTCCGGGCTGATCGACCTGCCCGCTCCGAACCCGTAGGCCTCGGGACCGATCGGACGCGGCTTTCCGCCGTCGACGTCCTGGACGTACAGCCGGCTCGAG
>Ga0335083_10004890_pt1 | contig 16994 bp, 11 predicted proteins | sample Lox_Sample_42_FD_206716 | JGI IMG/M metagenome (GOLD analysis project Ga0335083, IMG submission 206716) | Soil microbial communities from Loxahatchee National Wildlife Refuge, Florida, United States - Lox_Sample_4.2 | ecosystem: Environmental > Terrestrial > Soil > Wetlands | place: USA... | reverse complement strand
TTCTGCGCGAGGAACTTGTCGTAGTTGCCGGTATAGAACCAGAAGCGCTTGTTCCAGATTTCCGCGATCTTGTTGACCGTCACGTCGAGGAAGTAGCGGTCGTGCGAGATCAGAACGAAAGAGTGCGGATAATTCTGGAGATATTCCTCGAGCCAGTTGCGGGCTTCGAGGTCGAGATGGTTCGTCGGCTCGTCGAGCAGAAGGAGGTTGGGTTGTTGCAGTAAAAGCTTGGCGAGGGCGAGGCGCATCTGCCAGCCGCCGGAAAACTCGTCGGTCAGGCGCGGCCAGTCTTCTTTGCTGAAGCCCAATCCCATCAGCACTCGTCCCACTTCCGCTTCGATGGAGTATCCGTCGCGGGTACGGAATTCGTGTTCCACACGGTGGTAGCGGTCGGCCACGGCCTCGTATTCCGGGCTTGTGTGGTCGAGCTCGGCCATGCTGTGCGTCAGCGATTCGAGTTCTTTCTCCATCGCACGCAGATCGTCGAAAACTGACATGCACTCGGCAAAGACGCTGCGACCGGAAAGCGTGAGGCCATCCTGGGGAAGATATCCGGCTGACGTTCCCTTCGCGACCACGAGGCTGCCGTAATCGAACGTGTCCATGCCGGCGAGAACCTTCATCAGCGTGGACTTCCCGGTGCCGTTGCCACCGACAAGGCCGATGCGGTCATGGTTCGTGATGAGCCAGTCCGCGTTTTCGAAGAGCAGTTTGTGGCCGAAGCGTTTTCCGGCGCCGGAAAGCTGAATCATTGGTCTCTTCTATGGTCTCATACTGGCGTGGGCATCGTGCCGTCAGCAACGAAAGAGCATTACCACGAAGGGCACGAAGTTTCACGAAGGAAAGAAAGCAGGCTTACGGCCAAACTACGTTCGCGATGGGATCTTTGGCGGCGGGACGGGCGTGGCGGGCGCCGGGATACGCTCCCCAGAGTTCATGGTGAAACTGGATGCGTTCAAGGGCGCGGTCGATCACGGCTTCGAGTTCGTGAAGATACTTTACTTCCCGACCCTTCGCCAGGCGGCGCTTCGCTTCTTCCGGACTGAACCATGTGGGCCGGCGATTGTCTTCGTCGGGGCGGCGCATCTGGTGGATTTCCATCAGGAAAGCTTTGACCACGAATTCCTGTGCGCCGCCGGGCTGCCAGAATACGCCTTTGGAATGAATATAGAGGTGAAAGTGACGAGGCTCGATCGTTCCCAGAGCCCCAGCTTCTTCGGCAGCTTCCCGTTCGGCGGCCTGACTGTGCGAGAGGTGGGCGTCGGTGGATCCCTTGGGGAAGGTCCACTTGTTACCGCCGTTGGTATTAACTAGAAGGAACTCAATGGCCGTGCCGCGTCTGCGGTAACAGATCGCAGCCACCTGCAGCGGCAAGGACTTCGCGATGCGGGCTGAACCCATGAGACCCTCCTGAATACAGGCTACATGCAAGATATTTCACCAGTGTTAAAGTGCAACAAAAAATGTGCACTCAAGAGGGTTACGAAAGGGTTACGTACGGCATGGTTCTCCCCTGTTACGGTTTTATACCAGATTTGATCAGAGCGTCGGCCCAGATCTGGTAACCAGCATCGCTGGGATGGGTTCCGTCGGGCATCAGGGAAGGAGGCAAGGAACCGTCCGGCGACAAGAACGACGCACCGACATCGAGATACGTGACGCCAGGCGTTCCCGCAAAGCGCTGGGCCAGCAGCCGGTTCGTCGCCTGGATCGGTTTGCGTAGCGGATCGGTTGGCTGCGGACCGCGCGGCAGGATCGCCATGACGATGATGTGGCTCTCCGGCGCGCGTTGGCGAATCTCGTGATAGATGGCATCGACGCCGTCGACGATTTCTTCGGGCGAGTTGGCGCGCGCCTGCGAAGTGCCCGTTAGGTTATTGGTGCCAATCATCAGGACCATCCACTCTGGATGGAGGCCCTCGAATTCGCCCTGGCGGAGGCGCCAGAGCACATTCTGCGTGCGATCCCAGCCAAAGCCCATGTTGAGGACGGGCATGTTTCCAAACACGCGGCGCCACGCCGTTGGTCCGTTGACTTCGCTGCTGATGGGCGGACCATCCCAGAAGTGTGTGATCGAGTCGCCGATCAGGACTACTCGTGGCTTGAACTTTTTCTGCAAGTCCAGTTCGGCGTGGTGCCGGGCATACCAGTCATACATGTCCTGTTCCAGCCGGGGTTGGGGAATGACTGCGGAATTAATGTCGGTCATCGACGTTAGAGGGACTTGGGGCGCGTCGCCCATGATCTTCGCAAGCGCGGGCTCGATCGCTTCTGCCATCATGCGCTGGCCGTTCGTGTCTGGATGCAGCGGCTTGCCGTGCTGGGGAAGGCGCGGATCGTAGAACAGGGCCGCGTTCAACGCGCCGGTCTTCTCGCGGTTGCTGTCGCGGTTGCTGTAAAAGATTGCGCCGATGTCGAGATACGTGACGCGTGGATTCTCGCCATAACAAGTGGCCAGGTACTGGTTAATGGTGCGGTCGCGATCGGTCTTGGCGTCGGAGAGGTCGCTCGGAAGAATTCCGAGCAGCAGGATGTTGGTCCCGGGCAAGCGTTCTTCGAGATCCGCCACGACAGCGTCGATGCCGCTCTCGGTTTCCTCGGCCGTCTGGTTCAAGTGCGGGGACGTATTGTTGGTACCGATAAGTAGCACTGCGGCCTTGGGATGCAGTCCGTCGACTTCGCCGTGATCGAGCCGCCAAAGGACGTTCGCGGTCGTGTCGCCGCTGAATCCTAGATTCAACGCTCTACGCGGTTCGTAAAACTGCTTCCAGGTTGGCTGGAAGTTTTCGTCTGGCGGGTTCGCCTTGTCGTAATTATTGGTGATGGAATCGCCGATCAGCAGAAGCTGCGTGTCGGGATGGTTCTTCACCGCCTCGAGTACGGCCTTGTGCCGGTCGGCCCACCAGGATTCGTTCATCCGGTCTGCCGGAACGACGGCTGGATTAACTGCGGAGGTCGCGGCTTGCTGCCCGACGACGGGGAGGGTCATCACGACTGCAATCAAGTAGAGGAATGCGAGGAGCGCTCTGCGACCGGGCATGGAGCACTGAGGCGTGAAATTCATCCCGACATTCTATGCGAGGTCAAAGTTGGGCAGGCGCTTGCAGCGTTTTCACCAGCCACGGAATGATCACTTCTTTGAAAATCCTGGGATCGGGCCAGACTCCAACCTGTCTACCGAGATGGCCGCCCTTGGGGTTGATCCACGCGTCTTTCGGGACGTCACCCTTACTGAGCAGCAGGTACTCGTCTTCGATCGGCACTTGGGTGTCGAGAACGCCTGCAATGATGAGCATGGGTGCCGTCGGCTTGCCCAGCAGGTCCTGGTGAACCAGAGACATCCTGGGCAAGTACTCGCCCATCTCGTCGAGAGTATGAACCCCTTCGAGAATATTCATTAGAGCGGGCACTTGATCGAAAAGATATTCACGGTTGCCCAAGAGATGATTCATCAGAAAATCTTTCTGGAAAAACAGGTCGACCGGGGGGGATTGCGCACTGCAGCCGCGCAGGCGAGCGCGCTCGACGATTGCCATCTTTGTGGCCCAATACGCGCCCCAACTCACGCCGTGCAGGGCAATGCGGTTCTTGTCGACCTCAGGGCGCGCCTGCGCATAGTCGATGACCTTCGACAGCATGCGCTCGGAAGTTTCGCTGACTTTGATCGGCGCCTGGCCGGTGCCGGGGCCGTCCACCGCAAGATATCCAATGCCGAAGGGAAGGATCGCACTGAAGCTTTCCGTGAGATCTTCTTTGCGGCTGTCGAGGCCGTTGACAGCGATCACCAGAGGGACGGGTCCCTTCGCATTCTTTGGCAGGCGCAGATAGCCGATGATCTCTTTGCCTTCGAACGGAATGCGCACGAGCTCGAGCGGCGGATCGAAGAACTTCGCGTGCTCCCGGAACGCTTCGATCGCCTTTTCGTAGGAACGCTGTTTGCCCGGAGACGCGGGAATTGGCCAGCGTCCGAAGGAATAGATGCGCCAAGCGCGGATGTAGTCAGCGTTCGCCTTCGTGGGATCGGTCTTCTCGAGCGCCTTGGCCTCATTGAAGTACTTGTCGCCAACCCGCATAAAGCCCGCGGCCCACTCGTCCTTGTCGGCCGTATGAATGCTCACGAAAGCGTCCTTGATATCTGCCGGATCGAGTCCGATCAGGGGATACTGCCCGACTTCGGCGCGGCGAACGGCTTCGACTTTGATTTCATCAATGGTACGTTCGCGGTGCTCCTGTGCCGGCGCAAGTTCCGGCCATAGAGAACCTGCCACGAAGGTTGTCAAGAAAATGAATGAAATGTTGCTTCTCATGCGCGGTCCCTGAAAAAGTCCAACCCTCGGTGAAGCGGGCAGAGTAGATACGAAAAGGCCGGACGGAAGTGAGTCCGGCCCTGATGCTCATCGCGGAAATTGACCTCTGTTCTAGAACGTGAACTTGAGCCCCAACTGAATGGCGCGGCTGCCACCGGATCCGATGACCGGATTGGCGGCTGCCACGTCCGGTGTTGCGCAGCCGCAGCCGAACGGCTGGGCCGAAGGATCGTTCAATCCGAATCCGTTCTGTCCGCCGTACGGATTGGCGAAGTTAGGATGATTGAAAATGTTAAAGAACTCGGCACGGAACTGGGCTGCAACCCGCTCCCCCAGACGCCAGTTTTTGGCGACCGAGAAATCGAAGTCCCGGAAGCCTGTATCGCGGAAGATGTTCCGCGCCATGTTTCCGAATTCTCCTAACGGGGGTGGAATCATGACGGAGGCGCCCTGGGCATAGCAGCCGAACAGGTTCAGGGCTGCCGTTGATGGGCCGGCGGTTCCGCCATCCACCGCGAGTGCCTGAGTCGCACAGCTTGCGTTGTTCGCGCCGGAGAAATAGGGGATCCCCGTCGGAGTCGACTTGAAATCGGAGGGCTTTCCGTAGAAACTCCAGCGAATCGGCGCGTTGGCCGGGGGGCTCACCGGCAGCGGACCGGTGCCCGCGGCATCGGTACCGAGATCAATCGGGCCCCACGGTTGCGCGCTTTGCAAGGTCACGATGGAATTGAGTTCCCAACCCTCCAGCATCTGCGCAAAGCTCTTGCGGCCGGGGACTGCGTAGGTGAACGACAGGGTGACACGATGCCGGATGTCAAAGTCGCTATTTCCATATTCCGCCGGCAGGTTGTAGGAATTCTGCGGAAGACCGGCGCCGTAGCCGAAATCCCAATTGGCACCGACCGCATCGAGTGAGTGACCGTAGGTGTAACCCGCCACCAGGCTCAGGCCGTGGTAGTTGCGAGTGTTCAACGTAACCTGGAGGGCGTTATAGTTCGACCCGTAGACGTTTCCCATCTGGAAGATGTTGCTGAGGTATGGGAACTTGTTGGCGTAGGGCCGGTTCGCTTCTTCTCCGCCGGTACTGTCAGGAGCGCAGTTATTCGGGTCGGTATAGCCAGAGGCGATACACGCGTTGATGGCTTCCGCGGGCCATCCCGAGCCGACGGGAGGCTGGTTGACATCTCGAATTCCCACCAGATTCGATCCGTGATTTCCTACGTACGAGACTTCCAGCGAAACATTCGGAGTAAACGAGTGCTGCATCCCGATGGTCCAGTGCCAGATGTAGGGAGTGGTCAGGTTGCGAGCGACGCTCATGATCGGGCAAGGATTATCGAAGCAATTCAGAGTGGTCGTGCTGACGTTGGCTCCGAAGATCGGTACACCGCTGTCCCATTGGGGAAGGACAGGGGGTATCGAAAGATTGCCCGCAGTGATCGTGCCACCCGCTGTGTCTCCCGAGGCATCGATGATGGCTCCTGTGGGCACGTTGCCGAGACCAAATGCATTGTTGAAAGCGAGCATAGCTTCCCAGTTGACGGTCTCGTACACGAGGCCCGCTCCGCCTCGGATTACCGTGTCCCCTTTGCCGGTAACGTCCCAGACAAGGCCCACGCGCGGTGCAATGTTTTTGTGATCGGGATTGTAGGGGCCGCTGACACCGCTCTGTCCCGCCTGAATCAATCCCGTGGCGGAGTTGGGGTCGAAATTGCCCAGCAGGTTGTGTTGCTCTTTAATGACCGAACTGTACTCATAGCGCAACCCGAGGTTGAGTGTCAGGTTCCTGCTGGCACGCCAATCATCCTGGAGAAACAAGCCGTAAGCCCAGTTGTGAATATGCAGCGTGGGGTCCCCGACTTGCACCGATGCCTTGAACGGGTCACCGGCAAAAAAATCTTCCAACGCGGTTGAACCCGCTCCGCTCGCAATCGCGACTCCGCCCAGAAAGGTGATGCTGCCTCGCGCGTTGCCGAAAGCGCCGCCGTTGAAGGCGTTGCGGTGGAGCTCGCCGCCGAACTTCAAGGAATGCTTTCCCGCGGTGTAGGAAACGTGATCGATGAACTGAGTTCTCGCGTCCGGCCCCTGAAATTTGGGCCACTTAAAAGCGCCCAAACCGGGAACGAATGCTCCCGCAAACCCAATCCGCGGCAGTCCTCCGGTGTAGGGACCGCTTACGCCAGTGTTGAGGCCGTAGCCTGATGCTGGCGTGCCAATGTCGCCAGGGAAAGTGGGCTGGTACAGCCGGTTGTAACCTCCCCGCGCTTCATTCACCCAGCGAGTGCCGGGTGTCCATATCCAGTTTCCACCCGCGACCTGCGCGCGCGTGTGGATCTTGGAGCGCCAGTCGGATTGCAACTCGGGAAAGTCTTCCACCGTCCCATTGTTGTTTCCATAAAAATACATGCCACTGATGCTGTTGCGCTGGTTGATGTTGAAATCCACCTTGCCCAGCGCATTGTCGACGCCAACATCATTCGGGAATCCCTGCACGATATTGGGGCCCTGCGTGTTGTTGATCGGAAAGCCGGTTCCATTACAGGTGACGGCAGATCCTGATACCGTGCAGCCCGAGATCTGTTGGCTGGCGGCGCTGATCGGGACGCCGTTCGCGGCGAGATCGGCAATCGCATTCGGAATGCTGTTGCCGCAGTCGCCGGTCACGAGAGGCGAAATGCAATTCCCGGCGTCGGGCAGAGACGCCATCGACGGCGTGGTGACGCTATAAGAGTTTCCCACGTTGTAGCGCTGGCCCTCATATGCGCCAAAGAAGAATGCCTTGTCCTTTACAAAAGCACCGCCGAGACTGCCGCCAAACTGCTCGAGGGTTCGAGGGGTCTTTGCGGCAGGCACCGCATTGAAGTAATTGCGCGCGTCCATTGCGCCATCGCGGCCGAACGCGAATGCCGTGCCGTGTAGCGAGTTCGTCCCCGCTTTCAGCCCAACGTTCATGATTGCGCCGGGTTTCCATCCGTATTCGGCGGGGGGATTCTCCTGGACGTTGAACTCCTGGATCGCATCGATCGGCAGGATGGTCGCGGAATCGCCGGCGATGCCCGCACCATTGATGATGCCCTGGCCGGAAAACGGCTCGCTGTTGAATAAGCCTTCGATGAAGTAGGCATTGTCCTCCGCGCGCAGGCCGTTGGTGCTGGTGGTTGAGAAGCCTCCGCCGGGATAACGCATGACGCCGGGCCGCAGTTGCAGCAGGTTCTCGTAGTTGCGGCCGTTCAGTGGCAGATCGTTGATTTCTTTGTTGCTCAGCGTGCCGCCCAGTGTGGAGGAGGTCGTATTGATCAGAGGGACTTCTTCGGAGATGGTGACGACTTCGCTCACTTGTCCGGGCTGCAGCGTAAAGTCGGCGCGCACGTCGGTGGCGACTTGAATCTGGAGGTTGGTGCGCTCCACGGTCTTAAAACCTTTGGCCTCCACATGGATCTTGTACTCACCGGGCTGCAGGTCCGGCGCCGCATAGGCCCCGGACTCATCGGTGGTGATGGTTCGCACCGTGCCGCGCTGAACATCCGTGATGACCACGGTGGCTCCGGCAACCGCGGCCCCGCTCGGATCCACCAACGTGCCAAGCACTCGCCCCCCCGTGGTCTGAGCCAAGCTCGTAACCGACCACAAAAGCAGTGTGATGATGGTGACGAACAAGCTGGAAGCTGCAAGCATCCGTCCGTCATGGGAAACGGCGGCGCTGACAGGGCGCGATAACATTAAACCCTCCGAATTAGCGGTCCGACAGCCATACCACCATCGGAGAAACAGTGTCAAGCAAATTCAAAATCCCGATGGATTGGCAGATAGTACTAGCTGACATAGCCATTATGGAGTTGTTGGGCGAGCAACTCACTAAGAACCGGAAAAACAAAGATTTCGGAAGCATTGCGTCGGCCGAAATATCGCGGTATGATGTTGATGGTCCAACCACCGTACCATATACCATGCCATTTCCCGAACAAACACGCCAACCGGCTGTGGATATGCGGTATAGTAGCCGGACCATGGCCAGCATTCCCGCTGGCTGCGCGTCACCACGTGCGGGGGGCAGGGCAGTGTACAAGCTAGTTCGTACGTCGCGGCTGTACGAGCAAATCGTTCAGCAAATCGAAGAATCCATTGTCAAAGGCGATCTGAAAGCGGGAGACCAACTTCCCGCAGAGCGCGAACTCGCGCAGCGTTTTGGCGTGAGCCGCACGGCAGTGCGCGAAGCGGTGAAGGCGCTGCGGGAGAAAGGCCTGGTCGAGGCGTACTCGGGCCGAGGTACTTTCATCACAGACGGAACCACGCAGGCAGTGCGACAGTCGCTCGACCTGATGGTGAAGATCGGTCAGCCGGAGGGTTCCACTCATCTTGCGGAAGTGCGGGCGATTCTCGAGCCGGAGATTGCCGCGCTTGCGGCAGTCCGCATCCAGGAGCCGGAACTGGCCACGATGCGGGAGGCGGTTGCGGTCATGGATCGAGCCGGGCAGGATCCGGAAATGTATATCGAAGCCGATCTCGATTTTCATCTGGCGCTGGCGGAAGGCGCGGCGAACCCCTTGATCCTTTCCCTGCTCGATTCCATCGTGGGCCTTCTGCGCGAGCAACGTCTGCGCATCTTTCGAGTACCGGGTGGGCCCGAGCGCGGCCAGATCCACCATAAGCGCATTCTTGAGGCAGTGGAGCGGCACGATGCGGAGAAGGCCGAGCAGGCGATGCGGGCGCACCTTTCGCAAGTGCGCGAGGACAGTCAGGCTCCGGCTGCGAAACGTTCCGGCCCGCACTGAAGAAAACCCTTAGAGCGACCTGGAGGCAGTAGCGGATGGCGAAAGTTGGGTTTATCGGTTTGGGCGTGATGGGCAGCCAGATGGTGAACCGTCTGCTGAGCAAAGGCCACACCGTGACCGGTTACAACCGGACGCGGACGAAAGCGCAGTGGCTGGTGGAGAAGGGGATGCAGTGGGCGGATTCGCCCAGCGCCGTCGCCGCCGGATGCGACTTCGTTTTTGCCATGGTCACCAACGCTGCCGCGATCCAGGCGATCAGCGAAGGTTCCGACGGATTGCTGGCGGGCCTGAGTGCCGGGAAGATTTTCATCGACATGAGCACCGTGAGTCCGGCAGTGAGCCGCGCGCTGGCCGCGAAAGTGCGTGCCGTTGGTGCCGATATGGTGGACTCGCCCGTATCGGGCAGCGTCATCACTCTGACCGAAGGCAAATTGTCGCTGATGGTTGGCGGAAGAAAAGAAACGTTCGAGAAGATTAAGCCTTTGTTGCTCGACATTGGACCGAAGGTCAGTCATGTGGGAGACAACGGCCTTGCGCTGTCGATGAAGATTGCGATCAACCTGAGCCTGGCGGTGCAGATGCTGGCATTTTCCGAAGGCGTGCTGCTGGCGGAAAAGAGCGGCATCGCCCGCGAAGTTGCCGTCGACGTCCTTGTCAATAGTGCGGTCGCCTCACCCATGATCAAGTACCGTGGCCCATTCGTCCTGCAACAGCCGGAAGAAGCCTGGTTCGACGTGAACATGATGCAGAAAGACATGGTGCTGGCGATGGAGTTGGGGCGGCAGCTTGACGTGCCTCTTCCGACGACCGCCGTCAGCAACGAGTACCTCAGCGCTGCTCGCGGCATGGGCTGGACGAAATACGATTTCGCTTGCATGTTTGACGTGCTCGCCGCCATGTCGGGCGTGACGACGCCAGTCACCGCGGGAGGCCCAAAGAAGTGACCACTGCGGCTTCCAAGGCGGAAGCGGGTCGTGAGGGCGCCGCCGAAGACAAGTGGCTGCGCGCCTACCGCCAGATGGTGCGGATCCGTCTGTTTGAAGAGCAAGTGAACCAGCTCTACACGCGGGCTCTGATACCTGGTCTGGCGCATCTTTACAGCGGACAAGAGGCTGTCGCAGTGGGCATCTGCGAAGTGCTGAATATCGACGACTACATCACCAGTACGCATCGTGGTCACGGACACTGTCTGGCCAAGGGTGCCGCGCCCGATCGCATGTTTGCCGAACTGCTGGGCAAGGAAACCGGCTACTGCCGCGGCAAAGGCGGATCGATGCACATCGCCGACCCCGCAACCGGAAATCTGGGGGCAAATGCAATTGTAGGAGGCAGTGTAGGAATCGCTACTGGCGCGGCATTTGCCTCGAAACGGCTGGGGAACGGACGGGTAGCCGTATGCTTTTTCGGAGAAGGCGCGCTCGGCCAGGGATCACTGTACGAGGTGATGAACCTGGCGCAACTCTGGAAACTTCCGGTGATCTACGTTTGCGAAAACAATCTCTACAACGAGTACACGCATTTCTCAGAGACTACCGCGGGAACGATTCTGGGGCGCGCCACCGCCTTCGGGATTGAAGGCGCAATAGTGGATGGTCAGGATGTACGTGCGGTACATGAAGTCGCTACACGACTGGTGAAGCGGGCGCGAGCGGGCGGGGGACCTGCTTTTCTTCAGGCCGATACCTATCGCTACAGCGGCCATCACGTGGGCGACATCAACCGCGAATACTACCGATCGAAGCAGGAAGAGCAGCACTGGAAGACGGAACGCGATCCCATCCTCCTGCATTCCAAGTGGCTGCTGGCGCAGAAGCACGCGGACCGCGCGGTTCTCGATCAGATCGCAGCCGAGGGACGCTCGGAGATGGAGGTCGCGGTGAAGTTTGCGGTTGCGGCCCCGTATCCCCCAGTCGATCAGGTCGAGCAAGACGTCTACGCCTGAGCTTCATTTATGCCCGAACGAGAGCTCACATTTGCGCAGGCGGTTCGTGAAGCACTGGCGGAAGAGATGCGCCGCGACTCGCGCGTGTTCATCTTCGGCGAAGATGTGGCAGAAGCCGGGACGCCGTTCAAAGTGCTGTCTGGGCTGGTCGAAGAATTCGGTGCCGAACGAGTGGTTGACACGCCGATCTCGGAAGCGGGTTTTGCCGGTGTCGGCGTGGGCGCCGCCATGACCGGTTTGCGACCGGTAGTCGACATTATGTTTGGCGACTTCCTGACTCTCACCATGGACCAGATGGTGAACCAGGCCGCCAAAGCTCACTACATGTCGGGCGGCCATTGGCGGGTTCCGATGGTCATGCGTACCACGCTGGGCGCGACCCGGCGCTCGGCGGCGCAGCACTCGCAATCGCTGCATGCATGGTTCAGCCACATTCCGGGATTGAAGGTTGTTCTGCCCTCGACGCCATACGACGCGAAGGGCTTGTTGAAGACTGCGATTCGCGACGAGAACCCGGTCATCTTTTTTGAAGACAAGATGATGTACAAGCTGAAGGGCACCGTCCCCGCCGAGGATTACACGATCCCGCTGGGGGTGGCGGACGTGAAGCGCAAGGGCGACGACATCACGCTGTTGGCGACGAGCAGCATGGTGCAGGTTGCACTCGGAGCTGCCGTCTTGCTCGAGAAAGAAGGGATCAGCGCGGAAGTCGTCGATCCGCGAAGCACCTGGCCGCTCGACGAAAAGACGATTATCGAGTCGGCGAAAAAGACGTCGCGGGTGATCGTGCTGGATGAAGGCTACGGACGCTACGGGGTGACGGCGGAACTGGCCGCGGTGATCGCTGAAGGTGCGTTCTATGATCTGGATGCGCCAGTAAAACGCATGGGCGCGATGCACGTGCCTATTCCGTTTTCCCCTCCATTGGAGGACGTAACCGTGCCGACGGAAGAAGCAGTTTCAGAAGCAGCGCGCCAATTATGTAATAAATAGCGCCGGCGGGCGGCTGCATGTCCCGAGGGCGTCGCCCTCGTTTCAAGCTAGCAGCTAAGAGCTAGCAGCTAGGAGCTGATTTATGGGACTCAAAACTCACGGAACGATGGCGGTGGATTGGGAGGACCGGATCGATTTCGACCGGTTGCGCCGCGAGCGCCTGCAAAAAGCGAAAGACTTGCTCAAACAGTCGTCGATGGGATCGTTGCTCTGCTTCGACATGAACAACGTGCGCTACCTGACGTCGACGCACATCGGTACATGGGCGCAGGACAAAGCCAACCGCTTTACTCTGCTTCCGCAAAATGATGAGCCGATTTTGTGGGATTTCGGATCCGCAGCCAAACATCATGCGCTGAATTGCCCGTGGCTCGGACCGGAACGCTCCCGCCCTGGGATTTCCATGCTGCGAGGCGCAATGACGCCAGAGATGGGCCGCGCCGAGGATGTCGCCAAAAAAATTCGCCTTGAACTTGAGATGCGCGGCCTGCACAAAGAGCCGGTGGGCATCGACATCATCGAGCTGCCCGTCTTGTTCGCGTTGCAGCGCGAGGGAATCGGAGTCGTCGACGGGCAGCAACTCATGTCCGAAGCTCGCGTCATCAAGACGCAGGATGAAATTTCGCTGCTCAACACATCGGCGATGATGGTCGACGCCGCGTACGACGAACTCTATCGCGCGATGAAGCCCGGACTTCGCGAGAACGAAGCCGTCGGACTCGTCAGTAAAGTTCTCTATGACCTTGGATCTGAATACGTCGAAGCGGTGAACGCGATTTCCGGCGAGCGCTGCAACCCGCATCCGCACGTATTTTCCGATCGGGTGCTGAGGCCCGGCGATCCCGTGTACTACGACATTCTGCATTCGTACATGGGATACCGAACCTGCTACTACCGCTGTTTCACGGTGGGCTATGCGTCGCACGCGATGGTCGACGCCTACAAGCGCTGCCGTGATTATCTGGACGCGGCGATTGAACTGGTGCGCCCCGGCCGCACGACGGCCGAGATCGCGGCAGTTTGGCCAAAAGCCACCGACTTCGGATTCCCCAACGAGGAAGCGGCGTTTGCGCTGCAGTATGGCCACGGCATTGGCCTTGCGATCTGGGAGAAGCCCGTCATCAGCCGCCTCGTCTCCTTTGATCATCCCGTGGACATCAAGCCTGGCATGGTATTTGCGCTGGAGACGTTCTGGCCTTCGACCGACGGATGGAGCGCGGCTCGCATTGAAGAAGAAATTGTGGTTACGCCGACGGGGCACGAAGTCATCACGCGCTTCCCGGCGGAGCAACTTCTGGTCGCGGGCGCGCATTACTACACTGTGAATGGTCCGCTGCCGACCACAAGAGAATCCGAAGCTTCGCCCAGCGAACGCGTGCTCGAGATGATCGAGACCAGCGCGAAAACTGAGCGGGTGGGAGTTTCGGGCTGAAGGCCATAGTTTGCGGACGATGAACGCTCTTCCCCCGATGGACAGACTATGGCCTTCAGCGTTGTAATGCCCGCCCTCGAGATGGCGCAGGAAACTGGCAAGCTCATTGCCTGGCGAAAGAAGGAGGGCGACCGCGTGGCCAAAGGCGAGCCACTCCTTGAAATAGAAACCGACAAAGCAGTGGTGGAAGTGGAAGCTCCGGCCGATGGCATCCTCGCCGGAATCGCGGCGTCGGAAGGCGCGGACATTCCCGTCGGGCAAACGATCGCATGGATCGTTGCGCCCGGTGAAAAACCTCCCGCTGAAAGCGACTCAGCGGCTCCAGCCGCGCGCGCTGGATCGCACGCGAAGGCGGTGCCATCTGATGTCCTGGTTCCTCAGGCCACCGCCTCAGAACAAGCGTCAACTTCCAGTGCGAAGATTTCTCCCAAAGCGCGACGTCTCGCTAAAGAATTGGGCGTGGATCTCGCGACGGTGCGGGCTTCCGGTGCGGGCGGAGAAATTCTTGCTTCAGACGTGCAGGCAGTAGTGCCTGCGCCTGCTGCAACGAGTACGGCGGAGACAAGAACCGGAAGCGTCGAAGTCCTGAGTTCGCTCGGTCGCATTATGGCTGAGCGAACGACCCAGAGTTGGACAACGGTCCCGCACTTCTTCGTCAGCCGCGACATCGAAGCAAACGCGCTCAACGAGTATCGTGACCGGCTAGCTGAGAGCGAACGCACGCATCAGTTCCGGATCACCCACACTGATTTGCTGGTGGCGCTGACGGCCCGTGTGCTTCTCGATCATCCACGCTTGAACGCGAGTTGGAGCGCCGAAGGCATTCGCCTTCACGATCACGTGAATATGGCGATTGCCGTTGCGGTCAAAGACGGCGTGGTCGCCGCAGTCATTCATAACGCTCACGCCGCGAGCCTTGCTGAAATCGCAATCCAGCGGCGGGATGTCGCCGAACGGGCGCGGGCAGGAAAGCTACGGCAGACCGACATCGCCGATGCCACATTCACAATTAGCAACCTGGGCATGTATCAGGTCGATCAATTCAGCGCGATCATCACGCCGCCGCAGGCCGCGATTCTGGCAGTGGGGGGCATTGCTGATCGCGTGCTTGCCCTGGCGGGCCAGCCGGCGATTCGGCCGATGATGACGGTCACCCTCTCCTGCGATCACCGCGTGGCCGATGGGGCTCGTGCCGCATCCTTTCTCAGCGGCCTTGCACAAGCGGTTCGAGAACCCGCCAAGCTCTTGAAGTAGCTAATCGTTCACTGGATGGCGCACCAAGTCCTCCGCTGGGAGGGAATTCTGGTTTCCAGTTCCTCGTGCATGCTGAGCCCGAGCTCTGCGCCACAAAACTTTCAGGAATGTTTGCACCACTGGGGAAGGATCACGTTCGCGATAAGCCGCCAGCAGTTCGGTATGCGCGCGCACTCCCGTTAAACGGCGGAACACGACGTCCTTGCGTTGGAGGTTGCCGATACACTTCGGCACGATCGACAGGCCGATGCCGGCAGCAACCAGGCTCAACGTGGTCTGGATCTCCACCGTGCGCTGCACCACAATCGGGCGAAATCCGGCCTTCTCACAAAGGCCAATCACGTACTCCGTCCAACTCGGACGAGGATGATCCGGATAGAGAACAAAGGGTTCGCCCTTCAGAGCAGACAACGGTACCGCGGGTAACTGCGCCAATCGATGGGAACTGGGCAGAGCGACATACAGCGGTTCTCGGGTAATCGTGCGAAAGATCAGTCCCGCGGTCTTAGCCGGAAGACGAAGCAGGCCTATGTCGATCCGCTTCTCGATGAGGGCTTCAATCTGTGCGTGCACGGTCATCTCCGACAGCGTTAGATCCACGTGGGGAGCGGCGTGAAGAAACTCGCGCAGCACTCCGGGCAGCACGTCATATGTGGCCGACCCGACGAATCCGAGGTTGAGTGTGCCGCTCACGCCGCCGCCGGCGCGCTGGGCTGCGAGGACGGCCTCATCCGATCGTGCCAGGATCTGACGGGCGCGTTCGAGAAAGACCTGTCCCGCGGGCGTTATTTGCACGCGCCGCCGGTTGCGGAACAGCAGTTGCACCAGCAGATCCTTCTCCAAGGCCTGAATCTGGCGGCTGAGGGCAGGCTGGGCAATGCGCAGCCTGTGGGCGGCGTGTCCGAAGTGCAACTCCTCGGCGACCGCGACAAAATAGCGCAACTGCCGCAAATCCATTTCGCTATTCTAATGCCGAATCGGCATTACTGGAACCTTCCAATGTATTGGACGTATCAGCCAATCCGGGGGCATAGTAAGAGCCTGTATTTTTTACGACTTCTTGGGAACAACGGAATCTATAGGGTTGAGGCAGTCGACTCAGCCTGCCGACTGTTCCAGCTAGGCCAACGATCAGTTTATGTGGTTAGTGCGACTGGCGCTTCGGCGCCCTTACACCATCGCCGTCTCTTGCCTGCTGATCATGATCCTCGGCGTGCTGTCGCTGACGCGCATGACGGTGGACATCTTTCCGGTGATCGACATTCCGGTTGTGGCGGTGGTGTGGACCTATCCGGGGCTGTCGGCGCAAGACATGGAACGCCGCGTGGTGCTCATCAGTGAACGCGGTTACTCCACGACGGTCAACGGAATCTCAAGAATCGAGTCGCAGTCGATCCCCGGCATTGGACTGTTGCGAATTTATTTCCAGCCTGGGACCGAAATCGGCGCAGCCATCGCGCAGATTTCTTCCGTATCGAGCACGATTCTGCGCATCGCGCCGCCGGGGATTACGCCGCCGAGCGTGATCCAGTTCAATGCCACAAACGTCCCGGTTGCGCAGCTGACCATTTCAAGCAAGATCCTTCCGGAGCAGCAGCTCTACGACTACAGCCTGAACTTCATTCGCGTGCGGTTGTTCACGATTCCCGGGCTGTCTACGCCAGCTCCGTTTGGCGGCAAAGAACGCCAGGTCATCATCGACATCAATCCGCAGGCGCTGGCCGCCAAAGGCTTGTCGGCGGGAGATGTCGTCAGCGCGCTGCAGACTTCGAACGTCATTCTGCCGGCGGGGGATGCCAGAATAGGCGGCACCGACTATACTGTACAACTCAATAGCAGCCCCGACACGGTTTCGCAGTTCAGCCGTATTCCGATCAAGGTTGTAGGTTCGGCAACCGTTCTGCTGGGAGACGTGGCGAAGGTCTCCGACAGCTACGCCGAGCAGCGCGGCATCGTGCACGTCAACGGCAAGCGCGCGACTTATCTCGCCATCCTGAAACACTCCGACGCGTCGACGCTGGCCGTGGTGGAGGCGACGCGCGACACTTTGCCGATTATTAAGGCATCGGCGCCGCAGGGCATGGACCTGAAGATCGACTTCGATCAATCCGTATTCGTGCGCGCCGCGATCCTGGGAGTGGTGCGCGAGGCCGTGCTCTCCTCGATCCTGGTTTCGCTGATGATTCTGGCGTTTCTGGGAAGCTGGCGCAGCGTGGTTGTGGTTTGCATCTCGATCCCGCTGGCGATCTTTACCGCCATCATCGGACTGAATCTTAGCGGCGACACCATCAACA
>Ga0335083_10004889_pt1 | contig 17002 bp, 14 predicted proteins | sample Lox_Sample_42_FD_206716 | JGI IMG/M metagenome (GOLD analysis project Ga0335083, IMG submission 206716) | Soil microbial communities from Loxahatchee National Wildlife Refuge, Florida, United States - Lox_Sample_4.2 | ecosystem: Environmental > Terrestrial > Soil > Wetlands | place: USA... | reverse complement strand
ACCGCGCGGGCGAACCAGGCCGCCAGGGTCCAGGCGCTGTTGCCCAGGCGCGGGACCGGGCGTTTCTGGGTCCAGGCCGGGCGAAACACGCGCTGGATGTGGACGCCGTTCCAGGTCTCTGTCCGGTCGTAGTGGACCGCTTCGTCGAGCGAGCGGTTGGTGGTCAGCGCCGTGACGTCCCAGCCGCGGCGCGCCTGCTCGGCCGCGAAGTCCGAAAAGATGCGCGCGCTGACGACCTGGTCGGGATGGAAGAAGTGATAGAGGACGAGGAGGCGGGGCGGGGTCATGGCGGCGAATTCCCTGGCCGGGAATCGAGCGCGTGGCCGGGAACCAGTTCAGTCGTCGTCGGGCTCGTCGGAGGCGTGCTCACGATGGCGCGGCGCTGGCTGGTCATCGTCGGCGGCGCCCTGGTCGGCGGTCTTGTCGGTCGAAGCGGTGCTGTCAGCCGACTTCATCTTCGCGGCGGTGCCGTCGTCCGCGCCGTCGTCGGCCTGATTCTCGCTGGTGGCCTTCTGGGCCTTCTTCTTCGTCACGACCGCCAGGCCGCCCCCCTCGGAGCCGGATGGGGCTCGGGCCACCTTGATGGGGTGGACGGCAGGCTTGGCGTGCGCGCTCGGCGCCTCGGCGGATGCCGGAGGCGGTGGGGCTGGCGGAGCCAACGGCTGGATGTCGGGCAAAGGCCGCGGCGCCGGCGGAGCGGGGGCCACCGCGGTGGGGGGCAGCGGAACCGGGGCCGGCAGCGTCCCGGCCGCGGCGCCCGGACGGGCCACCAGGAAGAGCACCGTGAACCCGACGACCAGGACGCTCATGCACCCGAGAGCCCCCCAGAACAGGTTGGGCAGAGGCGGCCTTTGCGGCGAGACCCGCGCGGTCGTCTCGTGCCCGATCGGCTGCGGTGCGGCGGGCGCCGGGGCCGGTGACGGGCTCACCGGTGTCCGCGCGGGTTTCGGAGCTGTCGGGCGGTCGCCCATGACGGGCCGCAGCTTAGCACGGGCAGCCCACGCATAACGTTATTGAGCTTTGAGTGACGACGGAGCTACTTGCCCAGCTTGCGTTTCAGCTCGGCCAGGGCGTCGTCCAGCGTGCTGTCGCTCTGCAGCTTCTCGAGCTGGCGATCCACGTCGATCCGGCGGGTCGTCCGGCCGTCCAGCTCGTCCCCCAGGTCAGCCTCGGCTTCGGTGGCCTCGACCCGGCTGGACAGGCGTTCGAACTCGTTGAAGGCCGAGGTCTTGTTGCTCAGGGTGCCGCCGTCCCGGTTGGACCGCGCCTTGGCCTTCAGCGTCTCCTTGCGCAGCTTGACGTCCTTGAGGCGGGTCTCCAGCGCCTTGAGCGCCGCCGTGAGCTGGTCGGCGTAGGCGCCCTGGTCCTGCAGAGCCTTCTTGGCGTCGTCGCGCTCGGTCTCCTTCTCTGCCTTGCGCGCCAGCGCCTGCTTGGCCAGCTCATCGTCCCCGGCCCGGATGGCGGTCTCGGCCCGCTTCTCCCAGTCGGCGATCTCCGTCTCGATGGTCTGGACGCGGCGCTCGAGCACCCGCTCGTCCCCGATGCAGCGCCCCACCTCGGCGCGTGCCTGGCGCGCGTAATCCTCCATGTCGCGCACCATCTGATCGATTTCCTTGCCGGGGTCCTGCATCGAATCGATGGCGTCGTTGACGTTCGATTTGATGAGGGTCGAAAGGCGGCCGAGGATACCCATCGCGGTCTCTAGGTTAGCGCCGGACCTTCATCGTGTCATCTCGGGTCGGCCTGAGCGGAGATCGCGTATGTTACGGTCCACCGGTGCGGCTTTCGGATCTCATCGGCCAGGACCTGGCGAGGATGGCGCTGGAGCGGGCCCTGGCGGCCGGCCGGGTCGCGCACGCCTACGTCTTCGAAGGCCCGCCCGGGGTCGGAAAGCGCGGCGCGGCGTACGGCCTGGCGCTGGCGCTGAGCTGCCCCGTCCAGCCGGGCCAGGGCTGTGGCGCCTGCGACACCTGCCGGCGCGTCGAAGCCGGGGTCCACCCGGATGTCCCGACGTTCGGCCCGTCCGGCCCCGGCGGACAGATCGTGGTGGATGACATCAAGGCCATGGTGGCGCTGGCCCGCAGCCGCCCGCACGAGGCGGCGGCCCGGGTGATCGTGGTCGAAGACGCCGACGCCATGAACCCGAACGCGGCAAACGGGCTGCTCAAGACGCTGGAGGAGCCGCTGGCGGGCAACCACCTGGTGCTGTGCACCACCGCGCCCGACCGCCTGCTGCCGACCATTCGATCGCGCGCGCAGCGCATCCTTTTCCGGCCGCTCAGCCCGGCCGCGCTGCTGGAGATCGCCCGGCGCAACGGTGTCTCCGACGCGCGGGCCGAGATCGCCGCAGCGCTGGCCGATGGATCGGCCGCGCGGATGCTGGAAGCCGCCGCGGCCGAGGGGGACGGGGGCGCCGGCGAGCTGGAGGGGGCGCTGGCACAGCTCCGTGCAGCCGTGGCGACGCCCGGGGCCGCCCCGCTGTTCGACGCGGCCGGCGCGCTGACCAGCGAGAAGGAGGCCAAGGCCGACCTCCCCCGCCTGGTGTCGCTGGTCGGCGGGCTGTACCGGGACGCGATAGCGGTGGCGGCCGGAGCGCCCGAGCTGGCCGCCCTGACCCGCGCGGGCAACCCCGAGGGGCTGGCGGCGCTGGGCCTGCCGCGCCTGGGGCGCGCGCTGGCCGCCGTGGTCGACGTGGCGATGGCGCTGCAGGTGAACGCGAACCCGACGCTGGCGCTCGAGCGCCTGCTCATCGCCCTCAAGCGGCAGGAGGCCCGCGGGTGAGCGCCGAAGACGCGACCGTGGTCGTCGCGGGCGTCAAGCTGGACCCGCGGGGACGGATCCTGACCTGCGACGCCGGCGAGCTGACCCTGCGCGTCGGCGAGCAGGTGGTGATCTCGTCGGGCAGCCGGGACGACGGGCGCGAGGCCGACATCGGCGTGGTGGCGATCCCGTTCGCGCGCCGCCCGGCCGGCGATCCGCGGCCGCGCATCCTGCGCCGCGCGGACGCGCGGGACCTGGCGCGGGCGCAGGCCGCCGGCGAGCGGGCGGCCGAGGCCCGGAACTACGCGCGCGAGCGCGCCGCCGCTCAGGGACTGCCCATCAAGCTGTTCCGGGTCGAGATGGCGCGAGGCGGCCGCGCGATCTTCTACTTCGCGTCCGACACGCGGGTCGATTTCCGCGAGCTGGTGCGCGAGCTGGCCGCCCGCTACCACAGCCGGATCGAGCTGCGCCAGGTCGGCGTGCGCGACGAAGCCAAGATGGTCGGCGGCATCGGCTCGTGCGGGCGCGAGCTCTGCTGCTCGACGTTCCTGCCTCGGTTCGCGCCGGTGTCGATCAAGATGGCCAAGCACCAGAACCTGGCCATGAGCCCGGCGCGCGTGTCCGGCCAGTGCGGCCGGCTCAAGTGCTGCCTGGTCTACGAGGATGCGACCTACGTCGAGGCGGCGGCGTCGCTCCCCAAGCTGGGCAAGCGGGTCGGCACGCCCGACGGCATCGGCCGTGTGGGCGACCTGGACGTCCTGCGCGGCCGCGTGCGCGTCTACTTCGACGGGCAACCGCCCAAGACCTTCGCCGCCGACGAGCTACAACCCGCCCCGCCCCCACCCAATCCCACCCCCAACCGTTGATCCCCATGTCGCCCTTCTACATCACGACCCCCATCTATTACGTGAACGCCCTGCCCCACCTGGGCACCTTCTACGCGACCGTCCTGGCCGACGCCGTGGCCCGCTACCAGCGGGCCCGGCGTGGAAGAGAGAACGTCTTCTTCCTGACCGGCGTCGACGAGCACGGCCAGAAGATCGAGCGCATCGCGCGCGAGCGCGGAATGGACCCGCAGACCTACTGCGACGGAATCGCGGCCCGCTTCGAGGAGACCTGGAAGGCGTTCGGCATCACCAACGACGACTTTCTCCGGACCACCCAGCCGCGCCACCAGGCGGCGGTGGCCGAGATGTGGCAGCGCCTGCGCCACGACATCTACGAGTCCGAGTACGACGGCATGTACTGCGTCGGGTGCGAAGAGTTCAAGAGCGATGACGACGTCACGGTCGACGGCGACCGCAAGCTCTGCAAGATCCACCTGACGCCGATCGAGCGGGTCAAGGAGAAGAACTACTTCTTCCGCCTCTCGGCCTACACCGACAAGCTGCTGGCCTGGTACGAGACGAACCCGGTGCGACCCGAATCGCGCCTCAACGAGGTTCGATCGTTCGTGCGCAGCGGGTTGCGGGACTTCTCGGTCTCGCGCAGCAACGTCAAGTGGGGGATCCCGGTCCCCGGCGATCCCGCTCAGACCATCTACGTGTGGGTCGACGCTCTCATCAACTACCTGACCGCGCTGGGCGGCCCCGGCGCCGTCGCGCGCGGCGAGGGCAAGGGCGCCCTCTGGGCGGAGTCGCACCACCTGCTCTCCAAGGACATCCTGCGTTTCCACGCCGTCTACTGGCCGGCCATGCTCATGAGCGCCGGGCTGCCGCCCCCCAAGCAGGTCCTCTGCCACGGCTACCTCACCGTGAAGGGGCAGAAGATCTCCAAATCGATGCCGGCCACGCGCATCGATCCCCGCGCCATCGCCGACGACCTGGGTGTCGACCCGCTCCGCTACTTCGTGCTGCGCGAGTACGCGTTCGGCGGGGACGGCGACTTCACCTACGAGGCCCTGTTCCAGCGCTACGAGTCGGACCTGGGGAACGATCTGGGGAACCTGCTGAACCGGACGATCTCGATGGCGCGGCGATACGACCGGGTCGAAGCGCTGCGGAAGCCGCACGAGCACGACGCCCTGGCCGCCGACGCCGGGGCCATCGCGGCAGAGGTCGCCCGATCGTGGGAGAACGTCGAGCCCTCCCGGGCGCTGGAGGCGGTGTGGGGACTTCTGCGCGAGATGAACCGATACGTCGATGCCCAGAAGCCGTGGGTGCTGGCCAAATCCGACATCGACAAGCTCGACAAGGTCCTGGCGACCTGTTGCGAGGCCATCCGCTGGGCCGCGCTGATGATCGCCCCCGCCACGCCGGCCGCCTCGGGCGAGATCCTGCGACAGCTCGGCCGCTCCGAAGACGAGGGGACGTGGCCCAGCACGCTCGGCTGGCCGGGTGGAACGGTGACCGAGCCGACGCCGGTCTTCCCGCGCGTCGAACCAGACCGACAGGCGGCGCTGATCGCCAAGTGGGTCCCCCCGGAGGCGGCGACGGCGGCGCCTCCGCCGCGGGCGCCCGCTGCGGCGCCACCCGCCGACGTCGTCATCGACGATTTCGCGAAGATCGATCTGCGCGCGGCCAAGGTGCTGGCGGCCGAGCGCGTCCCGAAGGCGGACAAGCTGCTCAAGCTGACGCTGGACATCGGCGCGGCCGAGCCGCGCACCGTCGTGTCCGGGATCGCGCCGGCGTACTCACCGGAGACGATCGTCGGGCGCACCGTGATCTATTTCGCGAATTTGGCGCCACGGAAGATCCGCGGCGTCGTCTCTCAGGGAATGATCCTCGCGGCCGGCGACGAAGAAGTTCTTGGATTGTCCGCGCTCGATAAAGAAGTGGCGCCGGGCACCAAGATTAGGTGATCGCCTCATGGTCGACTCTGTTACTGTGACCGCGGACAACGAACGTCGTGTCCGCGCCGAAGACTCGGCATGGGGAGGACCATGCACCCGATCCAGCTTGCGAACAACCACGACGAGGAGGACGTGAAGCGCGGCCTCCGCCGGCCTCACGAGGTCCGTTCGGTCGCGGTCCAGGCAGTGGCAGACACCGCCGCGACGATGCTGGTGCTGCCCGCCGACCTGGTCGGCAGGCTCGGTTTGTTTCCAGACGGCTATCGAAAGGTCCGCTACGCGGACGGTCGGATCGGCGAGCTCCCGTGGGTGAGCAGCATCCGGATGACCATCCTCGGACGGGAGACGGTCACCAACGCCCTGGTCGGCGAGGCCGGAACCACGCCGCTGGTCGGCCAGATTCCGCTCGAAGAGCTGGACCTGCGGGTCGACGCCAGCTCGGGCGAGCTGCGGGTCAATCCGGACTCGCCGGACGCCCCCTTGCTCGACATCCTCTCGGCCGCCTGAGCGCTTCGCCTCTTTCGGCAATTTTTCTCTTGCGTTGACGGGGCCCGGTCAGGGCTAATCAGCCCCGTCATGCCAAGCCCGAAGCTCGTCATTCCCGCCGGCTCCGACCGGATCGCAGTCAAGTCCGACGGCACCCTGGAAGTGCCCGATCATCCAATCATTCCCTTCATCGAAGGGGACGGAACCGGCCCCGACATCTGGCGGGCCAGCGTCCGGGTGCTGGACGCCGCGGTCGAGAAGGAATTCGCCGGCAAGAAAAAGATCGCCTGGGCCGAGGTCTACGCCGGCGAGAAGTCGAAGCAGCTCTTCGACACCTGGCTGCCGGACGAGACGCTCGAAGCGTTCAAGACCTACTTCGTCGGCATCAAGGGGCCGCTGACGACCCCGGTGGGGGGCGGCATCCGCTCGCTGAACGTCGCCATCCGACAGATGCTGGACCTGTACGTCTGCCTGCGCCCGGTCCGCTACTTCGCTGGCGTCCCCTCGCCGGTCAAGCGGCCCGAGAAGGTCGACATGGTGATCTTCCGCGAGAACACGGAGGACATCTACGCCGGCATCGAGTGGCAGGCCGAGACGCCCGAGGCCCAGAAGGTCATCGGCTTCCTGCAGAACGAGATGGGGGTCAAGAAGATCCGCTTCCCGGGGACGTCCGGCATCGGCATCAAGCCGGTCTCGCGCGAGGGGTCCGAGCGCCTCATCCGTGCCGCGCTCGAGTACGCCCTCCGCCACAAGCGCAAGAGCCTCACGCTGGTCCACAAGGGGAACATCATGAAGTTCACCGAGGGGGCCTTCCGCGACTGGGGCTACGCCCTGGTCAAGCGCGAGTTCGCCGGCAAAGCGGTCGGCTGGGACGACTGCGGCGGCAAGCCGCCGGCCGGGCAGCTGCTGGTCAAGGACGCGATCGCCGACATCACGCTGCAGCAGGTGCTGACCCGCCCGGACGAGTTCGACGTCATCGCGACCTTGAACCTGAACGGCGACTACCTGTCGGACGCGCTGGCGGCCCAGGTGGGCGGCATCGGCATCGCGCCGGGCGGCAACATCAACTATGTGACCGGCCACGCCGTCTTCGAGGCGACGCACGGCACGGCGCCAAAGTACGCCAACCTGGACAAAGTGAACCCGGGATCGGTCATCCTTTCGGGCGTCATGCTGCTCGAGCACCTGGGCTGGACCGGCGCCGCCGAGCGCACCGTGGCAGCGCTCGAGAAGACGATCTCTCAGAAGACGGTCACGTACGACTTCGCGCGCCTGATGGAAGGAGCCAAAGAGGTCTCCTGCTCCGCGTTCGGCGACGCGATCATTTCCAACATCCGCAACCCCTGATCCGAAGGAGCCCCCTCCATGGCACGGAAGAAGATCGCGCTCATCGGCGCCGGTAACATCGGCGGTGAGCTGGCCTCGCTGGCTGCCCGCAACGAGCTGGGCGACGTCGTCCTGTTCGACATCCCCGAAAAAGAGGGCCTGGCCAAGGGCAAGGCGCTGGATCTCGAGCAGAACGGCGCGATCCTGGGCGCCGACGCCAAGATCACCGGCACCTCGAACTGGGCCGACTGCGCCGGGTCCGACGTGGTCATCATCACCGCCGGCGTGCCGCGCAAGCCCGGGATGTCGCGCGACGACCTGCTCTCGGTGAACCTGAAGATCATCCGCAACGTCGCGGAGAACCTGAAGAAGCACTGCCCCGACGCCTTCGTGATCGTCGTGTCCAACCCCCTGGACGTGATGGTCTACGAGCTCAAGCGGGTCACCGGCTTTCCGGCCAGCAAGGTGGTCGGCATGGCCGGCATCCTCGACTCGGCGCGCTTCCAGCTGTTCCTGGCCCAGGAGGCCGGCGTGTCGGTCAAGGACGTGCGCGCGCTGGTGCTGGGCGGCCACGGCGACACGATGGTGCCGATCCTCAGCAACTGCACCATCAACGGCATCCCGGTGCGGCAGCTGATCGCGGCCGATCGGCTGAACGCCATCGTCGACCGCACCCGCCACGGCGGCGGCGAGATCGTCAAGCTGATGGGGACCAGCGCCTTCGCGGCGCCGGCCACCTCCGCCATCTCGATGGCCGAGGCCTACCTGAAGGATCAGAAGCGTCTCTGCGCCTGCGCCGCTTACCTGAACGGTGAGTACGGGTACAAGGACCTCTACATGGGGGTCCCGATCGTCATCGGCGCCGGCGGCGTCGAGAAGATCGTCCCGATCGAGCTGTCGGGCGACGAGAAGGCGATGCTGGAGAAGTCTGCCGTCGCCGTGCGCGAGGTGCTCGAAGCCTCGAAGAAGCTGTAGCCAACCAGGAGCGCCGTGAAGATCCACGAGTATCAGGCCAAAGAGATCCTCAAGAAGTTCGGCGTCCCGATCCCCAAGGGGGTGCCGGTCTTCAGCATCGACGAGGCCGAGGCGGCCGCCAAGTCGCTGATCGCCGAGACGGAGAACGAGTTCGTCGTCGTCAAGGCGCAGATTCACGCGGGCGGCCGGGGCAAGGGGGGCGGCGTCAAGGTGGTCAAGGGCGCCCCCGCCGCGCGCGACACGGCGCAGAAGATCCTGGGGATGAACCTGATCACCCACCAGACCGGCCCGGGCGGGAAGATCGTCAAGCGGCTGCTGGTCGAGCAGGCGGTCGACATCGCCCGCGAGCTGTACCTGGGCCTGGTCGTCGACCGCGGCTTCGGGCGCGTGGTCGTGATGGCCTCGTCCGAGGGCGGCATGGAGATCGAAGAGGTCGCCGCCGCTCACCCGGAGAAGATCCTGAAAGAGGTGGTCGACCCGACGGTGGGGCTGGCCGGCTTCCAGGCGCGAAACCTGGCCTATGGGCTGGGGCTGCACGGCCCGGCCGCCAAGAACGCGGCCGAGCTGCTGTCGCTGGTCTACAAGGCCTTCGTGGCCACCGACGCCTCGCTGCTGGAGATCAACCCGCTGGTGGTCCTGACCGACGGGCGGGTCCTGGCCCTGGACGCCAAGATGACCTTCGACGACAACGCGCTCTACCGGCAGAAAGAGCTGGAGCCGCTGCGCGACCTGGACGAGGAGGACCCGGCCGAGACCGAGGCCAAGCGGCACGACCTCTCGTTCATCAAGCTCGAGGGGAACATCGGCTGCATGGTGAACGGCGCCGGCCTGGCCATGGCGACGATGGACACCATCAAGCACTTCGGCGGCGAGCCCGCGAACTTCCTGGACGTCGGCGGCAGCGCCACCGAAGAGCGCGTGACCGCCGCGTTCAAGATCATCACCGCCGACCCGAAGGTGCGCGGCATCTTCGTCAACATCTTCGGCGGCATCATGAAGTGCGACACGATCGCGGCCGGCGTCATCGCCGCCGTCAAGCAGGTCGGCCTGAAGGTGCCGCTGGTCGTGCGCCTGGAAGGGACGAACGTGGACCTGGGCAAGAAGATGCTGGCCGAGTCGGGCCTGGCGGTGACGACCGCGAATGACATGGCCGACGGCGCGAAGAAGGTCGTCGCGCTGGCCGCGGGAAAGGCGGCCTAGCCATGTCGGTGCTGGTCGGAAAAGACACCAAGCTCATCGTCCAGGGCATCACCGGCTCGGCGGGGTCGTTCCACGCCAAGCAGATGCGCGAGTACGGGACCAACGTGGTCGGCGGCGTCACCCCCGGCAAGGGCGGTTCGGTGCACGACGGCTTCGCCGTGTTCGACACGGTGGCCGAGGCGGTCAAGAAGACGGGCGCCAATGCGACCGTGATCTATGTTCCGCCACCGGGCGCGGCCGACGCCATCCTCGAGGCGGCGCAGGCCGGCATCCACGTGGTGGTGTGCATCACGGAGGGGATCCCGACGCTGGACATGGTGAAGGCCAAGCGAGCGCTGGATGCCTACGGCGACAAGGTCGTGCTGATCGGGCCGAACTGCCCGGGCATCATCACGCCCGGCGCATGCAAGATCGGGATCATGCCCGGCTACATCCACAAGGCCGGCAAGGTCGGCGTGGTGTCGCGCTCGGGGACGCTCACCTACGAGGCGGCCCACCAGCTGACCGCGCTGGGACTGGGGCAGTCGACCGCCATCGGCATCGGCGGCGATCCGGTCAAGGGGCTGGACTTCGTCGACTGCCTGGCGCTGTTCGAGCGCGATCCGCAGACCGAGGCGGTGCTGATGATCGGCGAGATTGGCGGCACTTCAGAGGAAGAGGCGGCGCGCTTCGTGATGGCCAACATGAAGAAGCCGGTCGCGGCCTTCATTGCCGGCCAGACCGCTCCGCCCGGCAAGCGAATGGGCCACGCGGGCGCCATCATCAGCGGCGGCAAGGGGACGGCGGCCGAGAAGATCGCGGCCCTCAAAGAGGCCGGGATCGCCGTCGCCGCGACGCCGGCCGAGCTGGGCAAGACCGTCGCCAGATTCGTCAAGTAGTTGGTCGAACAGGAGAGCCATGTCCATCGAGAGAACGTTTGGAATCGTGAAGCCGGACGCCGTCGGCAAGAGCTCGATCGGCGGCGTGATCGATCTGATCGAAAAGGGCGGCCTGAAGCTGGTGGGGCTGCGGCTGGTCCGCCTGTCTGACCCGCAGGCCCGCGCGTTCTACGCCGTCCACAAGGAGCGCCCGTTTTACAGCGATCTGGTGAAATTCATGACATCCGGCCCTGCTGTGGTCATGGCCATCGAGGGCGAGAACGCCATCGCCCGCTATCGCGAGATCATGGGCCCGACCGACTCGAAGAAGGCGCCCGCCGGCACCATCCGGCAGAAGTACGGCACCGACATCGAGAAGAACGCGGTCCACGGCAGCGATGGCCCGGACACCGCTCGCGCTGAGCTGGCGTTCTTCTTCGCGGGGCAAGATCTGGCCTAGAAGATCTGCATAGCTGGCTATTTATCCGCGGCCCGCACGCGGGTATAGTGAAAGAGCGTAAAACACGATGATTTGCGGGGTGGTTGGCTAGCTTGTCGAAACTCGGGATTCTCTTGGCGACGGTGATCGTGGCGGCGGGCTGTCACGATCACCTGTACGACTTCGGCGTCTCGGTGATCCCCGGCGACGGAGCCGTGGTGGACGCCGTGACCTCCACCGGCGGCAGTCCGCAGACGGGCGGCCATACCGGCACCGGCGGCGTCCCACAGACCGACGGTGGCACCGGCGGCGTGGCGGGCGCTGGCGGCGCGATCGGGACCGGGGGCGTGGGCGGCGGAACGGGCGGCGGCGACGCCGGCGTCACCCCGACCTGCAACCCCAGCTCACCCGATCTGCAGGTCGATCCGGCCAACTGCGGCACCTGCTTCCACCAGTGCATCGTCCAGAACGCGGTGCCCTCCTGTGTGGCCGGCAAGTGCCAGTTCACCTGCCAGACCGGCTTCTACGACGCCGACAGTGACCCGACGAACGGCTGCGAGTGCACCAAGACCAACGCTGGCGTCGAGATCTGCGACGGCATCGACAACGACTGCAACGGCATCGTCGACGACGGCTTCGACCTGACCAGCGACGTCGACAACTGCGGCGCCTGCAACCACCAGTGCGCGTTCCCGTTCGCCATGGCCAGCTGTGAAAACAGCACGTGCAAGCAGGGAGCCTGCCTCCCCAACTTCTACGACCGCGACCCGAACATCCCCGGGTGCGAGACCGAGTGCATCCAGACCAACGGCGGCGTCGAGATCTGCGACGGGCAGGACAACGACTGCGACGGGATCGTCGACGACAACCTGCAGCCGGCCACCATCACCTGCCTCAGCAAGGGCGTTTGCGCGGGCGTCCAGCCGACCTGCCAGGGGCAGATGGGCTGGAGCTGCGTCTACCCGTCGACCTACGAGCAGGTCGAGGACATGAAGTTCGGCTGCGACGGCCTCGACAACGACTGCAACGGGCAGACCGACGAGCCGTTCCTGATCGGCAAGACCTGCACCGTCGGCAGCGGCCCCTGCGCGGGGACGGGCAGCTGGGTGTGCGACAACTCGATGTCGGGTGACCACCGCTGCGCGGGCACGATGAAGACCCCGCAGACCGAGGTCTGCGACGGCATCGACAACGACTGCGACGGTCTGGTCGACGAGCTCGACTCCGCGTCCAACAAGACGTCGGACGACGTGCTGGTCTACATCTCGTCCAAGAACGTCACCATGTACGCCTACGAGGCCAGCCGCTACGACGCGACGGCCACCAGCGCCGGCTTCGACTCGACCAAGCGCGGCTGCACGGTGCCGGGCAAGCTCCCCTGGGCCAACGTCACGATGTCCGAGGCGGAGCACGCCTGCGAGCTCCTGGGCCCCAACTGGCGGCTCTGCACGGCGGCGGAGTGGCAGGCCGGTTGCGAGGGGATGAACAACACCATCTTCCCGTATGGCGCCAGCTACGTCGCGGGCGACTGCAACGGAGCGGACTACGCGACGTCGATGAGCCAGACCCCGGCCCCGATCGCGACCGGCAAGGCCACCGCCTGCGTCTCGAACATCTCCAGCAGCCTCAAGCTGTTCGACATGAGCGGGAACGTCAAGGAGTGGGTCGCCACCGACACGACCACCACCAAGCCGCCCAGCAACCCGAACTGCACGACGACGCCCTGCCTGTTCGAGATGCGCGGCGGCGCCTACGACATCGCCAGCTTCGCCGTCTCGGGGACCACGACGGCGCCCGGGCTCCAGTGCGACGCCTCGGTCTCGGCGCCGTACACCACCTCCGGGAGCACCACCACGGGGATCGACGTGCGGTTGCCGTCGGTCGGCTTCCGCTGCTGCTTGCCGGGGATGTTGCCGCCATGATTCACGCTCGCTCTCGCGCCCTTTCGCGCGTCGCCAGGCTCTGTTTGACGCTGGGCCTGCTGGTGGTCGGCGCCGGCTCCGCCCGCGCGCAGTCGCTGCGCCCGAACATCATGTTCCTGTTCGACTCGTCGGGCTCGATGCACGAGGACTCGTCCGGTCACGCCCAGGCCGACGGGACCACGGTCTGCCCCCAGAGCACGACCAGCCGCATCTACAGCCTCAAGAGCGGCCTCCGCGCGGCGCTGCAGCAGGTGGGGACCGACGAGGCGAACTTCGGCCTCATGTCGTTCCCCGAGGTGGTGCAGAACAGCTACACCTCCCTCAACGCCACCCAGTGCGCCAACGAGGGGCAGCAGACGATCGGGCACTACACGGCCAGCCCGACGCAAACCATCACGGTGCCCAACCGCACCGCCACCGGGAATCACAGCGCCACCTCGTATCCCGCCGGCTGCCTGATGTCGACCAACAACTCGGCCAGCCAGACGACGTACGGCTCGTGGTTCACCAGCGGCGCCTCGCAGGTGTTCCACGTCGGCGTGACCGCGGCCACCGTCGGCACGATTCCGACCGCCGCCCAGTACGATCCGCCGGGCGCCACCCAGATGGCGTCGATCTACAAGTGGATCGACAACGTCGAGGCGCCGACCAGCAATGGCGCGGTGACCGATCCCGAGCTGCACCCCGACGACTACACGCCGCTCGGCCGCTCGCTGTTCTACGCGAACCTCTACTTCCAAAACGAGATCATCCCCAACGATCCCAAGGGGACCTGCCGGCACAACGTGGTCGTGATCGCCACCGATGGCGACGAGACCTGCGACGAGTCGACCGCGCCCGACGGCACGTTCAACCTCGCGGACTGCTCCGGCGGGGGGAACTACGACGTCTACAACCCGATCAGCCAGGCCTGCCTGCTCAACAAGATGGGCGTGAAGGTCTACGTCATCACCGACACCACGGCCGACAACGCGAACGACGCCATCGCCAAGGCGGGCGGCACCAGCGTCTCGATCCGCGTCTCCCTGAACGACCCGAACGCCGCCAAGAGCGCCATCGTCGGGATCATCGCGCAGAACGTCCCCCCGGCGGAGATCTGCAACGGGGCCGACGACAACTGCAACGGCCTGATCGACGAAGGGGTCTCGAACGCCTGCATCAACTGCGTACCCGGCAACACCATCGCGGCCTGCGGCGGCTTCTCGTACGACGTCAACAACCCGAACGACCCGGACAACAAGGCGGGCGCGGCGGCCCACCACTGCGCGGTCGAGACCTGCAACTGCAAGGACGACAACTGCAACGGCCAGGTCGACGAAGGGCTGCCCCCCAACGCCTGCGGCGGGCCGTGCGGCTGCGCCGTGCCCACCGAGATCTGCAACGGCGTCGACGACAACTGCGACGGCATCATCGACAACGGCAACTGGCCGACAGGCGCGGTGGGGACCAAGTGCAACAACGGCCTCAAGGGCGCCTGCAACCGGGACGGTTACCTGGTCTGCAACGCCGCCGGGAACGACACGATCTGCAACGCGCCGGTCGTGACCCCACAGCCCGAGGTCTGCAACGGCATCGACGACAACTGCGACGGGCAGGTCGACGAAGGGACGCTGCCCGGCGTGGGCGAGAAGTGCGGCAACGGCCTGGGCGCCTGCCAGGCCGGCACGATCATCTGCCAGAACGGCGTGCTGGTCTGCAACGTGACCAGCACGCCGCAGACCGAGGTCTGCAACGGCATCGACGACGACTGCGACGGCATCGTCGACGACGGCAACTTCTCGCAGACCGACCAGCCCTGCCTCTGCCCGGGGCTGACCCAGGATGAGGTCGGTGTCGGCATCTGCAAGGCCGGCAAGCTCAAGTGCATGGGCGCCCTGGGCTTCGTCTGCGTCGGCTGCGTGCTGCCGACCTCGGGCGAGGTCTGCAACGGCATGGACAACGACTGCAACGGGCAGATCGACATGACCGGCAACTGCCCGAACGGTTACGCCTGCAAGGACGGCGCGTGCACGCTGCAGTGCTCGGGCGGCGAGTTCCCCTGCCCGCTCGGCTACAAGTGCGTGAACGCCTATTGCGTCCCGCAGCGCTGCGCCAGCGTGACCTGCCCCGCCGGACAGCGGTGCGACGAGAACACCGGCTCCTGCGTCGACAACTGCGCCAACGTCAAGTGCTCGGGCGCTGCGGTTTGCATGAACGGCTCCTGCGTCGACTGCAACCAGCTGGGCTGCGATTCGGGCAAGATCTGCGTGGCCGGGATGTGCATCTCCGACCTGTGCCAGGGCGTGACCTGCGGCAACAACCAGTACTGCAAGGACGGCGCGTGCCAGGACCTGTGCACCCCCGGCAAGTGCTCCTCCACCCAGACCTGCATCGCCGGCCAGTGCAAGGACGATCCCTGCGCCGGCAAGTTCTGCCAGAACGGCCTCTACTGCGACACCGCGTCGGGCGGCCAGTGCCTGCCCAACAAGTGCCTGGCCATCCAGTGCCAGGCGGGGCAACAGTGCGTGCCGTCGAAGGCCACCCAGAGCGACGACCCGGCGACCGCCTGCGAGACCGATCCCTGCGCCACCATCAGCTGCCCCAGCCAGTGCTGGACCTGCGGCATCACGCCCGACGGCGTCGGCACCTGCAACCTCAACGATAACTGCCAGCCCGTCACGACCAAGGTCGGCCAGCACGGCGGGGGCGAATCGGGCTGCAACTGCGAGGTGAGCGGCAGCGACGCGGGTCGCAGCGGCTGGCTCGTCCTGGCGGTCGGGCTGGCGATCGTCGCATCGCGGCGTCGCCGCCGCGCCTGAGCCGAAGCGCCGCGGTGGCGACGGGGCCGCGCGGGCGTTATCCTGCCCCGCCGTGACCGCCGCAGCTTTGTCCCCTACCCCGGCCATCGGGGCGCCAGCGCGGGCGCTCTTGCCGGATGAGCTGCGCCGGTGGGTCGCCGCCGCGGGGGCACCCGCCTACCGAGCGGAGCAGATCTTCCGGTGGCTGCACGCCACTGGGGTCGAGAGCACGGCCGAGATGGCCAACGTCCCCGCGACGCTGCGCCAGGCGCTGGACACCGCCCACCCGCTCCGCCCGCTGGCGCTGGACCTGGTCCAGACGGCCCGGGACGGCACGCGCAAGATGCGCTGGAAGACGCACGACGGCCGCGCCATCGAGTCGGTGCTGATCCCGGACACCGACGCCGAACGCGACAAGCTGACCCTGTGCGTCTCGTCCCAGGTCGGCTGCGCCATCGACTGCCAGTTCTGCGCCACGGCCACCCTGGGGTTCGGGCGCAACCTGGGGGCGGACGAGATCGTGCAGCAGATCTACGGCGCGACCGCTCTGGCCGGCCGGCGCCCGACCAATCTGGTGTTCATGGGGATGGGCGAGCCCCTGCACAACTTCGAGCAGGTGACGCGCGCGCTCGTGCTGCTCGAGCACCCGTGGGGCGCGGCCTTCTCGCCGCGCCGGATCACGGTCTCGACCGCCGGCCTGGTGAGCGGCATCGACCGGCTGGCGGCCATCTCGCCGGCGCCCAACCTGGCCATCTCGCTGAACGCGACCACCGACGAGGTGCGCGACCAGATCATGCCGATCAACCGCCGCTGGCCGATCGCCGCGCTGCTGGAGGCCGCGCGCCGGTTCCCGCTGACCCACGGCCGGCGGGTGACGTTCGAGTACGTGCTGCTGGCCGGCGTGAACGACGCCGACGCCGACGCCGACCGATTGATCCGGCTGCTGCGCGGGATCCCGTCCAAGGTGAACCTGATCCCCTGGAACGGCTTCCCGGTCCAGACCGCCGAGGGCCCCGTCTTCCGGTACCAGCGCCCCTCGGCAGAGCGCATCCGCACGTTCCAGGAGCGCGTGCGCGCCTCCGGGATGGCCATCTACATCCGCTCGCCACGCGGCGACGACATCGACGCGGCCTGCGGGCAACTGGCGGCTCGACGCGACACCGAGCTGGCCAACATTCGCCCATGGACACCGACGCCGAGCTGACCACGGCGCGCGACCTGGCCGTCGACGCCTGCGGCCGGATCGCCGAGTTCTGGGGGTTCACCCGGACCATGGGGCGCACCTTCGGCCTGCTCTACCTGTCGCGCGAGCCGCTGCCCCAGAGCGAGATCCAGAAGCGCCTCGGCATATCGGCCGGCAGCGCCTCGATGACGCTGTCGGCGCTGGGCCGCTGGGGCGTCGTGCACAAGGTCTGGGTGCGGGGACAGCGCCGCGAGCACTACCAGGCCGAGACCGACTTCTGGAAGAT
>Ga0335083_10004887_pt1 | contig 17010 bp, 13 predicted proteins | sample Lox_Sample_42_FD_206716 | JGI IMG/M metagenome (GOLD analysis project Ga0335083, IMG submission 206716) | Soil microbial communities from Loxahatchee National Wildlife Refuge, Florida, United States - Lox_Sample_4.2 | ecosystem: Environmental > Terrestrial > Soil > Wetlands | place: USA... | reverse complement strand
CCGTCGGCGTCGACGTAGTCGGAGATAGAGGATCCGCCGAGGGCGATCGCTTCTTTCAGCACTTCTTTGATCGCCGCGAGCAGTTTGGTGAGTTGATCGCGGGTGATCGTCGAGGCGCGGCGCCTGGGGCGAAGGCCGGCGCGGAATAGAGATTCATCGGCGTAAATGTTGCCGACACCGCGCAGGAGCTTCTGGTTGAGCAGCGCGCTCTTGATCGGAGTCTTGCGGCCGCGAAACAGATTGAGGAAACGGTCGAGATCAGCGTCGAGAGGCTCGATGCCGGCGGCGTCGAAGTCTCCAGCTTGCGCGACGCTCAGGCGGCCGAAGCGGCGGGGATCGACGAAGCGCAGTTCCCTGCCGGAGGAGAGACGCAGGATGGCGTGAGTGTGCTTGGCGACTTCGGTTTGCGGCTCGCAGACGCGCAGGCTACCGGTCATGCCGAGATGGACGATCCATTGGGCTTTAAGTGCGGGACCGACGGATGAGGTCGGCGCGATTGATGGGGATTTAGGCTTTCGATCTCCTCTTCGGCTTTTCGCGCGCGAGGGCGCCCGCGCCACACGATGCTCGTCTTGTTCCAGATCGAAGACGATGTGTTTGCCCATGCGGCGGACGGCGGCGATGCGGCTGTGCTCGAGAGTGGATGCGATCGCCGATGCTGGGGACTTCAGCGGTTCTTTCTTTTGGCCCAGCCAGATGGATTCAATGGCGTCTCCGGCGACGCGTTTGGCGAGACCGCGAGCGATGGTTTCGACTTCGGGGAGTTCGGGCATGAGTTTGAAAATCTTTCACCGCAAAGGACACGAAGGTACGCGAAGAAAATCTAAGTCAATCTACCTCTGATTCACGCGCTTTTTTCGCCCGCTTTACTTCTTCAGGAACGTGCCTTTTTCCAGTTCCTGAAATGCTTGCTGGAGCTGTTCTTGCGTGTTCATGACGATAGGACCGTACCACGCTACTGGCTCTTCGAGCGGCTTGCCGGAGACGAGCAGGAAGCGGATGCCATCTTCGCCAGCCTGCACCGCCACTTCGTCACCGCGGTCGAAGACGACCAAGGAACGATTTTCGGCGTCGGCGGGAGGCTTAGTGTCGGCCCATCCGACGCTTTCGGTTGGGACAGCAAGTGGGCCAGAGGCGTTGCAGAATTTGCCGTCCCCGGCGAACACATAGGCGAAGGCGTGGCGCGTGGTTTCTACTGGGAGCGTCTTCCGTTTGCCCGGCGGCACCGACACGTCTAGGTAAATGGGATCGGTGGCGATTCCGTCGACCGGACCCGACTTGCCCCAGAACGTTCCGCAGACGATGCGGACGTGCGTGCCGTCGTCGTCGGTGACTTGCGGGATGTCTCCAGTCTTCACTTCTTGGTAGCGAGGCGCGGTCATCTTCTGGGCCGACGGCAGGTTCGCCCAGAGCTGGAAGCCGTGCATGCGACCGGTGGAATCTCCTTTGGGCATCTCCTGGTGAATGATGCCGCTGCCGGCAGTCATCCACTGCACGTCTCCGGCGGCGATGGCGCCGTGATTGCCCATGCTGTCGCCGTGCTCGACAGTCCCAGCGAGAACATAGGTGATGGTCTCGATGCCGCGATGCGGGTGCCAGGGAAAACCCGCGAGGTAATCTTCGGGGACGTCGTTGCGGAAGTCGTCAAGGAGCAGGAACGGATCGAACTCGTGCGTGTTGCCGAAGCCGAAGGCACGGCGAAGATGCACTCCAGCACCCTCGAGTGTGGGCTTGGACTTGATGAGGCGCTTAACAGGTCGAATGGACATGATCATCTCCAGTGATTTCGGCAGGAGGGTCCGCGGTGGCCCTCCGGATCGGTGGAGATTTGATGCGCATGATCCCTCGCGGGACGCAGAAGGAAGAGAAGGCGCTCACGCACGGAGCTGCTAGCCTAAATCGGCTCTAGTCTTTGAGCGGAACCACGGCGCTGCCGTCGCGGCAGAAAGTGGCGACTCGTTGCAGGTCGCCATTGGCGCGAGGAAGAGTCATGACTGGCCCGTAGCAGTAGACGGCATGGCCGGAGGCGGCGAAGTACCAGCGCCCTCCCTTCGAGTGTTTGGTGATCTGGGTCGTGGGCTGGTGCAGCGGCTTTTGCGGAGCCCAAGGAGCAACGGGCAGACTGAACATCAAGGCTAGGGTCAGAACCTTCATCATGTACCGACTTTCCTCTTGCTTACCGCTTATCCACAGAACGAAAGTGCCGCAGGGTTCAGGTTTGAAGCTGATTGTGCAAATTCTTTTTCTTAATCGTAAGTACCGGCGCCACCTAGATCGTAGTCAGAGTCCGCACATCATCGATCAAATCTGCCGGCGGCTTCGACGGCATCTTGAACTCTGGTTTCTGCTTGCCCGACTGGGTCTGGGTCCGCTGTTGTTGTGGTCCTGCCTGGGATGACGGGGTCTGACCGGTTGGAGCCTGGGTCGACGGGTACTGGCTTGATGGCGCCTGGGTGGACGGGATCTGGGATGACGGGTTCTGGGTCACGGGAACCTGGGCCTTGGCGGATGCCTGGGCACTCTCTTGAGCAGCCTTCTGCTTGACGGTGGACAGCTCGTTGCTATCGCGGAAGAGCTCACGAATCAAAGCGCGCTGCGACTCGATGGTTTGGCCCTGCTCCACGATCAGCATGGTCATCAGGCTGTAGGAAACCAGGAACAGGACAACCAACAGCGGCAGCCAGCCATGCTTCTTGGGAGGAGTTGGGACCTCGACAGAGGCTACGATGGGTAAGGCGTTGGTCCCGAATAGAGTTGTCAAGTGGCACCCCGGACTTTGCCCTCAGCTCACAGGCACACTGGGGAATTGCACCCAGGGAGCCATCAGGCCAAAAAGCTCTAAACAATTGATAACAAGCAGGTTACTTCTTCCGATCTGCAGTGTCGGAGCGGTGACATGTGCAACTCGATGCACATAATGAGCAAGCACGATTTGTTGCTGGGCCTAAATGGTCGCGGCGCATGACAGTGCCGTTCGCCCTCTGCTTCGGTCGGGACGGCTGAGTGGGCAGGTTACTTTTTCGCAAGTGACTGGAGTACCCTCGTTACTTTTCGAAGGGGCAATGATCTCCTAAGATCGTCGGTACGAAAGAACTTAATAGAAAGACAACTCCTCTATCTCAGGGATCGCCATCATGTTGACGCGGTATGTTCTGATACTGTCTCTAGTGTTTCCAACTTTCTTGGGACTCGCGGGAAGGGCCCAAGCTCAACAATCGTCGACGTCGCGCCGGATCACGCGCCAAGTGGCCCCCACATATCCAGAGGTCGCAAAGAGAATTAACCTCAGCGGAACCGTCAAAGTCGTTGCGGTCGTGGGAGCGGACGGAGACGTAAAGACGGTTGAGCCAGTGGGCGGCAGTCCTGTGCTGCTCAAAGCGGCGGAAGACGCCGTGGCCAAATGGAAATTTGCTCCCGGGGGTGAATCGCGGGAGACGGTGGAACTCCACTTCAATCCGTTCTAACGCAGGCGTTAGCCGGAGTCAATGGCTCAGGACGAGTTTGGCGATCGTCGCGAGCTGCATGTTGGACGTCCCTTCATAGATCTTGCCGATCTTGGCGTCACGCCAGTATTTCTCGACGGGATAGTCTTTCGTGAATCCGTAGCCGCCGTAGATCTCAATCGCCAGTGAGGTGACGCGCTCGGCAACTTGCGAGGCGAAGAGCTTGGTCATGGCGGCTTCTTTGACGAAGCTCACGCCAGAATCCTTCATGCGGGCGCAGTTGTAAACCATGAGGCGCGCAGCCTCAATCTCGGTGGCCATCTGGGCGATCTGGAACTGAATGCCCTGGAACTCTGAAATGGCTTTGCCGAACTGCTTGCGCTCCATGGCATATTTACAGGCGAATTCCCAGGCGCCGCGGGCGATGCCGATCATTTGCGCTCCAATGCCGATGCGCCCCTCGTTCAACGTCTCGATGGCGATCTTGTAGCCTTTGCCGGGCTCGCCGAGCACGTTTTCTTTGGGCACACGACAGTCCTCGAGAATCAGTTCGCACGTCGAGGATGCCCGGATGCCCAGTTTGTCTTCCTTCTTGCCTACCGTAAATCCAGGAAAATCCTTCTCGACCAGGAATGCGGTGATGCCTTTGTATCCGGAGGCGGGGTCGATCGTTGCGAACAGTACGAAAAGCCCAGCTTCTTTGGCATTGGTAATCCAGAGTTTGCGTCCGTTCAGGACATACTCAGTGCCTTTCAAGGCGGCACGGGTTTGCAGAGCAAATGCGTCAGAGCCGGAACCGGCTTCGCTGAGCGCATAAGCTCCTACCGTGTCGGTGGCCATCTTGGGCAGGAAGTACTTCTTCTGCGCTTCGCTGCCCCAGCGCAGCAGAGCGTTGTTGACCAGCGTGTTCTGCACGTCGACGATGACGCCCGAGGAAGCATCCACGCGCGACAGCTCTTCCACGGCCAGGATCGCTTCGAAGAACTTGGCGGCGCCGCCGCCGTACTGCTCGGGAATCTCGATGCCCATCAGTCCGAGTTGGAAGAAGTCTTGTAGGAGTTCCTTGTCGAAGACTCCCTTCTCGTCCATTTCCTTGACCAGGGGGCGAATCTTGTCGTCGGCGAACTGGCGGATGTTGTCGCGAAACAGGATTTCGTCTTCGGTGAGCGTCGTTAAGGGAGCGGGAAGGGCGGGCTGCAGCGTGGTCTCGGACATCGGAACACCTTCGAGTGCTGAGATGGCAAAACGGTAATTTTAGCACTGTCGACGACACGGGTCCGCGGAGCTGCTAGTTCTGGCGGGGACGGGAGTGGACCAACTTCAGGCCGTCGGCTTGCAGGATTCGCTTGATCTGGCTGCGCGCGTGAATTGACCATGGACCTGATGTATCGAGTTTTGTGTAGGCTTGCCAGTGTTTGAGGGCCTTGCGTGGCTCGCGGATCTTTTCGAAGGCCAGCGCCAGATTGTAGTGCGCGTCGGCGTAGGTCGGAGCCAACTGCAGAGCAGTCTTGTAGGTCTGAATCGCCTCGTGCACGCGGCCGGTTTCATCGAGCACATTGCCGAGATCGAAATAGGCCAGCGAGTAGCGCGGATCAGCTTCAATCGCCTGGCGATAGTGCTTCTCAGCGAGCGAAAAATCCTGGCGGTTGTAGTAGAGGGTGCCCAGGTTGATGTGCGCGGCCGCATGTGCCGGCTGGATTTCGAGCACCTGATGATACGCGGCAATCGCATCGGGTTGGGTGTTGGGATCTTCTTCCAGCGCTATGCCTCGCGCGAACCATGACGTCACTTCGTTCTCGCGGGGCCCGGGCTCAGACTTCGGCACCGGCGTGGTGGTCAGGACTTTTTCACGCTCGGAAAAATCCATGAGGAACTGGCCTGCGATCGGCTCCAGCAATTTCCCGTCGTGGCGAAACGCGATGCGATGCTTCGCCGTGGACCTGGCGCTGGCCTCGAGCAGCGGCTTTTCGACGCCGGCAGCCTGCTTGCGCATGGCGTCGAGCGACTGGCGAATCACTGCCGGGCGCACGCTCATCGCACACAGATCGCGCACTTTCTTGATTTCAAGGAGATCCGAAAAAGAATACGCTTCCGAGGACACAACCAATCCATTGCGCTCCCAGTTGGCTAACTGGCGCGGGGTTACGTGCAAAATCCTCAATAGATCGGTTCGACTGTACACGGAATGCTCAACGGCGCACACAACTCAACTACGCGGACATTATCTTCAACTTGAAGTATCAAACGCAACAGCAAACGCTGTGAAAATCTGTGGAGAACCTGGATGATTTACATGCAGCGAGAATGGTGCAAATGCCGGGGGCTTAAGCCCTTGCCCATTCTGGCTGCTTTTCGCGGGACTCGAAGCGTCGTCATCGACGGTGGGACTTAAATTCGCCCTTCACTCGCCAACCGCTATACCGCGACCACGGCAGCCTGGTAGTCCTCGTAGGTACCCTTGAAGTCGGTGATCTTGTGATCGCTCTCGAAGTGCCAGATGCGCGTGGCAACTTCATCGATCAGATCATGATCGTGAGTGACCAGGAAAACTGTTCCCTGATAACGCTGCAAGGAAATGTTCAGGGCATTGATGGCTTCGAGGTCCAAGTGGTTGGTGGGCTCGTCGAGGACCAGCACGTTCGGCTTCTGCAGCATTAATTTGCAGAAGAGCAGGCGGGCGGCCTCGCCGCCCGACAGGACACTCGTGGACTTAGTCGCTTCGTCGCGCTGGAACAGCATCTGCCCCAGGATTCCGCGCAGTTCTTCGGTGACTGCCGCGCTGTCCCACTGGTGCAGCCACTCGATCGCAGTCGTGCCACCTTCAATGAGGCTGCGGTGGTCTTGTGCGAAGTAGCCGATAGACGCCTCGTGTCCCCAGAGGACTTTGCCAGAATCGACGAAGGGACCGTCGTAACCACTGGTCTTGCGGAGCTCGGCCTCGGGAGTCGTTGGAGAATTCGCCAGGAGGGCGTTCAACAGAGTGGTCTTCCCCGCTCCGTTGCGTCCCATAAGCGCTATGCGTTCGCCGCGGAGGACGCTGGCGGTGAAGTCGCGCAGAACCTGCTTCTCGCCGTAAGCCTTGCTGAGGTGCTCGATTTCGAGGATATGCTTGCCCGATGGCCGCTTCTGCTCGAACTTGATGAATGGGCGCTGGATGTTGGACTTGGCGAGTTCGGTCACCTGCAGGCGCTCGACTTCCTTGCGCCGCGATTGCACCTGGCTGGATCGGGTTCCGGCGGCGAACCGTGCGATGAACTCGTTCAACTGCGAGATTTTCTTTTCGCGCTGCGCGTTCTGCGACTCGATCTGCGAGCGGACCTGCGTCTTGGCGACGACCATATCGTCGTAGCTACCGGTATACGTGATGATGGTTTCGTAATCGATGTCAGCGATGTGCGTGCAGATGCTGTTCAGGAAGTGGCGGTCGTGGGAGATGGCAATCACCACGCCGTCGTAAACGTTCAAGAATCCCTGCAGCCAGTGAATCGAATCCAAGTCCAAGTGGTTGGTAGGTTCGTCGAGCAGTAGCGCCTGCGGATGGCCGAAGAGGGCCTGAGCCAGAAGAACGCGGACTTTTTGTCCGCCCTGTAGTTCGCTCATCTTGCGGGTGTGCGCCTCGTCAGGAATGTCGAGACCTTGCAGAAGAATGGCAGCGTCGCTCTCGGCGGTGTAGCCGTCTTCTTCGCCGACAATGCCTTCCAGTTCGCCGAGCTTCATGCCGTCGGCGTCGGTGATTTCGGGCTTCTCGTAGATGGCATCGCGCTCCTGCATGGCGGCCCAGAGGCGCTTGTTGCCCATGATGACGGTATCGATCGCGGAGTAGGCGTCGAAGGCGAACTGATCCTGACTCAATACGCCGACCTTGCGGGGGCGAACGACGGTCCCCTTTTGCGGCTCGAGTTCGCCGCTCAGCAGCTTCATGAACGTGGATTTCCCGGCGCCGTTGGGACCGGTCAGGCCATAGCGCTTGCCCGGCGTAAACGCCGTGGAGACTTCATCGAACAGTATTTTGGCGCCGAAGCGCATGGACACATTGCTGACTGAAAGCATTTGTCTTTGTAACTTCTTCAGGACCTGCGAGGAATTCCGCCAAGACGGTGCGCAGCTGGAGTTAATAGAATACCATGCTCAGTCCCGATTCTTGCGCTGTTTATCCGTTCCAAGGACTGACAACAGCAGCTTGAACGTCACTCAAGCGCGGCGTGTTGCCAGTCGCCACGACGGCATTGCGGGGCGTACATTGTGGTGCCTTTTGGGCATTTCAGTGTTACACATGCAGGTGTTTTCGAATGCGCTCCTCGCCAGTAATCGTCTTCTGCAAACCGGCTGCCTACATCTTCGTGTTGGCTATCGCTTCGGTCACCTTCACAGAGCCCTGCAGGACGATCTCTACCGACGAGCGGCCCACGACGATGCCGAAGTTCCCCGGCGTGATGCGCCACTGCTTCGCGGCAGGATCAAAGTAGGCGAATGCGCGTGCATCCAGGTTGACGGAGACGTGCTTGGTCTCTCCGGGCTGAAGCATGACCTTGGCGAGCCCTTTCAACTCCTTTTCAGGGCGGGCGATCTTGGAATGATCGTCGGCCACGTAGAGTTGGGCGACGTCCGCTCCGGCGCGGTCGCCGCTATTGGTCACATCGAAGGAAACAGTGAAAAGCACGTCTGCCGCGCCTGTCGCCGGGGCAATCGTCAGATTCGCGTAGTTGAATTTCGTGTAGGACAGCCCGTAGCCAAACGGAAACAGTGGCTTCACTCCATTGTGCTCGTAACCGCGGTAGCCGACGAAGACACCTTCCTTGTAGAAGACGCGATTTGTATCGCCCTCGGGATAATAGGTTGCGAACGTTGGATTGTCTTCAAGGCGGCGTTCGAACGTGGCGGGAAGACGGCCTGAGGGATTCACCGCGCCAAAAAGGATCTCGGCGAGGGCTCTTCCTCCCTGCTCTCCGGGATACCACATCTCGAGATACGCGGGAACGTGGTCGAGCCAGTTGCCGGGATCGACATTTCCGCCGGAGGTGACGGCGACGATGGTCTTGCGGTTGGCGGCAGAGAGTTGGCGAATGAGTTCTTCCTGACCGAAGGGCAAGTCGAAAGTACGATCGGCGCCTTCGGATTCGCTCTCGGGATCGAAACCGGCCGCGATTACGACCACGTCGACCTTCGCAGCCAGAGCCTTTGCGGCGTCGCTAACGAGTTTCGCCTGACTGGCAATTCCGACGCGCAGGCGACCGCCGACCGATGAGTTCTGGAAGTCCTCGACAACTATCTTGTGCGGACCAGCGGAGAGTTGCAGAGTAACGTGAGGCTGAAGGGCGCGGGCAAACTTCCAGTTGTCGATGAGTAGTTTGTCGTCGACGAATAGACGATTGCCGTTTCCCTCGCCACCACCTTGCAACACAACTTCGTACGGACCGCTCTCGGCGGCGATATAGTAACCGGTCCAGCGGCGAGACGACTGGGTTTTTCGTCCGGAGGCAAACAGGGCCAAAGCAGCTTCGAAGTCGCCGGCAAAACTTTCCCAACTTGTGCCCGCGACATTGATGTGATTGAGCGTCGAGGTGGATTTGGGAGCGCCCTCGAGCTTCGTGTTCGGGAAGACTTCCACGGTTACGCCGCGCTTTCCATTCTGCGGCGCTGTCATGAACTCGGTGGTCCGGGCGACCTCGGTTATGGTGGGCAATCCGCGTTCGTAGTACACGGTACCGGCGTCACCGAGATGATTGCCGATGCCCTGCAGAATCGTGACCGGCGCGAAAGCCACGGCGCGGGCACTACCACCGCCAACGATTTGCCCGGGATAGGCGTCGGGACCGACGACCAGCACTGACTTTGTGCTGGCTCTATCGAGGGGAAGCAACTTGTCCTCGTTCTTCAGCAGCACCAGGCTCTCGCGCGCGGCGTCGAGAGCGACCTGCTGGTCCGGAGCGCTGTACTTCGACAGCGATAAATCCGTTTGAGGACGGTCGAGCCAGCCGAATTGCGCCGCGGTTTCGAGGATGCGAGTGACCTTCTCGTCGATAGTTGCGGCCTGCACGCGTCCGTCCTTGACGGCGGGAAGCAGGTTCTTCTGGTTCATGAAGGCGCCGTTGGGCATCTCGAGATCGAGGCCGCCATTGGCCGCGGCGACTCCGTCATAGGTCGCGACCCAGTCCGACATCATGATGCCGTTGAAGCCCCATTCTTTGCGGGCCACATCGGTATTGAAGTAGCCGTTCTGCGTCATGTGCTGGCCGTTGGTGAAGTTATAGGAATCCATGATGGCGCCGACATGGGCGCGCTTCACCGCCGCCTCGAACGCAGGAAGATAGATTTCGCGGAGCGTCCGTTCGTCGATGATGGAGTCGGAGTCGTGACGCAAGAACTCGGAGTTGTTACCCAGAAAATGTTTGATGGTGGCGCTCACGCCCTGACTCTGCATGCCAGTGACATAGGCCACGGCCATGGTAGAGGTCAGGAAAGGATCTTCGCCGAAGTATTCGAAATTGCGTCCATTGACGGGCTGCCGGTAGATGTTGACGCCGGGGCCAAGCATGAAATGAATGCCGCGAGCGCGCGCGTCTTTGCCGATGGCCGCGCCAACGCGCTCAGCAAGAGCGGGGTTCCAGGTCGCGGCAAGGCCAATGCCGGCGGCGTAGACGGTGGACGGAAAGCCGGAGTTGGAGCGCACTCCAATGGGACCATCGGACATTTCGAAGGCGGGAAGTTGAAGGCGAGGCATCGCGCGAATGGCGAAGCCAGTGCCGCCGATGTAGTCGATTTTCTCCTCCAGCGTCATTTGCTGGACAAGAGCGGCGGCCTTTTCGTGGACATTTTCAGCGGACTGCGCGAAAAGAGATGCGGAGAAAACGACTACTACAAAGACGGAAACGACCTGGTTCAGTCTTGATTTCACGGGGGCTCCCTCGCCCTTTCACGTCGTGGGGAAAGGGCATAAATAAACCGAGGCGGATTATATCGAAGCTTTGGCGCGGCGGCTGTGATCGCACCGCCTCGGGCTCGAGTCAGTTGTGCTGGGCGGCGCTGGCTTCTACCAACTGCTGCACCGGCGCTGCCACCATCAAGAGCACATCAGCCATCGGCTTCTTGGATTGCTCGATCAGGGCCAACTGCTGGGTCTTCCACGAATCGGGCGCTGGCTGGCCTTTGTCCAGATAGTCGAGAGCCTTCAGACCCGCTGCGCCGAGCGCAGAGAGATCCTGCGATAGCGGAACATCCTCCTGCAGCAGAAACGTCTGGCTGAGCAGGGGTTGCAGACGGGCATCATTGTCGCGCCAAGTCGTCAGCCACATTCGGATCTGCGATTCCGCGGCTTGATCTTTGTAGCCGCTCTGGATGTAGGTTTGCACGAGATCGCTGAAGTGGCGCGCCGTCTCGCTCTCCGGAATGGCAGCATCGATCATCCGAGTCAGAGGTGAGTTGAAGTCGATGGGGCCCTTGGAGTCGCTCCAGCGGTTGTAGTCTTTTACCGGCTCAACAACGTCGGCGAGATTGCGCAGGGCGGCGATGTCGGCGGAACCGGCCATACGATGCAGCATACGCAGACGTGCAGAGCGATGCATCAGCCCCATCGACTCGAGTTCGAGACTCACGGCATTCATGCGCGTGTACATCGAGGCAACATCGGTGATGTTCTGCGGCGACCATAGGCGCTCGGCGACCACGGCGTTGCGCGGCCAGATGTGTGAATCGATGATCTCGGGGGTGACCCACTCGGCCCATTGGCACGACTCTCCGCCGAGGATCAGGTTCTTCTGCTCGGGAGTCAGCGTCGCGGCGGCATCGGCCATGGGATCGATGGCGTAGTGACGCGCCGCCGGCCACATCAGGTCGAGGTAGTATCCGTAGGAAAGCAGGCCGCGATATCCCTCTTGCGCCGCCGCAGCCAGCGACTTCTGGCCGCGCCAGGACTGCACGACGATGGTCTTGGGCAAGTCGGGGTGCAGGATCTCATCCCAGCCGACCATCGTCTTGTGATTCTTGGCGACGATTTTTTCCAGGCGACGGTTGAAGTATGCCTGCAGGTCCTGATTGTCCTTCATGCCGTGGGAGTGGATGAAGGCCTGAATCTGCGGGTTCGCGTCCCATTGCTTGCCGTCGACCTCGTCGCCTCCAATGTGGAAGTAGGCGTCGGGAAAAAGCTTGGCCATCTCGGCGATAAACTTTTCCAAAAACTTATAGGTCGATTCCTTTGTCGGATCCATGATCGGATCGATACCGCCGCCTTCCAGCCTGTACGGGCCGGCGCCGCTGGAGAGTTCGGGATATCCGAGAAACCAGGAACGGCTGTGGCCGGGGATGTCGAACTCGGGCATCACGCGGATGCCACGATCGTGCGCATAGGCGATCAGATCGCGGATTTCATCCTGCGTATAGAACATGCCGTCGGATCCCATACCGGTGAGCTTGGGGAATACTTTGCTCTCGGCGCGGAATCCCTGATCGTCGGAGAGATGCCAGTGCAGAACGTTCATCTTGACCGCGGCCATGCCATCAAGATTGCGCTTGAGTGCGTCAATTGGGATGAAATGGCGGCTCACGTCGATGAGCGTGCCACGCCAGGGGAAGCGAGGCTGGTCTTTAATCGTGACGGAAGGAACAGCGAATCCCGTTGGATTGATCTGCACAAGCTGGAGAAATGTCTGCAGGCCGCGCAGGGCGCCGAGCGTCGTCGGCGCGGTAAGTTTCGCACCGGAGTCGGTGACGGTCAACTCGTAAGATTCATCTTCGCCGAGTTTCTGCACGGTCTGCAGCGCATGGTCGGAGTGGACCTGCAGCGTGGGCGCAGCGTCGGGTTTGGGGCGGAACGGAATTCCGGTTTGCCGTGAAAGCTGCTCTTTGAATCGTTGGATCGCGCCGTCGAGCGAGGGATCGTGGCTTCCCGCGACGGCAACGGAGAACGATTGGCTAATTGCTAACTGTCCCGTGCCCGGCTGAACGCTGGCAGGCATGGGCATGAGGTTGAGTTGGGGTTGGGATTGAGCTGCGGCAAAAGACGCCAGAGAGAGAAGAATGCCAGCAATAACTGAGGTCCTCATAAGAAGTGTGCTCTCCCGTTTAACCTACTTTTACAAGTTCGCCAGGCCTGATAGACCGGAGCACGCGAAGGACTTCCGGATTGTGCAATAGCAAATCGGCCAAGCGGCTTGACTTAGCATGGACCAAGATTATCGCGATGGTTCTGCCATGTAGGTTTTGTTCGTTCTGCAATCCGCGATCGAGCGAAAGAAAGACGTCAAAACCCAATTTTTCAGCGAGGGACAGGAGTTCCCCATTTTTCTTGCCTGCCAATCCCTCTTCTGGGACGGTGCGGCAATCGTGACCGGTTAACGCATTTCGGAATTTTCTGGGGACGCACTCGTCGAGTAGCAGTCTCATCCCAATTGGCCGACAACGAGTGCCTTGGCGTGTTCAAGGGCGTGGACGGCAGCCTCACGAGTTACGGTAGGGAAATCTTCGAGGAACTCTCCCAGAGTTTGTCCACCTTCCAGGTAATCGAGCAGGGCCTGGAAAGGAACCCTCGTACCACGGAAAACGGGCGTGCCTCCGAGGAGATCGGGGTCCCGGATGATTACATTCTTCGGTGACGCCATGGTCGTTAGTCTCTTGTCCTGATAAGTCTACTCCGAGGTTTTGTCGAAACCAAATTCTCAGCGGGTCTCTTCCGGCTGAACCAGGTTAGTGTCCGCCGCCCAGTTCGCGCACGATTCCGCCGACAAACTGTTTGGCATCGCCGAAGAGCATGAGCGTGCGGTCGAGATAATACAGCGGGTTGTCGATGCCGGCGAAGCCGGGGCTCATACCGCGCTTGATGACCATCACGGTGTGAGCCTTGTCGACGTCAAGAATCGGCATGCCGAAGATCGGACTCGACTGATCGGTGCGGGCGGCGGGATTGGTCACGTCGTTGGCGCCGATGATCAGGGCGACGTCGGTCTGTGGGAAGTCGCCATTGATTTCGTCCATTTCGATGAGGCGGTCGTAGGGAATGTCAGCTTCGGCGAGCAGTACGTTCATGTGGCCGGGCATTCGTCCGGCGACCGGGTGGATGGCGAAGCGAACGTCGACGCCTTTCTTGGTGAGCGCGTCATACAGCTCGCGGACTTTGTGTTGAGCCTGTGCGACGGCCATACCGTAGCCGGGGACGATGACGACCTTATTCGCTGCCAGCAGAATCGCGGCGGCTTCTTCAGGAGTGGCGCTGCGAACGGGCTTGGCTTCCTGGCCTGCAGCGGCGGACGCCTGCACCTGGCCGAAAGCTCCGAAGAGCACGTTGGTGAACGAACGGTTCATCGCCTTCGACATGATGATCGAGAGGATGAGGCCGGAAGATCCGTCAAGCGCTCCGGCGATGATCAGCAGCTTAGAATCGAGCACGAAACCCATAGCCGCGGCGGAGAGGCCGGCGTAGGAATTCAGCAGCGAGATCACAGTCGGCATGTCAGCGCCGCCGATGGGAATTACGAGCAGGATTCCGAAGATCAACGACACGCCAACGATGATGGGGAAGAAGATTTTCGCTTCGGGATGCAGCACAAGGTAGATGGCGCTTCCGAGGGCGACCAGAAACAAAAGAAGATTGACGAAGTTCTGTCCTTTATAGGTAATCGGGCGCTGGGGCAGGATTTCCTGCAACTTTCCCGCGGCCATCAGGCTGCCGGTGAAGGTCAGGCCCCCAAGGATCACTTCCATCGACAACACCGACATCATGAACTTAGGAACATTCGGGCTGCGCAGGTAGAACTCGGCGGTGCCGACCAAGGTGACGCAGAGTGCGCCAAAGGCGTGGCTGAGGGCCGTTCGCTGCGGAACGGCCGTCATCTGCACCATACCCAGAGGAATGCCGATGCCCGATCCCAACACGAGCGCAATGATGATCCATTTGTAATCGACGATGCCGTGATGGAGCAGAGTTCCGCCGATGGCCAGCACCATGCCGACTTCGCCGGCCAGAATGCCATGGCGCGCGGTGGCCGGAGAACTCATCCACTTCAGCGAAAGAATGAATAGCGCGCTGGCGACGAGGTAGATGACTTCGATGAGGTACTGGTTTCCAGCAAACTCGGTCATGATTTGCGCTCAGTTATTTATTCGCGGGACGGCTGGTTTTGAACATCCTTAACATGCGGTCGGTGATGAAAAATCCGCCAACCACATTGCTGGTGGCCGCGACGATGGCGATCACGCCCAGAACCGTCGCGAACGTGCTCTTCTTCTCCCCGACCAGAACGATGGCACCGACGACGGCGATGGCATCGAGAGCGTTGGTCAGCGACATGAGCGGCGTGTGAAGCAGCGGCGAGACGTGGCGGATGACTTCAAATCCGATGAAGGCCGCCAGCATGAATACGAACAGCGCGTCGATCAGGTTGGAACCCATGTGTTACTCCATTTCTCAGGCTGTTGTCAGCTTGTCGTCTTGAGCGGAGCAACTGCTTCGCGAAAGCGAAGCCGTTGCGGAGTCGAAGGATCCCCACAACTGAGGATCGGTCCCCGGTATAGGGATCCTTCGGCTGCACACGATTCCGCGGTGCGAACTCGTGCTCCCCTCAGGATGACAAAACATAAAGAGCTGAAACGTGACTGCGGAAGCCGCGGCGCTCCCATCACCTCGCCCATACACTTATCCACCTGCAGTCGCCAGGGCCGGCATCTTGAAGAAATCGCGCACCCGGGCGTTCACGACTTCCCCGCCATTGGTGATCATGGTCTCGCGGACGATCTCATCCTGCAGGTTCAGTTGCAGCTTTCCGTCTTTGACCATATACAAAAGGAAGGTGGTGAGGTTGCGGGCGTACATCTGGCTCGCATGATAAGGAACGCTCGTGGCCAGGTTGATCGCACCGATAATCGTCACTCCGTGGACCACCACGGTTTCTCCAGTACGGGTTAACTCGCAATTGCCGCCGCGCTCGGCCGCCAAGTCGACGATGACCGAGCCCGGGGCCATACCCTTCACCATGTCCGCAGTAATGAGCACGGGTGATTTCTTGCCGGGAATCACCGCCGCAGTAATGACAACATCGCTATCGGCGACCACACGGGTCAGCAATTCGCGCTGGCGGGCGTAGAAGGTTTCGTCCTGCGCGGTGCCATAGCCACGAGCATCCTGTGCATTCTGGGCCTCGATGGGAAGTTCGACGAAGCGCCCACCCAGGCTCTGCACCTGCTCTTTTGCGGCCGGGCGCATGTCGTAGGCCGAGGCTACCGCGCCAAGGCGGCGAGCCGTCGAGATGGCCTGCAGCCCGGCCACGCCGGCTCCAATAACGAAGACCCGAGCAGGCGTAATGGTGCCCGCAGCGGTGGTCATCATCGGAAAGATTCGCGGCGAGGTTTCCGCGGCGAGCAAGGTTGCTTTGTAACCGCAAATCGTGCCCATCGAGGACAGCGCGTCCATACTTTGGGCGCGCGTGGTGCGCGGCATAAGCTCCACAGAGAACGATGTAACGCCGGCCTGCGCGATCTGTTGCACAACTTCCGCCGAACCTAGGGGCCGCAGGAATCCGATGATGGCCTGTCCGCGGCGCATGAGGGGAAGATCGGCCTTGCCCGTCACGTCATTCGAGCCGTAGCAGAGAACCTGAACAACAATGTCGGCCGTGCCGAAGACGGCGGCGCGGTCGGGCACGACCTTTGCGCCCTTTTCTGCGTACATCGCGTCCGGATAACCAGCCTGCTCGCCGGCGCCGGCTTCGACGATGACTTCGAGTCCAGCCTTGATGAGGTTGGGAACGACAACCGGAACGAGCGCGACACGGCGTTCTCCGGGATAACTTTCTTTCGGAACTCCAACGATCACGCGGCTCTCATCCTTTCCGCGCCGGACGGCGACCTGTCACAGTGACATACAAAGCGGACTGAAAACAGTAACAGATTGGGAAAGGAACTGGAAGGTCGAGCAGCCATATCGTAGCGCCAGCATCTTGCCGGCTGTCGCGAGGGCGTCTCGCCCCCGCCGCCGGGACGGCAGCGCTACTTGCCGAAACGATAGTGCCACACTCGCGCCGCGCCGATCAGATTTGTGTCGTCCCCCAAGGATGCGAGCGTGAGTTGCGTCTTTTTTGCCGGAACGAAGCGGCAGCCGCGGCCGATTACTTCATGGATGCGGTCGAGAAACAGCGGAGCACTCTTCATCACACTTCCGCTCAGCACAATGGCGTCGGGAGTAAACAGGTTGATCAGATTGGCGAGACCTAAGCCGAGGTAATAGGCTTCATGTTCGACGGCCTGGAGCGCCACGGCATCCCCCTCTTTCGCAAGTTCACAGATTTTTTGCGCTGTGATCCCCGGCCGGTGCAAATAAGCGGCGGGAGCGTGCGCTTCGAGCCACGCCACCATCGCAGGCCCAGCAGCGAGAGATTCCCAGCAGCCGCGGAACCCACAGGAACACTCGGGTCCCGCAGGATCGATGACCTGGTGCCCAACTTCAGGATGAGCGCCGTCGACTCCGCGGTAGAGTTGGCCGTCGAGAATGATCCCGCCGCCGATCCCGGTGCCGACGGTGATGTAAATCATCCGGGTGCGATTGCGTCCCGCACCCCAACCGGCTTCCGCCAGAGCAGCGGCG
>Ga0335083_10004886_pt1 | contig 17010 bp, 18 predicted proteins | sample Lox_Sample_42_FD_206716 | JGI IMG/M metagenome (GOLD analysis project Ga0335083, IMG submission 206716) | Soil microbial communities from Loxahatchee National Wildlife Refuge, Florida, United States - Lox_Sample_4.2 | ecosystem: Environmental > Terrestrial > Soil > Wetlands | place: USA... | reverse complement strand
GGGAAGACGAGGCGGCGGAGTACCGCGCGCTGCGGGAGAAGATCGGGGCGGCGTTCGCGGACGCGTTCGTTTCCGCCGATGGTTCCGTGGCCTCGGGGACTCAGACCGCCTACACGCTCGCGCTGCACATGGACCTTGTTCCGTCGTCGCTGCGCTCTTCGACCGCGTCGCATCTGGTTTCCTCGATCGAGGCGGCCGACTGGCACCTGACTACGGGGTTCGTCGGTGTCGGGTACCTGCTGCCGGTGCTCAGTTCCTGCGGGCGCGACGACGTCGCGTACCGGCTGCTGGCGCAGCGGTCGCTGCCATCCGGGCGGTACATGCTCGACAACGGCGCGACGACGATCTGGGAACGCTGGGACGGCTGGTCCGCCTCGCGCGGTTTCCAGTCTGCCTGGATGAACTCGTTCAACCACTACTCGCTCGGCTCGGTCGCCGAATGACTGTACCGGTTCATGCTTGGCATCGACCAGGCGCCGGGTTCCGCGGGGTTCGGCCAGCTTGAGCTGCGGCCGCATCCCAGCGGGTCGCTCACCTTTGACCGCGGGGCGTACAGGTCGGTGCGGGGGCTTGTCGGCGCGGAGTGGTCAGTGTCCGGCGCCGAGTTCACCTACCGGGTGTCAGTGCCGCCGAACGTGACGGCCACGGTGCATATGCCGGGCTCGGCGGAGGCGGGCATCCGCGTGGGCCCGGGCAGGCACTCGTTTTCCGGGCCTGTCCCGCTCATGCTTGATCCGGAGGAGCGGCGATGACATCACCGGCGCGGCTTGAGCTTGGCACGCTCAAGGATGCACTGAAGAACCATCAGATTGTGGCTTTGAGCCGGCTATTGCCAGGCTATTGCCGGCCCTACGGCACATCCTTGCTGCGGCGCCGAACGGTGAGCGGACGGCTAGTAAGACGGAGCCGAGATGGACGCACTTCTGCCAACAGGATGAGAACAACAGCCGGGAAGCCCGGCCGTGCCGCACCCGTGGGTCGACCCCAGCCGCCCGCGTCGGCCACACGCGGTGAGTGCCACCCTTTCCGAAGTTTCCGCCACGGCCACCCGTGACCAGGGGCGCGTCCCCTCACTGGACTACCCGCACGTGCCACTGAGGCGGCTGCCCGGATCGCGTCAGGCGGCCCGTTCCCCCATAGAGGCTCTGCCAGGAATGGCTCGCATCCGTTTGCGTCACGGTGCTGCCGTCAACTGAGCGGACGCGCCCGTGGTCGGTGGTGGCCGTAGCAGAAATTGCAGGGAAGGACGGTGCTGTCCGTTGCTGGCTGGCGCGGGCGGCCGGGGTTCGTACGCAGGTGCGGCATCGAGAGGGTTCCCGGCTGTGGCTCTCGTCCTGGCGAGTAGGAATGACCCATCCCACAAGCGAACTTTCGGAATCGCTGGTTAGACGATGATGCCGCGGACCTTCAGGAGTGGCTCGGCTAGCATGCGGTCGCCAGACAACTGGACCTGGCTTTTGTCGTAGCCGGTGCCGGTGAGCAGCCGCCAGGCCGCCTCGCCGCTGATATGGAGGGCGGCGGCGGGAGCGGTGGCTTGCCCTTCGTCGAGGGACCATCCGGTTCCCGTCCTGGTCAGGGTCCAGTCGGCGATGCCGGAGATGTCCAGACCGATCGTGGTGCCGTCGGGCGCGGGCTCGTCGTACTGGTGGGGGAACCCCCAGATGAACGTGCGAAGCACCAACGGCAGGTACTCGTCGGGTGGCGGGCCGGGTGCCGTCGGCCGCGTCGCGTCCTGGATCTGGCGGTAATGCACCCACCGTTCGGTGAACTCGCGGGCGAGATCGAACCACAGCGGGGCCTCGCCGGCCCAGTAGACCGAGCTCGGGCCCGTCAGGTCGAGCCTGCCGAGATAGGCATCGAGCTGGTCGCCTGACCAGCGCAGCAGGTCGATGATCAACTGCGGGCTGAGCATCCTGGCGCCATTGACCCAGCGCTGATTGCGCCGGGCGAGGTCGCCGACGAACTCCGCATGCCCGGAGGGCATCGAGACCAGACCGGTCTGATCGTCATCGCGGTTGCGGGCAAGCCAGCTGAGGTCCCCGTCGAGCAGGTGCAGCGCAATGTCCTTCACCGTCCACGACGGTGCTGCCGTGGGCGCGGCCCATTGTGCGTCTCCCAGCGAGCCGAGCAGGCTCAGCAGCCGCAGGCGCTGTGCGGTGGTCGGCCCGCGCACGTCCACGACGGGCGCCTCGGATATCCGCATGCCGCCTCCCTGTCGAAAGCTAGCCTCGCATCAGTTACCGGCGCCAAGCGGGGCGCGGCGGGCGTCCTCAAGCCCCTTCTCATTCTCTTCGGGGCCCGCGATGCCGGTCAGGTCATTTTCCGCGATGCGCCAGGCGAAGTAGTCGGCCTGGACGGCCCACCGGAAGCGGAGCAGGACCGGGAGGCCCGCTGCGAGCTGCGCTTCGGTAAGCGGACCCGCCGCGATCACGACAAAGCCCTATCACGTTGATGAGTGCGGACTTGCGCCGCAACGCGGGTGAGGATGAGCACGCTTATCGCTACCCCCGCCCAGCCCAGCACCATCAGGCGCGGGTCCTGCTCATAGGTGCCGTAGATGCCCCAGCACAGAAGTTCGCCGAGGATCAGCAGCCATGTCCCGGCGGAAATGCCAGAGACGCGTTCGGAACGGTACGCCTTCCATACTGACGGCGCGGTCTGCAGGATGAACGACGCTGCCAGCGCGGTACCAAGCACGGCACGGCCGAACAAGCCGCCTGCTACGGCAAGCAGGGCCGCCCACCCGGTAATGGTCAGTGCGGCGCGCCGCGAAAGCTCACCTTGGCGGGCGAGCCAGACAGCCAGGATCCCGGCGAGAAGTGTTGCCGATATTGACGGTGCAAGCGCGGTCCATAGTCGAGACAGGGCGAAGTAGGCGGTCCATGCGCCATTGTTCACGCTGGTCAGCGCGGCCCAGGCACAGGACACGCCAGCGGCGTCTCCGGTGCGCCTGAGCCGGGCCAGCTGCGGGAGGAACTGCGGTACCGCGAACAGTGCGGCGAAGAGGGGCAAGAGGCTCATAGCCACGAAATTTACTTCCAACAGGGCGAAAAATTTGTGCTACTTCTTGCTGGGTGGAGGATATCTGTGAAAGAAAAATCTGTATGGACTCGATAGATAGGAAGATTCTTGCCGAGCTAGAGCACGATGGACGACTCACGGTCACCGAACTGGCTGACCGCGTGGGGCTGAGTATCGCTCCCTGTCACCGTCGGCTCCGCGAGCTTGAGCGCAGCGGGGTCATCGTCGGGTATCGCGCGGTTGTAGATCCGGCGTCGGTCGGTCTCGGCGTCGAGGTGCTGGCGAGCGTGACGATGGATCGCGGTGACTTCGACACCATCGCGGCATTCGAGGAAGGGATCGCCGCGGTGCCGGAGGTGCGACACGCGGAGCGACTGTTCGGCGTACCGGACTACCTGCTGCGCGTCGTGGCCCCGAGCCTGGACGACTACGGGGCGCTGCGCGACCAGAAGCTGGCGACCCTGCCCGGGGTCCGGCAGATCACGTCGACGATCGTGATGAAGACGGTTGTCGACAACCGCCCGTTGCCGATTATGACTAAAGCCGTATCAGGCTAAGGTGCCGCTCGAAGCGGGCGAAGTCCGCCACGTTCATGGTGACGATCGTCCCTTGTAGGCGCGAGACGAACGCGGGCCAGCGTCGTCCCGATCAGCCGCTGCTCCCGCTCGTCGGCGCCAGTAAGCCGCACCGCAAGGTTAGCGCCCCTCGTCGCCGTAGATCTCATCCCTCGACCACGACGATGCCCGGCGCTTGAGGCCGCTTCATTTGAGCACAACGGCCGATCAGCAGACCGCGTTGAAGCAGGCCAAGTGGCTCACCACCGCCTAGAATAGATCTATGGCCGCTGCTGACGTTGAGAAGTTCCGGGTGGTCTTCGACATATGCGACGCTGGCGTGCGAATGTACCGGCAGCGCATGCGTCGCGAGGACCCACTGGCCTCAGACGAAGAGATTGAGGCGCGAGTACAGGCGTGGCTCCGCAGGCCGAGTGGCGAAGCGGGCGAGCAACTGCGATTGCCTACGCGCAGGTAGACGCGAGATGCAGTCCGTTGACGAAGTCCTCAGACAGGCCGCAGCAGACCTCGATGCCATCGGCGCCAGGTGGGCCGTTATCGGCGGGCTCGCGGTGGCGTTTCGCGCGGAACCTCGCTTCACTAAGGACGTCGATCTCGCCGTGGCTGTCGCGAACGATAAGGAAGCGGAAGATATCGTCAACCGAATGCAGGTCCGCGGCTACGCGCTCACCGCGTTGGTCGAACAGGACTACGTGAACCGGCTGGCGACTGCACGGCTGGTAAAACCTAAGGCAGGCACATCAAGCGCGTTTATCGATTTGCTCTTCTCGAACTCCGGCATCGAGGACGAGATCGTGCGCAGGGCTGATCGCCTGGAGGTGCTACCAGACGTTTTCATGCCGGTTGCATCGATCGGGCACCTTATCGCGCTTAAGGTCCTTGCTGGTCGCCATCAGGACCTGACCGACCTCGGCTACCTGATCCCCGTCGCGACTGAGGCCGATCTGGGCGAAGCAAAGGCATCCGCGGTAAGGATCCAGGAACTCGGCTATAACCGGGGGCAAGACCTGCTCGAAGACCTTGCGGCGCTCATCAGTCAAGCAGAGAAGTAGCGAGCCGCGTGGGCCCGGCGGCTGCGGCATCACCCGGTGGGGATGATCCGGCGCGGGTGGGACACCGGGCATCCTCGGAGACGACAGTGGGGTGGGGGGACCAACATCGCACGCCGCCGTCCACGGGAGCCTGAGTTACGCGGCAAAGGGAGTGTCCGGGATGCCTGCTGATTTCGCTGACCGTACCGACTTCGAGAACGCGGAGCGCGGGCTTGTCGCGCGGTTCGAGCCCGGCGTCATCAAGGCGGCGGACGGGCACGTGGTGTTCGACGCCGACGCCTACACCCGCGTACTGTCCGGCGACTGCCCGCCGACGGTGAACCCGAGCCTGTGGCGGCAGTGCCAGCTCACCTCGATCCAGGGCCTGTTCCAGGTGACCGAGGGCATCTACCAGGTGCGCGGCATCGAGATCTCGAACATGACCCTGGTCGAGGGCGACAGCGGGGTGATCGTCATCGACCCGCTGGTGTCGGCCGAATGCGCCGCCGCCGGCCTCGCGCTCTACCGCGAGCATCGCGGTGACCGCCCGGTGGCCGCGGTGATCTACACGCACTCGCACATCGACCACTTCGGCGGCGTACTCGGCGTGGTCGACGCGGACACCACCGTGCCGGTCATCGCGCCGCAGGGATTCATGGACCATGCCGTGTCGGAGAACGTCTACGCGGGCACGGCGATGCTGCGCCGCGGCGTGTACCAGGCGGGCACGAGCCTGCCGACCGGGCCGGACGGCCAGCTCGGCATGGGGCTCGGGACCGGTTTCTCCGCCGGGAACGTCGGCCTGATCGCCCCCACGCTGGACATCACGCACACCGGGCAGACCGAGACCATCGACGGGGTGCGCATCGTCTTCCAGGTCACCCCGGGCACGGAGGCGCCCGCGGAGATGAACTTCCATTTCCCCGGCCGCCGAGCCCTGTGCATGGCCGAGAACGCCACGCACAACCTGCACAACATCCTCACCCCGCGCGGCGCGGAGATCCGCGACGCCCGCAACTGGGCCCGCTACCTGTCGCAGGCCATCGAACTGTTCGCCGCGGACACCGACGTCGCCTTCGCCTCCCATCACTGGCCGACCTGGGGCACCGGCAACGTGGTCGCCTTCCTGCGCCAGCAGCGTGACCTGTACGCCTTCCTGCACGACCAGACGCTGCGACTGATCAACCAGGGGTACACCGCCAGCGAGATCGCCGAGACGATCGAGGTACCCCCGGCGCTCGACGCGCAGTGGCACACGCACGGCTACTACGGCACGGTCAACCACAACGTGAAGGCGATCTACCAGAAGTACCTCGGCTGGTGGGACTGCAACCCGGCGCACTACTGGCAGCACCCGCCGCAGGCCGTCGCCGTCCGCTACGTGGAGGTCATCGGCGGCGTCGATGTGACCGTCGCCAAGGCCCGCGAGTACGCGGCGCGGGGTGACCTGCGGTTCGCCGCCGAACTGTGCAGCCACGCCGTCTTCGCCGACACCGATCACCAGGGCGCGCGTGACCTGCTGGCGGACGTGCTGACCCGCATGGGCTACGGCGCCGAGGCCGCCACCTGGCGCAACATCTTCCTCAGCGGGGCGCTCGAACTGCACCAGCCGACCCGCCCCGTCCCGGTGAACGCCGGCGGGATCACCGAGGCCCTGACGGTCACCCAGCTCTTCGACAGCCTCGCCATCAGGATCGACGGCAAGCGCGCATGGAACACCAGCGCCTCCATTCGCTGGCACTTCACCGACGCCGGCGAGACCTACCGGATGGAGCTGTCCAATGGCGCGCTGATCCACCACCTGACCACTCGCCAGGACCCGGCGGACCTGGTCGTGACGCTCACCCGCGAGCAACTGCTCGCCCTCGTCGGCGGCGACACCAGCGGCATCGCGTTCGACGGGGATCAGAAGGTCCTCGGGACCATCATGGCGCTGACCGATCAGCCCGATCCCGCCTTCGCGATCGTCACCCCCAAGCCGCGGGCCGCCCACCTGGTGCCAGCTCAGGGAACGGAGACAGCCGAACCCGTTCCGCATAAATAATCAAAAATCACCACTCGAAACGGTTGCGCGCTTCGCCCCTCAGCGCAGCCGCGCCTGGTTCTAATGTGTGCCCTGCGGCGGATGAATTGTGCCGCGTCTCCTGGGATCAGAGAGTGGGCATGATGGGCCTGGTATCACTGCCGCGCTGGGCGGCACGCTTGCTTTCCGCCACGGTCATCGCGGCGTTCGCGGTCGGCGGCGCCGGAGCGGCCGGCGGGGCGTCCGCGGCATCGGTCGCGGCGCCGGCGAGGGTTTCCGCCTCGGCGGGGGTCGCGTCGGCGGGGGTTCGCTCCGCGCCGGCGGCGCCGCAGACGACGCCGACGTTTCTGTGGCATACGCTGCCGCTGGTCAACGGGTGGCAGTCGGCGAGCAAGCCGACCCTGGTGACCGGGACTCCGGCGTGGGCACTCAGCAAGGGCGTGCTCTACCTGCGCGGCGCCATCATGCAGCCGGTCACCGGCGGTGGCACCACGTTCGCACAGTTGCCGCAGGCTGCCTGGCCGGCCAGCAACCTGTACTTCGACGTGTGGACGAACGGGGACGTCTCCGGGATCGTCTACGTGAGCAAGACCGGCCAGATGGAGGCGTACGCCGGCAACTCGACCGTGATGACCTCGCTCGCTGCGGTCTCCTATCCGGCGACGACCATGAAGTCGCACAAGCTCGCACTGGAGAACGGGTGGGTCACCTCGCAGTCGGTCTGGGGAACCGGAGACCCGTCGTACGAGGTGAGCGCGGGCGTGGTGTACCTGTCCGGATCGATGCAGGCCGGCACGCAGCACTTGGCGGCGGTGCTTCCCGTGGCGGCCAGGCCCAAGCACCTGCTGTACGTCCAGGTCTACAACTACGGCGGCACGCCGGGCTGGCTGGAGATCTTCCCCAACGGGAACCTCGAGGCGTTCGGCCCCGCGGCCACGTCCTACACGTCGCTGGCCGTCTCGTTCCCGACCGCGACCGCCGCGTGGAAGGCGTTCACGCTTGAGGGCGGGTGGACCTCAGCGGCGGGCAAGTTCCACACCTACGGCCCGGCGTGGACGGTCATCAACGGAATCGTCTACTTCACCGGCTCGATCTACCAGGCCAGCAACACCATCGGCCTGTGGACCACGCTGCCGGCCGGGGTGAAGACCAAGGCCGACGTGCTCGAGATCGAGACGGACACTTCCGGCGGCAACCCCGGGATCGTCAGCGTCACCGACAGCCTCGGACTGGTGGGCAGCGTCCCCTACAGCAACGCGCAGACGTTCACGTCGCTGGCCGGCATCGCCTACCCGCAGAGCTCTTAGTCCGCGAAGGCGTCACCACGCGTCGATGAGGTCATCAGGGGTGAAGACCGCATCCGCGTGCCTGGTGGACGCTCCAGCGCGGGAAACCGCGATAAGCGGGACCGGGTCGGCAGTGATCCGGTCCCGCTGGCGCTGTAGCGCCACCAGATCGTGCTCGTCGAACTGGCCCGTTTCCAGCCACTTGACCGAGCCGAGGAAAAGCACCCGCCGCGCGACGGGTTCCCGGTCAGCTCCGACGATGTCGATCTCGACGTCGTTCGAGCGTGTCCAGTAACCACCGATCACCGGCGCGGCCGCAATCCCTTGCGCGGGCAGCAACCGCGCTAGCGCCTCGCGGACCAAAGGCTCGATGGCCCGTCCGCGCCAGTCGCTCCAACTGCGCGCAATTCTGGCCATCGTCAGGTCCGACCGCATCCGGTCTACCTCGGCCAGATGGGGGCCGAGGAACGCGAGCCAGAAGCGCAGGTATGAATCGGTGATCCGGTACCGGCGTTCCTTCGAAGGTGCAAGGCTGACCGGCAGTTCTCCCGCGATTGCACCCTTGCTGATCAGCAGATCCGCAGCTCGAGTCAGTGTCGAGTGCGCGATGCCGCCAGCGGCGCGGGCGATGTTGGTGAACGTCCGTTCGCCGCTGCCGATCGCGGCAAGCACCATCCGGGCCTGCGCATGGTCAGGGAACTCGGCAGCGAGGGAGAGCTGTGCGGAGACCACCAGCGGGCTAACCGGATTGGCTAGTTCACGAGCCAGGAACGTTCGTGTGCCCTCACCCCGTCGCCACCGCGCGCAGATGATCGGCAGCCCGCCGGTGACCAAAGCGGCATCGAAGGCCTCCGCCGCGGACAGGCCAGCCATCGCGGCGACGTCCGCGGGGTTTAGCGGCCCCACCGTCAGTTGCGTCCCGCGCTGGTGGAACGGCCGACCATAGGAGGTGAGTGCCTCCATCATCGAAAGGTCGGACCCGACAAGGATCAGCAGTACCGGCTTGCGCGACAACTCCCGGTCCCAGGATCGCTGGAGCACGCTCTCGAACGCACGATCAGCATCCATCAAGTAGGGGAGCTCATCGAGCACAACGATGCTCGGCGTGTCATCGGGGAGAATCCCCGCCAACTGGCGGAAGGCTGCCGCCCAGTTCCCGGGCGCCGCTTCGCCGAAGACGCCGGCGTCGGGCAGGGCGGAAACACTGACCGCCTCGCTGAACGTACGGAGTGGTTCACCCCCGAAGCCGATCTCAGCGGTGTAGAACACGCTCGGCACCTGCTGCCGGTCGATGAACTCCTCCACAAGTGCGGACTTGCCGATCCTCCGGCGCCCCCGGACGATCACGCACTTTCCCGGCCGGGCTGTGCCGACCTGCCCTCGCACTTCGGTGAACAGTCCGTCAAGCGAAGCCAGCTCGCGCCGCCGTCCCACAAAATCCGGCATCGCAACCTCAAATACTATCGATATAGATACTTCTTTTTAAGATAGTATCTCTGAAGGAACTATTGTAGCGGGCGCGGGCCGAGGCGCGGCACCTTCCCTCGCTGGCGGATGCCAGCTACCCTTACAGGAAGACCGTCGACCATCGTCGCGTATTACCTTGAAGGGCAGCGATCGTGCCGCAGGACGTGTACTTCCTCACGGTCCGCGCAAGCCCGCCGGGCCTGCTCCTGCACGCCCCCGCCGGCGCTCTGGCCGCCGCCGTGATCACTCACGCCCGCTCATTCCTGCACCCGGACCTGCCCCAGCCGGACGGCGGGCGCGTTTACCGCTGCCTGACGGAGGCACCCGGCCGGACCCCGGGCTGCCTCGTGGCCCTTTCCGGCCTGGACTACGAACTGTGCGGCGGCCCGCATCCCCTGCGGGAGCTGGCCTTATGGGAGCTGCGCCGCCCGGGTCCCGCCCGCCCGCACCCGCCGCCGCCTCGCCGGGCAGACCTCATCCGTCGTTCCTCTGGCAGCACTACGGAAACCCCGGGAGCCGCAAAGGCCTGACAGCGGGTTCTTCGTCCTGCCCGGAGGGCCCGTAAGGACCTCGTAATGGCGCGGGATCTGCCGTACGGGCTGTGCGGGATGCCACGATAGTCCCGGTAATGAAAAGGGCAACGGCTTAACGATCTTGCGGGGCTGCCGGGGATCAGGGGCGGTCCAGGCAGGCGGCAAGGGAATTCGCGGCGAGCACGGCGAGAGTGTCGTGGCCGAGGCCGAGTTCGGCGGCGAGCGCCAGGTAGTTGTCCGCGACATAACCGCCGAAGTAGGCCGGGTCGTCGGAGTTCACCGTGACGTGGACGCCTGCCTCGAGCAGCGCGGGTATCGGGTGGCTGGCGATCGCCTCGACGCAGCGCAGCCGGACGTTGGACAGCGGGCAGACCGTCAGCGGCGTGCGGTCGGCGGCAAGCCGTCGCAGCAGCGCCGGGTCCTCCACGCTGCGGATGCCGTGGTCGACGCGTTCCACGCCGAGCACGTCGAGTGCCTGCCACACGTACTCGGGCGGTCCCTCCTCACCGGCGTGCGCCACGGTGTGCAGCCCGAGCGCGCGGGCGTCGGAGAAGACCCGGGCGAAGTCGCCTGGCGGGTAGCCCACCTCGGCCGAGTCGAGCCCGACGCCGAGCAGTTCGCCGGCGTGCTCCGCCAGCGCGTCAAGCGTCGCCGCCGCGTCGGCGGGCCCCAGGTCGCGCAGGAAGCAGGCGATCAGCCCGGCGTGCGGGCCGCCGCCTGCCGCGCTGCGGACGGCGGCGGCGCGCAGCCCGCCGATGACCTCGGCCAGCGGCACACCGCGTGACATGTGCACCTGCGGGTCGAAGAACATCTCCACCCGGGTCACCCCGTCGGCGCGGGCGCGGTCCAGGTAGGCGGTGGCCAGGTCGTCGAAGTCCGCGGCGGTCCGCAGCACCGCCATGCACTCGTAGTACAGGGCGAGGAACGAGCTTAGGTCGCTGAACTGGTAGGCGCGGCGTAGCGAGTCGGTGCTTGGATAACGGAGCGTGACGCCGTTGCGCGCGGCGAGCGCGAAGGCCAGCTCAGGCTCGAGCGTGCCCTCGATGTGCAGGTGCAACTCGGCCTTTGGCAGTGCGCTGACCTGGGCAAGGGTCACCAGTCCGCCGCTTGTCATGGGATTCGTGTCCTACTCGCCGCGCTCGTCATAGAAGATCACTATCAGGCACAGTACCCGTGGTCGCCGCGGCCCGTGGCCGGCGACGGTGAGTTGCCTTACAGTGTGTGCCATGTCGGATCAGGAACCGGAGAGCACGTCGGTCGTCCCCGCGGCCGGGCGCGGGGCGCTGCGCGCGTCGGACGCGGACCGAGATCAGATCGTCGGGGTGCTCCAGACCGCGGCAGGAGACGGGCGCCTGACGCCGGAAGAGCTAGACGAGCGGCTCGGGCTCGCGCTGACCGCCCGGACCTATGACGAACTCGCGACCCTCATCACCGACCTGCCCACGGCGCGGACCGCCGGGCTCGGCGTCTCGCCGCCGGCCGCGCCGAAGGACCTGATCAGGATCCAGTGCTCGAGCGGGAGCGCAGAGCGGCACGGCCGCTGGGTGGTGCCCGCCCGGATGGAACTGAAGGTGACGAGCGGCAGCATCAGGCTGGACTTCACCGAGGCGGTCATCTCCGGCCATGACCTGCACGTGGACGCCGAGGTGCGCAGCGGAAGCATCACGTTCGTCACCAAGCCAGGCATCGTCGTGGACCTGGACGACGTGTCGGTGCGCAGCGGCTCCGTCAAGGTCCGCGCGCCCTGGTCACCCGACACCCCGGCGATCTTGCGGATCAGCGTCGCAGGCCGCTGCGGCAGCGGCAGCATCAAGGCCCGGCCGCCCCGGCGCTCGTTCTGGCAGTGGCTGCGGCGCGCGCCGCGCCCCTACGCCATCGCCGCCTAGCCCGCGTCCGCGCCCGTCAACCTCGCCGTCGGCCGCGTGCGGGCGACGATCGGGGAACACGACGTATAGCTCGTCGTTGGCCAGCACCTGGGTGCGGGTGCCAGGCACCGGCGGACGGTACTCCTCGCCAAGCACGACGCTGGAGGACCCGGAGGTCCCCGCCGGATGAGCGAGCTTGCGAGCGAATCAGTAAGCACTGCGCTTAAGCGAATGCGACCGACGAGCGCCAGCGAGGAGGCCGCATGAGCATAGAGCCGCTGGCCGGCTACACGATCGGCATCACGCCGGCCCGGCGCAGGGAAGAGTTCGCCGCCGCGCTCGAACGCCGCGGCGCGCGGGTGATCAACGTCTGGGTGGTCACGCGCGCGACCGAGGTTCCCGGCCGCACGGCCACGCCTAGCGCACGGGCGGTGCGCGCGAGCACGCGGGCCGCGCCCGCGTCGAGCTGGCGTTCCATCAGCCGCGGCGAGCGCTGCACCAAAGTCACCGGCAGCGCGCCCGCGGCGAGCCCGGTTGCCGTCTCGAGGCCGAGCACGCCGCCGCCGAGCACCACGGCGTGCCGAGCGCCGACCGCGATCGACTTGATCGCTGTCGTGTCCGCCAGCGTGCGGAACGCGACAGCGCCGAACGGCAGCAGGCCGTCAGGCCCGGCCAGGCCGTCAGCGTGCGGCAGCACCGGGGAGGCACCGACCGCGAGGACGAGCACGTCATACGGGACGGTCCCGCCGTCGTCCAGTTCGAGCCGGTTCTTGCCCCGGTCGATGCGACGGGCCTTCGCGGTGATCAGCAGGACCCGGTGGCGTTCGTACCAGCCCTCGTCGGACAGCGCGATGCTGTCCTCACGCGCCGCGCCGTCGAGCAGCAGCGACAGCCGCGCCCTGTTATAGGCGCCGCCCGGCTCGTCGCCGACGACGGTGACATCTGCCTCGGGCGCCAGCTGCAGCAGTTCCTGAACGAAACGGAAGCCGGCCATGCCATTCCCGATGACGACGACCTTGAGGCCCTGTGCGCTCGTGCGGCCGTTCACCTGACCGGCTCCAGCCGCACGGCGCACCCTTGAATTCCGGCATCTTTGACACCGGGTCGAGCGCCGGGTTGGTCACCAGGTTGGCCGACCCTTGGCCGCCCCAGTGGAACGGCATGAACACGGTGTCGGCCCGGACCGTGTCGGTGATGCGCGCCCTGCCGTGCGCCGCGCCGCGGCGGCTGACCACGCGCACCGGATCTCCCTCGCCGAGCGAGCAGGCGGCCGCCAGGTCGGGATGGATCTCCACGAACGGTTCCGGCTGCGCGGCACGCAGCGCGGGCACCCGCCTGGTCTGCGCGCCCGACTGGTAATGCTGCAGCAGCCGGCCGGTGGTCAGGTACACGGGGAAGTCCGCGTCGATGTCCTCCGCGGCGGGCCGGTGCTCGGCGGGAAAGAACCTGGCCCGGCCGTCCGGCGTCGCGAACAGGTCGAGGAACATGCGCGGCGTGCCCGGGTGGTCCGGCGCGGGGCACGGCCAGAACACGCCGTCCTCGCCGACGATCCGCTCGTAGCTGATGCCCGCGTAGTCGGCCGGGCCGCCTGCGCTCGCACGGCGCAGTTCGCCGAACACCAGCTCCGGATCCGGGTCCCACTCCCCCGGCGCACCCAGCCGCCGCGCGAGCGCGGCGATCACGTAAGGCGGCGCGGGTGCTGGCGGCACTGAAGCGGCACGGGTGGACCGAGACCAGACGGTCGGGGTCACACCGGGTGCTCGTCAAGGGCGACCAGCAGCACACTGGGCCTACCATGATGGTGTGGATCTGGGTGGCCCAGCGATGGCCAGGATCGCCCGTGACTACGGCTACACCCTTGCTGAACTGCGGGAGCTATAGGAGAGTCTGGTGACTAGCGTGTTGCGGGTTGAGCTGTTCTTTGACGAAGAAGCCGGCAACTGGCACTACCGAGTACCGGCCCTGCACATCAACGGCGGCGGAACCTCTACTCGCTAGGACGCCGAGCAGGACTGCCTGTCTGCCATCGCGTTCGCGCTAGAGGGTGACCCTCGAGACTACGACTCGGACGCCGAGACCCTCACCCTCGATGTGAGCGTGCAGCCAGCCGCCTGAAGATCATTACCAAAATGCCCTTGTTTTTACCGGGGTCATAATCCCGGTAAAAACAAGGGCATTCGTGTTAGGGCGCGCGAGGGGGCGGCGCGACGGGGCTAGAGGACGCCCAGGGCTGTTAGGCGGGCCGCGACAGTGGCGGCTTGCTCGTCGGTTAGGGGGTGGCGGGGCGGGACCAGGGCGCGGCCGGGGATGACGCCGAGGATGGCCAAGGCGGCCTTGAGTGCGGCGGGGCTGGTGCCTGTTGCGAGGGCTGTCTGGACGGCGCGGAGCTTTGCCTCGTGGCGGAGGGCGTCGTCTACCTTGCCTGCCAGGACGGCCTCGTAGGTGGCGAGGACCGTCTCCGGGACCAGGTTGGCGCTTGCGCAGATGGTGCCGCGCGCGCCGGCCAGCAGGTAGGGGACGAGCATCGTGTCGGTGCCGGTGAGGACGGAGAAGTCGGCCGCCTCGTCGCCGGCGGCGGCAAGCGCGTCGAGGAGTGCGGTGGCGTAGTTGAGGTCCCTGCCCGAGTCCTTCAGTCCGGCGATGTTGGGGTGTGCGGCTAGCACGGCGGCGGCCTGCGGGGCGATCTGGATCTTGGTGTAGACGGGGATGTTGTACAGGACCTGGGGCAGCGCTGCCTCGTCGGCTAGCCGGAAGAAGTAGGAGAGCTGCTCGGCCGGCTCCAGCGGGTAGTAGGCCGGGGGCGCGGCTAGCACGGCGGTGGCGCCGTGGGCAGCGTAGGCGGCTATCTCGGCGACGGCCTGCTCGTGATTGTGCGCGAAGACACCGGGGATGACCGGCATGCCCGCGGGCACCGAGCCCGCGACGGTGTCCGTCACGGCGAGCCGCTGCTCGAGACCGAGGCTGAACCCCTCGCCGGTCGAGCCGAGCGGGCTGATGCCGGTCACGCCTCTCGCGACGAGGCGCTCGGTCAGGGCGCGGAGCGCTCCGTGGTCTACCTGACCGCCGGAGTCGACCGGGGTGAGCAGTGCGACGATGACACCTTCGAGAACTGGCACCCCGTCATGCTACTTCTCAGGGGTCTTCGCACCGCGCCGTGCCTGGCTAACCATCCACCAGGAAAAAGATGCGTGTGAGAGGCGTGACAAGCTGGGCAGGGACAGGGCAGTGGCACGGCAGTGACAGCAAGTGACAGCGAACGCGTGGCGAGGAGTGTGAGATGACAGCAGGAAACAGTGCTTCCGACAACAGTGACGAGTTCCCCGCGGAGTTCCACCGCGAACGCCGCGAGCACGGCGGAGCGTCGCAGCGCCTCAACGACGATCAGCTCGCCGAGCTCACCGAGGAGGAGCGGGTCGCGGCCGGGGTGGACGACTATGACCCCGACGAGGTGCCGCCGGCCACGGACACGCCGCCCGAGGGCGAGGGCATCACGCAGACGGAGGAATACGAGGATGAGCGGGCCGAACTCCGCCGCCAGATCGACGATGGCGAATTCCGCGACCCAGGACCGTCCGACCCCTTCCCGCCGACCCGGTACAACGAATAGCCGCAAGAAATAGATGATTGCCTAAAGAAAGCGATCGCGCAATCTTAAACGGCTCGGCCCCTGCCTACTCCTACTACGACGGCTGCTCGGACGGCGGCCGCGAGGCGTGGGTCGAGTCGGCCAAGGCGCCGACCTCGGTGACCGCCGCGGCGGTCAGCGGCGGCAGCGGCCCGCCCGGCAGCGGCACTGCCACCGTGGAGTACACCCGCCCGGTGTTCCCGTACCCGACCGAGGTCAGGTACTCGGGACACGGCAGCGTCAAGACGGCGTCCAGCTACACGCCGTACACGCCGGGCTCCGCCGTCCACAAGGACGACTACCAGTGGGCGGGTTACCCGTTCACTTCCGGCTATGAACAGTGGTGCACGCTGACGGACGACGGCAAGTCGCTCGTCTGCAGGCGCTAGCACGATCGTCCTGGCGGGCGCCATGCGGTAGCGCCCGCCAGGACCCGCCGGCGACGATGTGACCATGAGGATCATCGTCACCGGCGGCGCTGGGTTCATCGGGACTCTGCTCGCCAGGCGGCTGCTCGCTGGACCGGTCGCGATCGGCGGCGCGGCGCCCGTCTCGGTCGACGAGCTCATCCTCGCCGACCTTGCCGCGCCGCCGCCCGACGTGGCCGCCGACCCCCGGGTCCGCCCCCTCACCGGCGACGTGCCGCTGCTGCTCGGCGGCAGCGCCTCCAGTAACGCCATGGGCGACGCCGACGCCATCTTCCACCTCGCCGCGGTGCCGAGCGCCGGCGCCGAAGCCGACTTCGACCTCGGGATGCGCACCAACCTGCACGGGACGCTGGCGGTGCTTGAGCACGCACGGCAGCAGGCACGCAAGCCGGTGCTCGTCTTCTCGAGCACCCTCGCGGTGTTCGGCGCCGATCCTGCCGGACCGCCCGGGCCGCCAGGACCGGTTGGCGACGACACCCTGCCAACGCCGCAGTCCAGCTACGGCAGCCAGAAGTTCGCCGCCGAGCAGTTCGTGGCCGACTGCACCCGCCGCGGTTTCGTGCGCGGACGTTGCGTGCGGCTGATGACGGTGACGGTACGGCCGGGCAAGCCCAACGCCGCCGCGTCCGGCTTCATGTCGGGCATCATCCGCGAGCCGCTGGCCGGCGTCAGGGCACCCTGCCCGGTGCCTGACGACACGCCGATCGCGCTGTCCTCGCCGGGCCGCACCCTGGAGGGAATCCTGCGCGCGGCCGAGGTCAGCGACGACGACTGGGGCAGCAGGACCGCGATGAACCTGCCCGCGCTGACCACCACGCCCCGCGAGATGGCCCAGGCCATGGACCGGGTGGCGGGGCGCGCCGTCAGCGACCTGATCGACTGGACCGACGACCCGGCGATCGGCGCCATCGTCCGCAGCTGGCCCGCCGTGGTCGACACCCCGCGAGCCAGCGCGCTCGGGCTGCTGCCGGTCGAATCGTTCGACGACATCGTGCGCGAGTACCTGGGCGGCGCAGGCTAGTCCCGCGACGCTACCTGGCCGCGAAGGCCTCCACGCCGCCGGACTTGGTGCCGATGTAGAGGATGTCGTTGGCGATGACCGGGGCCAGTGCGGTGACGTGCCCCACGTTGTTGTAGACGCCGGATCGTCCCGCTT
>Ga0335083_10004885_pt1 | contig 17013 bp, 12 predicted proteins | sample Lox_Sample_42_FD_206716 | JGI IMG/M metagenome (GOLD analysis project Ga0335083, IMG submission 206716) | Soil microbial communities from Loxahatchee National Wildlife Refuge, Florida, United States - Lox_Sample_4.2 | ecosystem: Environmental > Terrestrial > Soil > Wetlands | place: USA... | reverse complement strand
CCTGGCGGTGCGCGACTACGCGCATTCGACGGCGCCGAACCGCCGGTTTCCCGATCTGATCACCCAGCGCCTCCTGAAAGCGGCGCTGGCGAGCCAGGCGACGCCCTACGCGGCCTCGGAGCTCGGGACGCTCGCGGCGCATTGCACCGAGCAGGAGGACGACGCCGACAAGGTCGAACGCCAGGTGCGCAAGTCCGCGGCGGCCCTCCTCCTCGAGCAACGGATCGGCCAGGCCTTCGACGCGGTCGTGACCGGCGCTTCCGAGAAGGGGACCTGGGTGCGCGTCTTCGACCCGCCCGCCGAAGGCAAGCTCGTCCACGGCTTCGACGGCCTCGAGGTCGGCGACAAGCTGCGCGTCAAACTGATCTCGACCGACGTCGACCGCGGCTTCATCGACTTCGTGCGGATCGGCTGAACCCGCGGCCTGCTACGGCGCCGCGTCGCCGGTGCCGAGCTCGAACGGCCAGCTGACCCCGACCGAAGTGGCCCAGCCCTGGTGCGTGTTGGAGCCACTGACGAACCCGATGTAGTTCGCGTAGACGTCGAGGTGCGGGAACGAGTACGTCACTCCGGCGCCGGCGTGAAAGTAGTCGTTGCGGAGAAGGCGGTCGTGCTGGGCCCAGATTTCGTCGCTGGCGCCGATGAGGTCCTCCGGCACGCGCAGGCCCCCATGCGTCCACTGCCACCAGGCGAACCCCTGGACGGCGAGCGGCCGAGTGATCTGGTACGCGGCCTGAACGGCAAAATTGCTGCGGTTGGTCGAGATGTCCTGGACCTTCTGCACGAAGGCGTACGCGTATCGCGCCTGCACGGAGAGTGCGGGCGAGATCGCGTCGAGCCTCTGTCCGGCGTCGACTGCCAGCGCGAGCTCTTTGAGGTTTCGCCCGACGACCGCCTCGCCCTGGTAAGCGTAGTCGTTGCTCGGCACGCCGAACGCGATCGACGGCGTCAGCGCGAACGCGCCGCCGGGCTCCCCGATGGCGTTGTAGCGCGCGATGATTCCGAAGTCCTGGAAGCCGCCGTTCCAGCAGTAGCAGCTGTCGACCGACGGGAAGACCGGACCGGGAGGTGGACCGGGACCGACGTATTTGGCCCAGACGAAAGGCAGTCCGATTTCGGCCGACAGACGGTCCGAAATGGCGTATTCGAGAGTCAGGTAGAGCGACGCATCGACGCTCGCCCCGGGGTGAAGGTCGTCGGGCTTGCCGTTGTCCAGGATGTGGCCGGTGTTGTCGATCCACTGAAATCCGAGGCTCACCGAGCCCGTCTTGCCGGGCGGCACCCACGCCTGCGCGGAGGCCGGCGCCGGCGCCCTGGCGAGGGCGGCGAACGCGACGAGCGCGGGCGCGGCGAAGGGGCTGGAGAAGCGGCTGGGGAAACGCGGCGCGCGACTCAAGCCGCGCGCGTCAACTCGTCGTCCGGGTGGCGTCGGACGGAGCGGCGGCCCGCGGCCGCAGAGCGAGCGCGTCGTCGATCGCGTCGAGGAGAGCCTGGCTCTTCGCCGGCGACTCGAGGACGCACGGATAGAGCTTCTTCGCCTGCTTCACCTGCGCGCTCGTCGCGCGATAGAGGACCGGCACGAGAACGGCGCCGTCGCTCGGAAGGCGGCCGCGCAGCTTTTCGCACTCGGCCTCGTCGGCGAGGATGACGTCCCAGCTTCCCTCGGCGAGCGCCCGGTCGAGCTCCTCGGGGCTCGCCACCGAAGTGGGCCGGTAGCCGACCTTGCGCAGGGTCGCTTCGGCCGGAACGTCGGCGAGAGCCTTGCCCGTGTTCGAGCTCGGGTCCGCGTAGATCAGCACGGCCGCCGGCGGCCGGGGCGCGCTGGCGCGCTTGAACCGCGTGTTGCGGCTGACCACGAGGAACTTGTCGCCGCAGGCGAAGTGGTCGGCGGAGAGTCCCGCACAGGCCGCCAGAAGCAGCGCCGCCGCTGTCCGTCGAACGATCATGGACATCGCTGGAGCCTCGTGAAAATCGTACCACGCGCTCACGAGGCGGCCGGCAGCCCGACGCGGCGGACGACGGCCTCGAAGCGCGGGTCGGTGCGCAGGCCGTCCCAGGCCGCATCGACCTTCAGAAACGCGAGGCCGGGGGAGCGCTCGGCGAGGGCGGCATCGAGGGACCCGAAGGCGCGTTCGCGGTCACCGAGACGAGCATAGGCGCGGGCGAAATCGACGGGGGAGGCGTATCCGCCCTCGGCCGTGCGCTGGCGCAGGGCATCGAGCTGCAGGCGCGCGGCTCGGCGCTCGATCTCGCGGTAACCCTCCTGGCCGCGGGCCGTCCCCTCGAGGTCCGCAAAGGCGCTTTCGCCCGACGCTTCGTCCGCGCTGCGGTGAGCGGCGATCGCGTCGTCGAATCGCCCCTGGCGCGCCCGGACTTCGGCGAGGCCGAGCCATGCGTTCGCGGCCGCCGAGGCGCCCTCGGGATCGGCCTTGTCCGCCGTTCGCACGACGCTTTCGTACTGGGCCGCGGCCTCGTCGAGCGACCCGGCATGGAGGAGAAAGTCGGCCTCGCGGAGGCGCGGCTCGAGGCTGAGCGGGTCGAGATCCCGCGCCCGGCGCACCAGGGCGAGCGCCTCCCGCGGTTTGCCGAGCGCCCACTGCTGCAGCGCATAGGCCTCGAGAAAGTCCGGCACGAAGCCGCCACCCCGCGACGCGAGCGCCTGGCGCCACTCCTCGGCGGAGCCCTTCCAGTCCCACTGAAAGTAGAAGAGCGCGACGGCCGCCTCGGAGTGCGCGTCCGGGAGGTCCTGATCGGCGTCGAGGGCTCGCCGGACGTTGCGCGTGATTTCGGGGAGCGCCTGCGCCGGGGATTCGTAGCCGTCGACGCTCATCACGGAGTACGTCGTGGCGAGAGCGACGTACGCCAGCGCGAAGTTCGGGTCGCGCGTGACCGCTTTTCGGAGAAGCGCGCGAGCCTCGAGGTAGGCGGCCTCGGTGCCGCGCTCGCAGAGCCGGACCGCCCTGAGGTACAGGTCGTACGCGACCGGGTCGTCCGAGGGGCGCCGGGCGAGCTCTCGACGGTCCTCGCGCGAGAGGGGCAGGCGAATGCCCTCCGTGACGAGATCTCGGGCGATCTCGCTCTGGATCGTCAGAGCATCCGTGCCGGGGAGCGCGTAGGTTCGACTCCAGAGTCGAACGCCGGTTCGAACGTCCACGAGCGCGGCTTCGGCGACCGACCGGCCACCTTCCTGGGAGAGCGTTCCGGTCACCACCGCGTCGACGCGGAGCTTCTGCCCGGTCTCTTTCGGGTCGGCGTTCGAGCCTTGGAAACGGAGGACGGCGCTTCGCGGCCGTACGGCGAGCGACGACAGGCGGGAGATCCCGCGCGTAACGCCGCGCGTCAGGCCGTCCGCGAGAGACTCAGCCTCGGCGCCGCCGGCGACCTTCTCGAAGGGCAGCACGGCGATCGAGCGGATGCCGGTGTCGAGAGAGCGCGCTCTCCAGGCCGCCAGCCCTGCGGCGGCCGCGATCGCCGCGGCCGCCCCGAACCAGAGAAGCCGCCGGCGGTTCGGCGACCTCGCCGCCGCCGGACGCTCGAATCCGCCGGCGATCTCCCGGAGGCGAGCCGTGAGGTCGCGCGTTTCGGGGAAGCGGCCCCGGGGATCCTTCGCGAGGCAACGCGCGATCACGGCGCGCAGCGCCGACGCTGCTTCCGGCAGGACGAGGGGCGCCGGATCGTCGTGCCGGATCGCGTCGATCGTCGCGGCGGGCGTGTCGCGCTCGAACGCCCGCCGGCCCGAGAGCATCTCGAAGAGGATCGCGCCGAAGGAGAACTGGTCCGAGGCCGGCTCGGCCGGTAAGCCCTCGGCCTGTTCCGGCGACATGTAACCGGCCGTCCCGAGAACCGCGCCGGTCTGCGTGGCGGCGCGCGGACGCGGCGGGAGGACGGCGTCGGGCTCCTCGGGAGACCCGTGCAGCTTGGCGATGCCGAAGTCGAGCACTTTCAGCCGTTCGTCTTCCGTGAGCATGAGGTTCTCGGGTTTCAGATCGCGGTGGACGATCCCGGCGGCGTGGGCGGCGGCGAGCGCGTCGGCGAGCTGGACGGCGAGGGAAACGGCCCGGCCGAGCGGGAGCGGCCCCGAGGAAAGCGCGTCGCGGAGCGTCCGGCCGCGCACGAGCTCCATGGCGATGTAGGCGACGTCGTCTTTGGCTCCGACGCCGTAGATCGTGACGATGTTCGGGTGATTCAGCGCGGACGCGAGCCGCGCCTCCTCCTCGAAGCGGCGCAGCGACGCGTCGCTCGACGCCGCCGAGCGCCGGAGCACCTTGAGCGCGACCTCGCGTCCGAGGGCCAGGTCGCGGGCTCGGTAGACCTCGCCCATCCCGCCCGCGCCGAGAAGCGACAGGATCGCGTAGCCGTCGACGTCCCGCTCGCCGAGGATCGTGCCCGGCTCGCGCGCCAGGCCGTTGGCCTCGACCTCGAGCGCGGGGCGCTCGAGGAAATCGCCGGCGGCGCCGTCGTAGCGCAGGAGCGACTCGACCTCGTTTCGCAGCGCGTCGTCGCCGCCGCAGGTTCGCTCGAGGAAGTCGGCGCGCTCGGCGGGTTCCCGCTCGAGCGCCGCGTGGTAGAGCGCCTCGACGCGCTGCCAGCGATTGGCCGCCACGTCAGCCGCCGCCGGAGAGCTCTCGCAGGAGCCACGCTTTGGCCAGGCGCCAGTCGCGGAGCACGGTTTCGGGTGATACGCCGAGCGCCTCGGCGCTCTCGTTGGCGCTCAGGCCGCCGAAGTAGCGCAGCTCCACGACCTGGGCCTTTCGCGCGTCGACGAACGCGAGGGCCTGCAGCGCGTCGTCGAGGGCGACGAGATCGGATCCGCGTTCGGGCGAGACGACGAGCGCCTCGTCGAGCTCCACCTGGCGCGCACCGCCGCCGCGCTTTCGGGCCCGCCGCGCGCGCGCGTGATCGACCAGGATGCGCCGCATCAGCTGCGCCGACATCGCGAAAAAGTGGGCGCGGTCCTGCCAGCGGACCCTGCTCGAGTCGACGAGCCGCAGGTAGGCCTCGTTGACGAGGGCCGTCGTCTGGAGCGTGTGTCCGGCGCGCTCGCGCCCCATCTCGCGGTGGGCCAGCCGGCGCAGCTCCGCATGGACGAGCGGTACCAGCCGCTCGAAGGCGGCGGCGTCGCCCGCACTCCACCGCTTGAGCAGGGCCGTGACATCTCCGGCCGAAGGCGCCTCCTTCGGGAGCTTCCTGGCGGTCACGGACGTCAGGATACCGCCCGTGTGGGCGTGGAATCGGCCGCTGGCCGTCCCGGGCCATTGCCGTTTTCGCGTCCCGAGCGCGCCTATCCCTCCAGAGCCGCCCCGGACGGGGCCGGCGGAGGAGGATGTGATGACGTCGTCGGCGCGTCGGTTGACTCGTTTCCTGCTGCTCGAAGTCCTCGCCACGGCTGGCCTGTCGACTTTCCTCGGGGGCCAGGTGATCTCGGAGTACTCGATCCCGACGCCGGGCGCGCTGCCGACGGGCATCGCGGCCGGCCCGGACGGCAACGTCTGGTTCACGGAATTCGGCTCCGGTCGGATCGGCCGAATCACCCCGGGCGGTTTGATCACGGAGTTTCCCCTGCTCGATCCGAGGGTCGGCCCCCGGGGCATCGCCGCCGGCTCGGACGGTGCGATGTGGTTCTCCGAGTTCAGCGCGGGTCGCCTCGGGCGGATCACGATGTCGGGCGAGGTGACCGAGTGGCACGTTGCGGTCGGACCGGAACTGACGGCCGGGCCCGATGGCAACCTCTGGTCTTACGACGGCGAATCGATACTCCGCATCTCGATGGCCGGGGCGGTGACGAGCTTCGCGGTACCTCAGGCGACTTCGGCCGGAAAGGTCGCGGTCGGTCCGGACGGCAACCTCTGGTTTTCGGACTACTACGGCGGCTTCATCGGCCGAGTCACCCCTCAGGGCACCGGTGTGACCATTTTCGGCATGCCCGACCCCGATGACGACTGGCCTCGTGGGATCACGGCGGGGTCGGATGGCAACCTCTGGTTTGCGACAGCCGACTCTCACGTCTGGACGAGCACGACGCAGGGCGCGATCACCCGGCTCGAGGGGCTGACGGTCCCTGCCGGCGGCATGGCCCTGGGTGCCGACGGCAATCTCTGGATCACGGAGAGCCCGGACCGGATCGCCCGGCTGACGACCGACGCGCGGATCACCGAGTTCTTGCTCCCCGATCCCTCCTCCGGCCCCTCATCCATCGCGCTCGGGCCGGACGGGAATCTCTGGTTCGCGGAGTATTCCGGGAATCGGATCGGACGCCTCACGCCGAGCGCCGCGGGCGCCTGTGTTTCCGACGCGACGACCCTCTGCCTGGGCAACGGCCGGTTCCGCGTGCAGGCCGACTGGTTGGCGTCGACGCTCGGTCAAGGCGGCCGGGCGAGTGCCGCTTCCCTGACGGACAGCACGGGCTCGTTCTGGTTCTTCAACCGCGACAGCATCGAGCTCGTCGTGAAGATGGTGAACGGTTGCTCGGTCAACGGACGCGAGTGGTTCTTCGCGGCCGGCATGACGAACGTGGGGGTCTCCCTCGTCGTGTCCGACTCTCTAACCGGCCAGAGCCGCTCTTATTCGAATGCCGACGGCACGCCATTCGCACCGATCCAGGACACGTCGACATTCTCGACCTGTCCATGAGCACGGGTCATCCTCGTTTTTCGGAGAGAAAGGAGCCGGTCATGAACGCCCCTCGATCCACGTCCCCGAAACCACGGTTCGTCTCGGCTCTCGGGATCGGCGTCGCTGCCCTTGCCGTGGCGTGCGGGCTCGTGGCGGCCCCTGCCAACGTGCCGCTCCGTCCGAGCGGATGGAAGGAGATCGGCCCCGGGCCGGCCTCCGTCGAGGCGGCGATCGCGGTCGATGCGCCGTCGAACACGATCTACATCGTGGGCATCGGCGGCAGTGTCCTCAAGAGCACCGACGGCGGCGCGAACTTCGCCGCCGTCGACAACGGTCTTACTTCGCGCGGCGCCACTTCGATGGCGATGTTTCCCCGGGACCCGAACGTCGTCTACCTGGGGACGGGAGACGCCATCTTCAAGACGACCGACGGCGCGGCGGTGTGGTCCGCCACCACCGGAATCGGCGCCCCGTTGAGCATGGCGATCGATCCCAACGACTCGAACGTCGTCTATGCGGGTTACAACGGATTCATCGACAAGACCGTCGACGGCGGGGACACGTGGGTGTCGGTCTCCGACAGTCTGGGCGGCGTCCAGGTCTTTTCTCTCGCCATCGATCCGGCGCATTCGAACGTCGTTTACGCCGGCACGACGGGCCAGGGAGCGTTTAAGTCGAGCGACGGCGGCGCGAGCTGGGTGGCGCTGACGGCCGACACGACGGTCTGGTGCCTGCTCGTCGATCCGAGCGACAGCAACGTCGTTTACGCGGGCTCGAACGGCAACGGCGTTTTCAAGAGCTCGGACGCCGGGGCATCCTTCGTGCGCATCGGCTCGCCGGAGGTCGGCGTCGTCCTGTCGCTGGCCAAGAGCGGCAACCGGCTCTTTGCGGGCACGGCAACCCGGGGAGTGTCGGTCAGCGGAGACGGGGGAGCGACCTGGACGAACACGGGCATCTCGGAGGGCCTCGGTCTGGTCCTCGCCGTGGACAGCGACGGCGCGGTCTATGCCGGGACCAACTTCGACGGCGTGTTTCAGCTTCCGGCCTCGCGTCTGGCGGGCGATCTCGGCGGGCGCCGTCGTGATTGGCGGCGGCTCGCCTGGCCGTCGCTGAGCGATTGCAATTGCCAGAGCGGGCACGCGATCGTCGTCGATCCTTCCAACTCCCGGCACGTCTTCCTGTCGACCAACGACGGCGGACTGCTCGTGACCGACGACGGCGGCCGTACGTGGAGGGACGGAGGAAAGAACGGGCTCGTGAACCGCGCCCCCCGCGGCGTGGCGTTCGACCCGAGGGAGCCCCGGCGCGTGTATGCAGGTTCGTTTACGGGAGGCGGTCTCTTCAAGTCGGAGGACCACGGCAACCACTGGGAGCGCCGCCTGTTCGGGTCGGCGAGCATCTACGTCACCGGAATCGACGTCGACCCGGTGGACGGCTCGATCTACGTCGCCACCGTCCGCAGCGGCGACGGCATCTGGAAGAGCACCGATTTCGGGGAGACGTTCACGCGCATCGACCGGGCCCCGGGGGCGGCCCCCGACGATTTTCTCTCCCTGAGCGGCCGCGGCATCACGGTCGATCCCCATCGCCACCGCACCGTGTATTTCGCCGACCGCGGCACGGGCATCTGGCGCTCGCAGGACGCCGGCGCGAGCTGGATCAACGTGGACCCGAACCCCTCGTTCAAGGTCACGGTGGATCCGGTCAATTCGGACATCGTCTACGGGGCCGGCGACTCCGGTGTGGTCAAGAGCACCGACGGGGGCGCCTCCTTCGTCGACAAGGGCAACGGCCTGGACGGTGCGACGACCTCGCGAACCGGTGCACTCGTCGTCAACCCCAACCGGCGAAGGATCCTGTACGTCGGAACGGAGGGCGGCGGCGTGTTCAAGAGTACCGACGCCGGCGAGAACTGGTTCCCGGTCGACGCGGGACTGGACGACGGCGGCGTCTACGGCCTCGCCATGGACCCGTCCTCCCCGGACACCCTCTACGCATCGACGGCCTCGTCCGTCTACAAGACCACGACCGGCGGCCAGTAGAAAATGGCGGGGAGGCGAGGCACTTCGTGCCCGCCTCGCCTGCCTTTCTTGGGCAAGCGCCGACGTTCCGCCCTCGATCGGCGTGAGGTAGATTCCTTCCCGCTTTGAGGCAACCCGAAACGTTCAGGGGAGGAATCGATGGGAACACGGGCCACTCGTGCCGGCGCCGCGGCGCTGGCGCTCCTGCTGCAGGCGGCCATGGCTTCTGACGCCGGCGCGCAGACGCCGAGCCGGCCGCCGACTCCCGCGGACGCCACGGCGTTCGCCGACGACGCGGAGAAAACCCTGCTGCAGCTCTGGATCACTCAGAGCCGCGCGGACTGGGTCAAGTCCACGTACATCACGGAAGACACCGAGGTCCTGGCCGCGCAGGCGGCCGACAAGACGATCGCCGCCAACGTGCGGTACGCCAAGGACGCGCTGCGCTTCGACGGGCTCGCGCTTCCGGACGAGACGGCGCGCAAACTGAAGCTGCTGAAGCTGTCGATGACGATGGCCGCCCCGTCGGACCCGGCCGAGCGCGCGGAGCTGACGCGCCTCTCGACGGCGATGGAAGGCGCTTACGGCAAGGGCAAGTACTGCCCGACCAAAGACAAGTGCCTCGACCTCGAGGACATCACCCGGACCATGGCGCACTCGCGCGACGCGAAGGAGCTGCTCGACGTCTGGGCCGGCTGGCACGCGATCGGCGGGCCGATCAAGAAGGACTACGTCCGCTTCGTCGAGCTGTCGAACAAGGGCGCGCGCGAGCTCGGCTTCAAGGACACGGGCGCGATGTGGCGCTCGAAGTACGACATGACGCCGGAGGCGTTCTCGGCCGAGCTCGACCGGCTCTGGGCGCAGGTGCGGCCGCTCTACGTCTCGCTCCACGCCTACGTGCGCTGGAAGCTGCGCGAAAGGTACGGCGACGCGGTCCCGGCGAGCGGCCCGATCCCGGCGCACCTGCTCGGCAACATGTGGGCGCAGACGTGGGACAACGTCTATCCGCTCGTCGCGCCGAAGGACGCCGACCCCGGCTTCGACCTGACGCAGATCCTGAAGGCGCGGCAGACCGACCCGCGTCAGATGGTCCGGTACGGCGAGGGGTTCTTCTCCTCGCTCGGGTTCGACCCGCTGCCGAAGACGTTCTGGGAACGGTCGATGTTCACGAAGCCGAAGGACCGCGAGGTCGTCTGCCACGCGAGCGCCTGGGACGTCGACTTCGTCGACGATCTGCGCATCAAGATGTGCATCGACATCACCGGCGAGGACTTCACGACGATCCACCACGAGCTCGGCCACAACTACTACCAGCGGGCCTACGACAGGCAGCCGCCGCTCTTCCGCGACAGCGCCAACGACGGCTTCCACGAGGCGGTCGGCGACACGATCGCGCTCTCGGTGACGCCGGAGTACCTGGTCAAGCTGGGTCTGCTCGACAAGGCGCCGGACACGTCGAAAGACATCGGGCTGCTCCTGAACAAGGCGCTCGAGAAGGTGGCGTTCCTGCCGTTTGGCCTGTTGATCGACCAGTACCGCTGGAAGATCTTCTCGGGCGAGATCACGCCTGCCGACTACAACAAGGCGTGGTGGGCGCTGCGGCTGAAGTACCAGGGCATCGCGCCGGCCGTCGCGCGCGGCGAGGACCTCTTCGACGCGGGCGCGAAGTACCACGTTCCGGCCAACGTCCCGTACACGCGGTATTTCCTCGCCGACATCCTTCAGTTCCAGTTTCATCGCGCGCTTTCGAAGACGGCGGGCTGCACGACGCCGCTCAACCGCTGCTCGATCTACGGCAACAGGGAAGCCGGCAAGAAGCTCAACGACATGCTCGCGATGGGGCAGTCCAGGCCGTGGCCCGACGCGCTCGAGGCGATCACCGGCCAGCGGCAGATGGACGCGACCGCGATCCGCGACTACTTCGCGCCGCTCCAGAAGTGGCTGGACGAGCAGAACAAGGGCAAGCCGGTGGGTTGGTAGCTGTTCGGCGCGGGCGGGGCAAGCCCCGCCCTACAGTTCAAGAGCCGTCCCGTGCGTTCCCGAGTGTAGGGGCGGCCCTTGTGGCCGCCCGCGTCAGTACTTCAGCCGCAGCAGCGTCGCGCGGTCTGACTTAGGCACCACGACGAACAGGTTGTCGTACTCGGCATTGCCCAGGGTGACCTTCTCCGAGCACCCGAGCGTCTCGAGCAGGTTCGGAATCGTATTCGAGTGCCCGACGACGAGCACGACGTCTTGCGGGTGCTCCTTCCGGAGTGACGCGACGAACGGGCGCGCGTCGACCTGGCCGGACATGCTCGCGCCCGTGTCGTAGGACGTGATCTTCAGCCTCAGCCGTTCGGCGAGCGGCCGGGCCGTGTCTCGGGCGCGCTCGGTATCGGTCGCGTAGATCGCGGCGATTCCGGAATCGGCGAGCAGCGCCGCCAGCCGCTGCGCCCGGGCGCGGCCCGCCTCGGTCAGGCGCTCATCGGTTTCGGAAATCTTCTCCGCGTGGCGGACGACGAACACGGCCTTCTGGGCGGCGACCCGGGCCGGCAGGCCGGCGAGGCCCGCCAAACACAGCAGCAGGACGGCGGCTCTCTTCATGGCCCGAAGCCTACTAGCGCCCGCCTCCGCGATAGATTCCGCAACGAAACCCCCCGCCGCGACGTCCAAGTTGCCGGACGCGGTTTTTTCGAAGCGTCCCCGGAGGCGGCGGATCCTGGTCGAAGCGCGCATCGCACTGAAGGCAAAGGAGCTAGCCCTGACGGGGACGGACTTTCCAACCGCGGACTCGGCGGCGCTCGTCGAGCTATTCGAGACGCACGGGGGGCGGATGAAGTCGATTGCCATGAACCTGCTCGGTCGCCACGCGGACGCGGAGGACGCGGTCCAGGAAGCGTTCCTGCGCATCTTCCGCGGGGCCGCGCGGTTCCGGGGCGGGGCCAGCCTCTCGACGTGGGCTTACCGGATCCTCGTCAACGTCTGCTACGACACGCTGCGCCGGGGGAAACGCCGGCCCGAGAGCCCGCTGCCCGAGGAGTCGGAGCTGCGCGGCGGCACTCTCCGAGACCTCCCGCTGCGTCTCGCGATCGAGAAGGCGCTCGAGCACCTGGACCCGCGGGAGCGCACCGCGTTTCTGCTGTGCGAGGTCGAAGGCTTCTCGCACCGAGAGGCCGGCGAGATTCTCGAGGTCACCGAGAACACCTCACGGACGCTTCTCTTCCGCGCCAAGCGGCGGCTCCAGAAGGAGCTCGCCTCGGGCGGCGCGTTCGCCCCGGCGGAGGCGCGGTGAAGGCGGACTGCCGCGACCTCGAGAAGGCCCTCGCGGGCGAGAACCCGGTGCTCACCGCGGCGTTCGAGGTCCACGCCCTCGGGTGTGCCGCCTGCGGCCGCGAGCTCGCCGAATGGCGCCGGATCTCCGAGGCCGCGCCGTCCCTCCGCCGGGCGTGGGACTCGCCGGACCTGCTGCCCCGGATCCGGCAGGCCCTCGCCGGGGAATCGGTCCGCGCCGGCGCCGTCACGGACGCCGCGCCGCGCCGGCGCTTCGCCTGGGTCCCGGCGGCGTCGATCGCGGCGCTCTTCGTGCTCGCGACCGTGGGCCTCTGGGTGTTTCGCAACAGCAGCGGGCGCGAGCCGCTCACGGACCACTGGCGGACGACGAAGGCGCCGCTGCTGACCGATCAGGCGATCGACGAGGTCGACGCCGCCGAGAAGGTCTACCTCGCTTCGATCGACAACCTGTCGCATCTGGCCGAGCCCGCGCTCGCCGGCAAGACGTCGCCCGTGCTGGCGAACTACAAGGAGAAGCTCGTGGTGCTCGACGCGGCGATCACCGAGCTGAAGGCCTCGATCGAGCAAAACCGGGGCAACACGCACCTGCGGCGGGAGCTGCTCGCCGTCTACCAGGAAAAGCAGCGCACGCTGCAGAGTTTGATGAAAGAGGTCAAGTCATGACGCGTCTTGCCGGATTCCGTTCGGCGGCGGCCGCCGCCGCGCTGCTGCTCGCCCTCGCGGCGCCGCTCGCGGCTCGGGAAGAGACCCGCGAGCCGGGGGGCAATTTCGACCGCGATTTCTCGAAGACCCTTCCGGTCAAGGCCGGGCAGCAGCTCGAGATCGAGCACAGCCAGGGCGCGCTCCGGATCGGCACGCACGCGCTCTCGGAAGTCCGTGTCCGCGCGAAGATCACGGTCTCCTCGTCGGACGGCGAGTGGGCGCAGAAGTTCGGCGAGGGAATCAGCGTGACCGTCGAAGACCTCGGATCGACGATCGCCATCCGGACGAAGTACCCGGACCACGGCGCGACCTTCACGGGCCGGGGCCACGTCTCCTTTGCCGTGGACATGGACGTGACGATGCCCGAGACGATGGCGCTGTCCGCCCGCTCCAAGTTCGGCGACGTCGTGGTCTCGGGGCTGAAGGCCGCCGCCGTCGTCGTCAACGCCAACGGCCAGCTCGCCTTCAGCAACGGGCGCGGCCGGCAGCGCCTGGAGAACGCGTTCGGCTCGATCACCCTCGACCACAACGTCGGCGACGTCGAGATCTCCGGGTCCAACGGCGCCGTCGTCGCGACGGACGTCGAGGGAACGCTGTCGGTGCGCAACCGCTTCGGCGCGGTGCAGGCCCGGCGCACGAAGGGCCCGGTCACGATCAACGCCTCCAACGGCGCGGTGCTCCTCGAAGACGCCGCGAGCGGCCGGGTGACCGGCTCCTTCGGGCGCGTCGACGCCCGCAACGTCGGCGGCGCGCTGGAAGTCCAGAATTCGAACGGCGAGGTCGCCGTGCAGAAGGTGGCCGGCAAGGCCTCGGTGCACAACTCCTTCGCGCGCGTCGAGCTCTCCGACGTGGAGGGCCCGGTCGAGATCGAGAATTCCAACGGCGGCGTGCGCGTGCGCAACGTCAAGGCCTCCGCGCAGCTCAAGACGAGCTTCGGCGAGATCGACGCGAGCGGCGTGCCGGGCGACGCGACCGTCCGGGCCGACAACGGCGCCGTGACACTCGCCGACGTGGGCGGCGCGGTGGACGCCCGGGGCTCCTTCGGCCGGATCTCGGTGAGCCACGCGCACCGGGGCGCCCGGATCGTCGGCAACAACAGCCCCGTGTCGGTCGCCGACGTCTCCGGCGGTCCCGTCTCCATCTCGACGAGCTTCGGCATGGTCGAAGCCACGCGGATCGACGGCAACCTCACCGTGGACGACTCGAACGGCGCGGTCCAGGTGTCCGCCGTCAAGGGGAGCGCCCGCGTCACCACGTCTTTCGCCGGGGCGACCGTCGATGGGGTGAGCGGGCGGCTCGACGTCGAGAATCAGAACGGCTCGGTCGAGGTCCGCGGACTTGCGGCCGGGGCCGGCTGCGAGGCCGTGTCGGTGAAGAACTCCTTCGGGCCGATTCGGGTCGCGGTGAGCGAGGAGGCGACCTTCACCGTGAACGCCCGCACGTCCTTCGGCAAGGTCCGCAGCGAGGTGCCGCTGATGGTGTCGGGCTCGCCGAGCGCCGAGAACCTCTACGGCCGGCTGGGCGACGGCCGCTGCCCGCTCACGCTCGAGAACTCGAACGGGAACATCGACATCGTCAAGGGGAAGTGACGCTCAGCAGCTCGTGCCCGGCGTCAGGAACCCGAGGGTCGTCGGCGAGAAGTTGTTGAACAGCGGGAAGACGACCGGTAGATCGAGTGCGGACACGCCGAACCAGCTCGCGAGCGTTCCGGCGTACTGCTCGACCGACGTCGCCGGGATCCAGCGGCCGCGGTCGTCCGGCGAGATGTCGTCGATGCCGCCGACGACGAGGTCCGGGAAGATCTGCCCGTTGCCGCCCGGCATCCCGTAGAAGTTTCCGCCCCCGACCGCGCCGCCCATGACGAAGTGGTGGCTGCCCCAGCCGTGGTCGGTGCCCACCGAGCCCTGGTCGCCCGAGGGCTGGAGCGTGCGGCCGAAATCCGAGAGCGTGAACGTGACGACGCGGTCCGAGATGCCGAGCTCCTGGGTCGCGGCGTAGAACGCGGCCATCGCCTGCGAGAACTCGGTCAGGTTGTCGCCCTGGTCCTGGAGCTGGTCCTGGTGCGTGTCGTAGCCGCCGGTCTCGACGTAGAAAATCTGCCGGTTCAGGGACAGCTCGGGCGAGGAGAGGTTCAGCTTCATGACCTTGGCCACCTGCTGGAGCTGCGAGCCGAGGTCGGTGCCGGGGAAGACCGTCGTCAGCGTCGGGTCGATCGAAAGCGCCGCGCTGATGTCGACGGCCTGCTGCGTCGTGTCGCTCGCGGCGGCGATGAGCGTGGCCGTGCGGTCGATCGTCCGGGCGAAGTCCATCGAGCTCTTGCGGGCGTTGTCCTGGGTCGAGCCGTTGAAGCCGTTCAGGACCAGGACCTGGTCGAGCGCGCCGGTGTCGATCGCCAGCGGCCGCTGGCCCGCGCCGACGCAGAAGGTCGAGGCGCCGGCGATCGTCGTGATCGTCGGGAAGCCCGAGCCGCCGTTGCAGTTGAGCGTGACGTCCGTGATGCGGCCGCCCCAGCCCGTCGCGATGCGCTGGTCGGCGCGCGCGGTCTGCCAGCAGTCGATCTGATCCGAGTGCGAGAAGAGCGAGTACGGCGTCGGCTTGTTGTCGATGTTGGCCTGCGTGACGGGGACGACGAGCGGGCCGACGTTGGACACGACGGCGACTTTGCCCTGCGCGTAGAGCGTGGCCATCTCGGGCAGCGACGGGTGGAAGCCGAAGGTGCGCCCGCCGAGGCTCGCCGGCGCGCCGACCGAGATGAGGCCGCCGGGCTGGCCGACCTGCGGGATCTGGATGCCGGAGTTGGCGGGCCGCGCCGCCGCGTACTGGGCGTAGTGGGCCGAGTCGGTCGGCACGATCATGTTGTTGGAGTCGTTGCCGCCGTCCATGAAGACGCAGACGAGGGCGCGATAGTCCGTCGGCGCCGAGGGCCGCGCGTAGAGGTTCATCAGGCCGAGCTTGTTCAGACTCGCCTGGGCGGCCGCGGCCGTCAGGCCCGCGCAGGTCGACCGAATCAGGAATTCGCGTCGGGTGCTCTTCATGGTCTCACCTCTCCACCTGGTACTGCGAGGACACGGCGACGAGATAGAGCGCCTGCTGCGCCCGGCCGAGCGGATCCGAGGCGTCCACGGAGGCGACGGCCGAGACGATCGAGCTGCGCAGGTCGTCGGACATCGTCCCGTGGAGGAGCAGGCGGTTCAGCTTGTCCACGAGATTGTCGGGGTTGGCGGCGAGCAGCTGGAGCTCCGAGTAGTCGAGCGCCGTGCCGTTGGGCGTGTCGTCGTTCGGGTCGGCCTCGACGCCCCCCCAGATCGTGAACTGGTTGACGAAGTTGGCGCGCTTCAAGGACGTCTGCGAGTTCATGAGGCCGAACTCGGGCCCGAGAACGCCGGACGAGGCCGGGGGAGCGGCGTAGGCCTGCGGGAAGTAGGAGAACACCGTCGGGGGTTTCCAGATCCTCTGCCCCATGTCGCGGGCGAAGGGCTCGAGGTTGCCGTCGGACTGGGTCGTGCCGTCGAACGACGTCGCGTGGAACGCGCGCAGGATGTTGTTCATGTAGAGCGCGGGCTCGCGGAGGTGGCCGTAGATCGGGTCGCTCGGGGCGTTGCGGGCCTCCGGGTCGAGCAGGATCGCCTTGACGACCGGCCAGAGCTTGCCGCGCGTGCCGGTGCCGTCGTCGATGAAGGCGCCGGCCACGCGTTCCACGTACTCGGGCGTCGGATTGGACGTGACGAGGCTGTGGATGAGCTCGCGCGCGACGTAGGGGCCGACGTTCGGGTGATTGAAGATCGCGTCGAGCGCCTGGTTCAGGTCCTGGTCGCCGGTCTGACCGGCGGGGAGCACGACGGGGCCGCCGGGATACCCGGCGAAGAGCGTCTTCGGGTCGGTGTCGTGCAGGTCCGAGTCGAAGGACATCGGGCTGACCCAGTCGTCGCAGGTGTCGCCGCCGTTGGGCGCGGGGCACGGCACCTGGTCGATGAACCAACCCGTGTAGACCCGCTTGAACTCGTCGATGACCGCCTGGTCGTAGGACGGCTTGGGGCCGTTGACGTCGTTCTGCGTCGTCCCGTCCTGGTTCAGGAGCACGGTCCCGATCGAGAACAGCTGCATGATCTCGCGGGCGTAGTTCTCGTTGGGGTCGTCCTTGGTCGACGTGTCCATGTTCAGGTACTCGCCCATCGCGGGGTTGAGCGTCTCCTGGTACAGGATGTCGCGGTAGTTGCCGAAGGCGTTCAGGTCGAGGGCGCGCAGATACGCGGCCACCTGGAAGGGGTACGGCAGCGCGTCTTCGGAGACGACGATGAGCTTGTGCAGGGCCCAGGCGACGCGCTGGCGGAGCTGGTCCTGGCCGTAGAGCGCGTTCAAGAAGAACCGGTTCTGGATGCGGTAGGACGAGTAGTTGTCGCGCTGGCAG
>Ga0335083_10004884_pt1 | contig 17014 bp, 19 predicted proteins | sample Lox_Sample_42_FD_206716 | JGI IMG/M metagenome (GOLD analysis project Ga0335083, IMG submission 206716) | Soil microbial communities from Loxahatchee National Wildlife Refuge, Florida, United States - Lox_Sample_4.2 | ecosystem: Environmental > Terrestrial > Soil > Wetlands | place: USA... | reverse complement strand
ACTGGTCGATGCAACGGCGTTGTTAAACCACTTCATCGGGGTTTGATATCCCAGTGTCTTGCGTGGCCGCTGATTCAGACGGCGAGCAATCTGATTCAAATCGGCTTGGCTGAAGCCTGACAGATTCGTTCCGTCGGGGAAATACTGCCGAAGTAGCCGATTGGTGTTCTCATTTGTGCCGCGCTGCCACGGACTCTGCGGGTCGCAGAAATAGACTTGAACACCGGTGGCGGCGGTGAGTTCTTTGTGGCTCGCCAGCTCTCCACCTCGGTCCCATGTCAGGGTCTTTCTTAGCGCGGCTGGCAATTTCCGCATATGCCGCCTCAACGCCGTCACGACGCTACTCGTGTCCTTCCCAGGGAGTTTCACGAGCACCGTGAAACGGGACTGGCGTTCAACCAGCGTCGCGATATGACTGTTCTTCGCACCGGACAGTAAGTCGCCTTCCCAGTGACCTGGAATGGTGCGATCGTCAACTTCTGGCGGCCGATCGCGAATGGATATCGCATCAATGATGCGACCGCGTGGCTGTCCTTTGGTGGTGGAGGCTTTGGCACGCCGCATCATTCGCCGCGACCGGAGATAGCTGACGAGTTCTTTCTCGAGCACACCGCGAGCCTGGACGAACAAACTTCGATAGATCGTTTCGTGAGATACCCGCATGGCCATGTCATCCGGAAATTCCTCCACGAGCCAGCCAGCGATTTGGTCCGGCGACCATCGTTCTGCGAGCCTGGCGGCGACTACCTGCCGCAATCTTGGTAACAGAGCCAGCCGGCACTGCTTCGGCCGCAGGGCGCGCTTCCATGCGGCTTCATCGGCGTCCGAGGCACGATAGCGTTGGGCGCCACCATTGCGAGCGATCTCTCGGCTGACTGTGGATGGCGATCGACCCAGCGCTGCAGCCATGCTCCGGATCGATTGGCCAGCAGCCAGTCCCCGGGAAATTTCCTCGCGCTCGGTCAGCGTAAGCGTCAGTGCGCTTCGTCGTCGGTCTATCGGTGCAATGCCACCCCGCAAAGATAAGACGCCGTGAATCGAGCCGGCTTGGCGGCACAGCGCCACACCTATCTCACTGAGAGTCTGACCGTCCTTCCAACGACGCCAGAGCTCCTTCTTCTGGCTGTCCGACAGCCCTGGTCTTCCCATGCGTGCCATTGATGCCACATCTCCCCATTCTCATTGTCATGGATGATGTTGCATCGACCAGTTGAACGTGCCGCGGCCTATTTCGCCAGGGAGTCGACGTGAAGTTTGGCTTCGTGGCGAAGCACCGAGGGGCCTGGCCGGTGGCATTGATCTGTGAGGCGCTCGGTGTCTCGCGCAGCGGGTTCTACGCGTGGCTCGTTCGGCCACGCAGTCAGCGCCAATGTGATGACGAGGTGCTGGGCCAGCAGGCCCGCCAGAGCTTTCTCGATAGCGATCGCACGTACGGTGCACGCCGTGTCTGGCGCGATGTGCTCGAAGCGGGGCATCGGTGTGGCCTGCATCGTGTCGAACGGCTGATGCGTGTTCAGGGCCTACGTGCTCGACCACGCCGGCGCAATCTGCCGATCGACCGGGGCGACCGATCCAGTGGGGCGATTGCGCCGAATCTGCTCGATCGGCAATTCCAGGCGACCGCGCCGAACCAGAAGTGGGTCGCCGACTTCACGTACCTGTGGACGGCCGAAGGCTGGCTGTATGTCGCTGTGGTGCTGGATCTGTATTCGCGTCGTGTCGTCGGTTGGTCGATGCAGTCGCAGATGACGGCGCAGCTGGTGACCGACGCGTTGATGATGGCTGTGTGGCGGCGGCGACGGCCCGAGTCGGTGATGCATCACTCCGATCGTGGCAGCCAATACACCAGCGACCGCTTTCAGCGCCTGCTCGGCGAGCTTGGCATTACCTGCAGCATGAGCCGCTCGGGCAATGGCTGGGACAACTCGGCGATGGAAAGCTTCTTCAAAACGCTCAAGACCGAACGCACTGACAACAAGGTATATCGCACGCGGGCTGAGGCGAAAGCCGATGTCTTCGATTACATCGAACGGCTTTACAACAGCAAGCGACGCCACTCGACCATCGGCTACATCAGTCCGATACAGTTCGAGCAGCAGATGGGATTAGCTTAAGGTGGTGTCTATCGAACCGGACGCAGTCCAGTTCGAAACGGTGGCTTAATAGTGTGGGTGCGAGGTCTTGCCATTCGCGCGCCGATGATTATCTTTTCGCTTCGCCGATCGCTACGGGGTCGGCTCACGTCGCGCCAGGCGGCGCGGCGGCAGTCAACTTTTCCATGTTGCTTAATGAGGATATGGCAATGCGCACTGTGCTCGACTTCTCACCGCTTCATCGTTCCAGCATCGGTTTTGACCGGGTCTTCGAACTTCTGGAAACGGCTGCTCGCAGCCCGCAACCGGACAGTTGGCCGCCCTTTGATTCCGTGAAGATCAGCGACGATCACTACCGGATTACCATGGCTGTCGCCGGCTTTGGGCGAGATGATTTGTCTATCTCTTTACAAGACAACTTGCTCACGGTTAGTGGTGAGCGGCGAACGGACCACGTCGGCGAAGTGCTCCATCGAGGCATCGCCAACCGGCCGTTCTCCCGCCGCTTCGAACTGGCCGAGCACATGCAGGTCACCGGCGCGGGCCTTCAGGATGGCCTGCTTGTCATCGACCTTAAGCGGGAGCTGCCCGAGGCGCTCAAGCCTAGGCAAATACCCATCGGGGTGAACGAGCTGTCGACCGCCGAACCACGCCGACTGCAGAGTCAGGCGGCGTAATCATCGACGTATTTTCCCTGGGCGCGGTTTCTTGCCCAGTGGCACCGGCGGCGGGCGCGTCCTGCCGCCGGCCTTTGGCGCATGCGTTCTCTGCAATGCGGATGGGGCTTTGTGCTGCAACACTTTCACGGCGTATTGGAGTAAAAGACTAGGTTTGCCTTCTTGATGAAGGGCGGCGTGTTCCTGGCGCGAGACGTTGGGACCCAAGCCATCGCCGGGCTCGGTTACACGCGCGGCCCTGACAACCACCTGTCAACGATCTATTTTTCTCACATGCGCTAGACAGCGGTAGGCGCATAGCTAGCTTATTTATAAGGGGCTTTTGCTACCGGAGACGGGGCAAATGGCGGGTCGCTTCAATCACCTGGGAACGATCACGGCGTATGACATCGCACAATTGTTCGGCTTCCGAACCCATAGCGCTGCTCTCGGTGCTGCCTATCGATGACCGCTATCGCATGCTGGCTCGGGCACTCGAAGACAGCAGTCTCGGCCTGATCATCACAGGCGCTGAAGACGACAACCTCATCTTGTATGCGAACGCCGCCTTCCTTGATATGACTGGATACAGCTCCGACGAGGTGCTGGGAAAAAACTGTCGATTTCTGCAAGGTCCAGATACGGATCCGGACACACGAGAAGAAATCAGAGGCGCCGTGGCCGAGCAGCGCGAACTGATGGTGGAGGTTCTTAACTATCGAAAGGACGGAACCTCCTTCTGGAACCTCATCCACATCCTTCCCCTTCTTGGGACGGACGGCAGCATCAAGTATTTCTTTGGCTATCAACGCGACGTGACCCGGCGCAGGGTTGCCGAAGAAGGGCTGCAGCAAGCACTGAAGATGGAGGCATTGGGGCGATTGACGGGTGGCTTGGCGCACGACTTCAACAATTTTCTGCAGGTCATCGTGGCTTCCTCCGAGCTAATCGAAAGCCGGTTGCGGAAGAAGGGTTATTGGACCGAGGATTTCATTCGCCCCATCGATGCATCGCGCCGCGCGATCGCCAAGGCCTCAGAACTCACCAAACAGCTGCTGGCTTTTTCTCGTCGTCAAAAGCTCAGTCCTACGAATTTGCAGATCAATGAGCTCATTGTCGGCATTCAAGACATGCTTACTCAGTCCCTGGGTGATCGCATCACGGTAAGCGTGAAGCTTGAGCCCGAACTGTGGTTCTGCCAGGCCGATGCGGCACAGATCGAAACGACGATTTTGAATATCGCCATCAATGCCAGAGATGCCATGGAAGGCGAACCCAACCAGCAACTGACGATACAAACCTCCAACCGCGACGTATCGATGGATCAAGCCACGGACATGGATATCACGCCCGGCCAATACGTCGATGTCATGCTCGTCGATAACGGCCCCGGCATTCCGAGAGAAATTCTCAAGCGTGTTTTGGACCCCTTCTTTACAACGAAGGGTGGAAAGGGCACCGGGCTTGGCTTGTGCATCGCGCACGGCATTGCCCGCCAATCGGGAGGCACGCTGTATGTCGAGAGCGTGGTGGGTGCCGGAACGGCGGTGCATATCCTCTTGCCGCGCGTCGAGGCCCCTTCCGAGGCGACAGCACCGGTTGGTGCGGCCACCGCGGTAAAGCTGCCCTCGCTCGCGCATCGTGTTTTGCTGGTGGATGACAACAAGGATGTTGCCGAATCGCTTGGTGACAGCCTGAGAACGTCTGGCCTTCAGGTGGAGCTGGCGTTTTCCACGGAGGAGGCGTTGAGTGCGTTAGCTGCGAAAGCCTTCGATGTTCTCATCTCGGACGTCATGATGCCCGGCGCCATGGACGGTATTGCGCTGGCGCAGCAGGCCATCACGGAGCACCCGAATTTGAGGGTTCTGCTTCTAAGCGGGCACGTTGGCCGCGAACGCGAAGAAGAGTTGAAGGGCTTTACGCTGCTCTACAAGCCATGTAGCTCCAGCGAGTTGATCGAGGCGACCCGAAGCCTTTTCGAAGAGACCTAGGCCTTTTCCGCCCAATGGGGTGCGCGGCCGCGGCATATCCTGCGTCTCGGTAGCGGCCGTCAAAATGTCGGACGCAACGGCCTCTTGCGCCACACCGCCGCTGATGCCTTTGGCATCAGCCATTTCGCCATGCGCCGCAGATTCTGTGCGGTGGCGGCCAAGAAACTCATCTTTTGCGCCACTCAGGCCATGCAGGCGCAAGCGATCCAGTCGCAAGATGCGTTTCAGGTGAGCGAACAACATCTCGACCTTCTTTCGGTGTCGGCGTGATCGTTCGTGGCGCGTCGGACAGCAATGCGCCCTCAGTTCGCACCGCGTGCAATCGTGAATGCTGCTGCGATAGATCACCGTGCCATCGGCAGTGGCTTTGCCTGATGATCGCAATAGTTTATCCGTGGGGCAGCGATATCCGCATCGCCATGCCAGGTGAAGTTCGCTCGACTCAGTGTGCCGTCCGTGCGCTGGCTTTTGGCCCACACCGGCCGCAGTCCAATTTTTTGGTTCTTCGCCGATTTCCGTGAGGGCTTTCGGGGCTCCATCGCTGCGGCCGCCTATTTGAGGCGCTGGGGATTGAGCTGATCGCCGAGGATCAAGTGTGTCGTCGTCACGCGACGCGACCTTCGGTGTCGGTCAGAGTTTGAAGAGTGGCTGCAGTGTGCGCGCAAGCCAGCCAGAGAAGCGCAGTGGCAGGTCGGTGGCCGCTACGCATACGCAAGGCACGCCTGGGGAGGTCACCGGCTGGTGTTCCACATCGCAATCGAGGTCGGCCACGTCACCCGGGGCGAAATGACCCAGAGAATCGTCGTAAGCGCCCTGCAGGATCATGGTCAGCTCGTTTCCGCCGTGGCTGTGCATCGGTACGCAGCGGCCCGGGGCAATTCGCAGGAGCATCAGATGCCCGTCTTGCACATTGCGCGAACGAATGTGGTGCACACCTGGGCCAATGGTTCGCCAGCGCAAACCGCTGTAGGTTTCTCCGAAGTAGGGCCACAGCGGCTCGGGCAATTGGTCGGGATCGTGAACACGAGCCACCGGTGTGGAGCGGGGCGGAGTGGAGACCGCCGATTCCCTCAGGCGACTGAGCATCGTCTCGCGCGCCCCCCGGGGCATCGGTGCGCCATCCTGCTGGCTGATGAGCTGGCCGCCGACCCTGTCAGCGTCCAGCAGTTGGTCGCGGCAATGACGGCAGATGCTCAGGTGTACGGACACTACGGCGCGGAAGGCCACGGGCAGGGCGCCGGCCGAGTATCCAATCAATGTGCTGCTGTCGAGGTGATGATGGGGCTTCATGGGGCGCACCTCAAACCTGCCTGCAATTTGGCGAATGCGCGTCGCAGGTTGGACTTCACTGAGCCAAGCGGCATGCCCAATTCGTGGGCGATCTCGCTGTGACTCTTGGATTCAAAGTAAGACATGCGGATAAGGCGGGCCTGTGTGGCCGGTAGACGATCGATGGCGCGCGAGAGGCCGGCATGATCAGTAAATGCCTCCGTGCTGTTGGTGCCGGTTTCTGACTCGGGGCGGTCAAGCCAATCAAGTTCGTCTTGAATGTCCAGCCAGTGCGGCTCAGCCCTCACGCTGTCGATGTGCAGATTGCGTGCCACGCGAAAAAGCCACGTGGCGAGGCTTGCGCGTCCTGGATCGAACATGTCGGCACGACGCCACAGCCGCAACATGGCTTCCTGCACCAACTCCTCCGCTTGAGCCGGCCTCGCCTTTAGGCTGAGCAGGTACCTCAATAATCGTGGCGCGTAGTGGTCATAGATGCGCATGAAGCAATCCAGGTCGCGGCGCGTAGCCACGCCTGCCACCTGGTCTGCCCAGTAGCGCGCATCGTCGATGGATTGATTGGGTGATCCAGACACGCGTCGTGCGGCCGCGAAAGGCCTGACCTTTTGGGGTGGCGATTCCACGGTCATGATAACCAGACCAGGCTCGCCATGCGCCTGCGAGAGTGCCGACCGCCGCTATCGGTCACCCCTGAGGGGATGGAGGGGCAACCCGTAGCGGCGGCCGGCGGCAAAGTGATGGTCATGGCATCGAGGTCAATGGGACTCACCATGCCTGTACGCTGTTGCCGGCCTTTTGGATGCAGATCGTGGTGCCGCCTTAGTGCATCGGATCTGCTGCTGCCTCGCTCGGGGGTAGCGGGCCGCTTCTGGCTTGTAACCCCTGATGCATCCATGCGCATGCATGATCCGTATCGACACGACGATCGATACTAGGAAAGCTCCCTATGAGACTGCCTCTCCCCCGGGTCCTCGCCATCTCGCTGCTCGCGACGCCGGCCGCTCACGCCCAAACCTTGCCGAATCAGCCGGTGGCCCAGCTCGATCTAGGGCGCTACATGGGGCAATGGCATGAGATCGGGCACCTTCCCATGTTTTTTCAGCGACAATGCGTGAGTGACATCACCGCGACCTACACACTGACCAAGAATGGGCTGATCCAGGTACTCAACGCCTGCCGGACTCGCGATGGCACCAGGGACTCGGCGAATGGCATGGCTCGGCCCACCAGGAAGGGCCTTCCAGGCGCGTTGCAGGTGCGTTTTGCGCCAACCTGGCTGGGCCTGGTTACCCTGGGTGTGGGCCGATTATTGGGTGCTTGAGGTCGATCCAGACTACCGATGGGCCGTGGTGGGTAGCCCGAGCCGCAAGTATCTCTGGATACTGTCGCGCTCACCCTCCATGAGCCGAGTGCAGTTCGACGCCATTCGCGCACGCGCCGCCATGCGCGGGCATGTGCTGGACTCCTTGCAGACGGATGTACCGCTTTTATGAACCGTGCCCGGCTCGATTCCGGGTCGCGGCAAGCATGTCGCTTCAACGCCAACATGGTGCCATGGCACGCACGAACGGCTTCAAGGAATCCAACCGTTCGTTGCGTCCGTAGGAATCCTCAGGTGCTGCGAGGGCGATATCCCATGATGGGCATCAGGCTCGGGCGATACGCGGTCGTGGTTGACATGCCGCAAGCTGAAAGTGACGCACGCTGGTACGTCTTTGAGATGGAACATAGCCATTTCGGTATGATCCTGGCTACCGGTTCTGTGCCTTCGGATGGAAACGCTGGACTGTCGGCCTCCCACGTCATGATTAGCGCACTGGAGCTTGGCGCTTCGGTCGCGCGAGACATGGTGGATCGCAGATGAAGGACACGTTATTCACGCACACTAAACCTGTTGATGTTGTTCTTTATTGAGGCACCTTCCGTAGCTTTGCCAAGTCGTATCCCATGGCGGACACGCGTGCGACCAGCAGATCGTATTGTTCCTGAGGAATGGTCGGTGTACGCGCCATGATCCATACGTAGTCGCGCTTGTTGCGCGCAATGATCACCGCGCGATAGTCCGGGTCCAGCCAGGCGATGATGTATTCGGCCTTGACCGGCCAGACGAACTGCATACCCCACACCGCATTGCCACTGTCGGCGTGCACGAGCCCGGTGGCGTGCATAGTCTTGAGTTCGCCGTTGGCGGCACCGGCGCGATAGCGAAAAGTAGTCTGCACGCGGCCGTCAGGCCGCAGCGCGTACGATTCGACGGCGCCATAGGCGTGACGCTCGAAATAGGTGGGGATGGCGGCGATAACGTACCAGTCCCCCATGTAGCGCCCCACATCCACATGTCGCACGGGCGTTATGGGCGTCTGCTCGGCACAACTACCCAGCGGCAGCGCGACCAGCATGACGGCGGCCAGGCTGTTGAAGAATCGAAACATGGGGAAGTTCCTCAGTTAGCGGTGACGCACGAACCGGTAATGCGCCACCAACCATTCCTGGCCGCCGGCATAGCCGAACAACTCCGCGCAGGCCATCCAGAACATGCGCCAGCGCCGGAACCACAGTCCGGACAACGCATCGCTGCCATGGGTCTCGCGCAGCAATGTCAGTATCGGTTCGCGTTGCTGGTCTTGGCGTGCAAGCCACGCGTCGGCGGTGCGTTGATAGTGAGTGCCATCCACTAGCCATTGCCGTTCCAGGTGCAAGTCGCGCTGGAACCAGAGCAGGGTGTCGGCGGCCGGCATGATGCCGCCGGTAAAGAAGTGGCGGCCCATCCAGTTGTCTTCCCCCTCGGTTTCGAACGGGTACGCCGCGTGGCGATGAGCGAAAATATGCACGAACAGCCGCCCATCGGGACGCAGCCAGCCGGCGATGCGCGCCATCAACAACTCGTGATTGCGCACGTGTTCGAACATTTCCACGGACACGCAGCGGTCGTAGCTTTCGCGGGGCAGGTCCAGCGCGTTGATGTCGCAGGTGACGACCTGCACATTGCGCAAGCCGCGCTGCTCGCACTGCGCGAGGATGTGCGCCCGCTGTGTTTGCGAGTTGGAAACGGCGGTAATGCGCGATGCGGGAAAACGCTCGGCCATCCACAGAGTCAACGAGCCCCACCCGCAGCCCAGCTCCAGCACGTCCTGGCCGTCGGCGAGCTGGGCTCGCTGCGCGTATAACTCCAGCATGGCCACTTCGGCCTGCTCCAGTTTGGTGTTCGCGTCGGGAAAGTAGCAGGCCGAGTACTTAAGGCGTGGCCCCAGGCAACGCTGAAAGAACGCAGTGGGCAACTCGTAGTGCTGGGTGTTGGCGACGTCGGCATGGATGGCCATGGGTCCTCGGCGTAACGTCCCAATGAGACGCTGATGGCGTTCCTGGCAGGCGCCGGCGCCGCCTTGGTTGCAGGCGGCTAGCCGTTGCGCGCAAAGGCGGCGGATACCTGCGCGGAGCAGGGCGTCGGGAAGCAGCCCGCGCTCGGCCAGGCCGAGCACGCCGGGGGCGGGGCGATCGGCCAGCAATTCGGCCGAGGGGGTGACGGTGGCGCTCATCGGGGGCTCCTGTGGGCATCGGAGCGGGGAAACCACGGAAACAGCATCGGGGTGCTGCGCTGGTAAGCGCGGTAATCGTCACCGCGCGTGCGCAAGGCTTGCGCCTCGGTATAGGGCACGCCGCTGATCCAGCGAAGGAACACGTACATCACCACCGGGCCGCACCATGCCAGCCACGCGTTGGCAGAGCCGACTGCGAGCGCGACATAACTGAACCAGTGCACCCATTCGAAGAAGTAGTTGGGGTGGCGCGAGTAACGCCAGAGGCCTGTGCGACAGGTTTTCCAGCGTTGGTTCGGATCAGCGCGAAACGCGGCAAGTTGGCGGTCGGCCATGGCCTCCAACGCCACGCTGCCTAGCCACAGCAGTACGGCCAGTACAGTCCATATCGTTGCGCGGGGCTCGGGGTTGGCGGCCACGGCCACGAAGGGGAGCGCGAACAGAACCACCAACAGCGCTTGCGCCTGAAAGAACAGGAAGAACCTTGCCTGGCTGTTCTGCCAGTGCGATCGCAGGTGCTGATATCGGCCATCTTCCGCTTCTCCACGCACGCGATGCCATAGGTGCGCCGCCAGTCGCCAGGACCAGGCACCGCCCAGCAAGGCGAGCAAGGCGCGCGGGAGCAACGCACCTCTGCCGGTGGCGGCGATCAGCAGTGCAGCCGCACCAAGCCCCGCGGCCCAGAGCACATCGACAATGCCGGCATTGCGCTGACGGCGCTGCCAGGTCCAGCCGAGCGTCATGATCACGGCCATGACGGCCGCCAAACACAAGAGCTGCTGTCCGCCACTCATGGGAGCCTCGCACGATCATGGGGCCGACCGTGTTGGTTCACGATCAGGAGCATCGGCAAGGCCAGTGCCCAACACGCCGCGATCCATGCCATGCCGGGCCACGGGGACAGCTGCACTGCTCCCCAGCCGCGTGCGGCAGCGAGATACGCCAGCGGCGCACCGAAGCCACCCAGCAACGCAGCCAGCCACAGTCGGCTGCGCAGCACCGCCAGCGAGCGGTTGAGGGTGGTGGCGAAGCACGCCCAAAGCATCAGGATCCACACGGGCGCTCCGTGCGCGGGCCACGCCGGCGACGGCGTGGCGTAGCGCAGCCAGCCGGTAGCGGCAGCAACGCCATCGACAATCCCGCCGATCAGCAGTGCCCCGACCAGCAGGCGCAGCTCTCGCCTGACGTGCGCGGCGGTAGCCAGCTGGGTGAGCACAAACAGCGCTCCCGCAAGCAAGGGCAGCCACAGGCGGCCAGTTGAGGCTCCCCTCACTAAAAGGAACCAGACGCACTGGTAGCCCAGGAGATTGAGCCAGAACATCATGCGGGCAGACCCTTGCTCTGTGCCGCCCAGCCGCCCGGACCGGGTCGAGCGCCTGGCTTGGCCAGCAGGAGGTGTGACACGCCGATCGAGCGCTCCAGGAAGCCGCCCTCGCAATAGGCAAGATAGAACTCCCACAAGCGCAGGAAGCGCTCGTCGTAGCCCTGCGCGCGGGCCTCGGACAACCTTGCCAGGAAGCGTTCACGCCAGGCGCGCAGCGTCAGGGCATAGGAAAGACCGAAATCTTCCTGATGCACTAGCGCGAGCTCGCTGGCGCGTGTCTTGGCCGCCAGCATGGCGTTCAAGGATGGGATGAAGCTGCCCGGGAAGATATGTCGCTTGATGAAATCGACCGATGCCAGTGCCTGCGCGTAACGATGATCTTCAATCGTGATCGCCTGGACCAAGCCGATGCCCTCGGGCTTGAGTAATGCGCCGAGCTTGGCGAAGTACACCGGCAAGTAGCGCGCGCCGACGGCCTCGATCATCTCGATCGACACGAGCTTGTCGTACTGGCCATCGAGGTCGCGGTAGTCCTTGAGCAGCAGGGTGACCTGCTCCCTCAGGCCGGCCTCGGCGATGCGCCGGCTGGCGAGTGCATGTTGCTCACGGGAAATGGTGGCGGTGGTGACGTGGCAGCCGTAATGTTTGGCGGCATGCAGCGCGAAGCCACCCCAGCCACTGCCGATCTCCACCACGCGATCACCGGGCTTCAGATCGAGCTTGCGGCAGATCGCGTCCAACTTGCGAGTCGACGCGGTCTCCAGCGTATCGCCAGGGTCTCTCCAGAGCGCCGACGAGTACATCAAGTCTGGCGACAGGAACAGCGAAAAGAATGCGTTACCCAAGTCGTAATGAGCCGCGATATTGCGTCGTGCGCCGGTCCGGGTGTTGTCGCGCAGCGCATGCCAAGCGCGCATGACCATGCCGCCCACGCGGGCAATGCCACCTTCCATTTGATCGAGCAGGTCTCGATTAAGCACCAGCAAGCGCACCAGCGTCACGAGATCGTCGCAGCGCCACCAGCCATCGGCATATGCTTCGCCGGCGCCGACGCTGCCGTTGAGCGCCAGTGCCCGGTAGAAGCGCATGTCGTTCACTCGAAGCTGAACCTGCAAGGGGGCGGGCGAATCCGCCCCACAGCCGAGATCGACGCGGCCGAGAGCGTCGTGCAGGCTAAGCCTTCCATGGCGAATCCCTTGCATTGCACTGAGTAGTTTGCCGCGCAAAACTCGGTCCGGCGTGCCAACCTGCGCTTGGGGCACATCGTTCAGGCGTGCCTTGACGATTTCATTCATGAGGTTTCCCTAAGCGTCGAGGCGGCTGCGCCGCCGGGGTGGTCATGGGAGGGGTTGCGTTTCAACCACAGTCTTAATGCCTGCCAGTGGATGGCGCCCATGACTTGGGCCGTCATTAAGGGATAGCGCCAGAGCACTCGGCCGAGGGCGCGTCGATCCAAGGGGCGGCGGTGCATCGCCAGCGTGGCGTCAAATTGGCATGTATCCTCGCGATACACTTTCATGTGAACGCGCAGGTCATCGGCGGGGGGCGTGAATCGCCAGTCATAGCGGCAATCCATCGCCATGAAGGGTGACACGTGAAACTGCTTGTCAAAGTCCCAGGCCAGGGCACGCCCGTGTCGCTCGGCACTATCGACGGGAAGAATGTAGGCGTGCCGCTCTCCCCAGGGCGTGTTGGTGATCTCGGCGACAATACAGGCCAGCGCGCTATCGTCCGCCTCATAGCAGTAGTAGAAGCTGACCGGGTTGAAGACATAGCCGGCGTAGCGTGGATGGGCGAGCACACGAATCGGCCCGCGCAGTACTTGGCCGCTCTCAAGGCGAACGCGCTCGCGCACTGCTTCGGATAGCGGCAAGTCGGGTGGCCCGAGGTAGTCGCTACGCCGCCATTCGGCCAGGTTGCGACGATGCGCTGACCACAGCCCATGCTGGCTGAACACCTCGTCGATCTCGTCCAAGTCCAGGAAAAGTTGCGCCATCTGATAGCGAAACGCATGGGGATGCGGTGCGTGCCTTCGGTGCACCACGTAGCCCTCGTACACTGCACTGAAGAGAGCACTCATACCCGGGCCATCCCGGCGGCACCGCTGAAGCGGGTGCTGGCCCTGAGCGCCTGCGCCACGGCGACGGCACTGCGCATGCCATCTTCATGGAAACCCCAGCCCCAATAAGCGCCCGCATACCACGTGCAGCGATGCCCTTGGATTTCCGCTTTGCGCGTCTGTGCAGCTACCGACTCGGCCGAGTACACCGGATGGTGATACACCATGCGCCGTATCACTTTCCTGGGATCGATCGCCTGGGACTGGTTGAGGCTCACGATGAAGGGTTCGGGCGAACTGAACCCCTGCAGGAGATTCATGCAGTAGCTCACCGCACAGGTCGCCCCGGGTTCCGCCGGTATCCGCGCATTCCATGCGGCCCATGCCTTGCGCTGCTGGGGCAACACGCGGGCATCGGTATGCAGCGCGGTGTCATTGGTCTGGTACCGCATCGCACCCAAAATCTCCCGTTCGGAGTCCGAGGGGTCGGCCAGCAGGCGGAGCGACTGGTCGCTGTGGCAAGCCATCACCACGTGGTCGAAGACTTCTTCTCCGCGGTTGGACTCGACCACCACGCCATGCTCCCGACGCCGTACTGAGCGCACCGGCGAGGAGAGCCGCTCGTCGACCTGCCAGCGTTCGCGTAGCGCTTCGACGTAGCGAAACGAACCGCCTTGTACGACTCGCCACTGCGGGCGGCCGCTCACCTGCAGCATCTGGTGATTAACCATGAACTGCACAAGATATCGCGCAGGAAACTGCAGAATCAGATGCGCAGGGGAGGACCAAAGGGCGCTCGCCATGGGGATCAGGTGCTCGTCGCGAAACGCGGCGCCATACCCCTGTTGCACGAGATAGTCGCCCAGCGTGGGACCGGGGCCAGGTTCATTCAACAGAGACGGTGCGTGGCGATAGAAGCGGAAAAGATCGCGCACCATGCCGAGAAACCGCGGCGAGCATAGATTTCGTCGCTGGCAAAACAGACTATCGAGTGTGGTGGCATTGTACTCGAGGCCGGTTCGTTCGTTGTGTACGGAAAAGCTCATGCTGGTGGGCTTGGAGGTTATGCCCAGTTCGTCGAAGAATGCGTGGAGCAACGGATAGTGCGCCGGGTTGTGGACGATAAAACCCGAATCCACGGTGTATCGACGTCCCTCCCATTCGACGCGATGCGTATGGGTGTGTCCGCCTAGGTAATCGTTGGCTTCGTACAACGTCACCGCGTGCTCGCGGGACAGAAGCCATGCGCTGGCAAGACCGGCAATGCCCGACCCGATCACAGCGATACGCATGCTCATGGCGCCGCCTTGCGCTGAACCCACATCGGCACCGGCTTGAGATCCCACACCAGCCCGAGGGCTGCCAGCAGGCGCAGGCCGTACCACGTCAGATCCAGTTCCCACCAGCGAAAGCCCTGGCGCGCCGACCCGGGATAGAAATGATGGTTGTTATGCCAACCTTCGCCGAACGTCAGCAACGCTAGCCACAGGTTGTTCCTGCTGTTATCGCTGGTGGAAAACCGCCGGCGACCGAAACGGTGAGCCAGGGAATTGATGGTGACGGTGGCATGAAACAGTGCAACGGTGGAGATGAAGAAGCCCCATATCAGCATCTGTGCGCCGCTGGTTCCCCATGTCGGAAAGACCGCCTGGAGCAGCACGCCGACACCGTACATCACCGCAGCAAGCGCTACGGGTACGGCGATGTCGTAACGATCTAGCCAGCGCAACTCCGGATACCCACGAAGGTCAGCGACTCGGTCGAGGTCTGTTTGGAACGCCGCAGGGGTGAGAAACCATCCCGCATGACTCCAGAGAAAGCCATGCACTATGGGGGAGTGAGGATCGAGCGACGTATCGGCGTGGCGATGATGATTGCGATGATGCGCGGCCCACCACAAAGGGCCACGTTGCACGCAAGCGGCGCCAATCACTGCAAAGACGAACTGCACAACCCGCGATGTCCGAAATGCGCGATGAGAAAAATACCGATGGTAGAAGCCGGTCAGGGCGAACATGCGCACGGTGTAAAGGATGACGGCGGCCATCACGGCGACCGGCGACACGCCCACCCAAAACGCCCCGAAGCAAGCCAAGTGCATCACAATGAAGGGAAGGGCGCGCAACCAGTCAATGTGCCGCGAATCATTGGCCTGAAGAGGTCTGGCTACATCTGCATCGAACCAGAGGCGCATGCGTTGCAGAACAGAACCACGCCGCGCCGGCAACGGCTGGATGGAGGGCGACTGGCTCATGGGTCATGTCCTGATGAGTGTGCTTTGCTATACGCGCCAAGCCATCAATTGGATTCACCACACTTCTACGGTAAGCACCGTGCAGTCAGTGGCAACTGGCCGGCGGTCTCGATTTCAGCACCGCTAGGCGCCGGGCCGATGGCCTCGCGAGGGAATTCAATGCGTACGCGCTGTCGATGACCGCGGTCGTCCCGAATATTGCTGACCCCCACAAACCGCTCCAGACGATGGTCGGTATCGGTGTAGGTGAGTTCGATCGACGGTGCAAGAGCGCCCAGCCAACCATCCAGGCTCAGACGGAAACGCCGCGAACCTTGGGGCGCACCCCGTGCTGGCTTGAGCCGCAGATCCAGGTAGCCCAGACGCCCGGGTATCACGAACGCGGCTTGCACGCCGTCGGGGCGGGACAAAGCGTCCCAACTTGCCTGTACGAAAGCATCGAAGCCAGCGTCGATAACGGCGTCCCTGCGGAGTGCCAGTTTGGCAATCTGTGTCGGCGCACTCGCGTTCTCCCGCACATACACCTGCCAAGCATCCGGCATGTGTCGCGCTCCTTCCTCATAGCCATCCCGCGCATCTTCGAAACTGAACTCTGGCGTCCAAGGTTCGCCGGTGTAGCGGAGCCACTTGCGTGCAAACGGTTGGCCGCTGGGACAGCGATACAGCACTAACCTGGTCAGGGTGCCCTGGTCGCGAAAGAGCCAATGCTCCTCGCGGTAGCGCAGTTGCCCATCATCGACAGCATAAGCCACGCCGCTATAGTGCAACACGCTGGCGAGTTGGCCGCCCAGTGCAGGTGTCACTGCAATCAGCAGGGGGACAACTGCCAACCCGAGGATCAGGATGCCTCGGTTCAGCCGCATAGTTATCTCCCAGAAAAGACATAAGGTAAGAGCGGGGGAGCATTGGTGATACGGGATCGTCCGATGAGCTCGTGATCCCTTCGTGCTGATTCCGTCGTCAACAGACCAATCACGCGCTGCAAGTCTGTGTCCCCGCCCATGCGCACATCGTCGACCGTCAGCGCGACGGGGCGGTCCGGTTCCACGAAGGCATAGCGAGCAGGCGCTGCCGGATGGGTCCCGATCAGCGGTACATCCAGTTCGGTCCCGCTATGAGGAAGACGGGGAAACGAACGCGCCGCCATTAACTTCGTCGAGCTCGCCGGATGTCGAGGGCGCTCCAGCGGAGAGCTCGCCCCATTGACGATCGCGCTAGTGATGCCTCCAGCCAGCGCCGATGCGATCGTGTGTAGCTCACCTAGCTTTTGGGTCAAGGGTTGCATAAGACCGTCCAATGCATCCGTCTTCACCAGTACGTGAGCGGCAGCAATTTGGATCCAGCGATAGTCGACGATTCTTGCATCCCCCTGTGCTGGCTCAACCCACAAGCTTGAGCTGCAGTTCGGCTGCATCCAAACGCGCGCTGCCGTCGTACCAAGACCGTTGAAGCGCAGGACGCATCGGTCGCCAGTCAGAACCGCGGGTGATGGAACCGGATCCTTACGCGCCAGTGCAGCCGCCGGAGGATGGCTCTACCGTCCGTCGTTGATTCGCCGGGTGGCGCCGCGGGCGCGCCATCGCAGGGGAGGCAACGCCCGTGGCGTGTTACATCTCCCGGAGGAGCGTGTGCAGAATTTTGTATAACCGGGGTTTGGGTTACCGCTGATCACGAGGGATCTCGATCGGCAGCTCGCCGAACTCGCCCTTGAGGGTCTTGCGGCTGCGCCCGTTGCGCGTATTGCCGGCCACGTTGGCGACCGGTTCGTGCTTGTCGTGACCGAGGTGCTCGGCCATCTCCGCATCCAGCGC
>Ga0335083_10004881_pt1 | contig 17017 bp, 12 predicted proteins | sample Lox_Sample_42_FD_206716 | JGI IMG/M metagenome (GOLD analysis project Ga0335083, IMG submission 206716) | Soil microbial communities from Loxahatchee National Wildlife Refuge, Florida, United States - Lox_Sample_4.2 | ecosystem: Environmental > Terrestrial > Soil > Wetlands | place: USA... | reverse complement strand
AAGCCATCCGCAGCCGCCGGGAGTCTCTGACCCCGCAGCCGGAGCCCAGCCCGCCGCCGCGCAAGCGCTGGCCGCTGGTGACGGCGGCGTTCGTGGTGCTGGTAGCCGCGTTTGGAATCTTGTACTGGTACTTCAGCCGCCCTCTTCTGACAGACAAGGACTCCATCGTGTTGGCTGATTTCGGCAACCGAACCACCGACCCCGTGTTTGAGGATGCTTTGACTAGGGCTTTGCAGGTGGAGTTGAGGCAGACGCCATTCCTCAATGTGCTTGCCCCTGACAAAGTGCGCGGGATCTTGAGGTCGTTCAATCGGCCAGACAATCAAGAGTTAACACCAGAGCTGGCGCGCGAGGTCTGTTTGCGCAGCAACAGTAAGTTGGTGGTGTCCGGTTCGATCGCTGATTCCGGCAACGGATATCGAATTGAGCTTACTGCATCGGATTGTCAGACTGGCAAGAAGGTCGCGAGCGCTGCCACGGATTCGGCGAGCCGGAGTGGCGTGGTGCGTGGGTTAGGTGTTGTCGGAGCTGAGTTGCGTCGTAAGCTGGGAGAACCGAGGTCCTCCCTGCAAAGGTTCAACCGGCCTCTTGACGAGGCTACGAGTCCGTCTCCCGAGGCGCTGCAAGCGCTCGTTCAGGCCGCGAAAATAAAAGCTCAACACGGTGATGCCGCGGTGGCCAACGCGTACCTTAAGCGCGCCGTGGACCTGGATCCGAACTTTGCCCAAGCCTACCTCAACCTGGGGATCGGGTATCTCAACGCTCACCAACTGGGTCTCAGTGCCCAAAATATCAAGAAGGCCTACGAGTTGCGCGGCCGGGTCAGCGAGAGGGACCGCATTGCAATCGAGGCCTTCTACTACACTCAGAGTGGTCAGCTGGAGAAGAGCATCGCGGCGTTCACGGAATGGGCCAAAACGTATCCCAGGGATCCAATCGGGTACATGAATCTCGGCGCTGCCCTCCTCACCGCTGGGAAATACAAAGAGGCTGCCGATGCCGCACAGGAGTCTCTGCGGCTGGTTCCATCGGCGGCATCCTATGTCAACCTGATGAGCTCTTTTGTTGGCCGTAACCTGCAGGACGAGGCAAAGAGTACGTTCGATCAGGCGCAAGCAAACAAGATGGACGACGGCTTGTTGAACATGCAGCGTTACCTCCTGGCCTTTCTCCAGGATGATAAGGCCGCAATGGAACAACAGGTAGTCTGGGCAACGGGCAAGCCGCGCTGGGAAGACGCCTTCTTGTGTGCCCAGTCTCGTACGGAAGCCTTCTATGGTCACATCCTCAAGGCTCGTACGCTCTCGGACGGGGCAATTGAGTCAGCCAAACGCTCCAACAGTCTGCAAGCAGCTGCGGAATGCCAGGCCAATCGGGCGCTGCTGGAAGCCGAAGTGGGGAATCTGGCCGAGGCACAACGGCAAGCCACGGCTGCACTTGCTCTCAGCAGCGAGCGAGGGGTGCTGGCGGTCGCCGCATTGGCCTTAGCCCGGGCCGGCGATCTTGAGGGAGCTGAAAAATTGTGTGACAAGCTCAACGAGCAGTACCCGCAGGACACGATGGTCCAGAACTACATTCTGGCGACGATACGGTCCGCGATTGAGGCGCACAGAAACAACCCGGCCCTGGCGCTCGACGTACTCAACGTTAGTATCCCGTATGAGAAGGGCTCGGATGCTTTGGGAGCACTGTATCCGGTGTACGTTCGTGGGGATGCTTTTCTAAAAGCAGGCCAAGCGCAGCAGGCTGCTGCCGAATACCAAAAGATGATTGATCATCCAGGTATCATCGGCAACTCGGTTACTGGCGCGCTGGCATATTTGCAGGTTGGGCGGGCGCAGGCAATGATGGGCGATAAGGTAGCAGCCCGCAAGTCGTATGAGCACTTCCTCGAGCTCTGGAAAGACGCCGACCCTGACATCCCTATCCTAAAGGAAGCCAGGGCCGAATATTCCAAACTGCAGTAGTTATCGTTCTCCCACGAAGAGAGAGCTCGGATATGTTTAACAGTTATCCCATCGAAACCGTGCTCAGCACTTCTTCGCGAACTTCGGCGTCTTTCTTCGCTTCGGCATGGCTGGCGGGCAGAGCGATGTCCAGCAACTCCTGAATTGTCTTCACGTAGTGCATGTTCAGGCCCGTGAGCTGTTCGGGCGTAAGGTCTTCCTGCACGTTCTGCCGATTTTCGGCAGGCATGATGATGTCCTTCACACCGGCACGCTTGGCGGCAAGTGTTTTTTCTTTGACGCCGCCAATGGGCAGCACATTCCCGCTCAACGTGATCTCACCGGTCATCGCGGTCAGTGGACGCACAGGCCGCTCCGTCAGCAACGACACCAGGGCGGTCACCATGGTGACGCCAGCCGAGGGCCCATCCTTGGGTATGGCTCCGGCGGGCACGTGAATGTGGATGTCGTGGTCGGCGAAGAACGCTTCGTCAATCCCCAGCTCCTTGGCATTCGACCTCACCCAGGTTAACGCCGCCTGCATGGATTCCTGCATTACCTGGCCGAGCTGTCCGGTCATTGTGAATCCGCCCTTACCCTTCATCTTGTTGGCTTCGACGAAGAGCACGTCGCCGCCGGTAGGCGTCCACGCCAGGCCTACGGCCACGCCGGCGCGTTTGGTGCGTTCGGCAATTTCACCTTCAGTGCGAATCTTCATGCCGCCAAGCATGTCGGTTTGCTGCACCAGCTCAGGCGTGACCGTCAACTTTTCGGTTTTGCCCTCGGCGATGCGCCGCGCTTGCTTGCGGCAAATGGTTCCAATGGTACGTTCCAGGCTGCGCACGCCCGCTTCCCGCGTGTAATGGCGGATGATGAACCGAATCGTTTGCTCGGGAAACTCAATCTGGTTACCGGTAATTCCGTTCTCCTCGACTTGCCGCGGAATCAGATACTGAAACGCAATGTGTACTTTCTCCTCCTCGGTATAGCCCTGGAGTTCGATGATCTCCATACGGTCGCGGAGCGGCTCGGCGATGGGGTCGAGCATGTTAGCCGTCGTGATGAACAATACCTTCGACAAATCGAACGGCACGTCGAGGTAGTTGTCCCGGAAGCTGAAGTTCTGCTCGGGATCGAGCGCTTCCAGCAGGGCCGAACCGGGGTCGCCCCGAAAGTCGCGTCCGACCTTGTCAATCTCATCAAGCATGAAGACCGGATCATTGGTCTCCGCGCGGCGAATGCCCTGGATGATCTGGCCAGGCAGAGCCCCTATATAGGTGCGGCGGTGACCTCGAATCTCCGCCTCATCATGCACGCCGCCCAGCGACAGGCGCACAAACTTGCGCCCAAGTGAGCGGGCAATCGATTTGCCCAGCGACGTCTTGCCCACACCCGGAGGTCCGACGAAGCACAGGATTGGGCCCTTCATGCTTGGACGCAATCGCCTCACCGAGAGGTAATCCAGAATGCGGTCCTTCACCTTTTCCAGATCGTAGTGGTCGGAGTCCAGGATTTCTTTCGCCTTCGGGATGTCCACCTCAACGCCCGATGACTTCTGCCACGGCAGCACTGCCAGCCACTCGATGTAGTTGCGTGTCAAGGAGTAATCGGCAGCCATGGGCGACATACGCGAGAGCCGTCCCAGCTCCTTTAGGGCTTCTTTCTTGACGTCCTCGGGCATGCCCGCCGATTCAATCTTCTGCCGCAGTTCCTCAGAGTCACGGCTGGTTTCATCCTGCTCGCCCAGTTCCTTCTGGATGGCCTTCATTTGCTCGCGCAGGTAGTATTCGCGCTGCGTTTGCTGCACCCGGTCCTGCACTTCACTCTGGATCTTGTTGCGCAGTTGCTGGACCTCCAACTCCTTGGCCAGGTGCTGGTTGATCTTCTCCAACCGCACATGAACATCGGGGGTTTCCAGTACGTCCTGCTTGTCGCGCGTGGACAGCGACGGCAGCGACGAAGCAATAAAGTCAACCATGCGGCCGGCGTCGTCGATATTGGCAGCCACCGTCGAGAGCTCATCCGACAAGGTGGGAGAGCCGGCAACGATCTGCTGGAACAGCGTCAGCACATTGCGCTGTAAAGCTTCAATCTCGGCGCCCTTGGGCGCGGCCATCTCGGGAATGGTCTCCACAGTGGCGCGCATGAACGGAGTCAACTGGGTGTACTCCATTACCTTCACCCGCTCCAGGCCCTCCGCGAACACAAACAGGCTCTGATTGGGCATGCGCACAACTTTGTGCACCACGGCCAGACTTCCAACCGCAAACAGATCGGTGGGCTGCGGTGTATCCACCCGCGCCTCGCGCTGCGCTACCACGATGATGGTCTTGTCCTCGCCCAGTGAATTGACCAACTGCACGGAACTCTCCCGCCCGACAGTCAGAGGCAGTACTGCATGCGGGAACAGAACGGTGTCGCGGACGGGCAGAACGGGCAGCGTTCTAGCTTCGGTTGCGTCGTCACGAAGCTCCGGCTCAACTGGTGCTAAATCTTTATTATGCTTAGGCATATGACTCCTTGAGTCGATCACACTCAAGTTTACTTAGATGAAATATACAGGCAAAGGATGCAGCCCCTAGGAGTTAACTCCTGTCTCAAACTCTCCAAGTGCTGCCCGATTCCATTCATCGTCAAGTCGGCCCGGATTCCTAAAAGCTCCCACATCAACGCCGCGCAATTTGGCGACTCGGTTTTTCCGCCGAGCTGAGACAGCACCCGGAGCCTCCACTTCTGGGAGCAAAGGATTGTATCAGGAAACGGTCGTCCCGGAACCCCCGTATACCCGACTCGGCGGGGTTTGGTTTCCCAACCCGGGAATCTTCCTAGTGCCAACCAACGGTTGCTGGCGGCCGGGGACGGCCAGACCGTCCTCGCTCCGGCTACTCGTAGTCTGAAGCGGCTGCAGGGTAGATTCCGAGGATTTTTACGAACTCAGCGATCTCAGTCAGATGCCGGAGCGCATTGCGTGCGGTCACGTCGTCGCCGCGCAGAAAATCCACGTAGAAAATGTACTCCCAGGGGTGGCCGCTGATAGGACGCGATTCGATCTTGCTGAGGTCAATGTCGCGCAAAGCAAAGACGCTGAGCGCCTTGAAGAGCGCGCCCGGCACATTCTTCAGCGCAAAGCCTACGGATGTTTTGTTCGCGCCTCGCTCCACCTTGCGCGCACGGTTGATAAGCAAGAACCGGGTGTAGTTTTGCCGGTTATCTTCAAGTCCGGTCAGCAACACGCGGCCCCCATACTGCTTTGCCGCTTGCGCGGGGGCGATAGCCGCTGCATCGCACAACTTTTCGTTGATGACGTGGCGAACGCTTCCCGCCGTGTCGTAGAAAGGTACCGCCTGGATCTTCGTGTGCATGCGGAAAAACTTCCTGCACTGGTCCAGCGCCACCGGGTGGGAGAGCACGCGCCGCACGTCCGGCAGCTTTACTCCCTTGGGAGCGATGAGGCTGTGGCGTATTCGCAGATGAAGTTCACGATGGATGAATACCTCACGCGTCAGCAATAGGTCGAGGTGTTCGGCCACAGACCCTGCCAGTGAATTCTCGATCGGAATCACCGACGCCTGCACCGAACCCTTTTCCACGCGGTCAAATACCTCGGCAGAGCGTGTACAAGGCACGACAACAGCTCGCGGAAGCATGGTGCTTGCGGCTTCGTGGCTGAAAGAACCGAGCTCTCCCTGGATGGCAACTTTCATCTTCTGCGCAGAGCATAGCAGAGCGCGATGGACGGTCCCATGCTTGGGTTGCCTGGCATGCAAGATTGTTTGAAGAATCGCGACAGACCTTCGCCAGCCGGCCTGGACAACTCGTGAAGGCGACTTGGCGTCCAACTCAAGCGTCAACTGGTCAACAAGCCAGAGCTGAAGGGGTGACGACTTGCTTTGGACAATCTTCGTAATCTTGCTGGTTCTATGGCTCCTGGGAATCGTGAGCAGCTATACATTAGGCGGTTTCATTCACATACTGCTGGTGTTGGCGCTGGTTGCGTTGATATTCCAGCTCATTTCGGGTCGCAGAACCGTAGTCTGAGGGCGCACGCGCTTACTGTTCGACAGTCGATCGCGGCACTTGGCCGGGAAAGCCGGTGCCAAAAACGCAGTTTCAAATTTCAAATACGCGGAGGTGAGGTAATGGACAAAAACCGGGTGAAGGGCAAGCTGGATGATGCCGCTGGACGGGCCAAGCGTCAGACTGGGGAGTGGACGGGTGACATCAAGAGCCAGGTAGAAGGCGCGACGCAGCAGGTCAAGGGTAAAGTGGAAAACGTCTGGGGTAGGGTGAAGGATGCTGCGCGCGACACCAAGGACGAGCTCAAGCGGCGTCAGCGAACCGAGGACGAGGCAATCGCGAAGCATGATCGCGAGGAGGACGTCGGGTAGCCGCTTGTAAGTGGCATCCTGAGAGGCGCCCGTTCGGGCGCCTTTCAATTTGGCCTAAATGCGTTTTGCCATCTGAAAAGCATCGAGTGAATGACTGGAGTAGTACTCTGGCAGCACGCGGACGATTTCGTACCCAAGCTTGCGGTAAAGCCGCAAAGCGGCTTCATTGTTGACCGCGGTCTCCAGATAAACCTCGACACAGCCGGCAGCACGCAAGCGCTGTTCACATTCCTGCATCAGACGCGAAGCCAGCCCCAGCCGGCGCGCCTCTGGCAGAATATCGAGCGTAGCAATGCGCGCGACTTGCCCGCGCAGACGGTACGCGATTACAAAACCGGTAATCCTGTCACCGCTCGCGGTATCCTGTCGTTTTCCTTCCAACGTTTCGTGCGTTTCCGCCACCAGGGTGATCGCGTTACGCTTCATGATGAAGCCGGTGAGATCCATCTGTGTGTAGGCAATGCCCTCGGGAAAGCAGAGCTGATCGATCTGCCAGAGACGATCGAAATCCCGGGCACAATACTGGCGGACGATGAACCGATCGAAAGGAGTCGGGACCTTCATGGGTAACTTGGCAACGCCTCCTCCCGGGCCCTCGCATTCTGAATTCTCTCCAGCGCGATGATCGCCACCCATTCGTTGTTGCGGTTCAGATAGCGTACGATGCGCCCTCCGAGAAGGTCGGCCGCCGCCGGCAGAGGCAGGTCTTCGTGATAGTCGAAGAAGAGCTGCTGCAGGTTTGAACCGAACGCCAGGGCACGAAACAAAGGATGGGGAGGTTGCCACTTGGTCGAAAAGAGCAGCACTACGTCAAACTGATCGGTGGCCTTCGATGCGCGGACGATTTCCGGCGCCGAGAAGTTTTCGATGCGCACAACCGCGAGCGGCTGTTTGATATATCCGAGGAACGGATGCGTGAGCTCATCCGATGCCGGCCAGGCGGTCAGGACGCGTGACTGCGGATAACGCGCCGCAAGCTCATTGGCCGCCAGCTTGTGGAGGACGACGTAGTCGCGGTACAAGAGCGTGTCTTCCGGCGCTATGCGATAGGGCGGCGGGACGAACAGTTGTACCGCGAACACGGCACAGGCAAACGCAATCCACCATCCCCAACGCCGGACCCGGCGGTGCAGAGTAGAAACGCAGACCAGGATGACGAGCGGCACAACTGGGAGCATGTATCGTGCCAGCACTGCCCCCCCCGCGACTGACAGCGCGACGACATAGGCGAAAACAACTACGGCAAAGACGAGTTGCACAGGGACGGCAATTCGCGCCCGCAAGCGCCCGTCAGACGTTTGCAAAGGAGGGCGCAACATAACGAAGGCCGCGCCCAGAGTCAAAAGAAAGAGATTCAGATATCCGAAAACATGCCATAGGCGAATCAGTATAGCGAGGGCGATGCGAAGCGGGTTGACCGTCGCCTGCAGGTTATAGCGCAGGTACTCCGGGTTACCAAAGTAGAAGCCGGTACGGTGGTGATGGTAGGCGAGCCACAACGCCAAGGGCAGCGGACACAGCAAGAAGGGAAGCGTCCGAAAGGTGCTCCGATGATATAGACACAAGGACTCGCGTTGCGATCTCGCCACCAGCGGGCAAAGCAGCTCCCAGGCGAACAGCGCCAGGGGAGCGATGATAGCGGTCTCCTTGGCCAGGGGTGCGATTGCGAAAAAGACAATCGTCGCAACTGGTTTTCGCTCGACATACATCGCCAGACCCCAAAGCGTAAACGCGGCGGCCATCATGTCGAGATGGGCCAGCGAGCTCTGCGCGAAGAAAACGGGATAGAGCGCGACGCATAACACCGTGGCGACAGCGACCACTTCGCCTGCTACATCCCGCGCCAGCCGCCACAGCCCGAGCAGAGTAAAGGCAGCTACAAACAGCATGGCGGTCCGCGTCACCGCGGGCGTGAAGGCGCTGAACTTCCACCAGAACGCCAGCCACATCATGACCAATGGCGGGTGTGCGTTGGAAAGCGTCGTTTGCGGGATCAGCGAGCCGGTCAGCAGCAGATCATGTGCCGCGGGAATGAAATATCCGGCCTCGTCCCAGAAGTATGCTAGTCGCAACAGCGGCACATGTGTCAGGAAAAGACCGGTGAAAAGGACCGCGTAGGCGAACAGGTACTTGCGCACGATTCCGAGCTTCAGAAAAAGCTTGTGTTTTGAAACGGCGCGCCTTCAAGCGCGGTATGGTCCCTCATCCTATCCATTTCGCGTGGGCTTCCGCCCAGACAATCTCCGGTTCCGACCCCTGTGGACGAACGGCTAATGCACCGGACCGGCGCCGGGCATGACTCGCGGGTCAAGCTTGATATCGCCGAAGGTATTCTCGTAGTTGACCAGGTTCTGCTGCAGGATGGTATACAGTGCCTTCGCCTGCTGGGGGCTGAGGAAGATCCCTTGGAAGTTGCGCACTTCCACGCGAGTTTCGTCCTGTTGCTGCAAGGTGCCAAACACCAGGAAGAAGTCCCAGACATTGACGCGCACCTGCACGCTGTTTGCATAGTTTTCGCGATAGTCCGGCGCATTCGTCAGTTGAATCGATGGCGGCATAGGATTCTGCATGATGACCTCGGAAGGCAGTGTCGGTTGCCAGTAACCACCCGTCAGCAAGGCAAATGCCCGGACGCTGAAACCACCAAGTTGGATACCGGACAACGAAGTGTAACAGAGAAACGGTGAACGCTAGTCAGCGATCCCATCTCCGAAGGCGCCATTCGCGGAATGAGTTATTCGATCTCAACTAGAACAATCATCTGTGTACCACTGTCCAGTCGCACCTCCTTGCCTGTGGAGAGGAGCACCGAATTCTCACCAAGCTCCAGATTGTGGATTCCGATCACGCCCTTCGATTGCCCATTCAGCATCGGACCCGACGGCTGGGAGCCCTGATTCATGTTAGGCATAGGAGGAGGCGTGGTTCCAGTCCCCGCTCCTTCGTGTCCGGCCATCATACCCGGACCGATTGATCCCGATGGGGCGGGCTCGTTCGAGTGCAGACTTGGCCCCACGGCCTGAAGAACGCCTTTGACATTCATCTGCTTACCATCCGGGGTGGTGATCTTATCGAAGACAATTCCGAGCGCCGCTTGCGGGTCGCCTTTGGACTTGGCCTTTGCTTCCGTCACGTGTCCGGTCAGTATGCTTCCTCGCGGAATGACTCCACCATCACGCATATGCAGTTCGGCGGTGACCTTGGCCGATACTGAATCGCCTTCCTTAAGCTTCTTCGAGTCCAGCGACTTGGTCAGCTCTGCCGGCATCGGACCGTGAGGCTTGGCATCAGCGGCCTGTGCGGCCGCCAGCGCGGCAGTCTGGGCTGATCCCTGATTCGCCGTGGCGAAGCTAGCACCTCGTCCCACACAAAACAAAGCAGTCAGAACTGCCAAGAAGAGCTTTCCTGCAAGTCTATTCATACTTACTCCCATCCAATCCTCAACTGTTACCAGCCATCTCCCGCTTTTTTGCCCGTTACGTGGCATCCGTTTCGAATCAGTGTACTCCGCTCCGGGTCTCTGAAATCAGGTTTTTCCATGGATTGTCAAATCTTGCTTTCGGTCAGTTGATGAGCTTCCAAGCAAGAAAAAAGGCGACCCTGGGAAGGGTCGCCGCAAGTACAGCAGAACCGAATTGGTTAGAAGACAATCTTGCCGGCGAACTGGATGATTCGTCCCGAAGGCAGACCCGGGAAGAAGGATCCATAGGGCCCAGTTGGAGGCGCCGTCGTCACCTGGATCTGACCGAACGTTCCGTCGGCCAGGTTAAGATCCGGGTTGGCGAAATTCGGGTGATTGAACACGTTGTAGAAGTTGGTGGTGAAGTTAAAGGTGAACCTCTCCGTCAACTTGAAGTTCTTGCCGACCGTGAAGTCCGAATCGAAGAAATGCGGACCGCGGTATCCGTTGCGGCGCTGGTTCGGCTGGGTTCCGAAGAAATCTGCCGACGCAAACGCATTCGGATTCAGACACTGGCTGTTGCCGTTGATGCAATTCTGCTGGCCGTTCCCTCCAATCACGTTAGCCACAGTATTGGTCGGGCCATAGTTGCCGATGGAAGTATTTCCATCAATGACCGACAGAGGCAAACCGGAACGCCAGAAGAAGTTCTCCGAGATCTGCCAGCCACCAAATGCTGCGTTGACAAAGCTGTTGCTGAACTTGTAGGGCATCTGCCACACATAACTTGCGTTAAAGCTGTTGCGGATGTCGTAGTCAGCATTGCCGTAGTTGTTGCAGGTCAGGCAGAGAGGATTAATCTGCCAGGCCAACGATCCGAACGTCTGAGAATTGTTGTACGGAGTTTGACGAATGCCGCCGTTGGATACGTCGTCGTTCGCATGACCCCAGGTGTAACTGGCCTGGAAGGTCAAGCCATAAACCGCGCGCTGGCTTACGCTTGCGGTCAGGCCATTGTAGTTGGAGATACCGATCGAGGAGTACTGATCAACCGCGCCGAAAATGCTGGTTGGCGCAGCAGCGGGGAGTCCGACACCGGCGCCGAAGGCATTCACGCCGCGATTGTCAATGGGAATGTGCACTCCATGGTTCCCTACATATCCCAGCGAGACCGAAGTCTTGTCGCCCACCGCTTGCTGGAATCCAAGGCTCCACTGCTCGTAGTACGGAGTATGGAAGGTACCAATCTGGTTGTTGTAGCCGGGGGTCCGGAACTGCGCTCCCAGTTGCGCCCTCAGCGAGGCGAAAGACGCACCCTGGTCGAATCCCGACATGATGGCCGCGGCGGAGTTCGCACCCTGGATATACGGACTGTCAGGCGTCGTGGTATCGCCCCACTGCGGGCCGGTAATACGCACGTTAACCAATCCGGGCAGGTTGGTCATGAAAGAATCAGCCACCACTGCCGGGAAGGCGTCGTAGAAGATACCGAAGCCCCCGCGGATCACTGTGTTCGGGCCCACCGGCGACCATGCAAATCCGAAACGGGGCCCGATGTCGATGGCGTCCGTCGCGTTATAGAGCTGGTGCCTGTGAGCGTCAATGATCGAGTTATACGGTGTGGTCTTGCTCAGCATTCCGGCGTTGAGCAGACTGTTAAACGGCGCATTCAGCAATGAGCCGCAATCGGTCTGGCACACCGGGTTAGAGTTCTTTTCGAAGCGCAGAGCCAAGGTCAGGGTGAGGTTCGGGCGGACCTTCCACTCATCCTGAGCGTACATACCCACTCCCCACAGCGCGACCGGCTGGGTTAAGCGCGACGGGAAGCTCTGGCGAGTCTGCAGCGCCGTTCCGTTGTAGATATCCAGAACGCCGCCGTCAGTGTAGTTCGGATCACCCACGATCGCGCTAGCATTGCCCGTGATATCGCCGAGCAATACTTCAGGATTGTTGAGCACACTGAAGGTGTAGTCGGTGATGTCGTACCGGCGGAAGTTGCCGCCGAACCTCAAGCTATGCTGACCCTTGGTCCAGGAGAAGTCGTCGATAAACTGGTACTGCGTGACATTACGTCCCTGGGGGAAGTCGAAGGCATAGCTGGTCACGCCGCTCGGATCGCCCAAGTTGAAGCCCGTCGAAATAATTGAATACGGGAAGTAACTTGGGTTCGTCTGGGTGAAGATGGCCTGATAGTGACTCAGGTCCGCGCTGAACTGGTTGGTAGCAGTCGGACCAAACACGTGGGTCCATCCCACTTGGCCATCATAGGCGGGCTGATAGCTGGCAGCGCTAAGGTTCGGGCTGAATGGATCAGCCAGCGTTGCTTGCGTGCCATGGTCGATGCGGGCGCGGAAATAGAGCTGGTCCTTCTGAGTGACGTTCCAATCGATCCTGAAGGGCAGGATCCATTCCGTTCCCGGCAGGGCCGGTGTCGCCTGATAGGTGGAGAAGCAGTTGTCGGCGCTGAACGCCGGATTGACCATAGGCAGAGCCAGGCCGCAGCTTCCCGGGATGAAGTTATTCCCGTTGTAGCCCTTTGCGTTCGTGTAGACGTTGAACCACTTCTGATAAAGCGCAACCTCGGCCGGATCAGTCGCCTGCAGATTGGCCAGGGTCTGAGTGATGTAGGTCTGCGTCGGCACATACACGGGTTCGCTGGAAGGAACGATGTACTGGATCGCCTCATAGTCTACGAAGAAGAACAGCTTGTCCTTCTTGATGGGGCCACCCAACGACGCTCCCCACTGATTGTTGTTGGCAAACGGACGCGGCGTGTCCGTGTGATTGTTAAACCAGTCGTTGGCATCCATAGAGGAACCGGTCCACTCATAGAAAACATTGCCATGGAACTGATTCGTTCCCGACTTGGTCACATAGTTAACCTGCGCACCTGCCTGCTGGCCGTATTGTCCGGAGTAGGCATTGCTGGTGACGACCACCGCTTCCTGCACCTCGTTCTTGCCCAGCGTCAGGTTGGTCGCACCCGAGTTGTTCAGGTTCAGGTACGGATCCATGTCGTTCTCGCCGTTAACCGTGAACAGGTTGGAAGTGGCGGGAAGACCGTTGGCGGTGAAGTTGCCGTAGCCCTGGCCCGTGTTCATCGTGACACCGGGCGCCGTCTGGGCAATGTACGTCAGGTCGTTGCCGCCATTGGGCTGGTTCTGGATCATGTTCTGGTTGAAGCTGGTGGACAGGTTGGCATTGTCGGTCTGCACCAGGGGCAGCGCGGTGGTGACTTCCACTGTCTGTGTAGTGGAACCAACCTGTAGCTTGATGTCGGTTACGCTGGCCTGGCCGATATTGACGTTGACTGTACGCTCAGCCTTGGTAAATCCAGCGGCCTCGGCCGTGATGCTGTAGCTCCCAGGAGGCAAGAGGGAGAACCGGTAAAACCCGGTAGCATTTGTTGTGGTTGTACGGGTTTGGCCCGTCCCGGTGCTCTTCAAGGTCACATTGACACTCGGTGTGACCGCACCACTCTGATCTGTAATTGTGCCGGTAATGTCGCCCGTTGTGAGCGACTGCCCGAAGGCAACAGGGGCCGTCAAGCACGCTACCAGCAACAATGTTAGGGCTGCGCAAAAGCATTTCATAGTAGCACAACACTCCAATTGGCCAAGGTGTTCGCAATACTTTCATCCCTTGGCTAGGTTTGCCTTAACTAGTGCAGGTATGGTGCCATTGAAATGACTTTGGGATGTTGACGTATGCAGCAGATTAGAAATGAGATAGGCAGTTACACGCGCGGCCTTTATTCCACGAAAGTATTACTTTTCACAGACTTCCACTTTGGGATATTCCGTTTTTGGAATAATGTGAAGGGTCACTACCTGGGTACGCATCGCCAAACCTGGCGGCATCCCATAACAAAGTGTTTGCCGACAATACCTTACAATCAGATCGCGGCAAAGTATTGCGCCGCAAAGGGATGACACACTGAGCTGAGCAAATGAACGACGCCTAGCTCCTAGCTCATGCCCCTGGGCTGGAGATGCGTGTGTCCTTCTGATCCTCTGCCGATGCTTTCGTTTTCCTTGGTCGGTGCCAACCTATTGTTTGTCGGCCACAAAGGTGGAGATGCGGCCAGTCAGTTTGCTCTCGACCACAGTGGTCAGCTTCTTGCCGTCAGCGGATATTGATATCTTATCCACCTCTATCAACTGCCCTCCGCGCTTGTAGCTCGCCTGGATCGTATTGTCGTTGATCTGCTTCAGAGAAACGGTATCGAATGCGTTGCTGCCCTTTACGGGATACTCTTTCCCATCCATTGTGGCACTCCAGGTTTCTCCGGCAGGCGTGGACCAGGTCAGCTCAGTGCCGCTGCCCTTGTAGGTTTCCAGCAGGCCATTTTCGGCTTCGCTCACCTTCTTGATTCGCCAGGAACCAGAAGTTGCGTTGGCGCCTGCCGGAGCCTTTCCCAAGCGCTCCAGCGTGGCTTCTGACATGACCGGTTGCGTGCTGTCGGGAGGATGGCTGGTACTCTTCACTGTCAGAGTTTTCCCGTCGTCCGAAGCGGTTCGTGTCTGCTCGAGGCTCGTCTTTCCATTCTTCTTCGTGACCACGCTGATGGTGTGTGGATTGACTTCCTTCACTGCAATAGTGTCATAAGCCTGGCCGCTCACCGGCTGGTCCTGCCCGTCGGCCTTGACGTCGATCTTGGGAGCGCAACTGGAGCAGTCGTACATCCCATTGTTTACCGAGAAGGTGATTGGTTTAGGCGAGAACTTTGCCTGGTCGAGATTCGTCTTCCAGGTTCCGTCGAAAGGGCTCTGGGCGAACAGCGCAGCCGGAGCCATCACAGCAAGCGTCAGAAATAACTTCCTCATCAGGCTACTCCTTCCGGTTGGATATCAACATAAGGCGCAAAGACCCGGCACCTCTGCCAGGCGATAGCAAGCTACTAGAACCACGGAAAAGGGTCAAGCAAACTGCAAAGCCCGGCCATAGATAGGCCCGCTTTCGGCAATTGCGAAGCGGAGGCGGAGCCGGCCTACTGCGTCAGCCGCAGCAAGATCTTGGCGGCGATAGTCTGGAAGACCTCCTGCAACTGCGCGCTGCACTGGTTGGATGGGCAACTCGGAGCAAATACCGCCAGGCCCGCTGGTTGGTTGGGATTGTAGCTGGAGCTATCGGGATCGTTGGCTATCTGTTGCAGAAACGACTGGTCCACCTTATTCCCCAATCCCACGGCGTAGACATACATACCTTCGGCCCGCATAGCGTTGGCCAGTTGCAGTGCGTCATAGACAGAATCATTGGTGACATTGGTCCGAGTAAAAGACTTCAATGAACCGTCGATCGCAGAGGTAAAGCCGGTCACACCCGTGCAGCAGGACGGGGTACCTGATCCGCTATAAGTGCAGTTCTGATTGCCGTTGTTGGGATTGAAGAAGCCGACGCTGCTTCCCGAGTCATATCCTCCGAAATTCAAAAGGGTGGGAGTTCCCGGCGAGCTCTTGCTTACACCACACTGGAGGGTTTGCTGGATGATGTTGACCCAGCCATCGGTAAAGTAAACCGCCACCTTTACGACGTTTTGTCCCTGTGGTACGGGAACGCTTTCATTCTGGCTCTTAGCATAGACCAGTCCGCCAGGGCCGAAGGTACCGCCATTGAACGTCATGGCGTTGACGGCGCTGGTGATCGGAGTAATGAAGTTGTAGTTGATGGGCACGTCAAGGGTCGCGTTGGAGGAGAAACTGGCCATCGCGACCTCGTCGGTCGTGTTGTTGAAGTCGTTGACAAAGCTGGTAACTGCCGGGGGAAGAGCTGTAGATCCTCCATTTGTCGACATGGAGCCGGAGCGGTCAAGGACCAGCGTCATAACCAGCTTGCCACGTGTAGCCTGGGCGCTGTCGGCAATCTGCCAAGTTTGGAACTGGGGGAAGATTCGCAGAAAGAATGTCCGAACGGTTGCTGTCGCCGTAATGCTGACAAGGGTTTGTCCATTGCCATCGGTCGTGAAGGCAATGTTGAGGGAGGGGGGGCTGTCATCAATGCTCGACATTGCGTAGTTCACATTGAACGAATCAGTAGCCAGGGATCGGGCCGTGGACTGTCCTTGGGGAAGGTTCCGCATGGCTGTGAGACAGGCAGCATCCACGGCTTTGGAAAGTTTCGCCTTGGCAACGTAAGCAAAGCCGACATCAACGGCCAGCGCCATGCACAGCAATACGATAGTCATGGAAAGGGCCAACAGGACAACGATTTGCCCCCGATCATGTTTTCGATTCAAGATGCGATGCAGGCTCATGGTCGCTCCCCGTCAGTAGTACGCCACGTCGTACAACTGCGACGGCAATATCGTGGTGCCCAGGAAATTTCCGATCGGGGTTATCGGCTTATAGGCATAGAAGACTTCGGTCACAAAGACCGTTTGGTTGAGCTGCGGCGCCGCTCCGGCTGGAAGGCTGGCGGCGCCGCCAATCGTCGTTCCCACCTTGCTGGTGGCGACGATACCTCCTTGCGTTGCCTGCCCTGTGAGCTTGAGCGAGTTGTTGCTGTTCAGGACGGAGGAAACAATGACCCGACCATTGACGTTGAGGTCGAGAGGAGAAGCCGCGCCCACCACCGCGGTTACGCTGTCGGACAGGTTAGTTCCGCGTGAAGCCATGGCGGAACCTTCACCCGTCAGGTTCTTCATCACCTCAACGTCGTAAATGGCACGGCTAAAGTCGATCATGCCAAAGACGAGAGTCAGTAAAACTGCGACGGACGCGGCAAACTCCACGATGGCCTGCCCCGAGTTGGGCGACCATGCTATCCTCCATCCGCACGTTCCCTCCTCTGCTCGCACCGACATGATTCTTCTCCTCTAGGTAGTGTTGTTTGGCGGGAACGACTCGTTCCTGAACGTGACGCTGACGGTGAATGTGTACGTGCCGTCCTTGAAGAACTGTGCGATCAGGCCCGTCATAAGCTTCAGGTTCGTAGTCAGCGAGATGGTTACGGTATCTCCGGGACCGCCCGCGCTGCCTGCGCCACCGCCCAGACTGGACACTTGAATGGCCGAAACATCCAGGCCCCCGGCGGCATCCTGAGCAACCTGAATAATGGAACTCACTCGCGACAGGGTGTTCCCCGGATGCTGCGGATCGGCCATGTGGTTTCCCGTGATGGCATATCGTCCGGCTTGCCGGACTGCGTTTTGCAGAGTGAGCTCAACGTAGAACAACCTCCCAAAATCCATCAGAGCAAACAGCAGGAGAAAAAATATGGGCACAACCAAAGCAAACTCAAGTATGGAAGTGCCCGCTGTGGAGGTGTACTTACCCCAGCGGCGT
>Ga0335083_10004879_pt1 | contig 17023 bp, 13 predicted proteins | sample Lox_Sample_42_FD_206716 | JGI IMG/M metagenome (GOLD analysis project Ga0335083, IMG submission 206716) | Soil microbial communities from Loxahatchee National Wildlife Refuge, Florida, United States - Lox_Sample_4.2 | ecosystem: Environmental > Terrestrial > Soil > Wetlands | place: USA... | reverse complement strand
TGCTGCTTGAGTTCGTCGACGCGCGCCTCGGCCTCCTCGTAGGAAATCTGGAGCGATTTTTCGTAGCCGTTGAGCATGGACTCGAGCTGATCGCGGATTTTGCCACGGTTGGCGACCGCGGCGATGAGATCGGGATGCGCCTCGCCGAGGCGGGCCTTGAGCTGGGTGACCTTCTGGTCCGACGCGAGGTAGGCCTGGAGCAGGTTCTGGATGTTCGGATCCTGGATCAGCTCGGAATTGACGAGGTTGAGACGCTGTTCGAAGGGAATGGCCTTGAACTGCTCCCAGCGCGTCTTGCGGCCGATCGCGTCCACGCTGAGCGCGATGAGCGAGTTCTGCATCTGGCGGAGCGTCTCGATTTCCATGTCGCTGTAACGCGACTGCAGATCGACCCCGGAAATGCCGAGGTCGCGGCGGAGTTTTTCCACGGCATCGCGCTGCTGCGAGACGGTCTTCTCCTGGTCGGCCAGCTCGGTCTTCAGCTTTTCCAGGCCTTCGCGCTGCTCGGAGGTGGCCAGGGCGATGCGGTCGTCGGCGTAGACGCGGGCGATTTCGTTGGCGATGTCGGCGGCGAGTTGGGCGTCGCGGGCGTAGACGTTGATCTCGATGATCGACGAGCTGCGCTGCGATTCGACGCGCAGCATCTGCCGGAGCATGTAATTGAAGGTCTCGGTCGTGGTCAGCGGGCGGCCGGCGTCGAGCGCACGGCCAAGTTTTTCGCCGAGGCCGAGATGATCGATGACCGGATAGAGGATTTTCTCCGACTGCAGGATCTTGAACTGATCCTGCAGGAAATACGGATCGTAATAGCTGTTGGGCTGGGCCTGAAAGAGCTTCACTTCGCTCTCGGGCTTTTCCACGCGAATCTTGGTCGTGGCCAGCCACCAGCGCGGCAGCAGCGCGGTCACGCCCGCGGTGGTAAGGACGACGAGGGAAAAAATGAGAAAAATCAGCCCGAGACGCAGCCGCAGGATGCGGAAAAAATCCGCCAGGGATGCGCTGTCCGGGCCGGCGTTGGACGAAGCCATGGGAAAGAGAGCGAACCGCGGGGCGCGGACTTCAGCAAGCTCGAAGCGGCCGGCGCCGGAACCCGCGGCGTCAGAAGGAGAAGGTCGCGCTCAACCCGGTGCGATGGCGGGTGAGTTCGCGGCTTTTGACATCGGAGCTGACGCGGTCGTAGTCGTAACTCGCGGTGATCGACCAGTTTTTCGTCGGCAGGTAGGTCAGGGCGAGGCCGGCGCGGGTGGTGTCTTCATTGGCGTTGTGAAAGCCGCGCCGGGCCTCCAGCACGGCCGGTTCGTAGTCGAGCGAGGCAGAGGCGACGATCAGCGCGCTGACCGCGTGCTGCACATTGAAGAAGAATTGGTTCACCTTTTCGTCGGTATAGGTGACGACGTCGGACACCTCTTCGAGGGAATAGGCGTAGCCGGCGGAGACGTAGGAACGGTCGGCGTAGTCGTATTTGCCGCTCAGCTCGGCGTAGGGCGCGGTGGTGTCGCGCTGGCTGTCGCGGTGGCGCTGCTCAAAGCCCACGCGGGCGCTGGCAGTGTATTGTTTGCCGAGCGCGTAATCGGCGCCGGCGAGGAAGAAATTCGAGCCCTTGTTCTTGGTCCCGCCCGCCGTGTCGTAATGGATATCCTGATACCGATATTCGGCCGCGGCCTTGACTTCGGGCAGCACGGCGTAGGTGCCCTCCAGGCCGAAAAGGCTCTCCGTGCGATCGAGTTCGCCGGCGAGGAAGTTGTCGTCGTAGCGGAAATTGAGGGAGCGGAACTTGAGCGCCACCCCGGCCTTGGGCAGCGGGCTGGTTTGGAAGCGGCCGTCGAACTCGTTGCTTTTGTAGGACTGGTTGGTGTTGACCGGCGCACCCGCGAGCAGCGCGGCGGGATTTTTGCTGATGTCGTAGGTGTCGCTGAGATCGAGGGTCGTGACCGGGGAAAAGGCATAGGCCGCCCGGCCATCGAGCAGGTGGCTGAAGAGCGCCTTCGTGCCCGGGCGGTTGTCGAAATAATCCAGGTCGAGTTCGTAGCCGGCCGAGACGAAGAGCTGGTCCGTGACGGACTGGTTGTATTTGAGGCGCGGCGCGACGCTGTAGACCCAGCTATGGATCTCGTTGGTGGGCGCGCCGAAGATATTGCTGTCGTAGGAAAATCCCCCGCGGAGGGAAGCCGAGAAGGCCTTGCCCTGCTCCTGCTCTGGAATGGGCGCGTAAACCGCCCAAACAGGCAGCGCAAAAAACAAACTGGCGGCGATACAGGCGCAGAGAAATCTCATGAGCTGGCAGAGGGAGACGATTTTCCAACGGTTGGCGGAAAGTCCGTCGCGAAGCAATTACTTTCACTCCGACGGAGGCGGCAGGCCGGGATTGAGCAGCACGATGAGGTTGTCCGCCACCTTCACCGGCGTGCGCAGGGGAAACGACGACGGCAGATTCCCCGTGGCCAGGCCGGCATAGACCTGCGCCCATTCGCCCAGCCTGCTCCCCTCGCCCGCCCTCGTCGCACGACCCGTCAACTCGCCGAAAAACGGGCGATCGAGCGTGCGCGCGGAGAGCACGAGCGCTCCCACAGGCTGTTCTTCGCCAATGGCATAAAGATCGCGCAGTCGCATCGGTTGGGCCCACACCCGCATCCCGCCATACCACGACGCGCCTGCCGGCACGTCGGCCATGGCGCCGAAACGCTCGAGCGCCCCGCGCCGGGCCAGCTCACCCCGGATGCCCATGAACAGGGTGGGAAAATAGGGCGGGTAAAAAAAACGGACTGACGGCGGCGGCGCCAGCACGTCATGCGCCAGCGGCACGGCCTGGGCGAGGAGCAGCGCGGCGGCGGCGGTGCGCGGCCAAGCGGCCAGCGCAGGGTTGCTGTCCACCAGCACGAAAAAAAAGGCTGCGCCGAAAATCAGAATGAGCGGCACGAGCCAGGCCGCCGCCGGCCATTCGCTTTCGCCGGAACCGAGGAACGCCTGCGCCGCCGCGGCAACCGCGAGGACCGCGACAAAAATCCAGCGCAGCCGGTCGGCTTCGCCGGCGCGAAAGCGGTACAAAAATCCGGCGACGAAAAACGCCGTGAGGAGCAGGCCGCCGCCAGCCCACAGCCGCGTGCGCACGGTCTCCTGCAGACTGGTGAGGCCTTTGTTGCCGAGCTTGTTCAGACTCAATTCCGGCGCCGCGGCGGAATAGGTCGCGCGCACCGTCGCCGGTTCGGCCGTGGGATCGCCGGCCTTGAGCGCGACATTCTGCCAGGCGAGGCCGACCGGGCTGCCGGTCAGGGCCAGGTTCCGCACGCACCATGGCGCGACCACGAGAACGAAGCCCGCCGCGACCGCAGCCAGCGCCAGCCCACGCCCGCGCCCGCGAAAGCGGCCGCCGGCATAGCCGAGGAAAACCAGTGCCACCGCCCCGGCCGAATACTCGGCCAGGAAGATCAATCCGCCGGCCGTGCCCAGCGCGCCGAGGCGCAGCAGCGGCGTCCGCCCGGCCGCAGCCGTCGCTTCGATCCCGGCCAGCAGCCAGAACGCGCCCAGTGCCAGCGTCAGCAGCAGCGGGAGGCCGTTGACCGCGACCGTTTGCTGCCAGACCGGCATCGACAGCAGCAGCGCCAGCGACGCCACCACGCCGACACGGGGGGAAAAAAGCCGTTTTCCGAGGAAATAGGTCAGCGCGGCGGCGGCCCAGAGCAGAGCGATGTTCAGGCCGAGCAGGACGTAGTCGGCGGCAAATGCGTCCTGTGGCGCGGCCGGCCGGGAAAAAAGCGCCGCCTCGGGCAGCACGGCCAGCGCGCCGGCGATGACGAGCGGGTAAAGCGGCGCGTGGTGGATTTCCGGATACGGCCGGGCGGGATCAAAACGCCGGCCGCGCGCGGCCAGCACCGCGGCGGTCTGCGGATAATTGACCAGCGTGGTGAAGCCCGCGCCGTGCGCGAGCTGGCGGCCGACGCCGGCCTGCAGCAGCGTGGCCTCAGTCTGCGGGCCGTGAAACTGCTTCCACGCCACCAGCAGCGACAGCCCGAGCAGGCCGAACAGGACCGCGCCGCGGCGAACCCAGCGTGCGCCGCCGCCGAGTTCGAGCCAGTGGAGCCATTCCTGCGCGGATTTCATGGGCCGCCGGCCGGTCCGCCCGGAACGCGGGCGGAGGCCGCCTTCCGCCTTTCCCGCCGGCTCATCGGTCGATGACGTCGAGTTCCGGCCATTGCCCGAGCTTGCGATGCAAGGTGCGGCGGCTGATGCCCATGAACTGGGCGGCCTTGGTGCGGTTGCCGCGCGCCTTGATCAGCGCCTCCCGGAGGAGGCGCTTTTCGTTTTCCTCGACGGAAAGCGAGCCGTTGGCCGGCAGCGACGCGGCCGCGCCGGAGACCGGCCCGGACGCTGTGACGTCGGCCACGACGGGCGCGGTGCGGAATTTGGGATCGAGGTCGAACTCGGTCAGCTTGCCGCCGCGGCGGAGGACGACGGCGTTTTCCACGAAGTTGCGCAGCTCGCGGATGTTGCCCGGCCAGGCATAGGCCTGGAGCGTGCGCAACGCGCCGGGCTCGATCGTGATGGGCGGCACCTTGTTCTCCTCGGAGAAAATCTTGATGTAATGGTTGAGCAGCAGGGGAATGTCGTCGGGGCGCGTGCGCAGCGGCGGCAGCGTGATGCGGACGACGTTGAGGCGGAAAAACAGATCTTCGCGGAATTTCTCCTCGTGCACCAGCTTTTCGAGGTGGCGGTTGGTCGCGGCCACGAGGCGCACGTCGAGTTCGATCGGCTTGTTGCCGCCGACCCGCTCGATGGCCTTGGTCTCGAGGAAGCGGAGCAGCTTCACCTGGGTCGACGGGGAGATTTCGCTGATCTCGTCGAGGAAAAGCGTGCCGGCGTCCGCCGCCTCGAAGCGGCCGATGCGGCGCTCGGTCGCGCCGGTGAAGGCGCCGCGCTCGTGGCCGAAGATTTCGCTCTCGAGGAGGTTTTCCGAGAGCGCGGCGCAATGCACGGCGATAAAAGGCGCGCGGGCGCGCGGGCTGGCCTGGTGGATGGCCTGGGCGATCAGCTCCTTGCCCGTGCCCGACTCGCCCTCGATCAGGACGGTGGCCTTGGACGGGGCGACGAGCTTCACCTTTTCGATGACCTCGCGGAGGTTTTCCGAGTTGCCGATGATGCCGTCGAAGGAAAACTTTTCGTCGAGGCGTTCGTGCAGCTGCTTGACCTCGACCTCGAGCGTCTTGGCCTTGAGGGCGCGCTGGATGAGGACCTCGAGGCGCTCGATGTTGACCGGCTTGGTCAGGAAATCGACCGCGCCGCGCCGCATGGCCTCGACCGCGGAATCGATGCTGCCGTAGGCGGTGATCATGATGACGGCCGGCCGGTTGGGCAGCGCGAGGGCCTTGTCGATGATTTTGAGGCCGGATTTGCCGGGCATGCGCAGGTCGGTGAGGATGACGTCGAACTCCTGCGCTTCCATGAGGTTGAAAGCCTCGTCGGCGTTGCTCGCGACCGACACGTCGTAATTCTCGTCCAGCGCCTGCTTCAAGCCTTCGCGGGTGTGCTTCTCGTCGTCGACGATCAGGACGCTAGGAACCATGCTGATATGACACCACAGTCCGCCGGGCGGTCAAACGGTAAATGAGACGGAACGGCACAGTTTTGACCTGAGTAATAGTACCTGATTAATACTGGTGGACGTGGGACCGGCGGCATATCAGCCTTAAAGAAGCAAAAAAGTTTCGTTAAGTTGAGCCGATGCAAGTAGCTTCAGTATGATTCCAGCACAATGAAGCCCGGTGAAAGGCTTGTAGCATTGAAGAAGTTGCGTCTTCCGGTCCGACCGGAGGAATGGGCTACGATTGAAGAAAGGAAGGCCTGGCTGGAACAGGTCGTACCGCTGCTGAATTTCAATGCGGTCTATTATGACAATTTCCTGCGCGTGGCCAATGTCCTCGGGCGGCCCGGCTTCAACAGCAGCATGTACGATCATGCCGCCGCCCAGGTGGAGTCGCTCGTCCATCTCGCCATCACGGAGCTGGAGAGCCGCTTTGTCTCGGCGGAACAACACAAACTTTGGATGCAAAAGGAGGAAAAGCACACGTTTTGGAAATGGTTGGGCGAGGCCTCGGTGCAGGAGCGCCTGGGTTTGCTGATGCTCCTGGCCGCCATGTTTATCGCCGGCCTGCTCTGCGCCCGCATTCCCGCCATCGGGCGCGGCCTCGACAACATGCAGCAGATCGTGCTCCAGCATTTTCACCGCTGACGGCGCCGGACCGGCGCGCGGCCCGCCATGCGATTGTGGACCCTGCATCCGCGCTATCTTGACGCCAAGGGGCTGGTCGCCGCCTGGCGCGAAGCCCTGCTGGCGCAGAAAGTCCTGGCCGGCGGCACGCGCGGCTACACGCACCATCCGCAGCTCGCCCGCTTTCGCGCCCAGCCACGACCGGTGCCGGCACTGGCGGCTTTTTTGCGCGGCATCGCCGACGAGGCGGCGCGGCGCGGCTACCGTTTCGACACGCGCAAGATTTCGCGGCCGCGGTTTTCCGGGCGGATAACGGAGACGCGCGGCCAGCTGCTTTACGAATGGCGGCACCTCAAGGCCAAGCTGCGTCGCCGCGCGCCCGAGCTCTACCGGAAATTCCGCGGCGTCAGGTCGCCGCAGGCTCATCCGCTTTTCCGCATCGTGGCCGGCAAAGTCCGCGACTGGGAAATGCGTTGAAAAAACTCTCGACTCCCCCGCTCTGCGGAAATAAGCGAGGCCTTCCCCTTCGACTTACGCCCCCATGCCCGACGCAACCTCCTCCGCCAACTACATCGTTTCGGATGCCTGCATCAGCTTCGCCGAGGCGCTCATCTCCTGCCGCTCCGCCGTCATCACGCCCGTGGAGGCGAAATGTTTCGGCCAGGATCTTTTCACCTGGTTCCAAAATCAGGGGGCCATCACCGACGCGAACGCGCCGCTGGCGAAACGCAGCGTTGAGTTCGGCATCCTCACGCTGAAACAAAATTCCGTGCAGAGCGCCGCCGACGTCGTCGGCCTGATCCAGGATACGTATTCCCATTACGCATCCTGAAAAGCCGGGAAATCCGCGGTAGCCATCACCCCGACTCCAGCATGCGCACGCGGCGGTCCTTGCGGGGAAACTGCAGCGTGACGACGGTGCCGAGGCCCTCCTTGCTCTCGATGCCGACCTGGCCGCCGTGCTCGCGCATGATCCGCTGCACGATCATCAGGCCGAGGCCGTGGCCGCCGGGCTTGGTCGTGTAATAGGGCTGGAAGAGCCGCATTAGGTCCTCCTGCTTGATGCCGCTGCCGCTGTCGCCGAAAATGACGAACACGCTGTCGTCATCGGCCCGCGCGCCGATGCGCAGCCGGCCGCCCGGCGTCATGGCCTCGGCCGCGTTCTTGATCAGGTTGAAAAATACCTGCTTGAGCTGGTCGCGATCGGCCATGATGCGCGGCAGGTCGGACGGCGTCTCGGCTTCGACCGCGATGCCGCGGTCGGAAAGCTCGTGCTCCTGAAAGGCCAGCACTTCGCCGAGCACGTCGGCGAGGTTGGTCTCGGCCAGGTCGGGCGGCCGGGGCCGGATGGCCTCGAGAAAATTGCTGACGATGCCGTCGAGGCGCCGGACCTCGTCCTGGCAGACCTGGATCGATTCCGCGACTGAGGCGGCGTCCTTGCCCGCCTTCAGTTTCTTCAACTTCCGCGCCATCAGCTGCAGGTGGATGGTGAGCGAGTTCAGCGGATTGCCCAGCTCGTGGGCGACGCCGGCGGCGAGCAGGAGGACGGATGAAATGCGTTCGCTCTCGATGCGCGCCTCGGTGGTCTGTTTGTCGCCGGTGATGTCGGTTAGAATCACGGCATAACGGCGCGCGGTGCCGCGCCCGTCGCCACGGAAGGGCACGAGGTAAAGCCGCACGGTGCGCGGTTCCGGATAGGTCAGCTCGAATTCGCGCGCGACCACCGGCAGCGCGGGCGCGGCGTCGTCGAGCGAAGGTGCGAGCGACGGACGCAGGCCGGGCACCAGCCGCCAGAGCAACTGGCCGGTGATTTCGTCGTCGCTCAAGCCGATGATGCGTTCGGCCGCGACGTTGGCGTAATCGATGACGCCGTCGGCGTTGATCACGAGCACGCCTTCCTGGAGCGTGTCGAAAATGTCCTCGAACAGCCGGCGCTCACGCGCGAGGCGCTGCACGAGATTCGCGAGGTTGACCGAGTCGAGCTGGTCGAGCCGGCCCAGCACGCGGTCGAGCGAGGTGTGGTTTTTCGAAGGCATCGCGGTCAGTTTGGTCAGGTTCCGGCCAGAAAGTCCATCTGGGTGGGGTCGATCTGTCCGGCGAAAAGCTTGCGCAGAAAAAGCGTGCGGTGATGGGGGCAGCGGCCGAGGCGCAGGACGGCGTCGCGGTGGTCCTCGGTGCCATAGCCCTTGTGCTGGGCGAAACCGTAGCCGGGAAACTGCGCGTCGAGCTCGTTCATCAGCCGGTCGCGCGTGACCTTGGCGATGATCGAGGCCATGGCGATGCAGAGCGAGCGGGCGTCGCCGCTCACGATCCCGCTGTGCGGATAGGGGAAATTTTTCAAGGCCAGGCCGTCGATGAGGATGCGGCAGGAGACCTTGGGCTGAAATTTCTCCCGCTGCTCGAGTGAGGAAAACAGGTCCGGCTCCGCCGCCGCAATGAACGCGGCCGGCGGATAAATGCCCTCGAGCGCGCGGCGCATGGCGAGCTTGGTCGCGCCGAGAATGTTGCGCTCCTCGATTTCGTCCACGCTGGCGACGCCGAAGTTGGCGTGGATCTGGCCCTGGGCGGCGAGGCCCTCGAACTCCTGCCAGAGTTCCTCGCGCTCGGGGGCGGCGAGCTGCTTGGAGTCGTTCACCCGGTGGGCCTTGGCCACGGCCCAGCGGCCCTCGAGAAACTCCTTCGTCACCAGCACGGCTGCGGCCACGACCGGCCCGGCGAGCGCGCCCCGCCCCGCCTCGTCGACGCCGATGAGGCTGGCGAAACTTTCGATCTGTTTCAGGTCGAAGCCGCGGAGCTGGCGGCGTTTCATGGCCATATCACACAGAAACGTCCGGCGCGGTGCAAGTGCCGGGCGCGTTCCTTCACCCGATGGCGGCGTCTATTCCCATTCCATCCGCGGTTTTGGCTCGGGCAGCGGCAACTCCCCGAGCTTGCCTGCGGCCTGCACCACCTCGTAGGCGGTGCGGAAATGAAGCTTGGCTAAATCGCGCAGCGCAGTCGCGCCGAATTTCTGGATGATCTGCGCCGCCTGCTCCTTCACCCGGGCGCTTGCGCCTTTTTGCAGCGGCTCGCCGAAACGCTGCGAAAGCTGCTTCATGGCGCGGACATACTCGGCGCGCGCCACGACCGACGCCGCGGCCACGACCGGGTCCTCCTCGGCCTTGGTCCGCATGGCGAGATCGAAGTTTTTGACGTTTTTCTTTTTGAGTTCGGCCTGCACCAGCGGAGTTTCGCTGAACTGGTCGAGCAGGCCGCGCGGAACCCATTTCTGGTCGAGCGCCTGGGCAAGCGCCGTGGCGTGCTGCCAGGCAAGGAGGCGGTTGAGGTTGGCGTGCGGACGCAACATGAGCTCGTTGTACTTCGCCATGCCGCAGGCGCAGGTCTTCACGGCGGCGCCGGGCGTGCCGCGGATGAGTTCGTCGAATTTCAAAATTTGCGAATCAGCGAGCTTCTTCGAGTCCTTCACGCCGGCCTTGATCCACGCATCGATGGCCGGCTTGTCGGCGATGACCGTGGCGGCGACGAGCGGGCCGAAAAAGTCGCCCTTGCCGCTCTCGTCGAGACCGGCATGCGGCTCGAACCAGTCCGGATGCAGCACTTCGTCGTAGCCGAGCTTGGGCGCGCCGGTGATTTCGACCTCGATCACATCGCGCACGAAGTCCTCCGTGCCTTTGCCGGCGATGACAACCTTGCCGCTTTCGTAGGCGGTGACGTTGGCTTTGGCGTGGTCTGCCTTGAAGGCGAACCGCGCGTAGGCGACGTCGAAGGGCATCCAGCCGTGCGCGTCGAGCAGCGCGCGGAGCTTCTCCATCTGCGCGTCGTCGAGTTTGATCGTGTAAACGCTGAGCTTTTTTGGTGTTTCCTCGTCGGAAGGTTTTCCCGGCATAAGGGCAAGTTGGCCATAAAAGATGCAAAAAGGCACAAAAATTCTTCTTGGGCTTTGCCACCCTTTTCTTCGTCCTGTGCCTCCTGTGGCCGGCCACTTGATTTCAGACAAAATCCAATTCCAGCGTGTGCTGCTCGACTGGTACCGCATCCACGCGCGCGGGCTGCCGTGGCGTGCGGCGCCGTCGCTCTACAAAACGGTGGTAAGCGAATTCATGCTGCAACAGACGCAGGTGAAGACCGTCCTGCCCTACTTCGCGCGCTGGCTGGCGGAGCTGCCGGATTTCGCAACGCTGGCGGCTGCGCCGGAGGCGCGCGTGCTCAAGCTGTGGGAAGGCCTCGGCTATTATGCCCGGGCGCGCAACCTGCACCGGTTGGCCAGGGCGGTCGCAGCCCGGCCGGCGCCGCCGCGCACCGCCGCCGAATGGCTCGATCTGCCGGGCGTGGGGCCGTACACGGCGGCAGCGATCGCCAGCATTTCGTTCGGCGAGCCGGCGGCCTGCGTGGACGGCAACGTCGTGCGCATCCTCGCCCGGCTCACCGCCGACGGGCGGAAATTCCGCGACAGCGCCAGTGCAGCCAAAGCGCTTGCGCCATTGGCCGCGGAACTGATCCCCGTGACATCGCCCGGCGATCACAACCAGGCGATGATGGAATTGGGAGCAACGGTCTGCCTGCGGGCAAACCCGCTTTGCACGGTGTGCCCTGTCATGGCGTTTTGCGCCGCCGGCCGGCGCGGCGATCCGGAGGATTTTCCCCGGCTCGCGCTGAAAAAGATCGAACGCCGCACGGTCGTGCGCGTGTGGTGCGAACACAACGGCCGGCTCCTGCTGCATCGTGCCGCGCCCGGTGCACGGCGGCTGGCCGGACTGCACGAGCTGCCGACCGCCGAGCAGGCCGGACTCGACGCAGCCGCGATCTCGCGCGGCCAGCTGCTCGCGAAAAAAAACCGCGGCATCACGTGCTGGCAGATCACCGAATCGATTTACTCTTGGCCGGAAAAAATTCCGGCGCGCCGCGCGGACCTGGTGCGGGTTTCGCTGAGCGAACTCGATGCCATTGCACTTTCCGGCCCGCACCGGCGGTGGGTGAAGGAAATCCTGGCCGCGCGCAAAGACTGAGCCCGGCCCCGCCCTACCCCGCGAGCAGCGCTTCGATCTCCGCCTTCGATGCGGTGACGCCTTCCACGCTCAGCCGCGGACTGAGTTCGAGCACGAGGATGTGCTCCGGCCGCCAGAATCCGCTCACCATTTTGAAATCGATCATCCCCGCGCCGACGGCCTGATGGTCCTGCCGTTCCGGGCTGACATCATGCAGATGGAAGCCGATGAGCCGGGCGGCCAGCTTCTCGAGATGCTGGCGGTGATCGATGACGCCGAGGCTTTCCTTGATGCGCGCGTGGCCGGTGTCGTGCCAGTAACCGGCCGGCGAACCGGGCGGCAGCGAATCGAAATACGCGGCAAAATCGTCGTCGAGCGGGAGCTCATTGAAATTTTCGCGGTTCTCGAAACCGAGGCGGACATTCTTCTCCGCGGCGTAACCGAGAACCTTGGCGACGCCGGCCTGAGTCTGCGCCCAGAACGGACCCATTTTATGGCGCAGGCGGGTCCGGGCTTTGGCCAGCGTGCGCCGGTAGCCCTCGTCGCCCGTCAGGTCCGCCGACGGATGCGTGTCCACGTAATTTTGCAAGGCCCGCGCCGGGTTCCGCCACAGGAACGGCACGCGGCCGAGGTGCAGCACGAGCACGCGCGCCTTCACCTGCGCGGCGAAATCGATCGAGCGCTTGGTATGCCGGAGCCACTGTTCGTGTTCCTGGTGAAAACGCGCCGAAGGCTCGTAGAGATTGGGCGCGGCCTGGTTGACGCCGGTGGGCAGCGGACAGAAGTTGTGGGTTGAACTGACCTGGACGACGCCCTCTTCCAGCGCCTTGAGCACGCCGGGCACGAGCGTGATGCGGATGCCGTGGCTGAGTTCGACGTGGCTGAAGCCGAGGTCCGCCATCTCGCGCAGCATGGCGTAACCGTCGGTGTGGCGCGGCGAACACCAGCAGGTGGAAAGGGCGAGCGTGGGCTTCACAAAAAAGTAAAGCGGCCAGACATTCGCGCGTGGCAATAGAAAAACGGGCCGGCCGCAAACGTCTGGCGGCAGCAGCCCGTTGTTTTGTGCAAAGCAAAACCGCGGTCAGTTCGCGTAGCGCGCGCGCAGCATGGCGTTGAAGGCCGCGGTCTTTTCCTTGCGGCGGCGGCGCTCGCAGGGCTTCTCGTAGTAACGCTTGGCGCGGGTCCCGCGAATAATGTTTTCGCGGTCGAGCTTCTTCTTCATCCGGCGCAGGGCGCGGTCGATGGGCTCGTTTTTGCGGATTTTGATCTCTATGGACATGTCGGGAACGAAGGCGGTTGGTGAAAAAGGGTAAAATCAAACCGCCTGCGGCCGGCCGCGTCAATGGCGTTTTTTAGGCCGTGCCTTTCGCACTTGCGCCGGGCGCGCAGCGGTCTTGGTTAAGCCGCTGTGCCATCGTCCGATTTCGTCCACCTCCATGTCCACTCCGATTACAGCCTGCTCGACGGCTGCTGCCGGATCGACCGGCTGATGGACCGCGCCGCCACCCTCGGCATGCCGGCGCTGGCCCTGACCGACCACGGCAACCTCTTTGGCGCGATCGAATTCTACGGCGCGGCCAAGGCCCGCGGCCTCAAGCCGCTGCTCGGCTGCGAAATCTACCTGGTCGAGGGCTCACGCCTGGAAAAAAGCGGCCGGGCCGAGGAGGGCAAAAGCTACTACCACATGGGGCTGCTCGCGCGCAACCTCACCGGCTACCAGAACCTGCTCAAGCTCGTGAGCGACGCCCACCTGCGCGGCTTCTACTACAAGCCGCGCGCCGACTTCGAGACGCTGGCCAGGCACGCCGACGGCCTCATCGGCTTCACCGGCTGCCTCGCCGCGCTCGTGCCCCAGCATCTCCTGCGCGACCGCGAGGAGGAGGCGCGCAAGGCCACGGCACGCTTCGTCGACATCTTCGGCCGCGAAAACTTTTTCGTCGAAATCCAGGACCACGGCATCCCTGAGCAGCGCAAAATCATCCCCGGCCTGCTCAAGCTGGCGCAGGAGTTCGGCCTCAAGGTCATCTGCACGAATGATGTCCATTACGTCCGCTCCGAGGACGCCGGCCCGCACGACGCCCTGCTCTGCATCCAGACCGGCGCCAAGATCGCCGAGGAGCAGCGTATGCGCTTCGACGGCTCGCAATTCTACCTCAAATCGCGCGAGGAAATGCTCCGGCTCTTCGGCGAGGTGCCCGGTGCGCTCACCAACACCCTTGCCGTGGCCGAGATGTGCGACCTCGCCATCCCGTTTCCCAAGGGCAGCGAGCGCTACCCGAAATATCCGCTCCCACCCGAGGTGAAGATCGGCCGCGACGCCTATCTCCGGGAGCTCTGCGTCGAGGGCTTGAAAAAACGTTATGGCGTCGACTACGCCGCGCCGGAAAAAGCCGCCGATCCCACGCTCGCGAAGACGCTCGTCGAACGCATGGATTACGAGCTCGGCATCATCGGCAGGACGGGCTTCGTCGATTATTTCCTCGTCGTCTGGGACTTCATCGCCTGGGCGAAAAATCACGGCATCCCCGTCGGACCCGGCCGCGGCTCCGGCGCCGGCTGTCTCGTCGCCTACCTCCTCGGCATCACCAACCTCGACCCGCTGCGCTTCAAGCTCCTCTTTGAGCGCTTCCTCAACCCCGAGCGCGTCTCGCCGCCCGACTTCGACATCGATTTTTGCATGCGCCGCCGCGGCGAGGTCATCGATTACGTCCGCCAGAAATACGGCCGCGACTGCGTGGCCAACATCATCACCTACGGCACGCTCGGCGCGAAGATGGTCATCCGCGACGTCTCGCGCGTGCACGACCTGCCCTACGCCGAGGCCGACCGGCTGGCGAAGATGATTCCCGACGAGCTCAACATCTCGCTGGAGGACGCCGTGACCAAGTCCGCCGAGCTGCGCGACGAAATCGCCCGCAATCCCGTGGCCAAAAAGATCGTCGACCAGGGCCGCGTCCTCGAAGGCATGGTGCGCAACACCGGCAAACACGCCGCCGGCATCATCATCACCGACCGGCCGCTCGACGAATTCGTCCCGCTTACGCTGCAGGAGGGCGACGTCACCGTGCAGTACGACATGAACGCCGTCGGCAAGCTCGGCCTGCTCAAGATGGATTTCCTCGGCCTCAAGACGCTCACCGTCATCGCCGACGCCGTCGACAACATCCGCCGCACCGCCGACCCCGCCTTCGACATCGAAAAAATTCCCTTCGACGACGCGAAGACCTTCGCCCTGCTCAACTCCGGCCGCACCACCGGCGTGTTCCAGCTCGAGTCCGGCGGGATGCAGAACCTCTGCCGCCAGATCGACCTCTCCTCCATCGACGAGATCGTGGCGCTCATCGCGCTCTACCGGCCCGGCCCGATGGAGTGGATTCCCGACTACATCCGCGGCAAGAAGGACCCGAGCTCGGTCAAGTTCCCCCACCCGCTGCTCGAGGACGTCTGTCGCGAGACCTACGGCGTGATGGTCTACCAGGAGCAGGTCATGGAGGCGGCGAAGATCATCGCCGGTTACACCCTCGGCGGCGCCGACATGCTCCGCCGTGCCATGGGCAAGAAGGATCCCGAGGCGATGGCGCAGGAGCGCGGCAATTTCGTCGCCGGCGCGAAAAAGCTCCACGGCATCGACGAGAAAACCTCCAACGCGATCTTCGACATCCTCAACAAATTCGCCGGCTACGGCTTCAACAAGTCGCATTCCGCCGCCTATGCCGTGCTCAGCTACCAGACCGGCTACCTCAAGGCCAACTACCCGGTGCAATTCATGGCCGCCATGCTGTCGAGCGAGCTCGGCAACGCCGACAAGGTCGCGCACTTCATCGCCGAGTGCGGCGCCATGGGCCTGCAGGTCCTCGGACCGGACGTGAACGAAAGCCGCGAAAACTTCACGCCGGTCGGCGCCCGCATCCGCTTCGGCCTCGCCGGCATCAAGGGCGTGGGCGAGGCCGCCGCGCAAAAGATCATCGCCGAGCGCGAGGCGCGCGGGCCCTTCCGCGATTTCGACGATTTCGCCGCGCGCGTCGACGGCCGCGCCATCAACAAGCGCGTGCTCGAGCACCTGATCAAAACCGGTGCGTTCGATTTCAGCGGCGCGCCGCGCAAGCCGCTCTTCGACCGCATCGACGAAGTCCTGGCCAGCGCCGCCGCGGCCGCGCGCGACAAGGCCGCCGGCCAGCACAGCTTCCTCGACGTGCTGGCCGAGGAGCCGCCGGCCAACGGCGCGCGCGCCGCCATTCCGCCGGGCCACGCGAACGGCGAATTTTCCCCGCTCGAACGCCTCGCCTTCGAGAAAGAGCTGCTCGGTTTCTACGTCTCCGGCCATCCGATGAACCTCTATGCCGGTCTGGCCGACGCGCTCGACACCTGCGCCGAGGACGCGCTGCTGCAGCTGCCCGACCGCACCGAGTTCCGCCTCTGCGGCATCGCCGGCAACATCGCCAAGAAGCTTTCCAAAAAGGACAACCGCCCCTGGGTGGCGTTCATTCTCGCCACCCGGCGCGCGGCGGTGCCGCTCAACATGTTCGCCGACGCCTTTGAAAATTATGGCCGCAACCTGGCCGAGAACGCGCCCGTGCTCGTGCTCGGCAACATCATCCAGGGAAACGACGGCGCCCGCCTCAATGTCAAGGAATGCTACCCGTTGGAGCCGGCGGTGACCAACCTGGTGAAAAAAGTCACCTGGCTGCTGTCGCCCGGGCACCCCCAGGCGGTCGAATTCCTGCGCCGGCTCCGCGACACCGTCAACTCCGCCAGCGGCGACACCCGGCTCGAGCTCGCCTTCCTTTTTGGCGACCGCGCCGCGCCGGTGGCCGAGGCCTCGTCCGGCCTGACCTGGAAGCTCACCGCACAAAGCTTCCAGGAGCTCCGCGCCCATCCCGCCGTGGCCGGCGTGCAGCTCGAGGCCAAGAAACTCGAATTGAAGCCGGACCGGCGCTGGAGCCGGCGGTAAGTTCCGCGCCCTCCCACGCCATGATTCCTTTCCGTCCGCCGGCATGAACCAGGATTTGCCCGCCCCGCCCGATCCGGCCCGTGGCGCCACCCGGGCCCTGCAAATCGCGTTCGTGCTGGCCCTGGCGGCGTTTGCCTGGCTGCGGTTTTCCTACAATTTCGCCGACCCCGATCTCTGGGGCCACGTGCTCTATGGCGAGCGCGCCTGGCTGCGCGGAGGTATCGAACGTATAGATACGCTTTCCTGGACAGCGGCTGGACATCTTTGGATCAACCATGAAATCCTGTCGGAGTTGGCGCTGGCCCAGGTGCACCGGCTGGGCGGCGGCCCGGGATTGTGGCTGATGATGATTTTCATGGCGGTCGCGACGGTCGGGCTGGCCTTGCGGGAAAGCATGGCCGCCTCCCATCCAGCCGTGAAATGGGCGGCGCTCCTGCTCTTTGGTGCCTCGATCAACTTCATCGTCACCGGCTATTCGGTGCGGCCGCAGCTTTTCACCATGCTGGCGCTGGTCCTCCAGATCATCCTCATGCGCCGGATCGCCGCCAAGCGGCCCGCCTGGGCGCTGACCATGCCGGTGCTGTTTGCCCTCTGGACGAATTTTCACGGCGGCTTCCTGCTCGGGTTCGGCCTGCTGGTGGCGGCGGCGGCCGCCCTGGCGGTCCAGGCCGTGCGGCCGTTCCGGCTGGATTCCTTTTTCACCGCCCCTGTCTCCCGCCGGACACCAGTCGTGTTTTTTCTCGCCGCCGCGCTCGCCGGCGCAGGCACGCTTTGCAATCCCTGGGGCTGGCGGCTGATCGAATGGACGGCGCAGAGCGTTTTGCTGCCCCGCCCGAACATCACCGAATGGCAGCCTCTCGGCCTGACCGCCATCATGGAACTGCC
>Ga0335083_10004877_pt1 | contig 17024 bp, 12 predicted proteins | sample Lox_Sample_42_FD_206716 | JGI IMG/M metagenome (GOLD analysis project Ga0335083, IMG submission 206716) | Soil microbial communities from Loxahatchee National Wildlife Refuge, Florida, United States - Lox_Sample_4.2 | ecosystem: Environmental > Terrestrial > Soil > Wetlands | place: USA... | reverse complement strand
CTGTTCGGCCTGGGCTGTGTGGCGGGCCCGCCGGCGCCGGGGTCGATCGGGCTGATGGTCGCGATGGGGCCGGCCTTCTGCTCGGAACTGGTGCTCCTCGAGTGGTAGGGATAGATCCGTGTACTACCTGCTGATCCTGGCGGTCGGGATTGAACGCCTTGCCGAGCTGGTGGTATCCAACCGCAACGCGCAATGGTCATTTGCCCAGGGCGGCAAGGAAGTTGGCCGCGCCCACTACCCGGTGATGGTTGGCATCCACTCCGCGCTGCTGCTCGGTTGCGTCGTCGAGACATGGGCACTGCACCGGCCGTTCATCCCATGGCTCGGCTGGCCGATGCTGGCAGTGGTCGTGCTGAGCCAGGGGCTGCGCTGGTGGTGCATCACGTCGCTGGGCCGACGCTGGAACACCCGGGTGATCGTGTTGCCGGAGACTCCGTTGGTGCAACGCGGCCCCTACCGGTGGCTGCATCACCCGAACTATGTTGCAGTGGTGGCCGAGGGGGTCGCCCTGCCGCTGGTCCACACCGCATGGCTGACGGCCGCGAGTTTCACCGTCGCCAATGCGATCCTGCTGACCGTGCGCATCCGGACGGAGAATTCAGCGTTGGGATACACATGACGGATTACGACACAGACCTGCTGATCGTCGGCGGCGGCCCGGCGGGCCTCGCGACGGCGTTGCATGCACGCAGCCAAGGACTTTCGGTGATCGTGGCCGAGCCGCGCGACAGCCCGATCGACAAAGCCTGCGGCGAGGGACTGATGCCCGGCGGCCTGGCCGAATTGACGTCGCTCGGCGTGGATCCGGCCGGCCTGCCGTTTCAGGGAATCGCGTATGTGAGTGAACACCGCCGGGCCGAGGCGCGGTTTCGCACCGGACCGGGGCGCGGCGTGCGACGCACCACGTTGCATGCGGCCCTGGCGGCGCGGGCCAAAGAGCAAGACACGGACTGGATCCGGACGCGGGTGACGGCCGTCGAGCAGGACGCACACGGAGTGACGGCCGTCGAGCAGGACGCACACGGAGTGACGGCCGCCGGCGTGCGCGCGAAATGGTTGGTGGCGGCCGACGGGCTGCATTCGCCGGTGCGGCGCGCGGTGGGAATCGACGCGACAGCCGGAACGCCGAAGCGCTACGGTGTGCGCTGGCATTACCGGGTGCCGCCATGGTCGGAGTTCGTCGAGGTGTACTGGTCCCGGTGGGGCGAGGCGTTCGTGACGCCGGTCGAACCGGACCTGGTCGGGGTGGCGATTCTGTCTCGTGGGCGACCCGATCTCGCGTGGTTCCCACGTCTGGCTCGCCACCTGCGGGGCGCCGGCCACGGCCAGGCACGCGGCTGCGGGTCGCTGCGTCAGGTGGTCTCGCGGCGGGTCGCGGGACGCGTGTTGTTGGTCGGTGACTCAGCCGGATACGAGGACGCGCTGACCGGCGAAGGCATCAGCCTCGCCGTCAAACAGGCCGCCGCCGCCGTCCGCGCGATCGTCGACGACGCACCGGAGTCGTATGAGGCCGCGTGGCACCGGGTCACCCGCAACTACCGTTGGCTCACCCGCGGCCTGGTGCTGGCCAGCGCGCCACGCGCGACACGACGCGGCATCGTGCCGGCATGCACGCTGCTGCCCGGCATGTTCCGGTTCGTCGTCAACATCCTGGCGAGTTAGCGCGCCTTCCAGACCGGCTGCCGCTTCTCGGCGAACGCCAGCGGCCCCTCCCGGGCGTCCTCGGACCTGATCAGGGTCCGCATCTCGGTCATCGTGCGGTCCCAGCCCGCTTCGTCGCCGACGATGACGCCGTCGTCCACCCCGTAGGCGATGCGCTTGCTGGCCTGCACCGACAGCGGCGCGTTCACCGTCACCCGCGCCGCCAACGCGAGCGCCGCGTCCAGCACGGAACCTTCCTTGACCACCTGGTTGATCAGGCCCCATTCCCAGGCGTCGGACGCGGTCAGCGGCTCACCGGTCATTAAGAGTTCCATCGCCACTTTGCGCGGCAGCTGGTCCATGATCCGGAAGACGCCGCCGGCCGCGGCGATCAGCCCGCGTTTGACCTCGGGCAACCCGAATTGGGCGCGTTCATCGGCCACCACCAGATCGCTGGCCAGCGCCAGCTCGGTACCCCCGCCAAGCGCGGTGCCGTTGACCGCGGCGATGGTGGGCTTGTCGATGAAGTGGTGCACGTAACCGGCGAAGCCCCACTCGAAATGGTCGGGGTGATACAGGTTCTCCTTGCGCGCGATGGCCTTGAGGTCGGCCCCGGCACAAAAGGATTTGTCGCCGGCGCCGGTGATCACCACCGCCCGCACCTCGGGGTCGTTCTGCGCATCTTCCAGCGCATCCCCGACGCCGATGCTGACGGCCGCGTTGACCGCGTTGCGGGCCTCCGGCCGGTTGATCGTGATCACCATGACATTGCCGTGGTGCTCGACGAATGCGCCGGGCTGGCCCGCGTCGGTCACAGCAGTTCCAGAATGGTCGCGTTGGCCTGACCGCCGCCCTCGCACATGGTCTGCAGGCCGTAGCGAATTCCCTTGTCCCGCATGTGGTACAGCAGCGTGGTCATGATCCGCGCGCCGGAGCCGCCGAGCGGGTGGCCGAGCGCGATCGCGCCACCGTTGGGGTTGAGCTTCGTCTCGTCGGCGCCGATGTCTTTGAGCCAAGCCAGCGGAACCGGCGCGAACGCCTCGTTGACCTCGTAGGCGCCGATGTCGCCGATGCTCAGCCCGGAGCGCTTGAGCACTTTCTGGGTCGCCGGGATCGGCGCGGTCAGCATGATCACCGGGTCGGCTCCGGCCAGCGTCGCGGTGTGCACCTTGGCGATCGGCTTCATGCCCAGTTCCTTGGCCCTCTCGGCGGACATGAACAGCAGCGCGGCCGAGCCGTCGGAGATCTGCGAGGAGTTGCCGGCGTGGATCACGCCGTCCTCCTTGAACGCCGGCTTCAGCGACGCCATCTTCTCCATCGGGGTGCCGCGGCGGATGCCCTCGTCCTTCAGCACCACGTTGCCGTCTTGGTCCTTGATGCCGACGATCTGGTCCTCAAACGCACCGGAATCCTGTGCGGCGGCAGCCTTTTCGTGTGAGTCCAGGGAGAACTGGTCGAGGTCGAGGCGGGAGAAGCCCCACTGCTCGGCGATCATCTCGGCGCCGATGCCCTGGTTGGGGATCTGGCCGTCGTACCGCGAGATGAAGCTCTCCGGGTAGGGCCGCCCGCCGTTGGCCAGCGACGCGCCCATCGGCGTCCGCGACATCGACTCCACGCCGCCGGCGACGACGACGTCGTAGTGACCGGCAACCACGCCGGCCGCGGCGAAGTGCACCGACTGCTGGCTGGAACCACACTGACGGTCGACGGTCACGCCGGGCACGGTCTCGGGCCAGCCCGCGGCAAGCAGCGCGGTGCGGCCGATATCGAGGGCCTGCTCACCGGCCTGCATGACGCAGCCCCAGATGACGTCGTCGACGATCTCGGGGTCGATGCCGGCCTTGGTGACCAATCCGTTGAGGACCTGCGCGGACAGGTCGGCGGGGTGCACGCCGGACAGTCCTCCGTTGCGCTTGCCGATGGGCGAACGTACAGCCTCGACGATGACGGCTTCAGCCATGAGTGGGTCTCCTTTGACACGGACTTTGGAAGTAGTGATCTGGATTCGATTGTCAACCAACGCGTTGGCCGGGCGGCGGGCGGGGGGGCCGGGACGGGCCGGATTAGGTGCTCGTGCCTGCCGTGAATGCCGTATTGAGCAGGGTTGCGATGATGGGCACTGATTGCACCCAGTAGGCGTCGCTCCCGGCCCGCGCGTGGGTACCGCCGGCTGCGCAATGTGGGGTGCCGGCCCAGCCGGGATCGTAAAGGACCAGGCATTTGCTGCATCGGCGCCAGCCAGTGTCTTGATCTGTTGGGTAGCTGGTGCCCGCGCGGACGGTGTTGATGTAGCAGTCGCCCGCCTGCAGGTGGCCCGCGCCGGTGCCGGCGCAGCGTCCCGCCTCGTTACTGCCGGCGTACCAAAGGGATTCGCAGCTGGGGCAGCGCCGCCAGTGCGGTTGGGACCACGGCGGGCCGATGTTGACCGGGAGTAGGTAATCCCATTCGTTGGTCGAGTTATGCCCGCCACCAGAGCCGCCCGGACACGCTCCGCCACCGACCGACGTGCACCACATGCAGCCGCATTGGTTGCAGCCCGCCCAGCCACGCTCGGTGTTGGGGCCGCAGATGTCGGAGTTGGCGACGGCAACGCCCCAGGTTTTGGTCCCGTAGATCGCGAACACCGTGGTCATGTTTGAGGGCGGGTCAGGGGTGGAAACTCCGCCGTCTTTCATGATCCAGTACGGCGGGACCGTTCCTTCAATTTGGTCCCAGCCGTTGGGGTATGGCGTTACGGCGTCGTTGACGATGTTGAGCATTTGGTACCACTGCGCTTGGGTCAAAATGCGCCCATCGACCTGGCTGAGGCTGGTCATCACCTGCTGCATGTCGTCCAACGAGACCCACCACCCGCCGGGGCCGGAAAGCAGATACAACGGCTGGCCGTCCTGTTCACTCCAGTCGTATCCAGGACTCGATCCCGGGTATTTATAGGCCAGCGCGTAGGTGTCTGAGCCCGCCGGCGGTTCGCAGGCCATCCCGGTCACCCCGACCGGCGCGAACACGTATTGGTTAACCAGCTCAACGTATTTGGTGGAGAACAATTCGTTGGGGTCTGGCGAAGCGTTCACCGGGTAATTGAAGCCGGCAAGGGCCGGAATCAGCAGACGCAGCAGCCCGTAGCTGATGTTGGTATACAGCATCCCGGGGTTGGGGTTGAGCTTGACCGTCTGGAAGTACTGGCGTAGTTGGTCGTAGGTTCTCCCACCCCCATAATCGGGGATGCCGCTGGTGTGGGAGAGCAGCTGGCCGAAGGTGATTTCGGGGACCCCGGTGGCCACTGTCCAGCCTTGCGGAAGGTAGTTGCCGATCTGGATGTTCAGCGCGTTGCCCCGTTGGTTGGGCAACTTGTCCACCAGCACGATCGTGGTGAGCGCCGTGAGTACCTTGCTGGTGCTGGCCGTCTGCCATTTGGTCGACGGCAAGAACGGTTGCGCGGGGGCGTTGGCGGCGGTTCGTGCGTAGCCGTGCGCGAACGACGTGGCGTTTTGTGGGCTTCCGATCATGGCTGCCCATCCCACTGTGGTGGTGTTGAGGCGGCTTTGAAGGGACTCGAACGCCGTGAGCGGGTCAAGGGTGCCCTGCGGATTCTCGATCGGCAGCAAGACCCGGTTGTTGGTGGCTGCGGCGGCGACAGTCCAGCCGTCGAACGGTGTAAAGGCGGCGAAGGTAAGCGGGCCCAGCAACGAGGAGTAATAGCTGAGGTACATCCAGGCCTGCGGCGCGACGCCGTCGCCTCCATACCAGGCGCCGTTGTTCCCGATCACCACCCAACCGCTTCCGGGAGTGAACGCGACCCAGCGCACGCCAGCCGTCAGCTTGGGCACAGCATTGAGGAGTCCACTGGGTACACCGTTCGAGGAGGTGAAGCACTGGCCCTTCTGGTTGACGACCACCCAACCGCCCTGGGCGGTGAAGGCGACACAGGTGACCGCTGCCGGGCCGTCGGCAGCGGTCAGCGTCTGGGCGAAACCCGAAGGGAGCCCGTGCTGCGAGAGGGCGCCGTCGCTGTTGGTCATGAACCACCCGTACTGCGGGGTGAACGCGACGCACCTGACATCTGCGCCGCCGCTCTGAGACGACGTCAAAGCCTGCTGGAAATCAGCCGACAGCGATCCACCGGTCGCGGGTCCGCTGCTGGGGATCACCACCCAACCCGGCACCTCAGGCGCGAAGGCGACCGAGACGACCTCGCGCCCGCTGGCATGGACGGCCTCCATTTGGCTTAAGCACCCCTCCGGAACCTTGTAGGCAAAGAACTCCTGACTCACCGCTAGCCCCCAAACTGATTGGCGCCGCATAGCCCGGTCTGCTGCACCGATAGGTGACAGTGTCGGTGACGGCCCGAGTGGCCGGTGTGGTCATGATTGCTTCGAATGTGATCGGGGTCAACCGTCCGAGTGTGGCCTGGTAGAGCGGCGATGACAGGTGCGCTCGATCCACGTGACGACGGCGATGCACATCCGATGGCCGGTGTCCCAGCGGCGCCGCCCAAGTGAAAGTTCGCCACGGCAATCGGGCCGCGGCAATAATGATCGGGTGAAGCGGCTCAACGGCATGGATTCGATGCTGCTGTACAGCGAGGCGCCCAACCTGCACACCCACACGCTGAAGATCGCTGTCGTCGACGCCGCAGACTACAACGGCGAGTTCACCTTCGAACTGTTCCGCGACACGCTGCTGAGGCGGCTGCATCTGCTGGATCCGTTGCGCTACAAGCTGATCGACATCCCCTGGCGACTGCATCACCCGATGTGGCTGGAAAACTGCGACGACGACCTCGACTACCACCTGCCACCTGCGGCGCGTACGGGTGCCCGCACCCGGTGGTCGCCGCGAACTCGACCAGGTCATCGGCGAGATTGCCGGCACCCCGCTGGACCGCGGCCACCCATTGTGGGAGTTCCACTTTGCCGAAGGCATGGCCGACCACCGATTCGCACTGATCGGCAAGGTCCACCACGCCCTGGCCGACGGAATCGCCTCGGCCAATCTGCTGAACAGAGTCATGGACCTGGACGGGCCGGTGCAGGACGAACGCGACATGCAAGCCAGCTGCGTACCGCCGTCGAAGCGCGAGTTGCTCTGGGCGGCGGCACGCGACCATGTACAGCAAATCGTCGCGCTGCCCGGGGTGATCGCCGACGCGATTTCTGGTCTGCGGCGGCTATGGCGGGGTCCCGGGAGCGTGGCGCGCATCCGGACCTGGCCCGGCTGCTGCGGGCCCCGCCGACATTTATCAACCACGTGGTCTCGCCGGAGCGGACGTTCGCGACCGCGACGCTGTCGCTGGCGCAGGTGAAAGAGACCAGCAAACACCTGCAGATCACCATCAACGACGTGGTGATGGCGATGGCCGCCGGCGGACTGCGGGAGTTGTTGCTGCGTTACGACGGCCGTGCCGATCGGCCCATCGTCGCATCGGTTCCGTCGAGCACCGACAAGTCGCCGCACCGGATCAGCGGCAACCAGCTCGGCGGCATGGTCGTCTCGTTGCCCGCTCACATCGACGATCCGTTGGAGCGCCTGCGGCTGACCTCGTTAGGCACCGAAATCGCCAAGGAGAACAACGAGCTGCTGGGTCCGGAACTGACCGGCCGGTTGATCGACTACCTGCCCCCGGCGGCGGCTCCGCCCGTGTTGAGCTGGTTGGGACGCCGGAATGCGCGAAACAAGCTGTTCAATGTCCCGATCTCCAACGTGCCCGGTCCGAGCGAGCGTGGCCGTTTCGCGGGCGCCACGGTCAGCGAGATCTATTCCGTCGGACCGTTAGTGGCCGCGTGCGGCGTCAACATCACCGTGTGGAGCTACGTCGACCAGCTCAACATCTCGGTCATCGCCGACGACCGCACCCTCGGCGACCCCCATGAAGCGACCGACGCCATGATTCACGCATTCCGCGAAATCCGCACTGCGGCAGGACTTTCCGGTGAGCTGGCCACTGTGGGCACGGCGATGCCGCAGGCCACGGCAAGCTAACCTCGTGGCGCTATTTCAGCGACGTGGACAGTGGTGCGCGGCGAGCGATTGCCGACCCTGCGCCGGCGTGCGGCGCGGTCGATCTCCCGCCGTGCACCAGGACGTCGGCGAGCGGATCGAGCGGCCCGAACAGCGGCGGACGGACCCGGCGATCGGCACACCCGCGCGGGCCGGCAACGATGTCGGCGCCCGCCCACCCCGGCGCGCCAGCTCGTCGATTGCGCGGGACAGGCTGCCACGGCGGACGGCCAGCCGCAGAAATGCAGGAGTTCCGTCCAGCACCGTGCTGACGATGTGCGCGCCGACGGTCTTGACGTCCCAGCCCGCACACAGGCTCGGTGTCGCCAACTGCGTGTCGTCCAAGTCCGCTAGCAGACTTGCGATTTGGCGTCGTTCGTTAGCGACAGCGCTAAACACAAATTCGCTGTCGAATGCCCCGCGTTTACCCGGCGGGATACCCCACGGACTTGATCTCGGTGTACTGGTCGAAGCCGGCGATACCGTTCTGGCGTCCCACCCCGCTGTACTTGTAGCCGCCGAAGGGCGTGTCGGCAGCATACGCAGCGCCACCGTTGACACCCATGAAACCGGCACGGATCCGGCGCGCCACCGCCAGCGAACGTTCCAGCGAGCCCGACATCACGTTGCCCGCCAACCCGTACCGGCTGTCGTTGGCGATGCGGATGGCGTCCTCTTCGTCGTCGAACGGGATGACCGACAGCACCGGGCCGAAGATCTCTTCCTGCGCGATCGTCATCGAGTTGTCGACGTCGGTGAAAAGCGTTGGGCGGACGAAGTATCCCTTGTCGAACCCGGTGGGCGCATCCGGGCCGCCGACCAGCGCCGTGGCACCTTCTTCGACGCCCTTGCGGATGTAGCCCATCACCCGATCGCGTTGCCGCTCCGAAATGACCGGGCCGCAGAGGGTTCCGGCATCCTGCGGGTCGCCGCAGGTGACGTTCTCGTAGATGCTCTTGAGGATCGCCACACCCTCCTCGTAGCGGGATCGCGGCAGCAGCATCCGGGTCGGGTTGGCGCAGCCCTGCCCGGCGTGCATGCACGGCGCGATCCCGATCGCGCAGGCCATCCCGAAGTCCGCATCTTCCAGAACGATGGTGGCCGACTTGCCGCCCAGCTCGAGGAACAGCCGCTTCATGGTTGCGGCGCCCTTCTCCATGATCCGCTGGCCCACCACCGTCGAGCCGGTGAAGGAGATCAGGTCGACCTTAGGCGACAGCGTAAGTTCCTCGCCCACAAAGTGATCCGAGGCGGTGACAACGTTGACGACACCCGCCGGGATGTCGGTCTTCTCGGCGATCAGCCGGCCCAGCCGGGTCGCGTTGAACGGCGTGTTGGGAGCCGGCTTGAGCACGACCGTGTTGCCGGTCCCCAGTGCTTGGCCGAGCTTGTTGAGGGTGACCTCGAACGGGAAGTTCCACGGCACGATCGCACCGACCACGCCGACCGGCTCGCGCCAGACCTTGATGGTGGTGTTCGTGCCGGTTAGGCTGATCACCCGGTCGCCGAGGTCGGTCTCCCACGCGTACTCGTCGATCAGCCGGGCGGGGTACTTCAACCCGTCGGCGAGCGGGGCATCCAGCTGGGGACCGAAGGTGATTGCCCGCGGCGAGCCGACCTCGAGGATGAGCTCCTCGCGCAGCTCCTCCTTCTCCTCCTCGATCGCGTCGTGCAGCTGCAACAGGCAGCGCTTGCGCAGCTCGCGGTTGGTCGACCAGTCGCTCTCGTCGAAGGCCCGCCGGGCGGCGTCGATGGCCCGGAGGATGTCCTCCTTGGACGCGTCGGCGACCTCGCCGAGCGGCTCCTCGGTCGCGGGATTGATGTTGGTGAAGGTGCCGGCCTGGCCGTCGACGAGCTTGCCGTCGATCATCATCTTCGGCTCGAACCGTACCTTTACAGCTTCAGCCATATCTGTCACTCTCTTCGGGCTAGTTTGAGGGCTCTACGGAGAGCCTTACTGGAAACTAGCCGATTGGCAACCCGCAGCCGCTGCGGGGGGTCTGACTACTGGGGATCGAACAGCACCGGCACCGACGTCGGCGACCGGAAGACCTGCCCGCGGACGTGCGGGTCGTCCCCGTCGGGATCGAGCCGCAGGTTCGGCAGCCGGTCCAGCAGCAGGTTGATGGCGGTCCGCATTTCCAGCCGCGCCAGATGCATGCCCAGGCAGACGTGGACGCCGTGCCCCCAGCCCAGGTGCGCCCTCGCCTGCCGGTGAATGTCGAACGTGTCCGGATCGGGATAGCGATCTTCTTGCCGGTTCGCCGAACCCAGCATCGGCATCACCGTCGCGCCGGCCGGGATCGCGACCCCGCCGAGTTCGGTGTCTCGGGTCGCCACCCGGGTGATGGTGAGCAGCGGGGGCTCCCACCGCACGCCCTCTTCGATGGCCTGCGGCAGCAGCGACCGGTCCGCGCGGATCGCGTCCAACTGCGCGGGGTCCTTCAGCAGACCCAGCAGCAGGCTGCCCAGCGCCCGGTACGTCGTCTCCACGCCGGCGGGCAGCAGCAGTCGGAGGAACGAGAAGATCTCCTCGTCCGCGAGCTTTTCCCCGTCGATCTCCGCCGCAGCAAGGGCGCTGATCAGATCGTCCTTGGGCTCGGCACGGCGCGCCTCGAGGATGGGCGCGAAGTACTCGCACAGCGCCGCCGCGGCGGCAAGCCCTCGTTCCGGGTTCATCAGCCAACTCAGCAGCGAAATCGACCAGCGCTGGAACTGTGGGTAGTCCTGCTCCGGCAGACCCAACAAGCCCGCGATGATCTGGCTCGGATAGTCGAAGGTGAACTCCTTCACCAGATCTGCCTTGCCGTTGGGCGCAAAATTGTCGATCAAGCCATTTGCCACCCGACCGACTAACTCGTCTTGCCAGCGCGCCAATGACTTCTGCGAGAACGCCTTTGAGACCAACGACCGCAGCCGGCCGTGGATCGGCTCGTCCATACCAAGCATCACGCCTTCGCCCAGCACCGGGCCGAACGCCGCGATGACCGCCGCCGAGGAAAAGGTCTCGTTGTCACGCAGCATCTGCTGGACGTCCTCGTGGCGATACACGATGAACATCGGCAGTGATTCCTCGTGCGGAAGCGCCCCTGACGTCTCGAGTCGCTGCACGGGTTCCTCGCGGCGCAGCCGCGCCAATTCGGTGTACGGGTCACGAACGTCACCAGAAATCGCGTCGTCGAAGGCGCCGAAGTCCTCCAAGTCGTCGAAAAGCTGTTCCATCAGTACTCCTTCAATCCTTCTTCTTCAGTGCGGCCAAGCGCTGCAACAACGGCGCCGGCAGAACGCGCGCGACAGCCACCATTGCCTTTTGACTCGCCGTCAACGGCCACGCCCCGTCCCGCATCGAGCCCTGTCTGGGTATGCCGAGCACGATCCGGGACATGTGGTGCATACCCGACGCCGGGAGAATCCTGCTGAACACCAACAACATCGACGCATCCGGGCCCAACCCGTGGCGGCGGAACGGAGCCTGGTCAGCGAGCGCCCTGACCAGTCCGTCGGTGAACCGCTCGGGCGCCCTGGCGAAGCGCATCGCGAACCGCCCGCGGGTGTCCATCGTGCTATGCAGTCGGGCATAGGGCCCCTCGAAGTTGCGGTTGTCGGTGATGCCCGCATCAGTGATGATGTCGGTGTCGTACGTGCCGGCCACCAGAATGGTGACACCCAGACCGAATGGCGCGATCTCGCACGCCATCGACTCCCCCCAGCGCTCCAACGCTCCCTTTGCCGCCGAATACGCCGCGGTGACCGCCTGACCGCGCACCCCGGCCGCGCTGGACACCAGCAATATGCGCCCCTCCCCCGCCCTCCGCATCGCCGGTAACAAAGCCTGGGTCAGCGCGACGGGACCCAGTACGTGGGTGGCTAACATGTTCTGCCACACCGCCATATCTGTCTCTTCCACCATCCCGGCGACGTAGATCCCCGCGTTGTGCACAAGCGCGTAGGGCGCGCCGACCGCTTCCTCAATTGCCTTGGCCGCCGCGGAGATCGATGCGGTATCCGTAAGGTCGAGCTGCACACCGATCAGCCGGTCGTCGTCTTCGCCCGCCCCCGTCGCCTGCCGTAGCAACGGAATCCCGCGGTCGGGTGTGCGCATGGCCGCGACCACGCGCCACCCCTCGCGATAAAGGCGCACGGTCGAGGCGAACCCCAGTCCGCGGGACGCGCCGGTGATGACGACGGTGCGCGGCTCAGCCATTCTTGCCCGCGGGAGTAGCGCAGGCGCCTTGACCCGGCGGCGGCGGGTCGACGTGCGGGCGCCCGTTGGGCTCCCCGCTCGCCCAGGTCGACCAGATGCCTACCGAGAACGGTTCCTTGGCTCCGGCCTTCTCGTAATAGCCTTGCGGGTCATACACTTTGGCCTCTGGATAGGGCCATGGGCAAGCGACCGAGGTGGCTGCGTGGCTCATCTTGATGGCCCAGAACCACGCCCCGTAGGCGAAGTAGGACACGTTGATGATGGCGAACATCACCAGGAAGGTGCCCAGCACCGGACGGCTCGGGAAAAGCTTCGCCTTCGCGGCCAGCTTCTCGGCCACCGATTTACCGGTGTCGTCGCGGTAGCAAAGGATCGCCGCCGGGATCATCACGAAGGTCACCGAGAACGACTCCCAGATCAGCGGGAATTGGAACGTCGTGCCGGTGAATACCGAGCCCCAGGGAATCACCTGCGAGTAGATGTACATTCCCCAGTGGACCAACGTGTTCTCCAGCATGGCATCCATGACGAACCCGATGACCAGGACTATTGCGCCCAGGCAGATCAGCGGGTGTCGCGACACGAACGCCTGCGGACCGTACTTCGCCTGCAGCTTGCGCAGAATCCATATCCCCGGAAAGTACGGGCCGAAATAGAACATCACGTAACCGAAGACCACGAACGGTTCGACCGTCGGCGACAACGACACCAGCGGCCACGACTCCGGCCAGTGGATGAGGTCGGGGTTGTAAACCGCGAACGGCGACCAGTTCATGATCGGGTCCTGCCACACGATCAGCGTGGTGCACAAGAACATCAGCATCGCCGGGCTACCCGGATTGCGCCGCCAGCCCCTGATGAACACCACCAGCAGCACGATCAGCGCGACGGCGGTGGCAGCATCCAGGAACGTGATGTAGTCCAGTCCGAACATGAACTTGACCGGGCGCGGCCGGCCCTGCACGTTGGGGTTGGCGACGCGGGGGTCTAGTGCGGTGCGGCAGTTCGCGATGAAGAACAGCGCGAACGCCGCCAGGGCGGCGCCGGCGATCCACCCGCCCCACCCGCGCTTACCGCTCCGCGGTGAGGTCGGCTTCGGTTCGGCAGCAACCGGTATGGATTGGTCGGTACTCATATCTCACTCTCCGAAACGATCGACTAAGTGCGAGTTGACGCCGTCGGCATCGAGCGTCCGCGCCACCAGGTAGCCCGCGCCCATCCAGGCCCGTCGGGTCCATTTGCCGAACGACACCCGAGTGCCGGGCGCGCCCGCGGCGGCGGGCATCATCTTGACCCGCTCCAGCGCTTCCTTGACACCGCGCGGACTGAGCGGATGGGCGTCGGTGAACGCCCGGACCAATGTCGCGGCGACGTCGTGGTTGACCGGCGGCACGCAATATTCGGGGCGCCGGCCGCCGTACTTCTTCGCATAGCGATCGAGGAAATCTTGGCCGATGGGATTCGCCTCGTCGTACTGGTCGACCCCGATCCAGCCGATGAACGCGTTCCACATGATCGGGTTCACCCACGCGTTCTGGAACGCCGTGGTGGTGAATCTCGGCGGGTCCCAGTCGACGGCCTGCAGCGCCGGGTTGATGAACACGATGCCGAATCCGAAGCCCAGATGGACGATTGCTTCCGCCTTGGCGTCGTGCAGAGTACGCACGGCTTCATTGATGTCCTGCGCGGTCTGTGCGATCGCGGCTTCGGCGACGATGCGAATACCCTTGCGCCGACACGCGGTTCGCAGATTCTTCAGGTAGCTCTCACCGATCAGGTTCTGCTCGACGAGAACCCCGATTTCGGTGAGCTGACGTTTGGCGACGAGGTCTGCGATGAAGATCGGCTCGTCGGTCATCGACCCCTGCGGGAAGGAGAATGTCCATTCGCCCAACCAGTCGTCGGTACCGGTGACGCTGATGGCCGGGACCTTGAACCGCTGTTCGATCGCCTCGCGGGTGGGCACGCAGTTGTCGGTGATGTGCGGCCCGAATACCACCAGGCAGCCTTCGTCGACGAGTTCACCGAACGCGTCGATGACCTTCTTGACCGATCCCTTGGGCAGCCCCTCCACTTCGCGGTAAATCATCTCCACCGGCCGGTCCATCGCTTTGTGTTCGGCGGCTTCCTCGAATACCAGGTCGAAGCAGCGCGTGAAGTCCGCCTTCATCTCCTCGGGGAACATCGGTGGGAGCGTGAAGTCCATCAGGTAGCCGACCTTGATCGGCTCTGCGCTGCTTTCGTAGGACATCTGACCTCCCTGAGAAGAAACGCGCCGCAACTCACTCGCACGGATCCGCAGCAGACCTAATATTTGTTCCTACGCTAGCGGGGCCGGTATGCAGCGTCAATCGTCAGATCCATCCGTCGCGCCCAGATAGACCTCGATCATCTCGTTGAGCGCCCGCCCCACTGCCACATCGTCAGTGAGCGGTCCGGCGATCGCCGCGCGCGCTGCCTCGCGCATGGACAGCCCCTCCACGGTGAGCCTGCCCGCCGCGATGAGCACCCGCGTCGATGCGACCTCGCGCAGTCCGGCGGTCTCCAAGCGGCGGATGGCCTGCCCGAAGCGCACCAGCTCGGCCGCGGTGGGACGGTCGACGCCAGCCTCGTGCGCAACGATCCCCTCTTCGACATCGGCTGCGGGAAAACCGAATTCGACGGCGACCATGCGCTGACGAGTCGAATCCTTGAGGTCCTTGAGGACGCTTTGATAGCCGGGGTTGTAGGACACCACAAGGCCGAATCCGGGTGCCGCGTCCAGCGTCACACCGAGGCGTTCGATGGGCAGTTGCCGCCGGTAGTCCGCGAGCGGATGCAGCACCACCGTGGTGTCCTGCCGGGCCTCCACCACTTCGTCCAGGTAGCAGATCGCGCCCTCGCGCACCGCCTTTGTCAGCGGACCGTCCACCCACACCGTCTCGTCGCCCCGCAGCAGATACCGGCCGACCAGGTCCGCGGTGGTGAGGTCGTCATGGCAGGCGACGGTGATCAGCGGCCGGCCGAGATCGTGGGCCATGGCCTCGACGAAACGGGTCTTGCCGCAACCCGTCGGCCCCTTGAGGACCAGTGCCAGACCCTGGCGGTAGGCCGCCTTGAAGATGGCCTCTTCGCTGCCGACCGCTTGGTAATAGGGCCGCACGTTCTCTTCCACCTCGGGGGTCGCGCCGTTCCGGTGAGCGAGCACGGACTCGTTGGCCATAACTTCCCTTCTGCCACCGTAGCTTGGAGCCTAGCCGGAACAGATGTTTGTTTCAAGTACGCCGGCCAAGCAGGTATGGACCAGCCGCCGAGGCACCAACTGCATTCTGCGACATGGCATCAGGGCGAAGTTCGCACACTCACGACACGCTGCGGCGGACCTCGGCCGAGCGCAGCGCGGACCGGAATAGCGGCCCGATCACACCGGCGAGTTGATCTGGGCGCGCAATGGTCGCATGTGCGGTACTGCCGAAAACCCGGCGCAGCGATTGCACGTCCGTTCCCGCGCCGATCGTCAGGCATACGCAGCCGGTGCCCCGGCGGCGGGCCTCGGTCAGCGCGCGGCGCGCGTCGGCGGCACCGTAGGCCCGCTCGTATCCGTGGTCGTATGCGAGTCCGTCGGACAGCACCACCAGCAGCCGCCGCGACGTACCTCCGCGTTCCTCCAAGACCGCCGAGCCGTGCCGGATGGCCGCACCGAGACGCGAATAGGCGCCGGGCTCTAGGCTGTTGAGCCGCCGCATGACGCGGGAATCCAGGTGGTCGTCGAATCGTTTGACGGGCACCATGCTCACCGCGCGGCGGCCCTGCGAGTAGTACGCGTAGAGCGCCACGCGGTCGCCCAGGTCGTGCAGTGCGACGGTGAGGTTGGCGACAGCCGCGCGCTGTTGTTCGTGCACCGTCCGTCCGACCGTTCCGGGCTCCGCCGCCGACCCCGATACGTCCAGCAGGAGCAGCACCGACAGGTCCCGCCGGCGCCGCAGGCTGTCGAGGTACACCGTTTCGTCGGGCACCGCCCTGGCCCGCACCTCGACGCGGGCTTCAATCGCCGCGTCGATGTCGATGTCGTCGCCCTGCGACTGGCGGTGCCGACGGTGCAGACCCATGCCGAGGCGTGACAGCGGGCGCCGCACGCCGATGGCGTCGTCGATCGCCGGGGTCGCCGTTGGCTTGATCTGCGGCTCGACCTCGCGCACGGTGCACCATGCGGGCCGGTAACTCTTGCGCCCCACGTCCCATTCCGGATACCGGAGACCGTCGGGCTCGGCTTCGTCGTCGTTCACGTCCTCGATCGACGTTGAGGCCAACGACGACACGGCGCGCAGGCCCCGGATCCCGGAGTTCGTGCGGTGCGTCGGGGTGTCCGCGCCGGGTGGTCCGCCACCGCTACCGGTCTTACGCGCTGACGACAGCATCTTCTTCAGCCACTTGCCGATGAAGCCGCCCCCGCCGACCGGGCTGGTGAACATGTCGGGATCGTCGGAGTCGTCGGCCACGCCATCATCAAGCTCCTGCAGTTCCTGCGCGGCGCGGCGGGGCACATGCTGCGGGTTCGCCTCGTCCTGTTGTTCGGCCTTCCGGGCGGAGGCGGCCACCACCTTGGCCGCACGGATCACGCCGAACCCCGGCGGCGGGTCGTCGATCGCTACCCGTTCGTCGGCGATTCGCAGCGACGCGGTGGGCGAGTCGCTGCGACTGGCGATGTCGCGGTCAGCCAGCGACGCCAAAATGCTCGGTAGCACGCCGGCATTGGCGACCAGTGCGCGGTGAGCCTCGATTGCCAGGTAGCGAGTGGCCAGCCGGGGGTGGCGGACCAGCGGACGCACGACGTCGGGATCCAGGCTGCCGGCCGCGATCAACGACGCCTGCACCGCGATCGCGTCGAGTCTCGGGCGGGCCGGCGCGGACGGATCGACGTAGATGGTCTGGCCGTCCGTCCACGCAGGTTCACCTGGCTGCAGTTGGGCGACCGCCACGGGTCGGCCCGCAAGCGCAGAAGCGAGCATGCCCAGGGCCTGAAGCTGGTCGCCCAGAGCGTCGTCGCCCACGCTCGAACCTCCGCACCTCTTGATCAGAATTGACCAAATATCTGTTCCACCGTAAAGTCCGGTTCGATCCCAGTCAATCGGGAAAAGGACGTCACGCGACCGTGGATGACGAGTTGCGAGACCAGGTCAAGCGGCTGACCGACCGCGCGGAA
>Ga0335083_10004876_pt1 | contig 17026 bp, 20 predicted proteins | sample Lox_Sample_42_FD_206716 | JGI IMG/M metagenome (GOLD analysis project Ga0335083, IMG submission 206716) | Soil microbial communities from Loxahatchee National Wildlife Refuge, Florida, United States - Lox_Sample_4.2 | ecosystem: Environmental > Terrestrial > Soil > Wetlands | place: USA... | reverse complement strand
AGCTGAGGAGCAGCGCCCCGGCCTCAGCCGCCAAACCGGGCACGCTGACGCAGCTGGCCAGTTACATCCTGGCCGGGGGCAAGCCGTCCGGCGACGCCACGCTGGTGATCCGCAACCAGTCCTACCCCGGCCAGCCCGCTATCAGCGGCGCCGACCTGTACGCCGACAACGGCGAGTACTTCTTCGCGCACTCCGCCAGCGGCCTGCCGGAGCAGGTCAAGAGCGATCACAACCGGGGCGACGGCCTGTTCGCCCGTGAGGTTGCCGTGGCAATCAACGCCGATCACGGTGACCTGGCCACGGCCAGGGAGCGGATGGCGGAAGCGGCCGACCCGGGGCACGCTCCGGCCCCGCCCTGGCAGGTGAAGAAGGGTCCGGCGAAGGGCTCGACGGTTTCGCCGGAGGACAACTACATCTGGACGAACTCGCAGGACGCCCTCATCGCCGGTTCCGGCAACCCGCAGGTCCGCGCGGGGGTGCTGCGGATCCTGTCGACGCTGCCCGAGGTCACCGTGACCAGCACGACAACCGGTGGCCAGCCCACCCTGACGCTGCGCGCCGGCGCGCCCGCCATGCCCGGCGACTACCAGGAGACGCTGGTCATCGGGGCCAAGACCGGCATCCCGGTGACGTTCACGGGCGGCGTCCCCGGCCACACGCCCGATGTAACCGTCACCTACCAGGTGACCCGGGTAACCCTGGCCGACATCGCCGCCGGCAAGTCCTGACCGAATCCTCCGACCAGACAGCGGGCGCTTTGTCGGCAGTTTCCGGTGCTATGAGACCCGAAACTGCCGACAAAGCCCTCAGGCAGCCGTCCGGCTACGGCGCGCCGGGGGAGGCGACCGGCAGGCCGGCGTTCGTGGCCGCGGCGAGCAGGCGCTCGTCGTAGGCCACGAACGCGGTCAGGTCCCGCTTCACCGCCAGCGCCGACGCCAGGTGGATGGCCTGCGCCGGGGTCAGGTCCTGCGGCGGCAAGGTGGCCGAGTCGTCCAGGACGGCGGCGCTCAGCGCCACCCGCGCGATCCGCTTGATCACCTTGTAGCTGCGCGGCAGGGCACCAGGATCGGCCTGCCAGACGGCCCGCGGCAGCTCCGCCCGGTGCAGCGCGCTCGACACCAGCGGCTGGCCGGCCCGCCCGGCCAGCCACGACGCCAGCGCCGCCGACTCCGGCTCGGTCCTGGCCAGCTTGATCAGCGCCGAGGAGTCAAGGTAGATCACGCCGCGCCGCCTTCCCGCGCCGCCGCACCGATCCCGTGGCCAGTCCCGTGGCCAGTCCCGTGGCCAGTCCCGGGGCCGATCACACCGCGCCGCCTGGCCGCGGCGCCCGGGCCGGACCCGAGGGCGGGTAGGGCTCGAGGCCGCCGGCGCCGCCCGGCTCCTCGGCCGGCTCCACGATCCCGGCCGCGATCAGGCGCTCGAGCGGACTGCCCGGTTCCCTGACCGGGACGAGCTGGGCGACCAGCCTGCCCCGGTTGGTGATGTCCACGGTGTAGCCCTTCTCCGCGAGGTTGACGTAGACGCTGGCCTCCTGGCGCAGTTCCCTGATCCCGATCCGGTGCCGGGCCGGCGTCCGCCCGGTGGCCTCGGCTCGCGGGGCGGGCCGTCCTGGTCCCCGGGCGGCGGCCACGTTCCCGGCGTCCGCGCCCGCGCCCCGTGCGGTGGCCGCGCCCCGTGCGCGGCGTCCCCGGCTCGCGGGCAGCGGATCCCGCTCGCCCTCCGGGGTATCACTCATCGTGCCACCGTAGCACGAGGATGCTACCCGGACGGCCGATGCGCCAGGACGGAACCAGGACGGAACCAAGACGGGCCAAGACGAGCCAAGACGACGCCAAGACGGGCCAAGACGGGCCCAAGACGGGGCCAAGACCGGGCCAACACGGGTAGATATAACGTGCGGGCACAGGGAGGGACGCACATGATCAAGCCCGGTGATTTCCCCGAGACGGTGGCTCGGGCCGAACTTCGCACGGCATCAGGCGACTGGCCCGAGGCAGCGGCACTGTGGGCTCAGGTGACGGCCGAGAACCCGGTCAACGGAGACTACTGGGCTCGCCTGGCCGAGGCGCGGTTCGCCGGCCACGAGTACGCCGAGGCGCACCAGGCGTACGAGAAAGTACGCGAGCTCGGCGTCCGGCCGGGACACCAGCAGCAGTACCGCGAGGACCTGCCCGAGCTGCTGCCCGGCGAGGTCGCGTACCGCATCGCGTGCTGCCGGGCCGCGCTCGGCCAGCGTGACGAGGCGATCGATGCCCTGGCCGTAGCGCTCGACCGCGGCTTCCGCGATCTGGACCGGGCCAGGGACGACGAGTACTGGCAGCCGTGGCACGACGATCGGCGGATCCGAGACCTCCTCGGGATCATCGACACCGACGGCCTGCCGCGCGACCAGGGCTGGCGCGCCGACCTGGGCCTGCTGGCCCGCGAGATCAAGCGCCGGGCCTACGCGCCGTTCGCCCTCGTCCCTGAGGAGGAATTCGACCGCGACGTCGCCCGGCTCGATCACGACATCCCCGGCCTCACCGAGGCCCAGATCCTGGTCGGCATGATGAAGCTGGTGCGCCACCTCGACGACGGCCACGCCGGCGTCAGGCCGCCGGACAAACAGAACCAGGACCTCTCCCGGCTGCTCCCGGTCGAGTTCTTCCTGTTCCCCGAGGGCCTGTTCGTCATCGCGGGCGGCCCCGGGCACGACCACCTGCTCGGCGCCAAGGTCGAGAAGATCGGCCGCCACACCGTCACCGAGGCCGTCACGGCCCTCGATCCCGTCGTCGTCAGGGACAACCAGCAGCAGGTCACGTTCATGGTCCCGATGTTCCTGCGGCACACCGCGGTCCTGAACGGCCTGGGCATCATCGACGACCTGACCAAGGCCAGCCTCACGATCCGCGCGGCCGACGGGACGAGCCGCGAGGTCACGCTGGACGCCGAGCCGGGCCAGCGCCAGTGGGACCGCTACCCGGACGGCTGGACCGCGCTCGCCGACACGGTGCCCGGCCGCCCGCGCCCGCTGCACCTGCGGCACCGCGAGCTGCCCTACTGGTTCGAGTACCTGCCCGCCCACGACCTGGTGTACTTCCAGTACAACGCGGTCCGCGATCACCCGGCCGAGCCGTTCGCCGCCTTCTGCGACCGGCTGTTCGGTTTCGTCGAGGACCGCCGCCCGGGCCGGCTCGTCATCGACCTGCGCTGGAACGGCGGCGGCAACACCTTCCTCACTCAGGCGCTGCTGCATCACCTGATCGCGTGCCCCGTGGTCCGCCGCCGCGGCGCGCTGTTCGTCATCATCGGCCGCCAGACCTTCTCGGCCGCGCAGAACACGGCGACCGCCATCGACCGCGAGACCAGCGCGATCTTCGTCGGCGAGCCCACCGGATCCCGCCCGAACTTCATCGGCGAGACCATCTACTTCGAGCTGCCCTACAGCAAGGTCAGGGCGAACGCGGCGGACCTGTTCTGGCAGACGTCATGGCCGGAGGATCACCGGCCGTGGATCGCGCCCGACATCTACGCCCCGCCGACCTTCGCCGCGTTCAGCCGCAACGAGGACCCGGCCATGGACGCGATCCTGGCCCTGCGCGGGCAGTTCCCCGGCTAGCCCGCCCGCTCGTCGATCTGGCGCTGCGCCTCGCTGATGACGTGCCCCACGTCCCGCCCGAACGAGGCGTCACACGGGTGGGCGGAAAGCCCGCCCCGGATATTCGCGGTCAGCTCGGCCAGCGCGGTCCCAAGCGGCGCGAGCGCGCCGGTGTTCCCCGCGGGCACCGCCGACCGGCCGGAAGGACCCCACAGGTAGGTCTCGAAGCCCGCCCCCTCGCCGCCCTGCTGCGACACGGTGACCGTGCTGCTCGCCCCGCCCTCGTGGTGCAGGATCAGGTGGCTGACGTCGGCCGGCCCGGCGTCGGCGGTGACCCCGGTGACCGGGCCGAGGGCGGCCCACAGCAGCGAGACCGCGTGCGGGGCGATGTCCCACAGCGCGCCCTTCTCCCGCCGCCAGGGCGTGTTGAACGGGCTGGACTTCTCGAGCGAGGACCCGAACCACGCGGTAAGACCGGTCAGCCAGCCGCCGCGCGCGGTCACCTCGGCCAGCCACGCCCGGATATCCGCCCGGAACATCAGGGTGAAGAAGACAACCGACGCGACGCCGCTCTCGGCCACCGCGGAGGCCACCTCATCCGCCCCCGCCACCGACGTCGCCAGCGGCTTCTCCAGCATCAGGTGCTTGCCCGCCCGGGCGGCGGCCACCGCGATGGGCGCCTGCACGTCCGGCGGCACGGCGAACGCGACGCCGTCTACCCCGTCCAGGAACGCGTCGAGTTCCTCAACCCCCGAAAACGGACGAGCACCGAAATCAGCGGCCAGCGCGGCGGCCGCCTCCGCCGACCGGCCCCAGACCGCGGCCAGCTCGATGTCCGGAGCCGCGGCGAGCGCGGGCGCGTGCGTGATGCTGGCCCAGTGGCCGGTGCCGACTAGGCCGAACCTCAGCGGTGCCGATGCCATCTCAAAAGGCTAGTCACCCAGCGCACGGAAGTGCCCCGCGGGTCTCCAGGAGACCCGCGGGGCACGCCCCCTTCGAAGCTGCCGAACCCGCCGCACCGTCAACGGGCGCTGACCGCGCTCCCGGTCCCAGCCGCGACCCCGGCCTGACCAGCCCGGGCAGTAGCCGCCCGCGCCTTGGCTGCGAGCATCCCGGTCCTGGCCAGCAGCATGGCGATGGACAGGAAGATGAGGCTGTCGGTCAGCGCGCCCACGGTGATGTGGGTGGTAATCATCCAGCTGCCGAGCTGGCGGCCGAACACGTGGTCGGCGCCGTAGGCGAAGTACAGCCGCCCGGCCACCACGGCCACCCACACCAGCGCGTACGGCAGCCCCGCGTGCGACACCGGCCGCCCGGCCGAAGCGTCGTAGCGCACCCGCATCAGCGTGGCGGCCAGGACCCCGAGCACCAGGCCGGCGGCGGTCCCGGCGATCTCCAGGGCCAGGCCGTTGCCCGAGGACGTGGCCCCCTTGATGAAGAACGGGACGATGATGGCCGCGGTGATGAACGGCCGCAGCAGCCGCATGGGGCCGACCTTGCGCTGACCGAGGTCGCTGATCAGGACGACGCCCAGGATGACGAGGTTGAGGATCCAGACGCTGGCGTCCATTTCGAACTCCTTGGTGAGGTGTTGAGCTGATGTCTGCCACGCTAGGAACGAGGCGGTTGGAACCGCGTCGGCCCGCGGCTTGACCACGGGTTGAAGCACGAGCGCCCGCCTCCACCCGGCCCGCGTCCACCCGTTCTCCACCCGGTGTCAACCCGCCCGGCCCGGGCCAGCGGCCCGCAGGCGGGTTACGTTGATTACAGGCATAGAGAAAGGTGAGGCAGGCGTGTTCGGATTCGCGACGCGACAGGACCCGGTCACCGGGGACCGCGTCGTCAGCGTGGCCCGGATGGTCGACGCCGTCCGCGCCTTCGGCCTGGTCGCCGTCGTCATCAGCGTCTCGCTGTCCCACCCGGGGCCCGGCACGCCAGGCCCGCGCGGCGTGACGATCGCGATCACGCTCGGCCTGGCGGCCGCCGGCTGGGTCGGCTGGATGCTCTCCGGGCCCACCGGGCAGCGCCGCGCGCTCAGCCTCGGCAGCCTGGCCGTGATGGGCGGGGCGGGCGGCGTGCTGGCCGGCGTGTCGCCGAGCAGCCCGGCCATCGCCGTCGGCTGCGCGGCCGCCTTCAGCGCGGGCGTCCGCCTGAAGACCAGCGCCTCGCTGGCCATCATGGCCGAGATCGTGGCCGCGTTCGTGATCACCGCGCTGCTCACTAACCAGCCGACCGGCGTGGTCCTCGGCTTCCCGTTCGCGTACGCCGGGATGTGGAGCGTGGCCATGACCAGGCGCGAGTACCTGGTCAGGGCCGAACAAGCCGAGCGCACCCTGGCCGAGACCCGACGCGCCCGGGAGGCCGAGACCCACGCGGCCGCGCTGGCCGAACGGGCCAGGATCGCCCGCGACATCCATGACGTGCTGGCCCACTCGCTGGCCGCGGTGTCCGTCAACCTCCAGGCCGCCGAGGGCCTGCTAGCCACGGAAACACTCCCTAAAGACAACCCGGAGCTGAAGAAGGCGATCGAGTGCATCGACCGGGCCGGGACGCTGACCAGGGAGGGGATGGCCCAGGCCCGCCGGGCCATCCTGGCCCTGCGCGAGGACGCGGCGCCGCTGCCCGATCAGCTGGCCAAGCTGGCCGCCCAGTACCAGGCGGCCGGCGACGCCACGATCCAGCTCACCATCACCGGCCAGCCGCGGCCGCTGTCCGAGCAGGCCGTCCAGGTCGCCTACCGGACCGCGCAGGAAGGGTTGACGAACGCGCGCAAGCACGCCCCCGGCCAGCCGGTCGCCCTCGCCCTGGCCTTCGTGCCCGGCCAGGTCGTCGTCACCATCGAGAACCCGCTGCCGCCGGATAACCAGCAAAGACCGCTCACGGCCACCGGCGCCGGGGCCGGCCTGACCGGCCTGAAGGAACGCGCCGCGCTGGCCGGCGGCACGCTCGAGACGGGGCCGGCCGACGGCACCTGGCGCATTGAGCTAAAAATGCGAACATGAGCGACAACCCCGAATCCGTCACCGTCGTCGTCGCGGACGACCAGTCCGCCGTCCGCGAGGGGCTGGTGATGCTGCTCGGTACCGTGCCCGGGATCACCGTGGTCGGCGAGGCGGAGGACGGCGAGGCCGCGGTCGACGCCGTCGCGGCGAAGGCCCCGCAGGTCGTGCTCATGGATCTGAACATGCCGCGATGCGACGGGGTGGAGGCGACCAGGCGCGTCCGGGCCAGCCACCCGCGGACCCAGGTGGTCGTGCTGACCACGTACTCCGACGACGAGTCGATCATCGGCGCGCTGCGGGCCGGCGCGCTCGGCTACCTGACCAAGGACGCCACCAGGGCCGAGATCGGCCGGGCGGTGCTGGCCGCCGCGGCCGGGCAGGCGGTGCTCGACCCGGAGGTGCAGCAGCGGCTGCTGTCCGCCGCCGTCCGCGCGCCCGCCCCGCCCCCCGCGGCCGGCCCGGCGTCCTCCGACGACGAACTCACCCCGCGCGAGTCCGAGGTGCTGCGCCTGATCGCGGCGGGCAAGTCCAACCGGGAGATCGCCCGGGCCCTGTTCGTCAGCGAGGCCACGGTCAAGACGCACGTCAACCGGATCTTCGCCAAGACCGGCTCGCGCGACCGCGGCCAGGCCATGCGCTACGCCTATCAGTACGGCTACGCCGAGCCACCAAAAAACCTTTTATAACGAACGGGGTGCCGGTCACGCCCCCCTCATCACCACCAGCCACGGCCGGACGGTGACGCTCAGGAAGCCGCTCGCCACGCTGGTGTCGTCCTCGTTCGCGAGCCGGGTCGCGGTCCCGAGCCGCCCGGGCCCCGTCAGCCGCAGGATCGTCATCCCTTCGCCGTCGGCGTCGGCCAGCGGGCCGGCCAGCACGAGGTAGCCCGCCTCGCGCATCCGGTTCAGGAACGCGAGGTGCTCGCCGAAGCGCGGGTCCTCGACCAGGGGCCCGGTCGTCGGCGCCCGCGGCCCCGGGCGATGCATCAGCGCCACCCAGGTGTCTCCGTCCCTGTCTTCGTCGGTCCTGTCTTCGTCGGTCCTGTCTTCGTCCGCGCTGCCCCCCGCGACGTGCTCAGCGTACTGTCCCAGCACGAACGGCCAGCCCTCGTCGTACTCGGCCCGGGCCGCCGCCGGCTCTGCGAACGCCTCCCAGCCGGTGTGCTCCAGCCGGACCAGCGTCTGCGCCGTGCCGTCAAGAGCCGGGCCCGCGGCGGCGAAGGTGACCTCGACCTGGCTGGCCCGGTCGGCCGAGTAGCCGGGATGCCAAGTGAACGCCACCGCCTTCGGCGGGTCCCAGCGAGTGACCGTGCCCCACACGGTGTCCTCACCAGCCGTGCGCTCCACGATACGAGCACCCAGTGACATTTCCTCGAACGACACCGTGGCGTGCTGGCCGCGCACGCCGTGCACGCTGTGCTCGCCGAGTGGCCACCACTGGCCAAGGCCGGCCGTGAATACCTCGAACGCGGCGGCCGGGTCGGCCTCGACCAGGATCTCCCGGCGGATCGGCGGTACGGCGTTCACGGGTTTCTCCTCTTCACCTCGGCGGCGTAGGCGGCCAGGGCGGTATCCCAGGTCCGGACCAGCCACTGCTGCGCGATGGCCATCCCGTCCGGGGCCAGCGCGTACAGGTTCCTGGTGCCCGCGCTGCGGTGCTCGATCAGGCCGGCGTCACTCAGCACCCGCAGGTGCTTGCTGACCGCGGGCCGGCCCACCGGCAGCCGCTCGGCCAGCCGTCCGACCGGTGTCGGCCCGTCGCGCAGCAGTTCCAGGATCCGGCGCCGCACCGGCTCGCCCAGCGCGTCGAACACGGCGTCGGCCGATTGGTTACTCATAAGCAACGGTTACTCTAGAGCAACCAAAAGGCTCGGCGCAAGGGCAACCCGCAGGTCAGGCGGTGATCGTGAGTGGCCACACCGGGGTCCGGCGGCGGATCCGCTCTCGGTCGTATGAAGATTCGTCGTCCGGCAGGAGTTCGAGCGTGGCCTGGACGCCCCAGTCGCCAGGCGGCACGGCGTACCCTAGCCGCTCGGTCGTGCTGGCCGTGCCGATGAGCAGCGGGATCCGCTCGGTTCCGCCCGGCGGTACCCGGAATGTCACCAGCACCGAATGCACCCAGCCGGTGAAACCGCCCACCACGTCGCCGGTGGCCAGGTCGACGACCGACCCGGTGACCTGCCCGGTGGTCGCGATGGCGAGGCCAGCCCCCGACCGGTCGCTGATCAGCAGCCCGTGGCGAAGCTCGTGCCCGGAGCGAACCACAGCCGGCCCGTCGAGCTCGGCCTCGGCCTCGTCCGCAGCGAGCAGCGGAGCAGGCTCAGGACGCGGCCGCCGTGGCCACCGGGGCGCCCGCCCCGGCGGATAGGGGAGCGCCCCCACCGTCAGATGCACCCCGTCGCCGAACTGCCGGTCAAGCCGCGCCGCCGCCTCCTCCGCCCAGGCCGCCAGCTCGATGAAATACGGCGGCGCACCCTCGTCCCGGTCAACCCCTGGATAAGCCCGCAGCGCCTCCGGCTGCTCCGCCAGCAGCCGCCTCAGCGCCCCCCTGAGCTCCCCCCACACCACCATGCCAGCCACGCTAGCCGCTGCCCCGCCCCGCTCGCCCCGCCCGGCGGCGCTCCGTGTTCTAGCCTTAGACGCTGAACCGGGTCAGACAGCGCTGCCCGCGACGGCGCCCGGCGGCAGAAAGCGCTCGAGTTCGGTGCGACGCGCTCGCGCGCCCCGCTGGGTTCAGTCACATGCGGCCCCTCTTCACGTCAAACCGCACTAGTCACAGGCCGCCTTGTCCGGGTGGATCCCGCGAACGACATCAATGCCACATCGGTGCCGCTATCACGACACCGATGTGGCATCGGTGTCGTTGCCGTAGCCTTACCCTTGCGATAACAGCAAGACATGGTGGGCGGCCGCGTCTTGCGGGCGCAGCCTGATCGTGCCCTTGCCGCTGACCAGGTCGGGGTGGCGCTCGGCGAAGCCGCCGTCGCGCCCCTGGCCCCAGCCGTAGAGCGAGATCCCGTGCTGCCAGGCGCCGACGTAGAGCCGGCGTTTGCCGGCCTTGTAGGTCGGCATCTGGTACGACAAGACCACCGTCGCCTCCGGGTGCGCGGCCATGACCAGCTCGTGGATCTGGTCGAACAGCGGGCGGAACGCGGGGTCGATCCCGTCGACGTAGCGCCGGACCGCTTCGTCCATGGCCTTTCCCCTCACAGTTCTTTCTCGAACCAGTGGTGGGCGTACGGCTCGTCGTTGAACGCCGGCACCTCGCGATAGCCCGCCGCCCGGTACATGGCGATGGCCTCGGCCAGCGTCTGGTTCGTCTCCAGCCGCAGCACGCGCACGCCCTGCCTGGCGGCCTCGGCCTCCAGCTCGGCCAGGAGCCGGCGGCCGAGCCCGAGGCCGCGCACGGCGGGGGAGACCCACATGCGCTTGACCTCGGCCGGTGCGCCGGGGTGGAACTTCAGCCCTCCGCAGCCCACCGGCTCGCCGTGCACGAACGCGACCAGGAACGCCCCGGCCGGCGGGGTCATCTCGTCGGCGGCGGCGGAGATGCTCAGGGCCGGGTCGAACCCGCCGTCGAACCGGGCAGCCAGCTCGCTGACGTAGGCGGCCAGGCAGCGGCGGGCGTCAGGGTCCCGGGGATCGCGCACGCCGATCTCGACCGCCGAGGCGGCCAGCAGCCGCTCCACCTCGGCCATGGCGGCGACGAGCCGCTCGCGCTGGTGCCCGGACAGCGGTTCGAGCAGCGCGGCGGCGGCGTCATCAGAACGGCGGTCATACTCACCCCGTTCGGCCTGACCGTGCACGGTCAGGCGCGCGGACCTGCGCCTCCGGTCCCCCTCGCTCGCCCCCACGGTGATCAGCCCGTCCTGCTCCAGCGCGCGCAGCAGCCGGCTCAGGTAGCCCGAGTCCAGGCCGAGCCTGGCCCGCAGTTCCCTGACGTCGCAGCCGTCCGGGCCGATCTCCCACAGCACCCGGGCCTGGCCGAGCGAGCGGCCGCGGGCCAGGAAGGCGTCCTCGAGCGCCCCGGCTTGCTGCGTGACCGCGCGGTTGAACCGCCGGACCTGTTCGATCATGGCCCGCTCCATTCTCTGACTATAGTCAGAGAATGGCACACATCCGGCCCTACCGCGACTCCGACCTGCGCGCGGTCTACGACGTCTGCGTCCGCACCGCCGACGCCGGCGGCGACGCCCGGGGCATGTACTCAAGCGACGACCTGATGCCCGACCTGTTCGCCGGTCCTTACGTCTTCCTGGAGCCGGAGTTCGCCTTCGTCCTCGACGACGAGGAACGGGCGGCCGGCTACGTGCTGGGGACGCCGGACACCGCGGCGTTCGTCCGGGCCTACCGCGAGCGGTGGATGCCCAGGCTCGACGGCCGCTACCCGGTGCCACCGGATCCCCCGGGCAGCCGCGAGGACGAGATGATCGCCCTGCACTACCGGCCTGAGCGGCTGCTGTGGCCCGGCCTGGAGGCCTACCCCGCGCACCTGCACATCGACCTGCTGCCGCCGTTCCAGGGCGGTGGTCACGGCCGCGCCCTGATGGAGACGTTCTACGCCGCTGCGGCGCGGGCCGGGGCCCCGGGCGTGCACCTCACCGTGATGGCGGCCAACACCCGGGCCCTCGGGTTCTACCGCCACCTCGGCTTCCGCCGTCTCGATCCCGCCCAGCCGGGCGAGGCCGACGTCGTCTACCTAGGCCGCGAGCTCTGACGTTCTTCACCCCTGGGACATGAAATCCGGCCTCCCGAGCGTTGCAACGCCCTGGAAGCCCAGTTTCGCTGGCTTCCGCGACGCGGCCCGGCTCAACGGCCGGGCCTGGATTACCGAGTAGCGGCCATACGGCAGGATGGAATCATGCAGCCGCGAGATTTTTCGCTTTACGGAGCCGTCGATCTGGGCGCGCGGCAGGCCGCCGCGCAGCGCAGGCAGCAGACGGCCCAGTCATCGGCCCAGTCACCGGCCCCGGGCGACGGCGCTGGCGGCCCGGCCGGCCCGGGTGGTGGCGTCGTCATCGACGTCACCGAGGAGACCTTCAACACCGACGTCGTGGAGCGCTCCCGCACCACGCCCGTGATCATGGACCTGTGGGCCGAATGGTGCGGGCCGTGCAAGCAGCTCTCGCCGGTGCTCGAGAAGCTCGCCGCCGAGGCCGGCGGCCAGTGGATCCTGGCCAAGGTCGACGTCGACGCCAACCCGCAGCTGAGCGCGGCGCTGCAGGTGCAGAGCATCCCCATGGTGGTGGCGGTGCTCGGCGGGCAGCTGGTGGACGGCTTCCTCGGGGCCATGCCCGAGGCCCAGGTCAAGCAGTGGATCGGCCAGGTCCTGGCGGTCGCGGAGAAGATGGGCATGGCGGTGACCGCGCCCGACGGCGCCGCGGAGACCGACGGGCCCGGAGCGATGCCGGGCCAGCCCGGCGACGGCCGCGCGCCCCGCGGCCCCGGTGCGGGCGGCCCGCCCGTGCCGCCCGCCTACGCCGAGGCCCGCGAGGCGATGGAGCGCGGCGACTACGACGGCGCCGCCAAGGCGTTCGAGCAGGAGCTGGCGGCCAACCCGGCCGACCCGCTGGCCAAGGCCGGGCTGGCCCAGGTTAACCTGATCCGCCGGGTCACCTCCTACGACCAGGCCCAGGCCCGCCGCGACGCGGCCGAGCGCCCCGCCGACGTGGACGCGCAGATCAAGGTGGCCGACATCGAGCTGGCCTCCGGCCGGGTCGAAGAGGCGTTCAACCGCCTGCTCGGCGTGGTCCGCCGGACCTCGGGCGAGGAGCGCGACCAGGCCCGCAAGCACCTGGTCAGCCTGTTCGACCTGCTCCCGCCGAACGAGCCGCTGGTCAAGAAGGCGCGTTCGTCCCTGTCCTCCCTCCTGTTCTGACCTGAAGGAATATGCAACTCCAGTTGGAAGTTTCTACCAACTGGAGGGTGAGATCCGGGCATCCGGCCGAATCCTCCGTCACATGAATTCCGGAGGTGAGGCAAGGATGTACTTCACGACTTTTGACCCGTTCGGGCGCGACTTCCAGCGCCAGTTCGACCGGCTGGCCCGGTACGCGTCGCGTCAGGCGGCCGTGCTGCCGCTGGACGTGGTGCGCCACGAGACCGACGTCACGCTGCGGCTCGACGTCCCGGGCATCGACCCGGAGCAGCTCGAGGTCACCGTGGACCGCGGGGTGCTGACCATCAGCGGCAAGCGCGAGGAGGAGCGGACCGAGAACGACAAGTTCTTCGTGCGGGAGCGCACGATGGGCACGTTCACCCGCCGCCTGCGGCTGCCGGAGACCCTGAACGCCGAGGCCGTCGAGGCGAGCTACGCCAACGGCGTCCTCGAGGTCAAGGTGCCGGTCCTGGAGCAGGCGCAGCCGCGCAAGATCGAGGTCCGCAAGGTCGAGATCGCCCAGGCGGACGGCAAGGAGGAGATCGCGGCCTGACGCTAGTCAGCCGCACTCCCAGTGTGAGCAAGCGAGCGGCCGGCGGGCGCGGATGCGTCCCGCCGGCCGCTTACCATCTGGGCAGGAGGTGAGACACCATGGCGCCATTGCCATTCGACGACGAGAACGCCCCGCTGTTCACGGTCGGGCAGGTCGCCGAGATGCTCGCTATCAAGCGGGCCTTCCTGCGCCGCGTGGACGACCTCCAGGTGGTCTCGCCGCAGCGGACGGCCGGGGGCCAGCGCCGCTACACGCGCTACGAGATCCGGATCATCCAGCAGGTGGTCTCGATGGCCGACGAGGGCATCACGATGCAGGCGATCCGCCGCATCATCGAGCTCGAAACCCAGCTCGCCGCGGTCACCAGGGAACGCGACGAACTAGCCCGCCGCCTAGCCGACCTCCTCGGTGCTTGACCGCGCATAGCGCTTTGTCCGAAGTTCTGGTCGTCATAACAGCCAGAATCGCGGACAAAACGGCGGACGGCCGCGTCAGCCCGGGGGCTCGGCGAGTTGCTCGAGGACGGGGAGGGCCTCGGCCAGGGCGGCGCGCTGGGCCGGGGTGAGCAGCGTCAGGCTCTGGGTCAGCACCATGGTGGTCTCGGTGCGCAGCCGTTCCAGCATGTCGTGCCCGCGCGGGGTGATGGCCAGCGTGCTCGCCCGGGCGTCGCTAGGGTCGGCGTACCGGCGCACATAGCCGCTGTCTTCCAGCGCTGTCACCAGCCGGGTGAGCGTGGACGGCGCGATGCCCTCGGCCGCGGCCAGGTCACCCAGGCGCATCGGCCCGGAGCGCTCCACGGTGGCCAGCGCCGCGAGCTGGGTGGGCGTCAGGCCGGCCAACTGGTGCTTGCGCAGCCGACGCGACAGCCGGGCCAGCGCGACCCGCAGCCGCGTGACGTCGACAGCAGGCCCGCCGTCGGCAGCGGGCTCCGCACCCGACGACGCACCGGACGCCGAGCCCGGCACCGCCGGAGCGCCCGTCTCGTCACGACTCGCCGTGACGACCGATTCCGTGCTCACCTTCTCAGCCTACGCGGTGTCCGCCGTACCCTGGAGTCCAGCGGAAAGGCGGGAACCAACGTGGCGATGGCGCCGAGCGTGTCCTACTCGATCACCGTGCGGCTCGAGGTAGCCAGCCGGGGCCGCGCGGTCAGCGAGATCACCCGGGCGGTGGAACAGGCTGGCGGCGTGGTGACCGCGCTGGACGTGACCGCCGGGCGGAACGACCGGCTGCGGGTCGACGTCACCTGCGCCGCGAGCGGCACCGAGCACGCCGAGGCCCTGGTGACCGCGCTGGGCGGCATCGACGGCGTAACCGTGCACAAGGTCAGCGACCGCACCTTCCTCCTGCACCTGGGCGGGAAGATCGAGATGCGCTCCAAGGTGCCGCTGCGGAACCGGGACGACCTGTCCATGGCCTACACCCCCGGCGTGGGCCGGGTCGCGCTGGCCATCGCCGGGAACCGGGAGGACGCGCGCCGGCTGACTATCAAGCGGAACTCGGTCGCGGTGGTCACCGACGGCTCGGCCGTGCTCGGCCTGGGCAACATCGGCCCGTACGCGGCGCTGCCGGTCATGGAGGGCAAGGCCGCCCTGTTCAAGCAGTTCGCCGACATCGACGCGTGGCCGATCTGCCTGGACAGCCAGGACACCGACGAGATCGTCCGGGCGGTGCAGCTGATCGCACCCGGGTTCGGCGGGATCAACCTGGAGGACATCAGCGCGCCCCGCTGCTTCGAGGTGGAGCGCAGGCTGCGCGGCCTGCTCGACATCCCGGTGTTCCACGACGACCAGCACGGCACCGCGATCGTGGTGATGGCCGCGCTGACCAACGCGCTGCGGGTGGTGGGCAAGAAGCTGCCGGAGGTGCGCATCGCCATGGCCGGGGCGGGCGCGGCCGGCACCGCCGTGCTCAAGCTGCTCCTCGGGGCCGGCGCGGCCGCAAAGAACGTCATCGTCTGCGACGACAAGGGCGCGGTGCACCTGGGCCGGCCGGGCCTGGACGACAGCCTGCGCTGGATCGCGGAGAACACCAACTCCGCCGGCTACGCCGGTGACCTCAAAGGCGCCGTCAAAAGCGCCGACGTGTTCATCGGCCTGTCCGCGCCGGGCATCCTCTCCGGCCAGGACATCAAGACCATGGCCGACGGCGCCATCGTGTTCGCGCTGGCCAACCCCGATCCCGAAGTCGACCCGGAGGCGGCCAGGGAGCACGCCGCCGTGGTCGCCACCGGCCGCAGCGACTACCCGAACCAGATAAATAACGTGCTGGCGTTCCCCGGCGTGTTCCGCGGCTTGCTGGACGCGCAGAGCAGGAACGTCACCGACGACATGCTGATCGCCGCCGCCCATGCGCTCGCGGACGTGGTGTCACCGGACGAGATCGGCCCGCACTACATCATCCCGTCGGTGTTCCATCCCGAGGTCGCCTCGTCGGTCGCCGCCGCCGTCAGGGACGCCGCGACCCAGCAGCTTGCCCGAGAATAGGCCTATGCACGAAATGGCGTCGGAAGCGCAGGCGGGCCGTCTGCTCGTGGCCACCCCGATGCTCGGCGACCCCAACTTCCGGCGCACCGTCGTCCTGCTGGTCGAGCACGAAACCGAGCAGGGCACCCTCGGCGTGGTGCTGAACCGGCCGACGGAGATCCCGGTCGGCCGGGTGCTCGAGCCGTGGACGGAACTGGCCACCGACCCGTCCGTGGTGTTCACCGGGGGCCCGGTCTCGCCGAACAGCGCGCTGGCCCTGGCCCACGTGCCGGGCACCGACGAACCGGTGGGCTGGCACCCGCTTGACGGCGCGCCCGCCATGGCCAGGCTCGGCCTGGTCGACCTGGACGCGCCGCCTGGACTGCTCGCGGCGGCCATCGTCTCGCTGCGGGTCTACGCCGGGTACGCCGGCTGGGGTGCGGGCCAGCTCCAGGCGGAGATCGAGGAGGGCGCCTGGTACGTGGTACCCGCCGAGCCGTCCGACGCGTTCTATCCGGACCCCGAGCGGCTGTGGCCGGCCGTGCTGCGCCGCCAGGGCGGAGAGCTCGCCTACGTGGCCACCTACCCCGATGACCCGGGCCTGAACTAAACTCCCTGCCCGTGAGCGATACACAGGTTCTTCCCCAGCAGGAGACGCGCGTCCACGAGGACGTCCGCCCCGATCTGTCGCACGGCGACGGCGATCACGAGCGCTTCGCGCACTACGTGCAGAAGGACAAGATCGTCGAGAGCTCGGTCATGGGCACGCCGCTGGTCGCGCTGTGCGGCAAGGTGTGGGTGCCCAGCCGGGACCCGAAGAAGTACCCGGTCTGCCCGACCTGCAAGGAAATCTACGAGGGCATGCCGCCGGGCGACGACGGCGGCGACGAGTAGAAAATCACACGCGGCGGGTCTGCCCTCCGGGCGGGGCCCGCGGCGGTAACATTTTGGCCTCGTGACCCCTCGATCTGACGCAGCTCAAAGCGAGCGCCACACCGAAGGCCACAATGGGCGCCCCACCCAGTTCGGCTCGCCGCCGGTGGTAGCGCTCCCGGCCTCGCCCGTTCGTTATGACCTTCTTACTGGCCTGCGCGGGTGGCAGCGGGATGCCTATCACGAGTACTTCCGGCTGCCGCGGCGCGACTTCCTGCTGGTCGCCACGCCGGGCGCGGGCAAGACCACCTACGCGCTCACGGTGGCGGCCGAACTGCTGGCCCGGCGCGAGGTCATGTTCCTCACCATCGTCACGCCCACCGAGCACCTCAAGCACCAGTGGGCGGCCGCGGCGGCCCGGTTCGGCATCGCGATCGACTCGGCCTACCGGAACGCCCAGGGCCGGGCCGGCGCCGACTTCGCCGGGGTCGCCGTCACCTACGCCCAGGTCGCCGCGCACCCGGCGCTGCACCGGCAGCGCACGGAGAACCGGCGCACGCTGGTCATCTTCGACGAGATCCACCACGCGGGCGACGCCATGTCCTGGGGCGACGCGGTCAAGGAGGCGTTCGACCCGGCCCGGCGCCGGCTGGCGCTGACCGGCACGCCGTTCCGCAGT
>Ga0335083_10004875_pt1 | contig 17026 bp, 16 predicted proteins | sample Lox_Sample_42_FD_206716 | JGI IMG/M metagenome (GOLD analysis project Ga0335083, IMG submission 206716) | Soil microbial communities from Loxahatchee National Wildlife Refuge, Florida, United States - Lox_Sample_4.2 | ecosystem: Environmental > Terrestrial > Soil > Wetlands | place: USA... | reverse complement strand
TCGCTACGAATTCGCCGAGCCGGCGCCGGAAGTAGAGAGGTAGGCATAGGATCGCGCCAAATTGGATCACGATTGAGAACATCTTCCAGTAGCCGTTCGAAAGATCGATGCCAAGCAATGCTTCGGCAATGCGGAGATGCGCAGTGGAACTGACGGGAAGAAATTCGGTGACGCCTTCGATGACGCCCAGAAGTAACGAGAGCAGATAATGATTCATATTCTATTTCCGTGGACTATAGACAAAGCCCGCGCCACGGTGCGGTCGAATTGTTCCACAGCTTCTCAGAATAAGCAAGCGGTCTATTGATACGTGGGCGAACTTCTGAAATTACTCCTCCAGCACCTTGAAATCGCCTTAATGGCCATCGTGGTGCCGAAGGGCTTCGAGGACCTCGAGCGGATACCGGCAGAAAAAGCTCTCCTCCGGGAAATCGACTGCAGTATCTACAACGCCGGGTTGATTTCGGCCAACGGCGCCATACCTAACTTACACAACCTATTTCTCGCTCATGACACTAGTTAGCGTAGTATCCGCCGCGGGTCTGCACAATCAATTCCTTCTTCTTGGCGGTTTTCGCGGTGAGATGAACATGGCGGTAGCTGCCCGGCTCGGCTGGTTGGTCGGACGTATAGCCGATGCTGTACTGGCTACGGAGGTCCTCTTCGATTTCGGCGAAAATCTTATCGATCGGATGAAAGTGTGACACCTGGTAAAAGCGGCCGCCAGTCTCCTGGGAGATCTGTTGGAGCACCTTTTTGCCGTCCGGCAAGTTCTGGCCGCCGCCTCCCGGCATAGGCGCTGGCATCGGCACCCTTCCCCGACGTCCCATCCCTGTCCCCCCGTAGCCGCCGGGATAACCATAGTTATTGCCATATGCGCTGGGATCGGAAAAGAGCACCGAGTAGACCAGCGTGTCGGCCCTTTGCGCGGAGCTGATCGCTTGGAACAACGTGACCTTGCTCCCGGTATCCACACCATCGGTGAGCAGTATTAGCGCCTTGCGGCCCCTCTGTTTGCTCATCAGGTCTTCTGAAGCGAGCAGGATGGCGTCGTACATCTTGGTCCCGCCACTGGGCCCGCGGGCTCCACCTTGAGGATAACCGCCGCCAGGCGGATAGCGTCGGCTGCCCGGATAGCCGCCACCAGGGTAGCCGGTGCCCGGCGGGTAACCCCCATTCTGCGGATTGTTACCGCCCTGTGGCTGCGTCTGCTGCTGAGGAGGTTGGCCCACCTTCAGCAGATTCAACGCGTTTTCCAGGTTCTGTCGCGACGCGGTGAAATCCTGCAGCAGTTCCACTTCATAATCGAAATGGATCACAAAGGTCAAGTCGCGATCTTCCCTCAGAATCTGATCGAAGAACTTGAGGCCGGCGGTCCGCTCATCGCCCAGTACCCGAGCCTGACTCCCGCTCGTATCCACCAGCATGCCCAGGTAAAGCGGGAGACTGGTTTCCCGTTCGAAGAACTTGATGGTCTGGGGCCGTCCCTCCTCATCCAACTGGAAATTATCTTTGTTCAGATCCTTAACGATATTTCCAGATTTGTCTCGTACGGTGGCAAACAGGTTGACCACCTTCGCGTCCGCCGAGTATTTCGGCGTTTGTTCGGGGGGCGGGCTCTGTTGGCCGGAGAGCAGGCGCAGGGCGGGGAGAACCGACAGGACGGAGAGCAGCCGTCTTCGGGTGAGCATGTTTTTGGTGAACACTTTCTTTCGAAGGATGCCTTGGAAGGGCGTTTAGTTACAGGAAAACAGAATTGGGTTCGATGGAGCAGCCGATTCACAGGAACGTTCCCTACGAGATTGGGAGCACAAAGTTGCCAGGAACCAACGCAATTTCGGGTGCTCCATCGGGACGGCGCTCGCGTCATAAACCTTGCGTAAGCACTCATGCTTGCCGCGCCGCCCATTCCGGGGGTGAACGCTATGACAGCCTTGGTCACAAGCGTCTAATCAATAGTGTCTCAGACATTGCATTCTCGTCGAGGTCCAACGATCCTCCCTGTTGACACTGAAAGATGAGCGGTGTGATTCCATCCGTGAGTGGCTAATGATGGCGCGTGGTGGGGTTGCTTTCGCCGGCAAAGGGATCAACGCCTTTGAGTTTGGGGGTGTCCGTGCCAAATTCCGATTGGCCCGCCAAAGGGCTGTTGCAAACTCGTGTGGGTCGATCTGATAGGGTGTAATCGTGACCCAAACGTGGCCAGCACTGTTACGTCGGCGGCATTTCGAAGACGTGATCACCCTGCTCTGTGTGCGATGGTATTTGCAGCACCGCGGGATTCATTACCGTGACTAGTGTCATGAGTTGCAAGTTCGTTTAATAAGTCTCCAGCCAGACCCAAGACCCCTCTTCGTCGTACGCTATGGCGACGTCCAGTTTGAACTATAGAGAGCACTCCAACATCACTCGTATTCCAAAGCGTTCGCCGGGGAACGATGCACCGCGGATTCGGCTGGACTGATCGACGCCGCCCATGCCGAGGCCAGGATGAGCGGCACCAACAGCAGCGCGAATCCAGCCGGGTAGATGTAGTTGTAACCGTAGCCAAACGCATCGGATCGGTTCAACTCCAGCGTAAACCACAGCAGCACCGCGCCCATGACCAACCCGAGGATGGCGCCGATCAGTCCGATGGCGCCGGCTTCGATCCAAATGGCGCGCCGGATCTGCGAGCGCAATCCGCCAAGGGCGCGCAAAATACCCAACTCGCGGCGGCGGTCGATCACTGAAACCGTCAGGCTGTTGACGATGCCGATCAGGGCCACCAGCACGGCCATGGCGATTTGCACGTAGCTCATGGCGTACCACTGGTTGAGAATGTTCGTCACCTGCTGTTTCACATCGCCGCTAGTCAGCACAAACATTCGGCCCTGGCCGGCGAACCGATCCAGAATCTCCTGGCGGACGCGCATCTGATCCGCGCCCGTTTTCAAGTAGACCCGCAGCACGTCGGCGCTGTCGTCCTGCCAGCAGCGCACGTACAACGAGCGGTCAATCACGATGTTGCCTTGTTGATCTGTGAAATCCACGTAAACGCCCACCACCGGCAGCTTGAGGGGGCCGGATGGAGTGCCCAGTTCGACCATGTTGCCCAGATGGAGATTGCGAGTCGCCGCCAGGCTCTCCGAAAGGATCAGGCCGTGACCCTCGGAAGCCTGGTGGATCATCTGCGCCAGGTTGCCCTCCAGTAGTTTGAAACGGGAACGGCGAGCCATGCCGGCGATATCGACGCTGATGAGCATCACCAGCGAGTCGCGGAAGGGCACACGCCCCATATGCACGGGCTGCACCTCGGCGACGCCGGGCAACTTCGCCACACCATCGGGCAGATCGGCCGGGAGGTGGAAGGTATGCGTTGTCAACGAAGGGTCCGTAGTGACGAACAAGTCGAACGTCATGAGGTCATTCAGCCATTCCGTGATGGACTCCCGTCCGCCCAGCGAAAGCCCCGCAAAGCCTACCGCCATGGCCAAAGACAGCATGAGCGCGCCCACAGTGGAGGCAGTGCGCCGCAAGGCGGTGAGCAGGCTGTCCGCAGCCAGCGCCCCTTCCACCGGCCAGACGGCCTTCAACACGGGGCGCAACAACCGGATCAGGAGCGCCACGGCGGCCGGAGTCAACAGAGCCCCCAGTGTCGCCGCCAGGATCAGGACCACGGTGGGATAGAACGCCTTCGAATGTCCTTCCAGCATGCCAGTTACGATGCCCACGGCGACCGCAGCCGCCAGCCACAGGCGCATTCGGTTCTGTCCGGGGGTCACGGCATGTTCATGCCCTTTCCGGAGTACCACCACGGGATCCTGCCGGGCCGCGTGCAGCGCGGGTAGGAACGCTCCCAATAGGCTCGCGACCAGACCAAGCGCGGCTGCGATCAAGCCATCCGTGAGGGTGAGCACGGGCCGTTCCGCGGCCAACCGGTAACCGAAGATCTGGCCTACCAGGTAGCCCAGGAAGTGGGTGACGCCGGCAGCCAACAGCCGGCCCGCGGGCAGTCCCACCGCTACTCCGATAGCGCCCGCGATGGCTCCTTCCAGCAGCACCAGGCGGATAATTGCGCTCCGCGGCGCCCCCAGCGCGCGCAGAATCCCGATCTCTTTGCGGCGCTCCGTGACGGCGATGGAAAAAGTGTTGTAGATGATGAACACCGCAACCAACAGCGCCAGCAGGCTGGTGGCGGCGATAGTGTTGGCCAGCGTTCGCGTGACTCCATCCAGCGTCTCGCGGCGGCTGGAAGGCGCTTCTACCCGGAAACCGGAACCTAAGAGGTCCTGGAGTTTCCGGCGGCAGGCTTCCACCGGTGTACCGGGTTGAACCACCACATCGATGCGGTCGAAAGTCCTGCCTCGTCCGAAGACGTGCTGGGCTGAATAAATGTCCATCACCGCAATGGATCCCCCGTAGGCGCTGGCGAGGCCGGTGGGCTGCATGATCCCGCGGACCTGAAGTCGAATGGGACCCACAGCGGAGAGCACATCGAGCGTGGAGCGCAGCTTGAGACGATCGCGGTCCGCTAGTTGCCGGCTGACAATCACCGAATCCGGCTGCGCCAGAAGAACCAGCGGGTCGTCCAAGGAGGTTTCATCTTCCAGTTGGTAGCTGCGAAGTTTTTGATCGCTCATCATGTCCACGCCCAGGATCAGCAGGCTGCCCTGGCCGGGGAGTTCGCTTTCCACGACGGTTTCGATCACCGCGCTGGCCGCGGACACTTCGGGCACGTCCTGCACGCGCTCCAGCACATCCTCCGGGAAGCCATTTTCGCCCGCGGTGATCTGCAATTGAGTCATTCCTGCGATCCGGTCGATCATCTGCCCGAAGGATTGCTGGACGCTCTGGCTACCGAGTTGCATGCCCACGTAAAGGGCCACTCCGAGCACGATGCTTGCAACGGTAAGCACGGTACGGAAGCGGCGCCTCCGGGCGTACGGCCACGAAATCAGGAGGAGCAACCTGGTTGCAGACTTCATTGCGGACTTTCCACACTAGCACGAAGGGCCGGCGCCCAACGTTGCGCCACTGCGGAGCACGCCGTACCATGGTCTGGAGGATGATCAGAATAACCGGTTTCATGCGCGGCTCGATGGTCGCGCTGGTGGTTTCGGGCGCCATCGCGCAGGACGCGCGGGGCATACTTGAGGAGTCCTTGAAGCGCGCGCGCTCGAACTCCGAGCGCTACGAAGGAACTCTCCAGGTAATCGGCAGTGAGGACCACATTGCCACCAAGCGCTGGACCTACGAGCAAACCGGCTCAGACGGATCCGCCAAGGCAATGCTTCGCTTCACCGCGCCCGCCGAAGTCCGCGGTGTCGCGCTTCTCATTCTAAGCCACCCCGATCGCGCCGCGGAAATGTGGATGTGGCGCCCCGCCATCGGACGGGAGCAGCGCATCGCCTTCCAGGATCGCTCCACGCGATTTTTCGGAACCGATTTCAGCTTCGAAGACCTGGAGGAGCGCGATTCCAGCCAGCTTGACTTGTCCCTCCTGAGCGAGGAAAACGGCGCCTGGAAGATCGATTCCCGGCCGCGCAAGGCGTCGCAATACACTCATTCCGTCCTCTGGATCAGCAAAAGCAACTACACGCTGACCCGCGTGGAGGCTTATGATCGCAACGGGCTGGTCCGCACCATTGAGTACCGCGATTTTCAACAGACAGCCGGGATCTGGGCGCCGCACACGGTCGAGGTCACCGACGTCGCACGCAAGAGCCACACGCTCCTTAAGCTGGAAAAGCTCGAGTTCAACGTGCCGCTCAAAGAAGACGACTTCACACTACAGGCGTTGCGGCGGCCATCATGACGGGTCCCGAAGCCGTGGTGGTGGCCTTTTTGGCGCGGAATTTCGAGCAACAGGGATTTTTCGAAAACCAGAGCCGCTTCTATCCGCAAACCGTCATCGGCGACAGCAGCCACGCAACCAACGAGACACGCGCGCGCTGGGAATTCACCGGCCATCTAACCAGCTGGCTGACGATCGCCGGCGGCCTGGATGCGCAGGTCGATTCGCACCGCTCCATCGAACGCTCCTGGAGTCTGAACCTCGACGATCGCTCCACTCTGCGTCCCGCCTTTTCGCTGCGGCGGTTCAGCGCCACGCTGCATAAGGGCAAGGTTACGGCGGAACTTGGGCGGCAGATCATCCAGTGGGGCAAGGCCGACCTGCTCAATCCCACCGACCGCTTCGCTCCCCGCGACTACGGACGGGATGCTCTGTCCGGCGATCCTCTGGGGGTCATCGCCGCGCGCCTGACGGTGGAGAGCGGCCCCAACACGTTCGACCTGGTGTGGCAGCCGTGGTTCACCCCCAGCCGGCCGCCTCCGCTCGACCAACGCTGGTCGCCTCTCCCCGCGATGGGACCAGAGTCATCGGCGGAGGATCTGGGATCGCGCTACCCGGGTGGTGGGCAATACGGAGCTCGCTGGAACCACGTGGGCGCGGGATACGAGTTTTCGTTCTCTTTCTTCGATGGCTTCGACAATCTGCCTCTGTTCGGAACCGTGGCGCAGGATTTTCAACGATCCTACCCCGCGATGCGGCTCTACGGATTCGACGCGGCGGTGCCGCTCCCCTGGTTTACCTGCAAAGGTGAAGCAGCCTATATCACCTCGCCGGTGCAACAGGAGGGCGAATATGCGCTCTACGTGATCCAACTGGAGCGGCAGGTGAAGGACTGGTCATTCGAAGCGGGATACGCCGGGGAAGATGCCGCACGGACTCCCAGTCCACTTCGCTTTTCGCCGGACCTGGGTTTCACGCGCGCCTTTCTGGGTCGCGCGGGGCTCGATCTGAATGTCAACTCCAGAGTGTCATTGGATACCGCTGTACGTTTGCATGGCTCGATGGCGCGGGGAGAGTATTCCCGGGCGCTGGGGCCGCACCTGCGGGTCACGGGCGGAGTGACCTGGATTCACGGCGACATGACTGACTTTCTCGGCGAATACCATCGCAACTCGTACGTTTCGCTGGGTATGCGGTACACGTTCTGAGACCCAGGGGGATCAGGAGACGCAGAATCAACGCCTCTCGTCTGCGGCGATGCGGGCATCGCGAAGGGTAACGGTTCGTGGACAGCTTGTGGCGATGGCGGGGTCGTGCGAAACAATGAGGATAGTGGCGTTGAGCCGCTGGTGGAGGTCGTGGATCAAGCGCAGGATTTCCGCTCCGGTGCGGGAATCCAGATTGCCGGTGGGCTCGTCGGCTAGTAGCACGGGCGGATAAAACGCCAGAGCTCGCGCGATGGCAACGCGCTGGCGCTCGCCGCCTGAAAGCTCGTCGGGCAGGTGATCGAGACGTTTCCCCAATTGCACCAATTCCAACAATTCTCGGGCGCGTTGTTCGATCCACTTACGCGGCAGTCCTTTGAGGTGCAGGGGCAGGGCGACGTTTTCGAGCGCTGTCAAGCTGGGCAGGAGGTTAAAAAACTGGAATATGAAGCCGATTTTGTCACGGCGCAAGCGACTGAGGTCATCGTCGGGGAGGTCCGCGATGGATTGGCCGTCGATGCGGATTTCACCGGAGCTGGGACGATCGAGTCCACCGATAAGATTGAGCAGCGTCGACTTGCCGGAACCGGACGGTCCGACGATGCAAACCACCTCGCCGCGACCAATTTCCAGGTCGAGCGAATCCAGCGCCACTACGTCACGCTTGCCGTTGTATCGCTTGGAGACAGCTCTGAGCGAAATCATGATCATTTTTCCTGACCGAGAGACCGCTGGTGGCAGCGGAGGACCAGCGGAGGAACGGCGCCACTGATGTGGGGCCCGTATAGTCCAGTGGCCCTTCGTTTTCTGCCCTGCAGAATCATGACTGACATATGGCTGTTCGAAGTATTTTGGACGCTTCGCCGAAGCAATTCACTACCGCAGATTCGCCCCAAATTTCGGAATTCCGCCTTCGCGCACTGTCGTGCTCCAGGCCTCGAGTTGCTGTGCGCCCGTTCCCCAGAAGCGGTGGCACAGCGCAAAGTACTGCAAGACGACCTCTCGTTCGCCCTTCTCCAAGAGCTCCTGAGCCAGCGTCATATCCGGACCGAAGCTGTTCAACTGGGTTGAGCCCGGCGTCCTGCCAGCTTCCAGGAGCAGCCGTGCAGCTTTCTTAACATCACCATGGCGCAACGCCAACCGGCCGAGAACAATGTTGCCATCATGGATGGCATTGCCGTAATTCGGATCGTCCGCATTCTTCGCAACCTCACTCAATAATTCTTGGGCATACTCCGCGGCCTTGTCGAACGCGCCGGCTCGGACTGCGGCCTTCGTCACCTCGTCCAGCATGTAGAACTGGCGCGAATCGTTGCCACCATCGCGATCCTGCTCCAGATCCGCCAGAATCTCCTGAGGCGACCGTGGCAGTTCCTTCTCGAGTTGCATCCGGCGGTTCGCGACCGCCACGATTCCAGCCATATCCTGTTCCGCAACCGCTCCCCCGCGTACGGACGAGAACTCAACGGCAGCGTTGGTAAATGCGGAAACCGGAGTGCCGCCGCGGATCACCGGCCGGTATTTCCATTGCTTGACGGCCTCAATTGCCGCCGGCCGAAGCACTTCCGGTCCGCTGAGAACTTCGGCATACACCACGCGGCCCTGCGGGTCGAGTGTGACCAGCAGATTCACCACACCGTGCACGTTCTGCGCCTTGGCTGCCTCCGGGTACACAGGCTCGGTATCTTCGACGGGGGTCCACTCGGGCACGTATGTCTCCACGCCGCCGGCCTGCGGTTTCGCCGCTTTGGCCGTTGGCCCCGAATCGGCCATGCTCTGCATCGCTGCCCTGATCAGGTCTTCGAACGGCGCGGCGACATATTCGCGCGGGACCCGAAACAGCGCCTCCTCTACCGGGCCTGTGGCGATGTCTGCCACTTCTTCGTTCGTCTCCATCACGGGAGCCGCATCCGCGGGCGACATCCCCGGCACGATCATGCGCACTTCAGTGTGCGTCCGCAGAACCACGGCCCCGTTACGAGTCATTTCTTCGAGCGCCGATTGCCAGCCCGGAAACGCGCCGGCGGTATCCATAAAATACCGCTGCCACTGCCCAAAAACTGCAAGTTCCCCCAACGCCGGCTTACTGCGGAAGTCTGCCGCCGCGGCCATCCAGATCCGCATTGCTAGTTTCATCGCGGCTTTCGACGAGGGATCGGCCCCCGGGATAACGACCGGCACGGTGATGGTCAACTCGCGCTCTTCGGCAGCCATGCCTTGGATGCTCGCCGTTCGTTTAGTTGCGATGGAAGCGACCTTGACCTTCGTCGAATCGAACATTCGCGCGATAGCTGCTTGCATCTCCGGCATCGCCGTTTTGATCTTGTCGCGGTATTGGGAAAGGGGGATGGTTGCGAACGTCATCCGCACGGGATCCTGGATGGTGAGTTCCTGCTTGTTGAAATCCACCAGGGCCGCGAGACTGTTGATCGAAAAACTGGCCTTGTTGCCCTTGATGCGGATTGTCCGGTCCGCCATTGCCGAGGGAACGAGCCTGGAGTCGGAACGGTAGCGGATTGTAATATCCGCGTTAAGCGCAGGAGCCGTCAACGCGATGGCGAATATTGCGAAGCCAAGAGATCGCATGAGAATTCCACTACTCTTACTCTCAATGTACTCCTCGGGGAATTGCGCAGGCGCAAATCTGGAACCCTTCCGGTCGGCCGTCTCCTGCATTCACGACCGTATCGGACCCGGTCATTCCATTTTTCCCTCCGCTCGTAAATTAGTTATAGCGGGCCGGCCGCCGAGGAGTAGACTCGGTAGTCCTTTATGAGTTTCAGGGCGTCCGGCCCATCTCTCACCGTCATTTTCGGCATTCGTGCACCGCGCGTCAGAGCGTTCACCGGTCATCGTGTCCATGCGCCCCTAACGGGCAGTCCATCTCAAATACACGCTTCCTGCACCCTGCATCCCACAGCCTCGACGACCTGCAGTTTGTTGGGATCGATGACCTTGACCTCGGTCTCGCCACACACGAAACTCGTGATGCGGATGTTCGATAGCGGCGTTCGAAACTTGACGTAATTCGGCCCGAATTTCCGCGCAGCGCACCATTCCTCCAGTGCGTAGCCGGAGTAGATCAGGGATGCGATGGGCGCCGCGGGATCGAGTCCGCTTTCCCTGCAGAGATCGCTCAGCTTGAAACTCCGGTCGTTAAACCATTCCGTTTCGCTCCTCGACACATTGCAGTGAACGGCCTGGAAGGAGGTCACGGAATCTCGAAGGGTCTGCGCGTGGACGGCCATCAATCGCGATCGGACGTTGGCGCTTGTCAATCGGTGGAGCAGATAGACTTCCGCATTTTCAACGCCTCTGTAGAGAACGGCTTCACCTCCGTCGATATAGGGCTGCGATTCGGTCTCGGCGAACAAATAGCTGCCGTGCTGAATCAAGATGAGACGCTCTCTCGCGAAAGGGCGCGCACCGCCATGGCAGTAGACTGCAAGCGGAGCAGTCACGCTATCGCGGCTGACAGTTCCGTTCGCCACATAGGCGGCGTCGATTTTACTCTGCCTGGCCGTATTCCAAAAGGCAAAAAGCAGCCGCACTTCCGGGCAATCCTTCCGGGGGCCACCAAACCAAAAGTGCCGGCGCAGGTTGACACCGTCACGGAATATCGCCGGAATGACCCAGGAATATTGGAAATAGTAATCCCTCTCCGGGGGTGAAGCAGGAGAGTAGGCCAGATCGCCGGCTGCGGCGAGCCATGGAACAAGCTCCCCGTCGGCCAAGGTGGAAGTAGAAAACCTCACTCGCGGTCCTGCATTTCGCCGGAGCCTTCAACGATCGCCTCTCGGCCCGCGTGAGAAATTCGCAGCGCCCCTCCGCGATAGGTCGAAGGGAGCGTCAAAACCAGGGTGCCGAACATGCCGGCGACTTTCTCGGTGTCACGGTGCGACAGAAAGAACCCACCGCGGTCGTACACCAACAGCTTATAGAACTCAGCGGCGACAACTGCGTCGCTGCAGCCCAGACCCGATTTCACTGTGAAAAGGATTTTCTCGAAGTTCGCATCCCAGGATTTTCCTCCGATCTCGACTTGACTGGGAGCGATTTGCCACACGTTCCGCACCGATGTATCGACGATGGTTTTCTCGCCCCTGCCGTACGGCGCCCGCTTTGCCCGCCGCACAATCGCTGCGATCTGGACGTCCGGCAGGGGAAACGAAAGCGTGCCGGCGCCCTTGATTTCGACCTTTGGCATCGGCATCTCCACCGTGCCGGAGGCAAAGAAATCACCCGGCTGCTTCACGCCTGACAGTAAAGCCTCGAGTGACTTCAGTTGTCGGTTGTACTCGATCTCTATATTCTGCATCGCGATCTCCGCGACGGATCCATCGTCGCGAAACTATGATTATGCAACGACGCGATGGGGCGAATCGAATACATGCCTGGCAATTGCGAGCGCGTCCTAGATTAGGAGGCGCCGGCAGCATCGCGGAAATATCGAGAACACCGGCTTCCAATATTTCGACAATTCCAGCCGAAGGCCGGTGGATTGCCGGCCGGTTTGCCGACCTTGGCCAGGAATTCCGAGAACCTTGCCCCCTGTGTCGCTTTGCAGGGCCGTCATCTGACGGCGTCTCGTTGGGCTTGACCAAATGACGCAGCCGTTTCCGGTTGTGCGCCTTGTGTGTACCGACCGGGTCAGCGCCGGGCTAGCGCGGCAGTTTGAGTTCGTCCCAATATCCGAGGAATTCAGCGACTGTACCATGCGCAAATCTCCGGAGACGGGCTCGCTCCTCCTCATTATTTGCGTCCCCCAGTTCGAAGTTGGCGTATTGCGCCGGGCCGCGATGCTCGTGTGTCCGAAAGTGCTTCCTCAGGTGTTCCAGCGCGACCGATACCTCGGCGTGGCTGAGGACTGGGCTCTTCGCGATCTCCTCCACGGCGGAGCGCGGGCCTTGCCTGTTAGCGTTCAAGATCCAGACGATGTCGTAGCTGTCCTTTGCCTTATCGCGTTCATCGACCGCGAACGCTTTCAACACAAGAAAGGGAAGGAGGTTCGCGACTCTCGCCGGAACGCCTTCCTGAATTCCTCCGTGATCGAGCAGTTCCCCGCGAAGCGTGACCGTCACGTAGTCCAAGCCCGCAAGTTCGGCTCCCCTGGTTCGAATGGCGCTGATTCGCGATCCAACGTTTGTTCCGGGGTTGCGCCGGAGGTGTCCCGGTGTGCCTTCCCCGACCGGACAGAAGAACTCCAATTTCACGGGAACGCCGTCAATCTGTCGCTCCCAACGAAACGTCTCTTCCTGGCCGGTCGTGGGGTTACGCGACGGCGCGAATTGCGCCTCTTTCAAATTCTGTTGAAGGGTGCGGTAGGCCTCGTCTTCCTCGGTCGAAAATGCGACGCCCACGACGATATCGAGATCCGTGGTGCCGACATGTTCCGAAATCTCTGCCGGAAGATCGCCCACTAAATAGCGCGGCGCCATTCCGCCAATCAGCGTAAGATGGCCTCCCTATGGACCGATCTTCGTCAGGATTGTGCGGAGCGCTTTCTCGCATGCGGCCAGGGCTTCGGGAGAGTACTCCGCTCGAGGATTGCGTATCGGGTCAGTCGGCGACATTGCCGGAGAGAATCCTTTCGCGCAAGTTTTGCGCGATTTCCGGTGCCCGGCCGGGAGCTCGCACCGTCTCGATGTACGCGCGCGGTTTCGAGACGAGGCGAAACTCCTGAGCGTTTGCAGGCGAATCCGCAATCTTCGGTCGTATCGCCCGGAGTTCGAGCGGCAGGTTTCGCTCGGATTGCCACAATTGAATGTTGGCGCCCTTCTCTGCAATCTCGCCTTGGACGGCGCGCGCGACTTCCTCCGCAGGGATTCGGGCGTCAATCCAAACGATGGGATCGGGATAGGTGGTCAGCGTAGGGGCGTACGCGTTGGCCGCCGCCGCTCCCGCGAGCGCCCATCCTCCGGTGAGACGATTCAGCGACGGCAACTTCTCGTAGAGTCCCTGCGGAGAGCGGCTCCATACATACAGTCCATAGCTTTTCTCGGGCCGTTCGCGCTCCTCAGCGGCCCAAAGATCGAGCAAGCCGCCTCGGTCGGCGAGCCGCCAAGAGCGATTGGGGCCGGCGCCATGAACTTCGACGAGATTGAGTTTGCTCAGCCGCGTTAAGATACGGCTCGCGAGTGCATTCGATATGTGGGCGCGGCTCGCTATGTCCCGAAGAGTGATTTTGTCTTTCGGGTTGGAAATGAGTAGGGCTTCCGCCAACAGTCCGGACCGGTCGCGCAAACGGGCTTTCACGGCCGGTTCGGGTCCACGATCCCGTGTCGAGCTTCCAGTAACATTCACGAGGAGGCCGGGGGCGACGACATGGACGCTCCCAGTGGCTTCTTCCGCCCAGGAACTCCCGGATGCGTGGAGCCTGTCGCGGGCGCGCTCGGACAAGTGGCGCACAGCCAGCAGGGGCCGGGCTTTCGAATTGCGCCCCCGCACGGTCTCGATCCATTCTTCGGCCCGTTCGAGACTGAGTACAGGGACACTGAACACGTCAAACTCGATAGGCCTCGATCCTTCGAGTCGAACCCTCAACGATCGGGTGCTCTTGCCCGATTCTACGCGCAAACCGGCTTGCTGAAGGGTGCGGAAAAGCCAGTCAGGCGCGGGTGATTTCTGATTGGCCACCATCGCTGCTATTCTACACCAGAAGGCATATTTACAGAAACTGGAAATATGATATTTGAAGTGTATTATATTTAATATCAGTAACTTACAATGGCACAATGGGGTGGGAGTGTCGAGCGAACAATGCTTGCAAAGGGGAACAGCGCCCGGTCGCGCTTAGGGCAGTGGTCCCACCACGCCGTGTTAGAGATTGAGGTAGAACGCTTCCACAGCGTTCTCCCAGAGGCACGCGAGCCTCTCGCAAATACCGCACCCCCACCACCGAGCGACGGGACTCTCGTAAAACTCCATCCCTTCCTTGCCGTACCCGAGTGTGCCTGATGAAGCACGCCGACCAAATCCCCTACTACGCTCCCGATGGAACCTCACTCGGCTTCCGTTCTCTCGCGGCCGCGAAGCGTCTCATCGCCGGCGGCTTCGTGAAGCCGCCCTACGGCCGCATGGGCATCTGAAGGCGATTTGGCTTCGACGGGAGGACGGCAGCAACCCGGTGGAGACGGGCGTGCCCGCCGGCACGCGGTACAGCTTCCTCGAAAACCTCGATCATGGCCGGTGCTGGAGGCTTCGCCGGCTGGACCGGACGGACGAGGACGGCGCTGAGTTCTCCACGCGCGGCATCTTCACGCAGGTGCTGGCGGACTGCCTGGTCGCATGAAACGTCCACGGCAATAGGTCGGCGAACGCAGCTTGTACGTGAAGGATCTGGCCCTCGCGCACAAGCGGCAGTGGGGCTGGCGCTTCGTCGATGAATTCTGTTGGCGCAAGACAGACAACGGCGTGCCCGGCGGCTGATGGAGCGATTCACGACCGCGTACGACGAAGCGACAACCCGTCTCACCCGAAGCGGCCTGGCGGCAGATGACGCCGCTATGGGTCGAGTTGCCGAGGAGTTCGTGGAGGGTCTCTTCTCCACACTGAATGAAGCGGAGCGGGAGGAGCTAATCGAGCAGCTACTGCAAATCGGTTACGGAGACGACAGTGCGGCCAGGGAGGCAGCACGGCAAGCCGCAATCGAGGAATCTACGAATGAAACCAGTCAGCAGACGGATCGCCAGGCTTGAAGCTCGATGTGCTCCAGTGCAACCAGCCTACCTGCGCGATCCAGAGAAACGCCTACGGGTACTGGTGTCTCAATTCGGTCAGCTTAAGCTGGATGCCTGCAGTTGCCATCGCACGCTCTGCGCGGACGGATCGCCGATCGAAGTCGTGCGACTCAACAGCATGCGCGACGGGCTGTCCGACGAGCAGGTGGACACGTTCGTCGAGAGCTTCCCGATCGAACGGCAGTGAACGGACCGGTATGGACTCGTCGGCACACCTCGACCACCACCAACTAATTTTCCAGGGTTTCGTGCGGGGATCAAATCGCAGCGCTAAGCTGTATAGAGGAGGTCGGTATTGAAATTCGGCAATAGCAAGACTCCCAGACAGCACTTTGCATCGGGTCGCGGCCCAACAATAACCCCTCCAAAAGATTACGCGCCAATCCGTGGTCGACGAAAGCCGCCTTTTCACGCGGAAATCGAAGCCGCCAGTAATTTGCCTGACGATTCTCCAGAATTCCGTGCTTTTGTACTGGATGTCGTGGGCGTGCCCGCGAATATGGCTCCCAGCGTCGCCGCGGCCATCCGGCAGCAGAAATGGAAGATTTCGCCGAATCCGCTGGCTTCGATCAGAACCGCCGCACACCAGGAATCTCGGAAACTACCCACTGACCCAAATGAGTAAACCATATAGTGAGATGACCGCAGCCGAGAAAGTTGCGGACCGAATCGCAAAGAACCGTGAAATCGACCGGCGCGTCAAACAACGTCAGAGTGACGTGAACACGCCCGTTGAGATCGCTCAAAGGCACGAAGCCATAGGGGACACTCTTAAGGAGTTCCAACGAATTAAGAAGAAACACGGTATCGATGCAGCATCTGATTTCGTGCGCAACAAGACGAAGTAGCATGGCACTGCCTTGCTGCTACGGACAGAGGGAAGGCAAACCACGCTGCCCCAACTCCCCTGACGATCGCTAACGATATTCCCGCTAACCGGTCAATCTCTGCCCGATTTGCTGTGGTGGGGCGGTGAGTCACTAAAGGCAGCACCCGATCAGCCTGTACAATGAGCCCGCGGACTGAAAAGGGTTTTTGTGGAGCCTTCCCGATCGAACGGCAATGAGCCGGGTCCGCCGGGAATACCTACCGATATCTACGGTTAACACCCTGGTATGCCGCGGATGATCCCGCGCCGGCCGGGACCCGGCCCGAACAAGGCGAGAGGAATCGACGGCATGACGATCTCATCCAGGGTAACTATCAGGAACCATCTTCCGCTATACTCTGCCTAAAACTCCAAGCGAGGGTGAGATTCAGATCTGGTCCGTTAATTTGCGTTGTCGTGGCGCTGTTGGCCGGGAGTGCCCTCCTAGTCGAAGCGCAGCACGACGCGGAGAGCAAGTTGCCCCTGACTTTCGAAGTGGCCTCCATCAAGCCAGCCAGCCAAGGTGCAGCCACATTCTCCATCTCCGGTAACCGCTTCACAGCGCATGCCCGCCTGCACGACTTAATGGTGCGGGCTTACGGCTTACCCTTCTTCCAGGTGGTTGCGCCCGACTGGATATCGTCCACTTTCTTCGATGTTACGGCTACAGCCGCCGCCCCAGTCACTGACGATCAGCTCAAGCATATGCTGCAATCGCTGCTGATCTCCCGGTTCGGGATGAAGGTCCACCATGAGACGCACGAGTTCTCTCTGCAGGTCGTCATCGTCGGCAAGCAGGGGCATCACCTCCAGCCCGCTTCGAGCGATGGCCCAATGGAAAGAGTGCGTGACGGGCGCCGCGTCACGTACCGAAATGCAACTGTATCCGATCTTGCAGGATTGCTCTCCGGCGGAGGACCTGCCACAGTCGATCGCACCGGACTCGCCGGCCGCTTCAACTTCGTCCTCGACTGGGGCCGTTACGTCGATCCCAATGACGATTCCATGCCCGCATTTACCGGATCGAATCCGGCCATCGATCTGTCAAATGAGGGCTCAGAGCGATGCATGGACCGCGCAGCATTCCCATAGCTCGGCGGTGATTCAAGGGATCGAAGCGGCACACATGATTCGCAAGGGACAGGCCGCAGATTAGCAGGAGGGTCGGGCGTGGCCTCTAAGGCACGTCCTTAACATGCCAATCGGCTAGAACACGGTATACCAGATGATCCAGCTTGTCGCCGCCAGCGAGAATCGTTGTGAACGATTTTCCCGACCACTTCCAGAAAGCCGCTGAGTTAGAGAGGAGCTTCAGGAATATTACGACTTGCAAGGCCTCCAGCTCGAGGAGCAGGTCGGCATCTTCGACCAGAAGCACCAGGCACTGCCAACTAAGCCACTGCAGGTCCCGCAAAGACTCGTGGAACGCGTCCCAGTT
>Ga0335083_10004874_pt1 | contig 17027 bp, 19 predicted proteins | sample Lox_Sample_42_FD_206716 | JGI IMG/M metagenome (GOLD analysis project Ga0335083, IMG submission 206716) | Soil microbial communities from Loxahatchee National Wildlife Refuge, Florida, United States - Lox_Sample_4.2 | ecosystem: Environmental > Terrestrial > Soil > Wetlands | place: USA... | reverse complement strand
TTCTTGTTGGTGAGGAAGAGCCGCTCGGATCGATCCGCGGAAACGGCGGAAGTTCGATGCAGCAGATATGAGGTCGGCAAAACAATTTTGTTTTTGTGCGTAATGCCGCCAGCCGCGGCAGATTGACATTACCGTCAATTTTTGACCGCTGCGGCGTCTGCTTTTGTAATCAGGAGGTTGAATGGCGTTTCATTCCATGGTTACGATGGGTTCAAACAACAATAATCGCACTTCCAAATGGGAGTGCTGGGGGAGGGAGGCGCGTGAATTTGCTTCACAGGTTTCGCGCACCCGGCGTCTTCCGCGCCGGGTTTCATTTTGTCCGGGTCACGTTGAACCATGCTAAAGCCTGAACACGTTACTGCCGCGCAACTGCGCAACCAGCAGAACTCGCAACGCCGGATGATCAGCGTCGCCATCGTCGCTGTCATCCACATAGGTGTGATTTATGCGCTGGCAAGCGGCCTTGCTGCGAATATGACCGCGCATCTCATTCAAGACGTCGAAGTCGCCGTCGTGAAGGAGAAGCCGCCGGACGTGAAACCCCCGCCGCCTCCGCCACCGGATTTCAAGGTTCCGCCGCCGGACTTCGTGCCGCCGCCGGATATCAACATCCAGTCGGATGCGCCGACCAATGCGATCTCGCAGGTTCAAAGGCAGGTCGCCAATGTTGCGCCGCCGCCGCCGGTCACCCAGATCACGGCGCCGCGTTCCGAAGGCACCCACGATTGCCAGTCGCAATATCCGCCGCTGTCGCGGCGCTTGAGCGAGCAGGGCATCGTCACGCTGAAGTTTGCCGTGATGGCCGATGGTACCGTCCAGGGTCCGAAGGTCATCAAGTCGAGCGGCTTCCAGCGCCTCGACGATGCGGCAGTCCAATGCGTGGCGCGGTGGCGTTATCACCCTGCAACGTCGGCCGGCAAACCGATGGCGGTCTCGCTTGAGGCGAACGTCCGCTACCAGTTGAGATGAGTTCCCCGGATACCGGGTTTTTCGATCCCACTTTTAATGGAGTAACTACGATATGATCTCGAAGAAGCTGGCGATTGCTGCTGCACTCGTCTTTTTGGCGGGCGCTCCTGCGTTCGCTCAAGATGCCGCTCCCGCGCCTGCCGGCACCGCCGACCAGGCCGCTGCTCCTGCGGCGCCCGATCAGGCCGCGACGCCCGCCAACGGCGAAACGCCTGCCGGCACCAACCAGATGGCGGCGCAGCCCGCCGCTCCGGCTGCCCCTGCCGCGCCTGCGGCCGATGCCAAGCCGGCCGGCGAGAACCCCTACGGCCTCTATCAGCTGTGGGCCAACGGCGACCTCGTCGCGCGCGGCACCATTGTGCTGCTGGCGATCATGTCGATCGGCACCTGGTACATCTTCTTCATGAAGTTCTGGGAACAGACTCGCATGCTCAACCAGGCCAAGATCGTCGAGAAGAAGTTCTGGGCCTCGGCCAACCTCAACGAGGGCATCGACACGCTGCCGAAGAACTCGGTGTTCCGCGCGGTGGCAGAAAGCGGCGTCTCCGCTTCGTCGGGCCAGGGCACGGGTCTCGTGAACCTCAACGACTGGATCGGCATGTCGCTGACCCGTCAGGTGGAAGACACCAATGCCCGTCTGCAGGGCGGCATCGCCTTCCTCGCCTCGGTCGGTTCGACGGCTCCGTTCGTCGGTCTGTTCGGTACGGTGTGGGGCATCTATCACGCCCTTATCGCCATCGGCATCGCCGGCCAGGCTTCGATCGACAAGGTCGCGGGTCCGGTGGGTGAAGCTCTCATCATGACCGCCATCGGTCTTGGCGTGGCCGTTCCGGCCGTGTTGCTCTACAACTTCCTCGTTCGTCGCAATCGCGTCATCCTCGAGAAAGTTCGCGGCTTCGCCGGCGATCTGCAGACCTACCTCGTCACGCGCGCGAAATAACAAGGGCGTGGACAAGGAACAACGGAGTCTGCCGGTATGAGCGCCAAAGACGTAATGTCGACGGAGCATGAGGAAGCCGACCTCAACACAGCCATCAACACCACGCCGCTGGTGGACGTGATGCTCGTGCTCCTCATCATCTTCCTCATCACCGTTCCGGTGGTGGTGAAGACCGTGAGCCTGCAACTGCCGAAGGTGACCAATATTCCGACTCAAACCAAGCCGGAAAACATCATCATCGCAGTCGACAAGGGCGAGAATGTCTATTGGAATAACGCGCCGGTCGGCGACAACAACGAGCTGCTCGCTCGTTTGAAGCAGAAGGCCGTCGTCAAACCGCAGCCCGAAGTGCACGTCCGCGGCGATCAGGATGTGCGTTTCGAAGCGGTGGGCCGCGTGATCCTTGACTGCCAGCGTGCTGGCATCCTCAAGGTCGGGTTCCTGACGGAGCCGGAACACCCCGGCTCCGGCGGCTGACGGTCAGATCAACATTTCGAGGTAACTTTCCATGGCAATGAATGTCGGCAACGCTACAGGCGACAATGAGCCGATGGTCGAAATGAACACGACGCCGCTGATCGACGTCATGCTCGTTCTGCTCGTCATGCTCATCATCACCATTCCGATCCAGACCCATGCGGTGAAGCTCGACATGCCGGTCGGCACGCCGCCGCCTCCGCCGGTTCCGCCGGTGGTGGTGGAACTGGGCGTGGACTTCGACGGCACGCCGACCTGGAACGGCAACCCCGTTCCGTCGCGCACGCTGCTCGACCAGTATCTGCAGATCGCGGCCAACACCGATCCGCAGCCGGAAATCCATCTGCGTCCGAACCGTTTGGCGAAGTACGGCGCGGTTGCCCGCGTGCTCGGCGACGCCCAGCGCATCGGCGTGACGAAGATTGGATTCGTCGGCCAAGAGCAATATATGGAGTAGAGGGAGCACCCTACGAAGGTCGGCATAGCGGCGCTTTGGGACGCCGCACGAGGCCGCGCTTTGAATTGGAATGAGGTCTCGGGAATTATGACTATGGGTAAGCTTCGCGCGCTGTCGGTTGCGCTTCTTCTGGGAACGGCGGCTGTCGCCGGTCACAATTATGTGATTGGTGCGGCCCAAGCCGCTTCCGTCCGCTCGGTGGTGGGAAAGCCGCTGCAGCAAGCGCAGGAACTGGCGGCGAAAGGCGATTACAAAGGCGCGCTTGCGGCCGTGAACCAGGCCGACTCGGCTGCAAACAAGACGGCCGATGAAACCAAGATCATCGACCAGATGCGCAACTACGTCATGGCCAAGTCGGGCAACGCCGCGGTCTATGAGCAGCAGATTGCGGCCGGCAAGGGCACGGCTTCGGTGGCGCGCAACATGATCCGCGCGCACTACATGCAGAGGCAATACGCAAAGGTGATTGCCGACGCTCCCGTCGTGCGCAAATTCGGCGCGATGGATGCGGCGACCGAAACGCTGATCGCGCAGGCCTATTTCCTGTCCGGCGACTATGCGGGCACCATCCGTTTCCTGAAGGGCCGCACCGATCTCGACAGCCTGAAGCTCGTCTATGGCGCTGCGTTCAAGCTGCACGATATGGATGCGATCCAGTCTTCGCTGGAACAACTCATTCTGGCGACGGGTAACGTCGACTACTGGCGCGGCGGCATCGACATCGCCGAACACCAGCGTCCGCTCACCGATCATCAGACTCTGGACCTGCTGCGTCTGCGTCTGCTGACCAACACGATGCGTCCGACGGCCGGCGGCGACGACGACTATTCGCAGCTCGCGCAGATCGCGATCCAGCTGGGCTTCCCCGGCGAAGCGCAGACCGTCCTGCAAAAGGGCATGGACGCGAAGATCGTGAGCGGCGAACGCGCCAATCGCCTGATGAACATGGCCTCCACCCAGGCCACCAAGCAGAAAGCCGCCCTTGCGCAACAGGAAGCCGCCGCCAAGACGGGCGACGATCTGGTGAGCGTGGGCGAGGCTTATGCGGGCTTCGGTGACACCGACAAGGCGCTGTCCCTGATCCAGGCCGGCATCAAGAAGGGCGTCACCAACAAGTACAACGCGCAGATGGCGCTGGGTCAGGTTTATCTGGCCAAAGGCCAGCGCGATGCGGCGGCCCGTGCGTTCGCCGAGGTGCCGAAGACCGACACCAAAGGCTGGAACATCGCCCATCTGTTCAACATCTATGCACGTTCGAACTCGAGCGCGCAGGCGGCCAACACGCCGCGCAAGAAGAAGCACTGATCGCTTCTTCGGAGAAATCGGAAAGGCCGCCCGCGAAAGCCGGCGGCCTTTCCTTTTGAAGCGCCATATCCGACCGTTTTGGGCCCCTGTTCAGGTTCCGATATAAAGCGGCGATGATGAGCTTGAGCGATGCCGAGATCGAAGCGCTGCTTCTGAGCCTGCGCGTGTCATCGGTCGCTGTGGTCGTGGCGCTGCCGTTCGCGTTCGCCGCCGCCCTTCTTCTGGCGCGCAAAAATTTTCCCGGAAAAATCCTGGTCGATGCGATTCTGCATGCGCCGCTGGTGCTGCCGCCGGTGGCGATGGGATACCTGCTTCTGATCGTGTTCGGCACGCGCGCCGGATTGGGCGGATTTCTCTACGAACAATTCGGGATTCGATTCGTCTTCAACTGGACGGGTGCGGTGCTTGCTTCGGCGATTCTCACCTTTCCGTTCCAGATGCGCGCGATCCGGCTCTCGCTCGAATCAGCGGATGCAGGGCTCGGCGATGCGGCGCGCACGCTGGGCGCACGCGCGTTCGACCGATTCCGCAATGTGACCTTGCCGCTCGCGCTGCCCGGCGTGGCTGCGGGCGCGATCACCGCTTTTGCCGCGAGCCTCGGCGAGTTTGGTGCGATCATCACCTTCGTCTCCAACATACCGGGCCAGACGCGCACTCTGCCGCTTGCGATCTACACCGCCTTGCAGACGCCGGGCGGGGAAGCCGCCGCCGCCCGGCTGGCCGCGCTTTCGATATTGCTCGCGCTCGTCTTCATGACGCTTGCCGAATTCGTGCAGCGGCGCGCGAAAGACCGTTTCGCATGAGTGTTGACGTCCGCATCCGACATCGGCTTGGCGCATTCGCGCTGGACGTGGCATTCCAAAGCGATGCACCGGGCGTGACCGCGCTGTTCGGGCCATCGGGTGCGGGCAAGACGAGCATTGTGCATGCGATTGCAGGGCTGCTTCGTCCCGATGAAGGGCATATCGCAGTCGATGGCCGGGTACTGTTCGATTCCGCCACCCGCACCGATCTCGCCGTCGAAGACCGGCGCGTGGGCCTGGTGTTTCAGGATGCGCGGCTTTTTCCGCATATGAACGTGCGCGACAATCTGCTGTTCGGTTGGCGGCGTGCGAAAGAGCGCGCGGACGAAGGGGAAATCGGCCGCGTGATTGAACTTCTGGGTCTTGAGGGATTGCTGTCGCGCAAACCGACGCGGCTTTCCGGCGGCGAGAAAAGCCGCGTTGCGTTGGGGCGCGCGCTGCTTGCTTCGCCTTCGCTGTTGTTGCTGGACGAACCGCTTGCCTCGCTCGATGCATCGCGCAAGGCCGAGATCCTTCCCTATCTCGAACGGCTGCGCGACGAAGCGAAGATGCCGATCTTCCATGTGAGCCATGCGGTGGACGAAGTGTTGCGGCTGGCCGATCGCGTGGTGGTGTTGCGCGATGGGCGCGTGGAAGGCGAAGGCTCGGTGTTCGATTTTGCGGCGGGCGAAATCGGTCAGCTTCTGCCCGCGACGGGTGCCGTGATCGATGCACGGCTGGAAGGCGTGCGCGACGATGGATTGAGTGTGCTGTCGTTTCCGGGCGGCGTGTTGTCGGTGGCGCGCACCGAACTCCCGCCGGGCACGCGGCTGCGCGTGCGCATCCGCGCCGAGGACGTTCTGCTGGCGCGGGAGGAACCCCGCGCCATCAGCGCCAACAATGTGCTGGCGACGCGGATTTCCTCGATCCGCGCCGAAGGGGCCTCGCAAGCCGATGTGCATCTTCTCTGCGGCGGCACGCGGCTGGTGGCGCGCATCACGCAGGCGTCCGTGAAGCGCCTCGGGTTGAAGGAAGGCGAGGCGGTGTACGCGGTGGTGAAATCGGTGATCCTCGATCCGCATGCTTTACGGGCGCGCGGCGCGCTGGAATGATGGGGAGACCGATAAAGAGGAGACGTCCCCATGCCGCGCATCGCCTATGCCGATCCCGCCAGTATGCCGGAGAAGACGCGCGAGTCCTATGACCGGCTGCCGCGCAAGCTCAACATCTTCCGCATGTGGTCGAATGCGGCGACGATCTTTCCCGCCGGAATCCGTTACGGCAATGCTATTCTGACCAAGCAGAAACTTTCGGCGGCGCGGCGCGAGCTCGTCATTCTTGCAGTGGGACGCATCGAAGGCGGCATCTATGAATTCGCCCAGCATATTCCCATCGCGCTGGCCGCGGGTTGCCGCGAAGATCAGGTGAGCGCGCTTGAACACGCCCGTTTCGAGGACGCGTCGTTCGACGAAGCGGAAAAGGCGATGCTGCGGCTGACGCGCGAAGTCGTGCTCGATGTGAAGGCGAGCGATGCGGCGATGGAGGCCGCAAAGAAACATTTCGATGCGCAGGAGATCGTGGAGATCGTCTGCACCATCGGCTTCTACATGACGATCGCGCGGCTGACCGAAACCACCGGCATCGAAGTGGATGCCGAGCGCATTGCGCATTTCGAGAAGATCAGGTAGCGGTCCCGGCACGAAAAACGATGCGCTTGGACATCGTGAAATTGAACACGAGGCCGACCGCCGTTCCAGCGACGAGCGCAAGATAGCGATTGTCGAAGGGAGGCGGCGCAAAGCCGATGACCGCCGCGAAAGTGGCGTAGTTGAACAGGGCGCCGACCGAATTGGTGGCGGCGAATTTCAGCCATTCGATGGCGATGCCTTGCGCGCCTTTTGCCGCGTGGTCGCTGAAGGTGAGCATCCGGTTGCCGAGCCACGTACAGATCATCGCCGACAGGATGGAAAAAGGACGCGCGGCATAGGCGTTGAGATGCAACACGTCGTGCAGCAGGAAAAAGACCGAAACGTCGATGACGAAGCCGAAGCCGCCCACCACCGAAAAGCGCAGGAAACGCGACGCGGCAAGCGTGCGCGCAAGCGATGCGAGTGCGGTCACGGCAGCGTCAGGTTGTGCGGGCTGGGGATGGCGAGATAGGCCATCCGCTTATTCTCCCAGCGGCCTTGCGTGACCGTGTCCAGGATCACGCCGCTCATCAGCGACAGGAAGCCAAGCAGCATCAGGCCAACGGCCAAGACCGCACTCGGCAAGCGGGGTACGAGGCCGGTCTCGAAATATTCCTTGATGACGGGCACGCCGAAGAACAATGAGGCTATTGCCAGAACGCCGAAGATAGAGGTGAAGAACAGAACGGGGCGTTCTTCGCGCACGAGGCCTGCGATGGTGAAAAGGATCTTGAACCCGTCGCGCCAGGTGTTGAGCTTGCTGACCGAGCCGACCGGGCGTTCCTTATAAGGCGTGTCGACTTCGGCAAACGGCATCATCAGACGCACGGCATGAACCGAAAGCTCCGTCTCGATGCCGAAACCTTCCGCGGTAAAGGGAAAGGATTTCACGAAGCGCCGCGACATGACGCGGTAGCCCGTCAGCATGTCGAGCAGCTTGACGCGGAAGAGCGTCGCGGTGAGGCCGGTGAGAAGATGGTTTCCCAGCACGTGACCGGGGCGATAGGCATCGGTGCGAGTGGCGATGCGTCGGCCCGAAACGATGTCGAGACCTTCGTCGATCAGTTTCCTGGCAAGCGCGGGCGCGGCGCTCGCGTCATAGGTGTCGTCGCCATCGACCATGATGTAGATGTCGGCCTCGATGTCGGCGAACATGCGGCGCACGACATTGCCTTTGCCCTGGCGTGCTTCGCTGCGCACGATGGCGCCGGCTTCGCGCGCGCGTTCGATCGTGCGGTCCTTCGAATTGTTGTCGTAGACGTAGATGTCGGCGTGCGGCAGATATTTCTTGAAATCGCGCACCACCGAGCCGATGGCGGCTTCTTCGTTGTAGCAGGGTACGATCACTGCGATGGTGGCTGTGCGGTCGGTCATTTTACGCCTGGCGGCTTTGGCGCAAGCGGGCAAAGCCGGTACAGCCCCGTCAGATTCGACTCGAACACTGTGCATTCCAGCCAGCGAATGGCAAGCCGGTAATCGGCCAGCGCCTCGCGCGCGCGGCCCATGTCGTATGCGTCGGCCAGAAGGTAAATGTCGCCTTTCTTTTTCACCCAGGCCCTGACCTTGCCGCGCATCTTCCTGGTCAGCAGCGTGCCGTCATTGGGCTGCATCATCCAGCCGTCGATGCGCAGGATGGGAATCTGGTGCGGGATGAGCGGCGCAAGGAATCCAAGCGGCGAATTGCCGGTCATCAGCACCAGCGTTTTGTCGGGATGCGGGAATTTCGGCATGTCCGCCTGGACGTAGGGATCGCCCAGCGGCACGCGTTCGAGATAGTCGGCACGGGCATATACAAGCACCGCCAGGAACATCGCACCCAGAAGGATCAGCCGCGGACGGAACGGGATGGGCAATAGGCCCACGCCCGCCGCGATCACGATGGGGCCCAGCATTTCAAGGCCCACGATGTAGCGATAGATCGCGAACATGTTGATCCAGGCGAGAAACGCCGTGCCCGCATAGGCAAAGATCACGCGCGTGGCCGAGGGTGCGAAGAACGCGTCCTTCGCCGACAGGCGAACGGTTGCAAAAATCAGGGCGAGAATGGTGGTGGCATACGCCAGCCCCACGCGCATGTCGCGGAACGGCAGGTCGTCGGCGACCGCCCAGTTGAGCGTGAAACGATAGGGCAGAAGAAACGTGTTCCAGAAGCCGCGCGGCAGGAAGCGGATGTCGCGATAGGGCTCGGCGAGCGCAAGCGGCGATTTGAAATACTCGTTGAAATAGGGAAACAGCGGATTGCCCGTCAGCGTTTCCATCTTCAGCATCCAATAGGCCGCGAACAGCGCGAAGCCTATGAGACCGCCGATGCCGCCCGCGACAAGGCGCGTGGCCAGATGTTTCCAGCTTCCGCCGAGAAGCAGAATGGCGCCCGCAAAGCCCGCGGCGAACGGCATTTCGGGAAGCTTGAGGCCCATCGCACTTCCGGCCAGGAAACCCGCGATCGCAGTGATGATGGCGGTTTGAACGAGCGAGCCGTTTGTCAGCGTTTGTCGCTTGACCACGAGGATCGCGAGTGCGGAAAGCCACAACACGCTCATCACGTTGTCGTAATAGGTCGTGCCGAGCAGGCTGAGCGTGAGCGCGCCCGTCATGCCCAGCAATGTCAGAAGTGCGGCCCCGAGAAAGGGTTCGGGCGTGCGCAGGGATTGGCGCGCGATGATGTAAAGCGGAATGGAATTGGCGCCCTGCACGGCGCCCAACACGCCCAGCGCGAACCACGATGTCGTGTGCGTGGCGAGGAGATAGAACGGAACGTCGAGCAGCGGATTGTAATAGCTCGCCTGATGCGCGACGGCGACGTCGATACCGAGGCGGTCATTCAGAAGCGCGTAGGGTATGTACCAATGGTAATTGCGGAAATCCCACGACGTGTCCTTGCCCAGCGAGATCACGAACAGCGCCCAGCCGAGAACGCTGAGCGCGAGGAATATCCATTCGTTGCGCGACAGGCGAAGCGGCGGATCGGCATCCGTCCACGTCCAGCCGGGCCAACTCCCCGCAGTCCCCTGACCTGACGTTCTCATTGTGCTCCAAAACCGCCCGCGGGCGCCCGCTCCACAGGCGTCCCCGCCCGGTGGTGGCCGGGACCATTGCCGCGCCTTGCGAACCGGTCAAGAGGCCGAAAAGCCCGGTTGCTGGGCGTTTTGAAGCCCTATTCCTGGATGCTGGGCGGCAGGTTGGCCAGGAACTGCTCCGTACATGCCCGCCAGGAGTTTTTGAGGGCAAAGGCGCGGGCCTCGGCCCGTGGGATGTCCAGCGCCTTCAGGCAGGCGGCCTTGAGGTCGTTGTCGAGGGCGGCCACCGGGGCATCGCCCACCACGTCCTGCGGGCCCTGTACGGGATAGGCGGCGACCGGCGTGCCGCAGGCCAGCGCTTCCAGCACCACAAGGCCGAACGTATCGGTCTTGCTGGGGAAGACGAACACGTCGCTCGCCGCATAGGCACGGACGAGGTCTTCGCCCGTCTTCATGCCGAGGAAATGTGCGCCGGGATATTTGCGTTCGAGCTGGGCGCGCGCAGGCCCATCGCCCACCACGACTTTGCTTCCGGGAAGATCGAGCGAGAGAAACGCCTCGATGTTCTTCTCGACCGATACACGTCCGACATAGAGCCAGATGGGTTTGGGGAAGGGCAGCGTCGCATCCGCGACGGGATGGAATTTTTCGACATCCACACCGCGCGACCAGATGGCCGTGTTGGTGAAACCGTGCGATTCCAACTCGCGTTTGAGCGATTGGGTCGCCACCATCATCGTGTGGGCAGGCCCGTGAAACCAGCGCAGCAGGCTGTAAACCAGCGATTTCGGCACAAAGGGAAAACGCACATTTACATATTCGGGAAAGCGCGAATGGAACGCAGTGGTGAAGGCAAGCTTGCGATCCACGCAGATGTTGCGCGCGGCCAGCCCCAGCGTTCCTTCGGTGGCGATGTGGATGTTGTCCGGCTTGTAGTCGTCGATCAATTTTTCCAGCGCACGACGCGGCAGGATCGACAGCCGGATTTCGTTATAGGTCGGCAGCGGCACGCTGAGGCGCCCTTCCGGGGTGGCATAGCGCACGTCGTGGCCCGCCAGTTGCAGTTCCTGACCCAGCACCTCAAGCGTGCGCACGACGCCGTTGATCTGGGGCGCCCAGGCATCGGTGACGATCAGGATTTTCAGGGTATGGGCCTCGGTTGGCGCGCCCGTAAGACGCAGGTGGAGAATCGTCCGGCTCCCTTCATCTAGGGCCACCGTTGAGCGGCTTTCAATCCGCGGGGTGGCGGCTGAGTCGGAACTCTGTCTCAGGCACGCGACAATCTCGTGATTTCTGCACTGCAAAAAGAGCAGAACGTCTATTTTTTGGGCGGAAAACTCGGCAATTCTCCTTATATATCATAGGCTTTTATGCGGCAGACGGGCGCAGATAAGCCTCGTCGGAGTGCTTGATTTCGCAACTGCAATCTGATTTATTGTTGCAGCGCGGCATTGCGAACTTCGTTTGCGATACCGCCGCCCTTCCTGGGCGTTTCCTCCCTGAACTTGGCCGCTCCGCCCCCCGGAGCGGCCATTTTTCTTTTGGAACAGGCGCTTTGCCCGGTTGACTCCAATGTTAGCCCGGTGACCATGCGGGCCATCACATGGAGGCTGGCAACGTGAAATACGCCATCGATTTTCGGTATTTGCCCAAAGGGGCTGAGAAGCCCATCGACAACACCAATCCGGTGGATGTTCAGGTTGACGAGACCCAGTTCGCGTTGATTCCTGCGGTCGGCGATCTCGTCGACATGCCGGGCGAAGGCCCCACCTTGCGCAATGTGCCGCTGAAGGGCCGCGTGCGCAGCCGCATGTTCCGCTACGTGCTGGGCTTCTGCTACATCACGATCGTCGTTGAAGATTCAGACGACAGCTGGTCGAAGGCCGGAAAAAACTAATCATTCCGCTGCAAGCGGCGTTGCGCGCGGAAGGCCGATCGACGACAGATCGGTCGAGAGCAAAGTGCGCAACGCATCGCCCACGCGCGCGCGCAACGCATCGAAATTCGCATTCGGCAGAATGCGCTCTTCATCGAGATAGAGCGCGCGGTTGATTTCGATCTGCAATGCCTGAACAGGCCCGCCGCGCCGCCCATGGATATGGGTGGTGTGGCCGCCTGCATAAGGCGCGTTGCGCGCGACCGAAAAGCCGCGCGTTTCGAACGCATGTTCGGCAAGGCGCGTGAGCAACGGCATCGACGAAACCCCGTAACGATCGCCCACGATCACATCGGGTACTGCGGCAGCCGACGGCATGGAATGGCAATCGATCAGGATGGCGAACCCGAATGTCTCGCGCGTTTCGGCGATCAGTTTTGCCAGCATATCGTGATACGGCCGATAAAGTTTCGCCATGCGCAATTCGGCTTCTGCGGGCGAAAGCTTTTCGCGATAGATCTCCGCACCATCGCGCACCACGCGCGGAATGACGCCCAAACCCGCCGTCACGCGCGGGCTTTGCGAATCCACCGCGAAGGGCAATGCGCCCGCGAACATCGTGTTGTCGAATTCGGAGGGCGCACGATTGGCATCCAGAAACGCGCGCGGAAAACGCGCGGCCAATAGCGGCGCGCCCAATTCCACGACGCATGCGAAAATATCGTCGATAAAGGCGTCTTCCGAACGGCGCAGCGCCAGCGGGTTCAACCGGCTTCTGGCGATGAAACTTGCAGGATAATGCCGGCCCGAATGGGGCGAGGCGAAAACGAAGGGCCCGGTCTGCTTCTTCGGGCGCGTAACGGTGAACGGTTCCGCGAACAGCGCAGCGATATCTGCATCGACGTCTTTGTGACCAGCTTCGAGACGCGCCATGTCCTCTTTCCGAACGCCGCTCTTCGCAAATCAACGAACGGCCGACCGAAATTGGATCATCGAATGCGCGGAGGGATCAAGCATTATAGTCCGGATTCCAGGCCCCAATGATGATCGTAGCCGAACCAGACGTTGAACTTGCAGACATCCGGCAACCCGCCGTCATGATCGGGCGGGCAGGGGCAGGGCGGCGGCGGACCCCATGGCCTCGGCCCCATGGCGTAGGCCTTGCCATAACCATCGTGCCAGATGTGGCGGCGCGGCGCTGGAGGCGGCGGGGATGCCGGGACGTATTCTTCCTCGTAATAGCGCGGTTCTTCGCGATGTTTGCGCTGGTGATGTTTGGCCGGTTTGTAGGCCGCTTTGGTGACCGCGGCCTTGGCCGGCGGGCAGTGATCCGGCGCCCCAACTGCCACCGAAAGCGGCAGGGCAACCGCCGCCGCAGCAATCATCCACAGGAGCTTCATCTGGCCCTCCGGGCGCACCGAAACGGCACAGTATTTCCGGCTCGCGGGCTTTAGGGAATGCTGTATTTTAAGGAATGGTTAACCATTTGGCGGCGGCACATCTCCTGCATTTACCAGCGGGAACGGCTGCATTAAACGATTTGCCGGGTAGGGGTTCTGCGTCATGGCACATATTCTTCTGGCGGAAGACGACGAGGCGCTTCGGCGGTTCCTGGCGGCCGCCCTCGTCAAGGCGGGCCATGTGGTGGCCGATTTCGGCGACGGCGATTCCGCCCATGACTGCCTGAGGGCCCACCGTTTCGACATTCTGGTGACCGACATTGTGATGCCCGGCATGGACGGCATCGAACTCGCCAAGCGCGCGGCCGAAGCCGACAGCGGTCTCAAGATCATGTTCATCACGGGTTTCGCGGCCGTGGCCCTTCACCCTTCGAGCCAGGCCCCCAAACAGGCCAAAGTGCTGTCCAAGCCGTTCCACCTGCGCGAGATCGTGGCCGAAGTCGAACGGATGATCGCCGCCTGAAACCACGCTTGTCGTAACGCCCCCCGGCAGCTATACGACGCCTCCCAAGTCCAGGGGCGCGTAGCTCAGCGGGAGAGCACTACCTTGACATGGTAGGGGTCACAGGTTCGATCCCTGTCGCGCCCACCACCCAGTTCGGCCGTTTCGATTATTTTCGGCGCTTGCCGCAATCGAATGCGGAAATCCGGCGAACATCGCCACAACGCCTTGCAAGTTTGGTCTCCAGTGCGTTGTGGCGTCCGCACGTAACCAGCAATTGGCCCAGTTTTCTCCGGGCCAAAAAATTCTTTTCGTTAAGTGATACCGGGAAATTGATGGAGACCGGTTCGAACATCGTGGAGACACCGTGCCGTGTACGCGAAATGGCCCAGTCTAGTTACTCAAATTCCCCTCGTCTCGGAAGAATTACCTGTGCCAGAAATCGTCTGAGATCTGCCGACTCGAATCAGGCAGGAGTGATCATACTGGTGCGCGAACAGACAATCAGTGTGTCAGAACCCCTCGTCATCGCGACATAAAGGTTAGAGCGATTAAGAGCAGATGGGTTCAAGATCACTGCCACTTCTGCTTCCAAACCTTTCAGCAAGAGCGTGCTCCCAACTGCGCGCTTTGGTAAGGTCCGGCCCAACGCTCGGTATTGTTCACGCGCGCGGATTGCCGCATCGTGCATTGCTTGCCGATCATGATCTTCGCAACCCTTGAGCGTTTTAATGCAGGCTTGAAGTACAACAGGTCTGTGGGATCGTACGCCAGGCTGCTTGCCGATCTCGACCAAGACCTCGATAGCGCCTCTATTCGATGGCGCAGCATGAAATCGCATAGCGGCGGCTTCGGCATCAGTTGGTGGATTGCGCGCCGTTCCCCTCCGGTGAATATCTACTCGCCGTAGCAGATCCGCGCCTCCGACGTTGGTCATGACTTCTTCCGCGAAGTCAACGAGGGCGCTTAACGGGTTTGAAGAGGCAAGATCAAAATTGTGGGCAAACGTCACCAAATCTTTTAAATCGACGCTCTCAACTGCGGTCGCGCCTGGCGTTTGGCTGGCAAAATCTCGCTGGCCACGTGGATTCTTACTGTCGCCGATGATCAGGACGCCGCCGGCGGGCGTTTTTGCGGCTGTGCGGCCAGCCTTTAGCCTACGGAGGTGATCTTCAGTGCCGTCGAGCTCGATCCACTTCACATTGGGCGGCGCTTTGGCGAGATCTATCGGTTGCCGTCCCAGAAGCATTTTTCGAGCCTCTAGCAGCCAAAGCCCAAACGCCTCTTGACCGGCATTTTTCCAGCGCCACGGCGTGTTGAGTTCGCCGATCGCGGGAAAATGAATGCGGACATGTTTGTCCCAGTCCACCAGCTCTTCGTTGAAGCCGAAGATCGCCTGAAGAGGATCGCCTAACACGCAAGTCGGAAGAACCAGCGACAGATAACCGGCGATCGCGTGTTGGGGGAGGCTGCAGTCTTGATATTCGTCGACGAATAAGCGCGCATAGCTCGCAGCGATTATTTCAGAGACATGACCTGCTTTAAGAAGTCGGACTGCGGCCAGCCGAATGGCCGGGTAATGAATCCTTGGATTCGACAGCGACAGGACATTGGGGTTCAAGCCACTGCGCTTGGGAAACAGCGAAACTAAGCGCATGGCCCAGCCATCAATAGTGGCGACTCGGTAGCGCGCCACCGGAATGGCGGCGCGTTCCAACCTGTTGCGCAACGCCGCCACCCCGGCATTAGTGTGGGTGAGGACCAGAATCGGCTTGCTGTGGTCATGGCGCGTGATGGCATCGGCCACGAGATGGGTCTTGCCACAACCGGCCGGCGCCGTCACTGAGCCGCGGGAAATGGAGAGTAGGTCAATCTCCGGCACCAGAATTCTCCAAGTGGCGGAACAGATCGTCGAGAATCCTGAAATAGGCTTGATCAGCGTTTTGCAGATCGGGGCCGACAATCTCGCGGGCAATCTCTTCCATCCAGCTAATCGACTTGAACCAGCCCGCCTTCTTGGATTGGGCCGCCTGAGCCATCATGGGGCGCATAGTATCGACGAAACCAGCTTGGCACTTGGCAACCGACAAAGTCCCGTCAGACGCCGACGACAGATGCGCATCCACGAGGTCGGCACCCTGATACTCGATCGCTTTCAGCAGAAGTTTCTGGACAGCTGCGGCGGACAGGCTAGCAAACAACTCGTCTTCCAAGGTCCGACCAGCGCGCCATTTGAATATCTTGCCGCCCAGGAACTCGAAGAGGCTCTCATCATCCGCATCGGGCTGAACATCATCATCCCGTAACACCGCTACGCGGTACCTTAGCGCTTCGAAAGCGTTCACGCGTTTATAGATCTTACTGACGCCTGCCGCATCAACCAACGCTGCTCCGTTAGCGGTCATTGATAACAGCCCCACGCTGCAGCGATACTGGTCGAGACCACGAACCAGACCGACTTCGCTCGCGCCCTCGCAAACCAGGATTGTCGAAGCCAGGAATGCATCGGGAAACAGACGAAGGGTACTCTGTATTCCCTCATCATTTCCAACACACGTTGCTTCATGCGCGACAGAGCCAGTGCGCAGAATGGAAATTTGCGATCCTGACAGCTCCCGCAGCACCACTGGCGAATGGGTTGTTACGAACGCCTGCATAGGCGCGATTTTCTCCTTTGTTCCGATCGAGTGGAGCAGGCGGATGATCCGATGTGGCTCCAGGCCATGCTCCACCTCATCGATCAGAATAATGGAAGCTTGATCTACTGCTTTACGCTGCAAGCCCGCCACTAGAAGCCGCGCCGAGCCTAGGCCGAGCGCGCGAAGCGGCACACCCTCATCATCATGCAAAGCTATTGTGCCGCCAGTGAACGAGGCGGAATGTGCGTCCAACAGCGCCCGAACTGTGCTCCCCACCGGAATGCCCAGCTTCGTGGCCGTGTCCGTTACGAGCTTAATCGTTTCACCTAGTTGCTCGCCCGCCTGATCTCCAAAGCCTGCGCGTGCATCACGTGCGGCTTTTACTAGCGCCGCAGAAGCATCAGCCCTTTCGTCGGTGAGGCGATTAAGGATGGAGCCACGGCGCCAGCTTAGATTGTTCTCCGCGTAGTTACCGATCCGAGTCGGCGCGATCGCTGCACGGTCCGCCCAAGATAGATTGCGCGTGATGCCTTGAGCAGTTGCTCGTTCGGACATCAGCGTCCAGACCGGCTCCAGGTCGCTCGCCACTGTGAGATCAACTGTAAGGACCGTCTCCCCACCATTTTCCGGTTCATCATCTACGACACCGTTCTTCGGATCAAAGCTTCTTAGAAACAGGCCATAGGTGTCGAGGTTTTTCAGCCCGTCACCGAGGGCACCAATCGTGACAGAAATCGTAATCGCTTGCAGAACGTCCAGCCGATGAAAGTCTGCATCACTGAATTGAACATTCCGGCGTGCGGTAAGGCAGAGATCGATCGCATCGAGTAGACTGGACTTGCCACTGTCGCCAGGTCCCACCAGACAATTGATCCCATCGCTCGGCAACCAGCGAAGCGATTTGATTGCGCGAAAATTTCTTATTTCGACGACGCGAATTTTGGCCATTCAATCCATCCCCGCGGCTTTATC
>Ga0335083_10004873_pt1 | contig 17029 bp, 14 predicted proteins | sample Lox_Sample_42_FD_206716 | JGI IMG/M metagenome (GOLD analysis project Ga0335083, IMG submission 206716) | Soil microbial communities from Loxahatchee National Wildlife Refuge, Florida, United States - Lox_Sample_4.2 | ecosystem: Environmental > Terrestrial > Soil > Wetlands | place: USA... | reverse complement strand
CGGCGCCCTCGCGGGCGGCGGCATCGGCCAGCGTCTTCTCGACGGCGGCGCGGCGCCGTGCGATCACCGCCAGCACCGGGCGATACAGGAAGTGCTTGAGGATCCACACCAGCACCAGGAAGTTGAGGATCTCCAGCAGGAACGTGGACCAGTTGATCGACATCGCGATGCCCTCCGCGCGAGCTTTCCGCCGGCTACTTCAGCAGGTACTGCAGCAACGGGTTGCGGAACAGCACGATCAGCACGATCACCAGCACGTAGATGGCCAGCGATTCGATCATCGCCAGGCCAATGAACAGGGTGCGCATGATCGAGCCCTCGGCCTCGGGCTGGCGCGCCAGCGCGTCCAGCGCGCGGCTGATGGCGCGGCCCATCGCCAGCGCGGGCAAGCCGACGCCCACGGCGATCGCGGCCACCGCCGCCACAGTGGATGCAATTGAGAAGCTCGACAGGTCAGGCATGGGAGACTCCTTCCGTTTGATTCGTGTTGTCCTGGCGGCGCGCGCGGATGCCGCCGGCGATGTACAGCATCGCCAGCATGCCGAAGATCCACGCCTGCACCAGCGCCTCGATGATGTGCAGCATCAGGATGGGGATGGGCGCGAGGAAGCCGGCCACCACCAGCACCAGCAGCGCGGTCATCTCCAGGCTCATCATGTTGCCGAACAGGCGCACCGCCAGCGCGATGGTGCGGGTGATCTCGCTGATGAGGGTCATCGGCAGCATCAGCGGCGTGGGCTCGAGGTAATGCCGCAGGTAGCCCTTGACGCCCTGGTCGCGGATGCCGAACCAGTGCGTGGAGAAGAACACCACCAGCGCCAGCGCCGCGGTGGTGGAAAGATCGCGCGTCGGGGCATGCACGCCGGGTATCAGGCCGCTGAGGTTGGCGGCCACCAGGAAGATCCACAGCGTGCCGATGAAGGGCAGCAGCAGGGCGGTGGCGCCTGGCACCGCATCGCCGATGGCCTGCTCGATGGCGCCGACCACGCCCTCCACCATGGTCTGCAGCGTTCCCGGCTGCTCGCGCAGGCGCCGCGTCAACAGCCAGCATCCCGCGGCCAGCAGGGCGGTGATGCACCAGGTGGTGAGGATGGTGGCGCTGATCTGCAGCGGCCCGAACTGCCACAGCACCGCGGCCTGCAGGTCGTCCTGGTTCATTCATGCTCCCGGATGAACAGGTACACGTTGCCCGCGCCCACCGCCAGGCCCACCAGCATCAGGCTAAGTGTCCAGCGCATGGAATATCCGCCCAGCCGGCCGTCGAGCCAGCTGCCCAGCCACGCGCCGCCCACCAGCGGCAGCGCCAGCAGCAGGCCGAGCGTGCCGATGTAGACGGTCTGCCGCAGCACCGTGGGATGCTCGCGCGCCGCGCGGTGCAGGCGCGCGGCCTGCCGGTCCACCTCGCGCGGCAGCTTCTCGCCGGTGCTCACGCAAGGCTGCCCATGCCCTGGCGGCCGAGCTCCCACATGCGCTTCATCAGCGCTTCCTCCATGTGGCGCAGCGAGCGGCGGGTATCCTGCAGCTGGCGCTCTTCCACCAGCAGCCGTTCGCGCAATGCGGCGGAGATCTGGTCGAGGTCCTCTCCCAGCAGGTAACGGCGCGTGCCCAGCACGAGCTCGCGCCCATCGAAGCGCAGCACGGCTTCCGGCAGCGCCAGGTAGCGCCAGCGGCCGTCGCGGCCGCGGAAGCGCGCCAGGCCCATGCGCAGCGCGGTGATGAAGGGCGCGTGGCCGGCCAGGATGCCGAACGAGCCGCTGGCATCCGCGCCGACGAAGGACACCACCTCATCGAGCTGCTCGCTGCGCGTGGCGTCCAGCAGCCGCAGGGTGAAGCCCTTCATGCCGGCTGCTGCTGCATGCTGCCGCGCATGTAGCAGCGCTCCTCGGGCAGCTCGTCGTACTTGCCGGCCAGGAAGGCCTCGCAATCGGCCAGCGTCTGCTCCAGCGGCACGGACGCGCCCTGCGCGCCAGTCTGCGCGGCGATGGTCCAGAACGGCTGTGTCAGGTAGCGCTGCAGCTTGCGGGCGCGCATCACGATGCGGCGGTCGGCGGCGGCCAGCTCCTCGATGCCCAGCATCGCGATGATGTCCTCCAGCTCCTTGTAGCGCGCCAGGTGCTCGCGCACGCCCTCGGCCACGCCGTAATGGCGCTCGCCCAGGGTGTGCCGGTCCATGAGCTTGCTGCCCGACTGCAGCGGGTCCACCGCCGGGTAGATGCCCTTGCCGGCCTGGGCGCGCGACAGGATCACATTGGTGTCGAGATGGCCCAGGATGGTGGCCACCGCCGGATCGGTCATGTCGTCGGCCGGCACGTACACGGCCTGCACCGCGGTGATGTCGCCGGACGCCGTCGACAGGATGCGATCCTGCATCTCGGCCACCTCGCTGGCGAGCGTGGGCTGGTAGCCCACCGTCGCCGGCATGCGGCCCAGCAGGCTCGACACCTCGCTGCCGGCCTGCACGAAGCGGAAGATGTTGTCCATCAGGAACAGCACGTCGCTGTGGCGCGCATCGCGCAGGTACTCGGCATAGGCGAGGGCGGAAAGCCCGACGCGGAAGCGCACGCCGGGGGATTCATCCATCTGCCCGAATACCAGCAACGCGTGCGGCAGCACGCCGGCGTCGCGCATCTCGTTCCACAGCTCGTGGCCCTCACGGATGCGCTCGCCGACGCCGGCGAACACCGACACGCCGCCATGCAGGCGCGCCACCGCGTGCATGAATTCCATGATCAGCACGGTCTTGCCCACGCCGGCGCCGCCGAACAGGCCGGTCTTGCCGCCGCGCACGAACGGGCACAGCAGGTCGATCACCTTGATGCCGGTGGGCAGGATGTTGCCCACGCCGCGCAGTTCCGCCAGCGGCACCGGCGTGCTGTGCACGCCGCGCCAGTGGCCCGTGGGCAGCGGCGCGCCGCCGTCCAGCGGTTCGCCGAAGGCGTCGAGCAGGCGCCCCAGGCATTCCGGCGCCACCGGCACCCGCAGCGGCGCGCCGCTGTCGTACACCGGCAGGTGGCGCCGCAGTCCGCTGCTCCGGTGCAGCGTGATCGCGCGCACGTGGCGCGGATCCAGGTGCTGGTGCACCTCGAACACGATGGGCTCGCTGCCGCCGGTGTGCAGCGCGCGGCGCAGCGGCGGCAGCGCATCGCACTCGATCACGACGACTGCGCCGTGCACCTCGGTGATCGTGCCGATCCTGGCTGCTGCCATGATTCAGTTGCCGCCCCAGCGCCAGTTGCGGATCTCCGGCAGGTCCTCGCCGTGTCGCGCGATGTATTCGCGGTGCTCGCCCAGCTTCTCGCGCATCAGCTGCTTCACATGCGCCGCATGGTAACCGAGCGAGGGCACCCGATCGATGACATCCATGACAAGGTGGAAGCGGTCCAGGTCATTCAGCACCGTCATGTCGAAGGGCGTGGTGGTGGTGCCTTCCTCCTTGTAGCCGCGCACGTGCAGGTTGTGGTGGTTGTGCCTGCGGTAGGTGAGGCGGTGGATCAGCCAGGGGTAGCCGTGGAAGGCGAAGATGATGGGCCGGTCGGTGGTGAAGAGCGCGTCGAAATCCGCATCGCTCAGCGCATTGGGATGCTCGCCGGGCGGCTGCAGCGTCATCAGGTCCACCACATTGATCATGCGCACGCGCAGCCGCGGCAGGTGCTCGCGCAGCAGTGTGATTGCCGCCAGCACCTCCATGGTGGGCACGTCACCGGCCGCGGCCAGCACTACTTCGGGATCGGCCGTGCCATCGCTGCTGGCCCATTCCCAGATGCCGATGCCGGCCTCGCAGTGGCGGATGGCCGCGGTCATGGCCAGCCACTGCGGCGCCGGCTGCTTGCCGGCGACGATCAGGTTCACGCGGTCGCGGCTGCGCAGGCAGTGGTCGGCCACCGACAGCAGCGTGTTGGCGTCGGGCGGCAGGTACACGCGCACGATGTGGGCCTTCTTGTTCACCACGTGGTCGATGAAGCCCGGGTCCTGGTGCGAGAACCCATTGTGGTCCTGCCGCCAGACATGCGAGGTCAGCAGGATGTTCAGTGAGGCGATGGGCCGGCGCCACGGCACCTGGCCGCTGACCTTCAGCCACTTGGCGTGCTGGTTGAACATCGAATCCACGATGTGGATGAAGGCCTCGTAGCAGGAAAAGAAACCGTGCCGGCCGGTAAGCAGGTAGCCCTCGAGCCAGCCCTGGCAGGTGTGCTCGGAGAGAATCTCCATCACCTGGCCATCGGGAGCCAGATGATCGTCGCCAGGAAGGCGTTCGGCGTCCCAGGCGCGGTTGGTGACTTCCAGCAGCGCGCCGAGCCGGTTCGATACGGTTTCGTCGGGACCGACCACGCGGAAGTTGCGGCTTGCCAGGTTCTGCCGCATCACCTCGCGCAGCCAGTCGCCGAGTGTGCGCGTGGCCTCGCCGTTCACCGCGCCCGGCGCGGGTACCTGCAGCGCCTGCGCACGGAAATCCGGCAGCCGCAGTTCGCGCAGCACTTCCCCGCCATTGCTGGCCGGCACCAGGCCCATGCGGCGCCGGCCCGGTGGCGCCAGCGCGAGCAGTTCGGGCCGCGGCGCGCCGGCCGCGTCGAACAATTCCTCCGGCCGGTAGCCGCGCATCCAGTCCTGCAGCGCCGCGAGATGGTCGGGCCGGGTGGCGAGTTCCGCGAACGGCACCTGGTGCGCGCGCCAGGTGCCTTCCAGCGGCACGCCATCCATTTCCTTCGGACAGGTCCAGCCCTTGGGCGTGCGCAGCACGATCATCGGCCAGCGTGGCCGCTGCGCGTCGCCCGCGCGCGCGCTGGACTGGATCACGCGGATCGCCGCGAAGGCCCGGTCCAGCGCCGCGGCCAGCTGCTGGTGCACGGCCAGCGGCTCCGAGCCCGCGACGACCAGCGGCTCGTGCCCGTAGCCGCGCAGCAGCTCGATGAGCTCGGCCTCGCCGATGCGCGCCAGCACGGCGGGATTGGCGATCTTGTAGCCGTTGAGATGCAGGATGGGCAGCACCGCGCCATCGCGCGCCGGATCGAGGAACTTGTTCGAGTGCCAGCTGGTGGCCAGCGGTCCGGTCTCGGCTTCGCCGTCGCCGATCACACAGGCCACGGTCAGCTGCGGGTTGTCGAACGCGGCGCCATAGGCGTGGCTCAGCGAATAGCCCAGTTCGCCGCCCTCATGGATGGAGCCCGGTGTCTCCGGCGCCGTGTGGCTGGGGATGCCGCCGGGAAAAGAGAACTGGCGGAACAGCCGCCGCATGCCGGGTTCGTCACGCGTGACGTCCGCGAAGCGCTCGGTGTACGAGCCTTCCAGCCAGGTCTGCGCCACGATGGCCGGCGCGCCATGGCCCGGGCCGGTGATGAACAGCACCTCGCAGTCCTCGCGGCGGATGATGCGGTTCAGGTGTGTGTAGATGAGGTTCAGGCCCGGCGAGGTGCCCCAGTGCCCGAGCAGCCGCGGTTTCACGTGCGCCAGTGTCAGCGGTTCACGCAGCAGCGGATTGTCCAGCAGGTAGATCTGGCCCACCGCCAGGTAGTTGGCCGCGCGCCAGTACAGGTCGATGTGGTGCAGTTCGCCGGCGTTGAGCGGCCGTGCGGGAGCGGCGGGCATGTCAATCTCCTGCGCCGGCTGCGGCGCTGCGCTGGTCCAGCAATGCGCGCGCCGTGTGCGCGCCGATCACGGCTTCCTCGTCGGTGGCCAGCACCCAGGCGGGCACGCGGCTGTTGGCCGTGGTGATGCACACGGCGCCGTGCGGCACGCTGGCGTTGGCATTGGCCTGCCCGTCGATGCGCACGCCCAGCCACGCCGATTGTTCGAGGATGGCCGCGCGCACCGCCGGTGCATGCTGGCCGATGCCGCCGGTGAACACGATGGCGTCCAGGCCGCCGATGGCCGCCGCCATCGAAGCCAGCGCGCGCGCCACGTGATGGCAGTAGTAGCGCACGGCATCCCGCGCAGCGGGCTGCGCATCCGCCAGCAGCGTGCGCATGTCGCCGCTGCTGCCGGACAGGCCGCGCAGGCCGCTTGCCTCGTGCAGCAGTGCGCGCACCTGCGTGACGTCCATGCCGCGTTCCAGCAGGTACAGCGGCACGGCCGCATCGATGGCGCCGCAGCGCGTGGCCATGGGCACGCCGTCCAGCGGCGTGAAGCCCATGGTCGTGGCCTGGCTCTGCAGCCCGTGCAGCGCGCACAGGCTCGAGCCCTGGCCAAGATGCGCGATCACGATGCGGCCGCGGGCCCGCTCGCCCCACAGCCGCGCCAGCTCGCCGGCGATGAACTCGCAGGACAGCCCGTGGAAGCCGAAGCGTTGCACACCCTGTGCGTGCAGCGCCGCCGGCAGCGCCAGCCGCTGTTCGACCCAGGGCATGGTGCGGTGGAAGGCCGTGTCGAAGCAGGCCAGCTGCGGCAGCCCCGGGCGCAGCGCGGCCAGGCGCCGCACCGCGGCCAGCGCCTGTGGCTGGTGCAATGGCGCCAGCGGCACCAGTGCTTCCAGTTGCGCCAGCAAGGCCGCATCGAGCAGGGCGGGCGCATGCTGGGTGGTGCCGCCATGCACGATGCGGTGGCCGGCGGCCACCAGCCGTGCGGCTTCCGGCAGCTCTTGCAGCCACTCGAGCACGGCGTCCAGCGCGACCGCGTGATCGTCCCCGCCATGTGGCAGCGGACGCTGCGTGACGGCGGCCGTGCCGGTGGTGTGCACGGTGAAGTGCGGCGCGTGCCCCAGGCTGCTGGCCTCGCCGCGGTAACGGCGCGCGAATGTCCCGTCGCCGCCTTGCTCCAGCAACGCAAAACGCAGGCTCGAGGAGCCGCAATTCAGCACCAGCAGGGCATCAGGCATGGGCGGTTTTGCCCGCCGGTTTGCGCCCGAGTGCATCGAGCAGGGCGTCGTAGGCCTCGGCGAACTTGCGCAGGCCGTCCTCCTCCAGCTGGCGTGCCACCGCGCCCAGGTCGATGCCCGCCGCGGCCAGTGGCGCGAGCCGCTCGGGCCGCGCCGCGGCCTCCGTCACGCCCAGCCGCACGGCCGGCGCACCATGCATGCGATAGGCCAGCAGCGTGGCCATCGGCAGGGTGTTCACGGTATCCGGCGCGATCAGCGCCTCCACGTACTTGGTGTCCGGGTAGGCCGGATCCTTGGTGGAGGTCGAGGCCCACAGCAATCGCTGCGGCTGGGCGCCGGCGTTGCGCAACCGCCCCCAGTCCGCACCCTGCATGCGCCGCCGCCAGCCCGCCAGCGCCTGCGCGGCCAGCGCGATGGCGGTTTCGCCGCGCAATGCCCGGGCCGGTTGCTGCGCGGGACCGGCGGGCAGCTTGTCCAGCTGCCCGTCCACCAGCGTGTCGATGCGGCTGAGGAAGAAGCTGGCCACCGAGGCGATGCCGTTTACCGGTTGCCCGGCCGCGAGCCGGCCCAGCAGCGCGCGCTGGTGGGCCGCGGCGATCTGTTCATAGCGCTCGATGCTGAACAGCAGCGTCGCATTGACGTTCACGCCCCGCGCGATCAGCTGCTCCAGCGCGGCGACGCCGGCATCTGTCGAAGGCACCTTGATCATCACGTTGTCGCGCGCCAGCCGGGCGCGCAGCCGCAGTCCTTCGCGCACCGTGGCGTCGGTGTCGTGCCCGTACTCGGGCGCCACCTCCATGCTGACGAAGCCATGCCGCCCGCCGCTGGCGCGGTACTCCGGCAGCAGCAGGTCGGCCGCGGCCTGCAGGTCCTCGACGGCCAGCGCCTCGTAGCGCTGCAGCGGTGGCAGCCCCGCGCTCTTGCCGAGCACGCCGGTGTAGTCGTCGGTCTCGACGATGGCGTTGCGGAAGATGGAGGGGTTGGAGGTCAGGCCGCTGAGGCCGTCTTCCTCGATCAGCCGTCGCAGGGTGCCCGAGGTCAGCAGGCCGCGGTGGATGTCGTCGAGCCAGATGCGCTGGCCCAGATCGCGGATGCGTCGTAAGGGGTTGCTCATACCTGCCTCCAGCACGGTTCACTGGCACAGCAATAGTACGTGTGGTGTCCCGCGGCAATAAGGACAATTCCTTGACAGCCCCCGGGGTGCCGCGTAACGTCGCCGCCCTCCCGCAGTGGGGCTATAGCTCAGCTGGGAGAGCGCTTGCATGGCATGCAAGAGGTCGACGGTTCGATCCCGTCTAGCTCCACCAATCCATCCCGTAGGACTGCACCGGCCTCTGCACCGGCAATGCGCCGATGTCCATCCGGGCGGGCGCGCGGCTCAATGCTGCCCCCGTACCGCTGATGGAGGACACCGTCATGGCCACCCAGCCCCACAATGGACACGAGCGCGGCGAGCGGGGAACCCCACCGCCGGCCGGACAGGGCCAGCCGACGGGCACCCCGGAGCGCGAAGCCGGCCAGGACGCGCAGCCGGGCGGCACCGCCCGGCGCGGCTCCGAGTCACCCCAGCGTTCCACCTCCGGCAGCCGTCCGGCGCGCGGTGAGCTGATGCCCGAGAGCTACTCCGGACCTTTCGGCTCCATGCTGCAGCTGTCGCGCGAGATGGACCGCCTGTGGGACTCCGTCTTCGGCCGCACTTTCGGCTCGGCAGGCCGGATGGCGGGCGGTTGGCCGTTCGAGGGCAGCCAGGGCGCCGCTGGCTCGCGCGAAAACGCGATGCCGTGGATGCCGCGCATCGACGTGCGGCAGCGCGAGGATGCGGTGCTGGTGCACGCCGACCTGCCGGGTTGCCGCAAGGAAGACGTGCGCATCGAATCCACGGATGAGGGCATCGCCATCTCGGGCGAGCGCACGCAGCAGCGCGAACAGGGCGAGGCGGGCAGGGATTACCACCTCAGCGAGCGCAGCTACGGCAGCTTCTACCGCAACATTGCGCTGCCCGAGGGCGCGCAGGTGGAGCAGGCCAGGGCACGCATGTCCGACGGCGTGCTGGAGATCAGCATTCCGCTGCAGCGGACGCAACGGCGGCGCATCCAGATCGAGTGAGCCTTACGCGTCCGGCGCGAGCCGCGGCCACAGGCTCTTGAACGACTCCATGAGAAAATGTGTGGGGTCGCCAAGCTGCGCGGCATAGTCCTTCGCGGGCTCGGCGGCCAGCATGTCCTGCGGACCGAAGCCGGCGCGCATCATCTTCGACAGCTCGTTGTTGAGCTTGCTGAGGATGTCGAATTCCGTCTGCAGGTCGGCCCGGGTGTACAGCCGGTCGCCGTAGGCGGTGACCACGCGCGTGGCGTCATCGCACTGTGCGAGCAGCGTGCGGTAACCATTGACCGTGCCGGTGATGTAGCCGCCGGTGACCCAGTCCGGCGTGGGCCAGCCGTTGCCGGCGACCACGCCGCCGGTGACCAGCACATTGGCCGCGGCGAGCTTCACGTAGATGTCGCCGTCGGTGTGCGCCTGCGCCATGTAGCCCCAGATGAGCTGCTGCCCGCCGGCCTGCAGCTCGCCGCCGGTCCAGGTGGTCTTGTTCGGCCGCGCGTACAGCGGCAGCGGCAGGATGGGTGGATCGTCCGGCTGGTAGCGCACCTTGGTGGAAAGCCACAGCCGCGTCTGCTCGTGCGCGATGATGGTGGCGCCGGCCTTGCCGAGCCGCTCGTTGAGGCCAGTGTGCTCGTGGTGCCAGTGCGTGTTGAACAGCGTGTTGGCGCGGCCCGCGCCCAGTTTCTGCTGCGCGAGTTTCAGCACCTCGGCGGCGTGGGCCTCGAGCCCGCCATCGATGAACAGCAGGCCGTCGCCATCGCGCAGCGCCAGCAGGTTGGCCCCGGCACCGCGGATCCACACCAGCCCGTCGGCCAGCGGCTCGGCCGACAGCTTCTGCTCCGCCGCGCCCGCGCGCCGGCAGAGGCCGGCCAGCATTCCCGCAGGCAGCAATGTGGCTGCGGATATCGAACCCAGGAACCCCCGCCGCGACATCCTCGTTCTCATGCGCCGACTGTAACCCATCATTTCACCCCCGGGACAACCTAGAATCGCGCATCAGGTCGAAGGATCGCGGAGCAGGCGGGACATGAGCGGCGGGGGAAGCATGCGGGCGGTGGGCTGGATGCTGGCGACAGCATTGATGGTGGGCGGTGCCCGCGCCGCGCCGCCGCCGGCTGCCGGCGATGCCCACTGGGCGATGATCGGCAAGTACTGCCTGGATTGCCACAACACCACCGACTGGGCCGGCCAGCTCGCGCTCGACGCCCTGGATCACAGCGATGCGGCCGTCACCGGCGACGCCGAGACCTGGGAGAAGGTGATCCGCAAGCTGCGTGGCGGCCTGATGCCGCCGCCCGGCAAGCCGCATCCGGCCGGAACGGACGCGCAATCCTTCGTGCACTGGATGGAAAGCCGCATCGACCAGGCTGCCGCCGGCAAGAGCGCGGTGGGCTATGTGCCGCTGCACCGCCTGAACCGTCGCGAGTATGCCAACGCCGTGCGCGACCTGTTCGGCCTGACCTTCGACCCGACCGCGTTGCTGCCGCAGGATGATCTCTCCGACGGCTTCGACAACACCGCCAAGGTGCTGCAGGTTTCGCCGACCTTCCTCGACCAGTATCTGGCCGCCGCACGCAATGTGGCCGTGCAGGCCGTGGGCAATCCCGCGCAGCGCCCGGTCGGCACGCCCTACACCAATCCCGTGCCCGGCCCGCAGCACAACCACGTGGAAGGCCTGCCATTCGGCACCCGCGGCGGCTTCGCGGTGGACCACATCTTCCCGGCCGACGGCGAGTACGAGCTCAACATCAACGACATGGCGCGCGCGCTGTGGGTGGAGGGCATGGAGTTCGAGAACCACCTGATCGCGCTGGTGGACGACGTGGTGGTGTACGAGACCACCCTCGGCGGGGATGCCGACCAGAAGGCCATCGACCAGAAGGGCGATGCGCCGGTGGATGCCATCAACCGCCGCCTGAAGAACATCCGCTTCGAGGCCAGGGCCGGCCAGCATCGCGTGGCGGTGACCTTCCGCGCGCGCTCATACGCCGAATCCGATTCGCGGCTGCAGCTGCTGGTGCCCGGTGGCGGCGAGGATCGCGTGCTGAAGGTGACCAGCTTCGAGATTCGTGGACCCTTCAAGACCAGCGGCGTCAGCGAGACCGAGAGCCGCCGCCGCATCTTCAGCTGCCAGCCGCAGGCCGCGGCCGAGGAAATTCCCTGCGCCCGCAAGATCGCCGCGGACATCGCGCGCCGCGCCTTCCGCCGCCCGGTGGATGAGGCCGAGGTGGATAACCTGATGAAGGCCTACACGGCCGAGCGTCCGGGCAAGAGCTTCGATGAGGGCGTGCGCGCGTTGCTGACGCGCATCCTCGCGAGCCCGGACTTCCTGTATCGCAGCGAGGAGGCACCGGCCGGCAAGGGCAAGCCGGGCGACGTCTACGCGCTTTCCGACCTGCAGCTGGCCTCGCGGCTGTCCTTCTTCCTGTGGAGCAGCCTGCCCGACGATGAACTGCTGCAGGTGGCCGCCAGCGGGCACCTGCACGAGGATGCCGTGCTCACCCGGCAGGTGCGGCGCATGCTGGCCGATACGCGCGCGAAATCTCTGGCCGATGATTTCGCGTTCCAGTGGCTGGGCCTTTCCAAGCTGGCCGACATCGAGCCGGATCCGAACGTGTTCCCGTACGCCGCCAACCACCGCGACCTGGAAGGTGACCTGCGCGAGGATTTCCGTGAGGAGATCCGCCAGTTCGTCGACGCCGTGTTCCGCGGCAACCAGAGCGTGCTGGACCTGATGAACGGCGACTACACTTACCTCAACGAGCGCGTGGCCGTGCACTACGGCATCACCGACGTGAAGGGCTCGAATTTCCGCCGCGTGCAGCTCACCGATCCGAACCGCTTCGGACTGCTGGGCAAGGCCGCGGTGCTGATGGTCTCCTCGTACCCGAACCGCACCGCGCCGGTGCTGCGCGGCGAATGGATCCTGGACAACATCACCGGCACGCCGCCCACTCCGCCGCCGCCGAACGTGGATGCGCTGAAGGATGTGCAACCCGGCGCCAAGGTGCTGTCGATGAAGGAGCAGATGGCCGCGCACCGCAAGAACAACAGCTGCTTCGCCTGCCACGGCGTGCTGGATCCGCTGGGCCTGGCGCTGGAGAACTTCGATGGCGTGGGCCACTGGCGCGACAAGGATCGCCTGGCCGGCACGCGCATCGACGCGGCCGGCGTGCTGCCCGACGGCACCCAGGTGAACGGCCCGGTGGACCTGCGCAACGCCTTGATGAAGAATCCCGACCAGTTCGTGCAGACGCTGGTCGGCAAGCTCATGACCTATGGCGTGGGGCGTCCGATGGAATGGCAGGACATGCCCACCATCCGCGCCATCGTGAAGCAGGGCGCGGCGGATAACTACCGCTTCGCCACGCTGATCGAGGCCATCGTCAGGAGCCCGCCGTTCCGCATGCAGCAGATTCCGTCCGACGCCAAGCAACCCGACACCCGCCAGGCCGCCCTCATTCAGTAGAGGAACACCATGTTCATCACGAAGAAATTCCTGGATCGGCGCACGGTGCTGCGCGGCGCGGGCGTCTCCATTGCGCTGCCGCTGCTGGATGCGATGATCCCCGCGGCCACCGCGCTGGCCGACACCGCCGCGGCGCCAAAGGTGCGCATGGGCTTCGTGTACTTCCCGCATGGCGCGGTGATGAAGTACTGGTCGCCGGAGAAGACCGGCACGGATTTCGAGATGTCGAAGATCCTCGAGCCGGCGCAGAAGCATCGCGACTCGATGACCATCGTCAGCGGCCTGCGCAACAAGGGCGGCGAGAGCAACACGCCGCACGCCATCATCGCCGGCACCTGGCTGGGCTGCGTGAAGCCCACGCGCACGCACGATCCGCATGCGGCCACCACGGCCGACCAGATGGCCGCGAAGGTGCTGGGCGCGGATACCGCGCTGCCGTCGCTGGAGCTGGCCACCGAGGTGGGCGCGGTGTGCGACCCGGGCTATGGCTGCAGCTACGGCTATACGGTGTCATTCCGTTCGCCCACGCAGCCGCTGCCGATGGAATACAACCCGCGCAAGATCTTCTACCGCCTGTTCGGCCAGGGCGACACCGCCGCCGAGCGCGCGGCCATCACCGTGGAGAACGGCAGCATCCTCGATGCGGTGACCCAGGATGCGGTGGCGCTGCAGCAGCGCCTCGGAGCGCTCGACCGCGCGGCGGTGGCCGATTACCTGGATTCGGTGCGCGAGATCGAGCGCCGCATCCAGAAGGTGCAGACCCAGGGCATGGGCGGCGTCGAGCTGCCGGACGCGCCGGCCGGCGTGCCGGCCTCGTTCGAGGAGCACCTGAAGCTGCAGTTCGACCAGATCGCGCTGGCCTGGCAGGCCAACCTCACGCGCGTGGCCTCGTTCATGATGGCCCGCGAGGTGAGCATGCGCACCTACAACAACCTCGGCATCTCCGATGCCTTCCCTCCGCTGTCGCACCACCAGGAGAACCCGGCCAAGATGGACAAGCTGGCCAAGGTGCAGAACTTCCACACGCAGGTGTTCAGCACCTTCCTCGACCGGCTGGCGGCCATCAAGGATGGCGATGGCTCGCTGCTGGATCACTCCATCATCCTGTTCGGCAGCAACATGTCCAACAGCGACAAGCACAACAACGACCCGCTGCCCTCGGCCGTGTTCGGCCGCGGTTACGGGAAGATCAAGGGCGGCCAGCACCTGCACTATCCGCAGGACACCCCGCACGCCAACCTGCTGCTGACGCTGCTGAACCGCGCCGGCGTGCCGGTCGAGAAGCTCGGCGACAGCACCGGCACTTTCGCCGAGGTGTGAGAGCGTCCATGCGCAAACTGTTGTGGCTGGCGTTGCTCGTGCCGGTGCTGGCCATCGCCGCCAATCACGATGAGGCGAATCACCAGCTGTTCGCGGCGCTGCAGGCGCAGGATCCGGAGACCGCGCTGTATGCGCTTTCGCAGGGCGCCGAGGCGACGGCGCGCGAGCCCGACGGCACCACTCCGCTGCACTATGCCGCGCACTACGGCGATGCGCGGTTGATCGCCGCGCTGCTGAAGGGCAAGGCCGATCCCAATGCCGCGAACAATTTCGGCGCCAAGCCACTGGCCGAGGCCGCCACCAATGGCAATGCCGGGGCGATCCGCCTGCTGCTGAAGGCCGGCGCCGAGGTGGAGGCGAAGAACTCCGAGGGGCAGACCGCGCTGATGGTGGTGGCGCGCGCCGGCAAGGTCGATGCCGCCAAGCTCCTGGTCAAGGCCGGCGCGGACGTGAACGCGCGCGAGGGCTGGGCGCAGCAGACCGCGCTGATGTGGGCCGCCGCCGAGCAGCAGCCCGAGATGATCCACCTGCTGCTGAAATCCGGCGCCAAGGTCGATGCGCGCGGCGCCATACGCGAATGGGCGCGGCGCGTCACCTCCGAGCCGCGTCCCAAGGGCGAGAACCGCGGTGGCTTCACGCCGCTGCTGTACGCCGCGCGCGAGGGCTGCATCCCCTGTGCGAAGGAGCTGCTGGCCGGCGGCGCCGACATCGACCTGGCGGATCCCGACCAGACCACCCCGCTGGTCGAGGCGCTGCTGAACATGCACTTCGATTTCGCCGTGTTCCTGATCGACCACGGCGCCGACATCGACCGCTGGGATCTCTACGGGCAGACGCCGCTGTACGTGGCCATCGACATGGATACGCTGCCCACCGGCGGCCGGCCCGACATCCCCAGCACGGATTTCACCACCGGCGTGCAGGTGGCCGCGAAGCTGCTGGCCAGGGGCGCCAACCCCAACATCCCGCTGAAGCTGCGGCCGCCCTACCGCAACTACATCTTCGACCGCGGCGGCGACCAGGTGCTTTCCACCGGCGCCACGCCGCTGCTGCTGGCCGCCAAGACCGGCGACGTCGAGGCGCTGAAGCTGCTGATCCAGTACAAGGCCGACCTGAACCTGCCCAATGAACAGGGCGTGACGCCGCTGCTGGCCGCGGCCGGCTCGGGCCATGGCAACAACCCCACGCGCGGCCGCTACAAGACCGATGACGAGGCCGCCGAGTGCGTGCGGCTGCTGGTCGAGGCCGGCGTCGACGTCAACCAGACCGACCGCTCACGGCAGACCGCGCTGCACATGGCCGCGCAGCACGCCTGGGTGCACACCGTGCAGATGCTGGCGGACAAGGGCGCGGACCTGGAATTCGCCGACAATCGCGGCATGCGGCCGTTCGATGCCGCGGGCGGGCCAGGTGCGCGCGGCGGCGGACCCGATGCCGCCGCGCAGAAGGAAACGCAGGATCTGCTGCGCAAGCTGATCCTGGCGAAGACCGGGCATGCGCCGCAGGAATCACGGCCCGCGCCGATGGGGCCGGGAGGTCCGGGCAGGCCGGGCGCGCCCGGTGGCTTCGGCGGTCGCGGTGGCGGAGCCGGAGCGCCGAATCCGGGGCAGGGCGCGGCTGGCGCGCCGCCGACCGCCAGCAGGTAGGAACGCCGCCGGCATTCCGATTAGAATGCCGGCCCCTTTCGACGTCCCCATCGTCTAGAGGCCCAGGACATCGCCCTTTCACGGCGGTAACGGGGGTTCGAATCCCCCTGGGGACGCCAATAAAAACAAGTACTCAGTCGATTCGGGCGGGTAGCGTCAAGTCCATACGGCTGAACTACGGTTAACTGCGGGGCAAAGGATCGCCAGGTCAGATTGGCGCGCGAGAGGTTGGACTTTTCACCCCGCATCGATATCAGCCGGGATGACCCAGGCGGAACGGATACATCGAACGCTTCAACCGAATGCCTCGCTAAACGAGGGGGCTTACACTGCACTGGTCGACTAGAGCATCGCCCCGGAGCGCCGAGCTTCTTCATGAGCGCGGGCTGAGATGGCGGGGGTGCCGGCCTGGATTCGGGGTTGGGTCGACGGAAAGCACGCATCCAAGGCGAGTGTCACTTCAGCGAGTACTCCGCATGAAGTTATTCAGAAGAGCCGAAACTTTCTCGGAGTCACTACTATTAACGCTAACGTTAACGCCAGCAGAACTACTGCCCCCGATTCCGGTTGGCCCTTTTGGCAATGTAAGCATCATCGTCTGCCCATTACGTACCACCTCAAGCGTGGCAGGGCCGGCCGAAGCATCGCTGGCCATCAGATTCAACACGCGATCATCAAACACACGCTTGCTGTCATATCTGACGATCTGATCGCCCTGCTGAACCCCCGCCAGATCCGCATTTGAGCCCGGGAGCACTCTCGTCACAGTAATCGCAACAGCGTCGCCCCGCGCTTGGCGATAGCTCATGTACTCTTCATCACTCATTTCGCTCTGCAGAATAAGATCTTTATCAAAGCTTACCGAAAAGGACAACAAATCAGGGGGAAGACCTTGCTCTTTACGCTTGTTTTCTGCCTGCTCAAATTGAGCCAGCAACTCGTTCCTGCGATGCTCTAACCAATCAAGGCGTTCCTGAGAAAATCCAGCGGCAAGAAGCTGCTTGCCTTCCGCATCTCTTGCCGCAGCCAGCCTTCTTTCCCAGGCTTCCTTTGACCGCTGTAGCGCCTCTTCACGCGTTTCCGGCGGAGGCTTGACAGCCTTATCGCCTTGGTCCACGGAAAAATCTCGGTTCGGCGCCGCCTCCTGACCAACAGACCCGACAATATCGATCGGACCACTGGGTAACCGCCCGGCATCAGGTTGCGGTTTCGCAAGCAGACCTTGTTCAGTGGATTTCGACTCGCCAGCGCGATGAACGAGCAACAAAACCAGGACAAAGGTGCCCACTCCGAGACCAGTCATGAGCAAGGAATTCCTGAAATTTCTCTGAATTTTCATGGTCGCTTCCGCTCAAGCACCTGAACGGCCCTGGTATTCCGAAGACTGCTTGTTGAGAGTCCGGGCGAGCCCACCAGGGCCTGACTCTGCTGCTGGAGATAGTACTCCTGGTTGAACTCCGCTGGCTGCACATCACCGTGCGTTGTAGTGGCTGAATGCTGCAATGCGGTAGCGGTAACCGCGACAAATGCCGATCAGAAGAAGCCATCGCTCAAGGCAATTACAGAGAATGGAACGATGACGAGTGTTGTGCTCGATGGCTGTGTGCCAGGGGATACTTACAACATATCAGTCACTGCTTCGCGAAAAGACAAAAATAGTGCGATGACACCAACGATCCAAGCTAA
>Ga0335083_10004872_pt1 | contig 17030 bp, 14 predicted proteins | sample Lox_Sample_42_FD_206716 | JGI IMG/M metagenome (GOLD analysis project Ga0335083, IMG submission 206716) | Soil microbial communities from Loxahatchee National Wildlife Refuge, Florida, United States - Lox_Sample_4.2 | ecosystem: Environmental > Terrestrial > Soil > Wetlands | place: USA... | reverse complement strand
AGAAGCTGGGCTTCGACACCCGTCCGCCCAACGGTCATTCCATCGAGGCCCGGGTCTACGCCGAGGATCCGGGCCAGAACTTCCTGCCCTCCCCGGGGCGCATCGCCTACCTGCGCGCGCCGAGCGGGCCGGGCGTCCGCGACGACTCCGGGGTCTACGCCGGGTACACCGTCCCCACCCTCTATGACCCGATGATCTCCAAGCTCAGCGTCTGGGCGCCGAGCCGGGACGAGGCCATCGCTCGGATGAGGCGGGCGCTGGGCGAGTACGTGGTGAAGGGCATCACCACCAACCTCCGGTACCTGAGGGCGGTGATGGACCATCCGGAGTTCGTCGCCGGCGACTACGACACCTCCTTCCTCCCCCGGGCCCACTCCGCCCTCACCGCGGCGGCGGATGGATCGGTCGCCGCCGCGGCCCTGCTCGCCTCGGTGGTGTACGCCCGGAGCCGGGACGTGCGCCGGCGGCAGACGCTGGCCCCGGCCGAGCCGTCGGGCCGACCGGCCCTTTCCCCGTGGCGGCTGCAGGGCCGCCGCCCCCGCCGCTAGAGGAGCCCCTTGCCCGTGGCCACCGTCCGCTACCTCGCCACGCTGCACGGACACTCCGAGCGGACCCCGGTCGACGTCGAGGACCTGGGCAACGGGCGCCTGGTGCTGCACCTGAACGGGGAGCGGCACGAAGTGGACGCCCTGGCCCTGGAGCACGGTGCGGTGTCGCTGCTCGTCGATGCCCGCTCCTACGACGTGGAGTTCGACGAGCTGGGCGAGGACGTGCAGGTGCTGGTGCGCGGGGATGTGTTCCGGGTGGACGTGGCCGACGAGCGCACCCTTCGGCTCCGCGCCGGCGCGGCCGCCTTCCGGGTGGAGGGGACGGTCACCCTCACCTCGCCCATGCCGGGGAAGGTGGTCCGGGTGCTGGTCCGGCCCGGCGAGACGGTGGAGGAGGGGCAGGGGCTGGTGGTGGTGGAGGCGATGAAGATGGAGAACGAGCTGAAGAGTCCGAAGACGGGCAGGGTGGGGGAAGTGTTCGCACGCGAGGGCAGCGCGGTGGAGGCGAACGCCAAGCTGCTCACCGTGGAGTAGCCGGCCATGGGAACGAGCGACCGGAAGCGCTGGCTGAGCGAGGTGTGGGCCCGGGCGGTGGCCAAGTCCCCGGAGCGCCAGCCGCGCTTCGCCACCTCGAGCGAGGTGGAGATTCCCCCCGTCCTCGGCCCGGACGGGCCCCTCCCCGAGCAGTACGCGGAGAAGCTCGGCTTTCCGGGCGAGTACCCGTTCACCCGCGGCATCCAGCCCACCATGTATCGCGGGCGCCACTGGACGATGCGCCAGTACGCCGGGTTCGGGAGCGCCGAGGACGCCAACGCCCGCTACCACTACCTGCTCGCCTCTGGACAGACCGGCCTCTCGGTGGCCTTCGACCTGCCCACCCAGATGGGCCGGGATGCGGACCACCCCCGCGCCCGCGGCGAGGTGGGCCGGGTGGGGGTCTCCATCTGCTCCATCGAGGACATGGAGGTGCTGCTGCGCGGGATCCCGCTCGGCGAGGTCTCCACCTCGATGACCATCAACTCCACGGCGCCGATCCTCCTCTCCCTCTACGCGGCGGTGGGCGAGGCGCAGGGTGTCCCGCTGGAGAAGCTCTCCGGGACGGTGCAGAACGACGTTCTCAAGGAGTACATCGCCCGCGGGACGTACATCTACCCGCCGGCCGCCTCGCTGCGGCTGATCACCGACGTGTTCGCCTTCTGCGCGCAGCGCATCCCGAGGTGGAACGCCATCTCCATCTCCGGCTACCACATCCGGGAGGCGGGCTCGACGGCGGCCCAGGAGATCGCCTTCACCCTCGGCAACGGCATCGCCTACGTGGAGGCGGCTCGGAAGGCCGGCCTGGAGGTGGACGCCTTCGCCCCGCGGCTCTCCTTCTTCCTCAACGTTCACAACAATTTCCTCGAGGAGGTGGCCAAGTTCCGCGCCGCCCGCCGGATCTGGGCGAGGGTGATGAAGGAGCGCTTCCGGGCCAAGGACCCACGGTCGATGATGCTCCGCTTCCACGCCCAGACCGCCGGGTCGACGCTCACCGCACAGCAGCCGGACAACAACGTGGTGCGGGTGGCGCTGCAGGCGCTGGCCGCGGTGCTGGGGGGAACGCAGTCCCTGCACACCAACGGGCGGGACGAGGCGCTGGCCCTTCCCTCCGAGGACGCCGCCCGGCTGGCGCTGCGCACCCAGCAGGTCGTGGCCTACGAATCCGGGGTGGCCGACTTCATCGACCCGCTCGGGGGGAGCTACGCCGTGGAGTACCTCACCGACCAGCTGGAGGCGGCCGCGGAGACCATCCTCGGAAAGGTCGATGCCCTGGGCGGAATGGTGGCGGCCATCGCCGAGGGCTATCCGCAGCGGGAGATCCAGGAGGCCGCCTACCGCGCGCAGCGCGAGCTGGAGGAGAAGCGCGCGGTGGTGGTGGGGGTGAACGCCTTCACCCAGGACGAGCCGCCGCCGAAGAACCTCCTCCGCGTCAACGAGGAGGTGGAGCGGACGCAGACCGAGCGGCTCCGGAAGCTCCGCGCGTCGCGCGCCGCGGCGCCGGTGACGCGGGCCCTCGACGCGCTCCGGAAGGCGGCGGCGAGCGAGAAGGAGAACGTCGTCCCGTTCATCCTCGAGGCGGTGAAGGCCCGGGCCACGCTGGGGGAGATCTCCGACGCGATGCGCGAGGTGTTCGGCGAGCACCGGGAGCAGGTGGTGCTCTAATCCGTCGGCGGACGTCGGACTGCTGGCTCTCTCGGATGCTCGTAGCGACCGTTCTCCCGCTGGCTCTTTTCGCCTCGTTCTGGTCGGTGTTCATCGCCCTCAGCGACCACCGGGTGCGCTCCGACAAGGAGGGTATCGGACTCGAGGAGCTCGCCGCGGTGTTCGAGTAAGGACATCCTCGGGGCACGGGACTGGGTGCACCAGTCCTACGGAGCAGTGGTTCAACCGGTAGTGCGCGCCCGGTCCATCCAGACGGCGAGCGCCGCCAGCACGACGTAGGCGAACAGTGCCTGGACGGCCACCGAGGTCACCCCGGGCGGCGGCGGCATGAAGGGCGTCGCCACGCAGAGCGCCACCAGGATCACCACCACGACCGCCGTCACCCGGCGCCCGCCGGGCGTCCGCGGACGCGTGGCCCGCAGGTAGAGCAAGAGCCCGATCCCGAGCGCCGCCAGCTCTGCGGCCAGCGCCCACCAGCGGTGGTTCCACAACCCGAAGCCCAGCTTCGGCGAGTCCTGGCCGAGGAGCGGCATGTCGGGGGTGTGCATCGGCACGTCGAGCAGGAAATGCGAAAACACGGCCAGCCCGACCAGCGACGCGCCGGCGAGCGGTGCGCGCCGGAGGAGCAGGACGCCAGCCAGCGCCAGCGCCGACCAGACCAGCGATCCCACCAGGCTGTGGCTGTAGGGCATCTCGTACAGGTCGTAGGCGTTGTACTCGGTGAAACCGGGCACGATGCGCATCTTCTCGATGCCCAGCAGCACGAAGCTGAAGAAGAGCAGGTCCAGGAGCTGCACCGCGAGAAAGAGGCCGCCCAGGGACAGTCCCGGATGGGCGCGCTTCACTGCCAGCGAGACGCCGTAGTGGCCGATGAACATGAGCTTCTCTGAGCAAGCAGCTTGCCCCCGTGGGAGGGGGATGGGAACCGCCCGCCGCTGAACTGGGCTCCTCGTCCGGCCGCGGCGGTGAGGAGGTGCTGCAGGCGGCGAGCACCGCCGCACACGGCGCCAGCCGGAGGGGGGTGATCTGGGAGCCGGTCCAGCCGCCCCACCGCCGAGAGGTTAGCGCTCGGCCCCTCATCGGCACGAGCGTCGTGGCATGCTCGGTCCGCCGTCATGCGTGTCCCACCCCCAGACTTCGAGGCCCCCAGGCTCCGCTCCGCCCCCGACGCGAAGTTCGCCCCGGCGCCCGCGGACGGCGTGCTCCCCGAGGGCTTCTACTCCACCACCAATCTCCCCACCTGGCTCAAGGTCGGCGGCCGCTGGTCGATGCCGCGCGAGCCGCGCATGGACGCCTGCATCGTGCGCGCGCCCGACGGGGAGCTCTGGGCGCGTGAGATGCGCCGGGTGCGGCTCGGCGATGCGGTGGCCATCGGGCTTCAGGAAGACGGGAGCGAGGGAATCCTGGTCAAGGAGGGGCTCTTCGACCCGGCCAGCGACGCTTCGTTCAAGTTCATGGCCAGCGACGTGAGCCGGGAGAAGCCCACCGACTACTCGGAGATCGCCCGGCTGCTGGTGGCGGAGAAGGCGCGAGGCGGGCACGTGCTCTGGGTGACCGGGCCGGCGCTGGTCCACGCCCGCGCCCGCGAGGATCTGGCCTGGTTCGTGGCCCACGGCTTCGTCGGTGCGCTGCTCGCCGGCAACGCGGTGGCGGTCCACGACATCGAGGCCAGCCTCTACGGGACGACGCTGGGGATGAGCCACGTCGGAGAGACGATGCCCCTCGGTCACGGCGCCCACCTCCGCGCCATCAATCGCATCCGCGCCGCCGGGGGCATCGCCCCGGCCGTCCACCAGGGAATCCTCCGCGACGGGGTGATGCACGCCTGTGTCGTCCACCAGACACCCTTCGTCCTGTGCGGGAGCATCCGCGACGACGGGCCGCTCCCGGAGGTGGTTCCCGACGTCCTCGAGGCCCAGGACGCCATGCGGCTTCATGCCGCACGCGGGACGGCGGCGGTGTTCATCGCCACCGCGCTCCACGCCATCGCCGTGGGCAACATGCTCCCTTCGTTCGTGGTCGATCCGGACGGATGGCTCCGCCCACTTCCTGTCGTCTGCGTCGATGCCTCGGAATTCGTGGTGGGCAAGCTCCGAGACCGCGGGACTCACCAGGCTTTCGGGGTGGTGACCAACGCCCAGGATTTCCTCCGGCTGCTCCGTCTGGCCGTCCAGGAGGTGGGGCCGGAGAGGCGATCGTGACCCGCCCCGTGCCGGAAGGCCCGGCGGGGCTGGACATCGGTCGCCGGGTGACCGAGTCTGCGGCCAGCCCGGCGAGCCGGTGGGGATGGACCTGAGGCCGTGCAGCAGATCTTCGTTCGCGACGGAGAGGGGAAGGTCTACGGGCCACTGGAGCCGGTGACCGTCGAGCTCCTCATTGACGGGGGAGTGCTCAACGGCCGCCTCCAGGTTTCCACCGACGGGATCCAGTACGGCGATCCGGCGCGGTACCCGGCGGTGCGGGATTACTTTCCGCGCCACCTGTGGGGTGACACGGGCGGAGGCAACGGCGCGCCCCCCACGATCTCGGCCGCCGCCCCGGCGGCGAAGACCCGCACTCCGCTCGCCACGCCGGCGGTTCCGGCCGCGGCCGGGCCGACCCCCGGCGACATGCCGCGGGTGACGGCCGCGGTGCCCACGCCGGTGGAGACCCGGGCCGCCCCGCCGCGCGCGCCGAGCCCGACCGGGAGCAACCCCGTCCCCTCCATCCCGCCCGTGGCGCCCCCCACCACGCCGCCGCGGAAGACCCCCACCGGAAGCTTCAACATGGCGCCTCCCGGGCCGCGGCCCACGCCGGCGGTGGGCTCGGCGCCCGTGCCACCGCCGCCCGGCGTCGAGCCCCGCTTCGCCGACACGACACCCGGCAAGCCAGGTCCGCCGGTGGCCGCTCCGGGCGGGATGCCGGTACCCCCTCGGACGACGACTCCCCGGTCCCAGCCGCCCGTTCCCGCCGGGTCCCAGTTCACGGTCGCCTCCGGGGACCTTGCGGAGATCAGCGCCATCCGCCTCTATTCCCAGGCGGCCGAGACCAACGTCACCGGGCTCTTTACTTTCCAGCTCGCCGACCGGTCGATCCTCCTCCACTTCCGGAAGGGGAATCCCGAGTACGCGGACTCCACGCATCCCGAGGATGCGCTGGAGCCGTACCTCATCCAGGCCGGCCTGGTGACGCCGGAGCAGCTCAAGGTCGCGGAGCGGGAGAAGAAGCGCTTCGGAGGCGAGGTGCTGGCCACGCTCTTCGCGCTCGGGCTGGTGAATCCAGGGCTGGTGTTTCCCGCCCTCACCCAGCGGGCAGCGTCGCTGGTGCTGCGCACCTTTCTCACTCCGTCCGGCTCCTTCCAGTACCAGCCCATCGATCTGGATACCAGCAAGAGCCTTCCGCTCGGGAATCGCTGGGCCTTCCTGGCCGACGTGCTGCGGCGCTTCCCGATGAGCGACCTGAAGCGGCGGATGATGGACGTGCGCCAGCGGCCACTGGTGCGCCGCGGCGCCGGCACCCTGCCCGATCTCCGCTTCAGCGCCCAGGAGATGCGCGCGCTCAGCTACTTCGACGGGACGCGATCCCTGGCCATCCTGGCCCAGAGCCACGCCGGCGAGATGGAGACCATCCTCCGGGTGGCGCTGCTCCTCCGCGAGCTGGATGCGCTCTCCTTCCCCGAGGTCGAGCTCAGGGGTGGGGCCGCTCCCACCGGCGAGCACCCGGCGGTGCCACCGGCTCCCTCCGCTCCGCCGCCTCCCGCCGCCGCCGCGACGAGCCCGAGGCCCCCCGGTGCCATCCCGCCCCCGGGGGCCGCGGCGCGCGCCTCCACGCCGACACCGCCGCCGGCGGCCGCGCCTCGCGCGGTGTCCTCCAGCACGCCCACGCCGACGCCCGCCCCGGCGGGCGCACCCCGCACCCTGCTCTCCGCGCCCACCCCCATTCCCGGCGCGCCGGTCGACTTCGCCGCGGAGATCCGCGCCCTGCGCACCCGGCTGGAGAAGGGGAAGGCGCTCAACTACTTCCAGCTCCTCGGGCTGAGCGACAAGGCGGACGCCGCGGCGGTGAAGGCGGCCTATTTCAAGCTGGCCAAGCTCTACCACCCGGACACCGTTCCCCCGGGAGCGCCGGCCGAGCTGGCCGAACTCAAGGCGCAGGTCTTTGCCATGGTGGGCGAGGCCTCGCGGGTGCTCGGGGACGACCAGTCGCGGGCTGAATACCTGGAATCGCTCAAGGCCGGCGGGGGCACGACGGTGGACGTGCGCCAGGTGCTCGCCGCCGAGGAGACGTTCCACAAGGGCGTGGCGCTGATCAAGGCTCGACGCTTCCCGGAGGCGGTCAAGGCACTCGACGACTCGATCACCCTCAATCCCCGGGAGGGCGAGTTCTACGCCTGGCGCGGCTACGCGCGCTTCTTCACCACCCCGGACAAGAAGGTGGCCCTGGTGGATGCGATGCGCGACCTGCACCATGCGCTCAAGCTCAACGAGCGCTGCGCGGCCGCGCACTACCTCATCGGCCAGCTGCACAAGCTCACCGGGGACAACACGCTGGCGCTGAAACACTTCAAGAAGTGCGTCCAGCTCGACCAGGGCCACGTCGACGCCCAGCGCGAGATCCGCCTCCTCACCGGCCGGTGACGGTGCGCCCCGGCCTCCAGCCATGGCGCTCACCGGGAAGCAGCGAAGGGCCCTGCGCGCGCTCGGCCATCACCTCAGGCCGGTGGTCCAGGTCGGGCATTCCGGAGTGACCGAGGCACTGGTGGCCGCGCTGGAGCAGGCCCTCCACGACCACGAGCTGGTGAAGGTGAAGGTCTCGGAGCACGCCGCTGCGAGCCGCCCGGAGGTGGCGGCGGCGCTGGCCGAGGCCACCGGCTCCGAGGTGGCGCAGGTGCTCGGCCGGACGGTGCTCCTCTACCGGCCGCGGCCCGAGGACCCGAAGATCATCCTTTGAGGTGCATCCTTTGGCACCTCGATCAGGCACCTCGATCAGGCCCCGCCGCGGCGAAGGGTGCCGAACAGCGCCTGGACCTCGACCGCCAGCTCGTCCGGGTCCGAGGGGTGCGGCGGCATCCGAGGCTCGAGCACCGTCACCCGCACCCGGGCTCGCGGCGCCATCCACGGCCCGTCGCCGTCCACCAGCTCCCGCGTCCCCTCGATGAGCACCGGCACCACCGGCACCTGCTCCTCGATGGCGAGGAGGAACGCGCCCGGCCGAAAGGGAAGCATCCGGTCCCGAGGGGCATAGGTGGATTCGGGAAAGAAGAACACCGCCGAGCCGCGGTGGATCCAGCGGCGGCAGGCCTCGAGCATCTCCCGGGTGGAGTGCGGCCGCCCGCGGTCGAGCGGCACGTGTCGGATGAGCGTCATCATCCAGCCCAGAAGCGGCACGTGGAAGAGCGAGCGCTTGCTCACGAACTTGAAGGGATGGAACAGCGCCATGGCCGCCACGATGTCCACCATCGACTGGTGATTGGCCACCAGCACCGCGGGACCGGCCGGCACCCGGCGCCGCCCCTCGACGTGGAGGTGCCACCACGGGTTGAGCCGCAGGTAACTCACGCACCAGTGGCAGACGAAGGCGTGCAGCATCCGCCGGTCGGGGTCGAACGGCCGGCTGACCACGAAGAGCAGGCAGCCCAGCACCACGCACAACGGTGCGGTGAGGACGAGCAAGAGTGCGAAGAGCAGCGTCACCGCGACGCTGGCCGGGGCCGGCCCGACGGCCCGCTCGCCCATCTCACTTCCCGCGGGTGAGACCGGCGGCCTGAGCGACGGCGTAGTTGACCTCGAGCCCTCCGTCGACGACCAGCGTCTGACCGTTGACGTAGCCGGCCTCCTCGGTGCACAGCCAGACGACGGGAAAGGCGATCTCCTCCGCCCGGGCGACGTGGCCCGCCGGCACCTGCTCCCGGGCCATGGCCTCGAAGCGCTCCCAGGCCTCCCCGGCGTAGAACCGCGCGCTGTCGGTGTCGATGTAGCCCGGGTTCACGCCGTTCACCCGGATGCCGTCGCCGGCCAGCTCCACCGCCAGGTACTTCACCAGCACCTCCAGGGCCCCCTTCATCGCTCCGAGCAGTCCGTGGAAGGGCACCGGCATCCGACTGTCCAAGCCCGAGACGGCGACGATGCTCGCCCCGCGGCCGGCCATCAGGCTCCTGGCGCCCTGCGCGGCGAGGACGAAGCTCTTCACCGTGACGGCGAAGGTCTTGTCCATCTGGTGCGGCTTGGTGTCCATCAGCGGAAGGAAGACGGTGGATGCCGCATTGGCCACCAGCGCATCGAGGTGGCCGAACTCGCTCCGGACCCGTTCGAAGAGGGGCGGAAAGCTCTGCTCCGGCTCGAGCTGGTCGGCGCGCACGGTGAGGCAGCGCCGGCCGAGGGCCTCCACCTCGCTCTGGAGCAAGGCCGCCCGGGCCTCCTCGCGCCGCCAGGTGGCCACCACGTCCCACCCCAGCCGCGCGAAGCGGAGGGCCACCGCCCGCCCCACGCCGCGCGAACCGCCGGTCACCAGCGCCACCCGTTCCATCGCGAAGGGCTGTGTAGCAAACCGCTCCGCGCTCCGGCCAGGGCTTCGACCCCGCCCGCCCGGCTTCAGGGCTCCTCCACCGCCGGCTGCATCCGGCCGCCGGGGAGGAGGCGATACTTGCGGCCCCGCCAGGCCACGGTGCGGAAGACGAGCGCGTGGGCGAAGGCGGCCAGGAGGAGGAGCTCGCCGAGGAACCAGTCGCGGGCGGTCAGGAAGCCATCGGGCTGCCTCCAGGTCAGTCGAACGGCCAGGGCGGTGCGCAGGGCGAGGAGGAGCGCCACCACGCCGAGCAGCCAGGGCGAGCGGGAGAGGAGCGCCACCGCGACGAGCACCGGCGTGGGGCAGAGCAGCAGGGGCACGGTGGGAAGCAGGCCCGGACGGTGAGCGCGCAGCACGTGCATCCACCGGCTAAACCGGCGCACGGCCGGCCGCAGCCCGGTGGCGGGGGCGGCCGGGATGCGGGCCGGGGCCGGCGAGAGGGCCACCTCGCGTCCCCGGGCGTGAAGGCCCAGGGCGAGCTCCAGATCCTCCCCGATGTGCTCTCCCAGCTCCGGAAGGAGCACGCGCGCCTCCGGCCCGAGACCGAGCGCCTTTCCGCAGATGGCGCGGGCGCCGAAGGACATCCGGTGGAGGGGGACGAAGGCGTGCTGGGTGGAGCGGAGGAGCGCCTGGGCGGCGCGCGCGCCGAGGCCGCGGGCTCCGAACGGCTCGGGCGCGGCGGTGGAGAGCGCGGCCCCGGCGGCGAGGGGCACGGCCAGGCCGGCGACCAGCGCCCCGTCCACGGCCACGTCGGCATCCACCGAGAGCACCACCTCTGTGGGCCGGGCGAGGGTGGCCAGCGCGTAGACGAGGTGACCCACCTTCCGGTTCGGCGCCACCGGATCCGAATACAGCCAGGCCACGCCCTCCGGGAGGCGAGGACGGTAGGGAGAGACCACGACATGCCGGACCGTCCCCGGGTAGTCGACCGGGTGGGCGAGGTTGCTCAGCTCACGCTCGGTGGGCTCGTCGAGCGGCCGGAGGAGGAGGACCTCCGGCGGGGCCGAGGCCGGCGGCGCCGCCCGAGGCCGCGCCCGCCCGAGCCGGAGCAGCGTCGCGGCGGTGAACAGCGCCGCCACCGCCGCCCAGAGGACGAAGACCGCGACGGGGAGGCTCATGTCTTGCCCCCGGAGAGGGCCATGGGTTTCGCCTCGAGGGTGGATAGGATGCCCGCCGGCAATCCCCCGGTTCCTCCAGCGTTGGTCCATACTGAAGCGGGCGACAGGAGGTCACTTCGGCCATGGGCTTGGTCCACGGACTGTTCCTCATCGTTCTCGGCGGCCTGGGCGCATCCACACTGGTGGCCAGGCGCGAGGAAGGCAAGAAGGTGCTGGCCGCGCTCGAGCCCTACCAGGGATGGATCGGCGTGGTGGCGGTGGCCTGGGGAGCCTGGCGCCTGTTCCAGCTCGTCGTCGGGCTGCGCCGCGGGCAGTGGATCCTCAGCGTCGTCGATGCCGGTCTCCTGGTCAGCCTCGGGCTCCTGCTCGGGGTGGGCGTCTTCAAGAGCTTCCTGAAGGACCCGGCCGGGCAGGAGAACTTCGACAAGCTGGCCGCCCGCCTCACGCCCTACCGCCAGACGCTGGGCGTGGTGGCGATGGTCCTCGGCGCGCTGCTCGTGCTCGGGCTCGGCCACCGCTTCTGAGCCGACCGGGGGGGACAGGGCCGCGCTCATCCGGGCTCCCGGCGACCGAGCTCCCGGCTTCCGGAAGTTGCGCCGGGCGGCGAACGTTGACAGAAGACACCCTGTTGCCTGAACGATGCCCAGCCCGCTTCGCATCCTGATCTTCTTCCTCGTCGTCGCCCTGGTCGTCGGCGGCGGGCACCTCTACCTCTACCGCCGTCTGTTCCGCGATACCGGCGTGTCGCCGCTGGTGCGGAGGCTGGGCGCCGTCCTCCTCACCTTCCTCGCGCTGTCGCTGGTCTTCGCCCGGGTGGTGGCGACCCGGCTCCACTCCCGGGCGGGCGACGCGCTGGCGGTCTTCGCCTGGTGCTGGATGGGAGTGGCCCTCTACCTCGGGCTGGCCCTGGCCGTGTCGCGGGTCGGCCTCCGGCTGGGCGAGTGGCGCCACCGGCGGGCCCGGGAGCCGGTCTCGCCCGAGCGGAGGGTGTTCCTGGCGCGGGCCGCGGTGGGCGGAGCGGCGCTGGCGGCGGGAGGCGTCGCCTCGTACGGCGTGTGGCGCGCCTTCCAGCCGCCCGATCTCCGCGAGCTGGCGGTGAAGGTGCCCGGGCTGCCCCGGACGCTGGACGGCTTTCGCATCGTCCAGATGAGCGACATCCACATCGGCGACGTCCTCGGCCGCCACTTCCTCGAGGAGCTGGTCCGGCGCGCCAACGCCCTGCGTCCGGACCTGGTCGCGGTGACCGGGGACCTGGTGGACGGAACGGTGGAGCAGATCGGCCCGGCGGTGTCGGCCCTGCGCGGCCTTCGCTCGCGGGCGGGCACCTTCTTCGTCACCGGCAACCACGAGTACTACTCCGGGGATCGCCCCTGGGCGGCGGCACTGGAGACGATGGACATCACCGTGCTCCGCAACCGGCGGGTGACGCTCGGCGACGCCGGCGGGCGGCTGGACCTGGTCGGCGTCGACGACTACGGCCAGAAGGAACGGCCGCGTGGATACGACCTGGGCCGGGCGCTGGAGGGCCGGGACCGCGACCTGCCGGCAGTGCTCCTCGCCCATCAGCCACGGGGGGTGGAGGAGGCCATCGCCGCCGGGATCGGGCTCCAGCTCTCCGGGCACACCCACGGCGGCCAGATGTTCCCCATCACCGCCATCGTCGACGCCACCTACACCTACTCGGCCGGGCTGTACCGGGTGGGCGAGGGCCACGTCTACGTCAGCCGCGGCACCGGCTTCTGGGGGCCGCCGATGCGCATCGGCAGCCCCCCGGAGATCACGTCCATCACCCTGCTCGCCTGAGCTCCGGCGCCCTGCCTAGAGCGAGAGCGGGTTGCCGGCGGCGTCCACCTTCCGCACGCCGACGTGGAGGTAGATGTCGGGCGGGCCGCCGAGCTGCGCGCTGGTGGTGAAGCCGAGGATGAGATTCCCCTCGGCGTCGGCCAGGCTCACCCCGCCCCCGCGGTCGGTGGTGGGGTTGGGCGAGGGCGCCTCGAAGCTCACCTCGCCGTTCGGGGACGAGCCGTCGCCGGCGTAGAAGGCGAGGAAGACGTCCGAGTCCGGACCCACCACGTCGAACGTCCCGGTGGCCAGGAGCTGCCGGGAGAAGAGGGCGTCGAAGGTCAGCCCGGTCACCGCGTCGTCGGCGGCCGTGCCGAGGAGCTGCGTCCACTGGGCCGACCCGCCGGTGCGGGCGAAGAGGAGGAACAGGGCATCGGAGCCGCCCTGCGGGATCTGGCCGTTCACCGTCCCGGTGGTCGAGCCGCCGACGAAGACGTTGCTCCCGTCGGTGGTCACCGAGACGAGCTGCACCGAGCCGCTGGACGCCGTCACCGGCTCGGCCCAGGCCGGCGTGCAGGGGGAGCTCCCCGGACAGCCGGTGGGATTGACCTGGGTGACGAAGGAGCCCGAGCCGGAGAAGCCGACCAGGTCGTAGTTGCCGTAGATGTCCACCGCCACGCCCTGGAAGGCGGGAACGGGCAGGGAGGGGTCGACCGTCGGACCGACGGTGGTCAGCCGCCCGTTGGGTGCGCCGCACCCGGTGGCGCCGCAGCGCTGGACGAAGCCCAGCGCCGGCTGCACGCAGTTGCCGGCCGCGTAGACCAGCCCGGCGGCGTCCATGGCCAGCCCATACACGGCGCAGTCGTTGGAGCTCGTCACCGGGCCGATGTCCTGCCGCCACAGGGCAGTGCCGTTCTTGTCGTAGGCGATGACGAACCCGATGGAGCCTCCCGCCGGGGTCGTCGAGTCGGGAAAGCGGCCGATGGTGTGCCCGCTCACGTAGACGTTCCCGCTCAGGTCGGCCACCACCCCGGTGACGAAGTCCGGCTTGTCGGTGCCGAACTGCCGCACCCAGGCCAGGTTCCCGTACCGGTCGAGCTTGGCCACGAAGACGTCCCCTTCCCCGAGGGGGCCGACGTCGAAGTGGCCGCCCGTCTCGCCGGCGACGTAGACGGCGAAGGTGGTGCCGTCCACGGCCACGTCCCGGGCCGTGTCCGCGCCGTTTCCGGAGGCGATCACCGCCGGCCAGCCGTGGTCGATGGTCAAGGTGACATCGGTGGCCTGCGACGGGTCAGCCGCCGGGATGGCGCGGATGATCGCCGTCTGCTCCGTGGTCACCGCCGGCGCGGTGTAGGTGACGTCCGTGCCCGACGATGCGGAGAGTGACCCGCCCCCGCTCATCACCGACCACTGCACGTCCGCAGCCACTCCCGGCGGACCGTTGACCGTCCCGTTGAGGGCGATGGTCTGCTGGGAGAAGAGGCGGGTTGCCTCCGGGTTGATGGCCACGGTGATCGGGTGGAGGGTGATCATCACGCTGCCGTAGACGGCTGCATCGGAGGTGGAGGAGGCGCGCACCACCACCGTCGCCTGGACGGAGATCGAGGCCGGCGCGGCGTAGACCGCGGAGCTGGCGCCGCTGGCGAAGACGCTCCCCGGGCCTCCGGCCTCGATGCTCCAGGTCACTCCCGGCACGCCCGCGCCGAAGGTGGCGGTGACGGTGGAGACCTCGCCGGCGTAGAGGTCGGTGGGGCTGGCCGAGACCTGGACCCCGAGAGCGGTGGAGACGCTGATCGACACCGAGCCGCTCTTGGACGGGTCCTGGACGGACGCGGCGCGGATGACCACCGAGGTCGGAGCTCCCACCAGCGGCGCGGTGTAGGTCGCCGAGTTCCCGCTCACGGTGAGCCCCGGAAGCCCGCCGTCGATGCTCCAGCTGACATCCGGGGAGAAGCCCCCGGTCCCGAGGATGGTGGCAGTGAGATGCGCCGACTGGCCCGGCTGGAGATTGACCGTGTCCGCGGTCACCGTGACCGAGGTGATGCCGCTCCCGCTGCAGCCGCCGAGGACCACTCCGGCGACGATGAGCCAACCGATCCCCAAGGCGCGAGCAACGCGCGTCCCACCCATTCCCGACCCCCTGGTTGACCCGCGGCGCGCGAGCGAGCGCCGCGGCAACGATCTCAGCGCCCGGCCTGGGATGCTGTCCTGGCCTCCACTCCTTCACCACCGCGGTGGAGCAGGCGGCACCCTACACCGTGCGCCGCCACGTTCTCAAAACGCTCCGGTGCGGCCCTGGATCTACAGGCCTGACCACCCCCCCGGGGGCCCGGGGCGAGCCTCAACGGGTCCGGAGCAGGAGGAGGTAGGGACCGGCCACACCGGCGATGGAGAAGTGTGCACGGAGATAGGCGTCGAGGTCGGGGGAACCGGGCCTGGCCGACGCGTTCGGCTCGAACGAGCGGTTGTGGCGCGAGGAGAGGACGGCCACGCGAGTTCCCGACCGCTCGAGCTCCGAGGCCATCTGGGCCTGGACGTCAGGCCGATTGGTGAGGCCGGGGTCGAACTGCATGGTCCGGGTCCCCCCCGGACGGTCGGCGAGGAAGTAGAGGTCCATCTCGTTGACGAAGATCCAGCGGTGGTCGACCGCCCCGACGAAGATCGGTTCGCCGGGCTGCGTGTGGGACGCCACGAAGGCCAGCACCACCCGCCGGGCGGCCGCCTCGTCGTCCGGGACCCCGCGCGCTCGGGACAGCTCGGGAAAGGCTTCGGGGCGGGAGGGGACGCGAAGCTCCTTCAGCCCGAGCAGCGGAGGAGCGGCGAGGAGGAGGGCCACCACGGCGCGCCTCGCCGGCCCACCCTCTCCCGTCACCCAGAGCGAGGCCAGCACCAGCGCCGGGGGCACGGCGTAGAGCGCGTGGGTCAGGTCGGTGCGTCCCAGCAGCTGGGGCAGCACGGCGAGCGAGAGCGCCGCCAGACCGAGGAGCAGCTTGGGCGAGGGGACCCGGGCCGCTCTTGGAAGAAGCGCCGCGACCAGCGCCAGCGGCGGGCCGGCAAGGCCAAGGACCACGGCCGCCGGAAAGACGTCGGCCAGGAACGCAGGCAGGCGCAGCGAAATCGCCTCTGCCCTGGTCAGCGAGAACAGCGGAGGAAGGGGGAGCACGCGCGAGGGCTGCACGTGGCGCGCTTGCTCCACCACCAGGTCGCCCAGGATTCGCGCCGGGCCGGCCAGCCACAACCACAGGCTCCAGAAGGTCGCCGCCGCGCCCAGGGCACCGAGGAGCAGACCAGCGGCCGACCGCCTGGAGATGGCCCCACTCCTCCCGGACCAGCGGGCGAGGAGCAGGTCGGCGGACAGCACGGCCGCCACGGCCAGTGCGAGGTAGGCCGCGAGATCGTGGCGGAACCAGCTCACCGCCCCGAGGGTGATGCCCGTCGCGGCGAACGTGGCGCCGCCCGGGGACTGCGCAGAGGAGATCCACCTCGCGGAGAAGGCGAGCGCCACCGCCAGGGCCGCCAGCCAGGCGTAGGCGGTATCCCCGATGCGGGACAGCCAGAGCAGGACGAGACCGGAGGCAAGCAGGTCGAAGGGTCGTCCGCGGAGCCGGCCCGCCACCCGGCCCGCGGCGGCGGCCACGCCGAGGTGGAGAACGAGTCCCACCCCGCGCTCGACGAGCACTGACGTGCCGAGGAGGCGAAAGGCCGCGGCCAGGAGCAGGAACACGCCGGGAGGGTAATTGCTGTAGAAATCCCGGAAGGGGACCTTGCCGGCGAGGAGCAGCTGCGCGTCGGTGAGAGGGATTCCCTCGTCGTAGAGGCCGATCGGCTTCCGCAGCGCACCGGCCAGGGCCCAGAGACCGATCCCGAGGAGGACGGCCCCCAGGACGTCGCCGCCGAGGCGGTCCCCGCGTGCCGTCGAAGCCTGGTGTGCGGGGAGGGCCGGCATCTGCCGGCGCTTCTTACCTTGTGCCGTCCCTGGCAGTCAGAGAACCTCCCCTCCTTGCCACCCCTGTCCGGTCTGCTGAGCACACGCGACGCGAGCTGGAACGCTCCCTTGTGGGCGCGGGCCGGGCTGGTCGCCGCCGCTCTCGGCCTGATCGCCTTCCGCTTCGCCGACCGGGATCTGGTGACCTACGTCCTCGACGAGCCGCAGATCCAGGATGCCGCCCAGGCGCATGCGGCCAGGGGAACCTGGGCGCGGATCAGCGTAGTCACCGGCACGCAGGGCGTGCGCTACGGTCCTGCGCCGCTCTGGTTCTACACCGCCGTGCACCGGGTCGCCGGCCCGCTCCCGGAGACGAGCATCCTCGCCACCACCCTGCTGCTCACCTTCTCCCAGCTCGGGCTGGCGCTGGCCGTGGCCCGGACCCTCGGGGGCGGGGCGGTGGTGTTCGCCACCGGCGCGGCGCTGTTCGCCGCCTCGCCCTACCTGTTCTATTGGTCTCGGACCGGATGGGACAATCCGCTCCTCGGCGCCTTCACCGTGTTGGCCGTCGCAGTGCTGCTTCTCGACCGGCTCCGGCCGCTGGTTCGCGGCGCCCTCCTCGGTTTGCTGGTGGGCCTCGGGCTCTCGACCCATCTCATGTCCATTCCCTTCTCTCTGGCCGTGGCCGGGATGCTTGCCGCCCAGGCCCTGCGGCGACGCCAGGCGCGGATCGAGCTCGGGGCGCTGATCGTCCTGGCGCTGGTGGTGAACCTCCCGTACCTGGCGGCCCTCGGCAGCGAGCCTCCGTACCGGCCGACGTCCTGGGAGAGCTGGGGAGGTCCGTGGGCGGCCACCGCGCGCATCGCCGACCGGCTGGTCGACCCGGCGCGGGTGATGACCGCGGCGAGCATCGAC
>Ga0335083_10004870_pt1 | contig 17030 bp, 14 predicted proteins | sample Lox_Sample_42_FD_206716 | JGI IMG/M metagenome (GOLD analysis project Ga0335083, IMG submission 206716) | Soil microbial communities from Loxahatchee National Wildlife Refuge, Florida, United States - Lox_Sample_4.2 | ecosystem: Environmental > Terrestrial > Soil > Wetlands | place: USA... | reverse complement strand
TCCGATATCGCATACCGGAGCCCCCCATGACCCGTCCCGCCGATTCCTTCGTCATCTTCATCGCCCGTCTCGCCCTCGCCATTCTGTTTCTCTGGGGCGGCGCCATGAAGCTGCTGGGATACGCGGGGTTTGTCGGTTACCTTCACTCGAAGGGCGTACCTTACGCACCGTATGGCGCAATCGCTGCGACCGCGATCGAGCTGCTTGGCGGCATTGCGCTCGTGCTGGGCGTGCGCATGCGCGCAGTTGCCTTCGTGCTGGCCCTGTACGCCATCGTCACGGCCATCCTGGGTCATGACTTCTGGAACATGACCCAAGCTTCGCTGCAACAGGACGAGGTCATTCACTTCTGGAAGAACGTTGCGATCGCGGGTGGTTTCCTGCTGCTGACCGTGACGGGCGCGGGACGTGCTTCTGTCGATGGCATGCGCGCACCGCGCGGCAGTGGCCTGCGCGGCTGAGCGCGCACCAGCGCGGCATACCGGCGCGGGCATACCGAAGCCGGCATACCGAAGCGGTCATCCGACCACCAGCACCGGGCAACCGGGCCACCAGGGAGCAGGCCTTGATACAGAACTTCGATTACAACGTGGCGGGCAAGACCGAGCAGTTCTGCGCGAGTCTTGCCGAAGATGGCACGCGACGCGTGTTGATCAGCTACGCGGACTCGGCGACGACGCTCGTGATCCTCGACGCCTCCGGGCTGCTCGGCGCACTCAAGGCCGAACTGGAGGAGCCGGATCAACTCATCGCGCACGCCATCCGCAAGGCGCAGAGCGAAGGCTTGATCGAACGCGCGATTCGCTCCGGCGCGATTCAGGAAGGGTCGCTCTAGGTTCGCGCTAGCGGGCGCTCGCCGCCGTATCAGCGCGATTCGTTCATTCGCGTCGCCGTGGCCGGGCGAGTGCCCGGATGCGCCGCATCGGTCCTCACGAACCACGCCAGCCCCGACGCCGCGACGAGCAGCGCTGCCGAAACCGCGGTTTCCGCGCGCAGGCCGGCCACCACCTGTTCCGCACCGGCACCGCCCGCGAGCGCGCCGAACGCCGCCACACCCACTGCGCCACCCGCCTGGCGCGCCGTATTGAGCAGCGCCGAGGCCGTACCTGCGCGCGCCGGCTCGACCGAGGAGAGCACGGCCGTCGTCATGGCGGGCACGGCGAGGCCCATGCCCGAAGGAATCAGCAGGAAGGCCGTGAGCACGAAGGCGAGCGGCGTGGCGGCGTCCACGGAAATCAGCAATGCGTAGCCCGCGCCTGCGATCAGCGCGCCGATGACCATCGGCCGGCGCGTGCCGTAATGCGCCACGACATGGCCGCTCACGATGTTCGACAGCAGGAAGCCCGCGGTAAGCGGCACGAAAGCGAGCCCTGCCTGCAACGGCGTTTCGCCGCGCGCGTGCTGCAGGTAAAGCGCGAGCACGAATACGGTGCCGTAATAGGTCAAATTCACGCAGATGCCGAACAGCACCGCCGCGCTGAACGTACGGTTGCGCAGCATGGCGAGCGGCAGCATCGGATCGCGCGCGCGGGCCTCGAGCGAGACGAACGCCAAACCGGCGGCGAGCGCGAGCGCGAAACCTCCCGCCACGGCCCAATGCGCGAAGCCGAGCGGACGCCATTCGATCACGGCGCCCGTGAACGCCGTGAGCGCCACCACGGCGAGCAACTGACCGCGCACGTCGAGACTGCGTGCCGCGGGCGCTTTCGTCGCGCCCCACGCGTCTGGCCGCTGGCGCGGCGCCGGAATCCAGGCGAGCGTGGCCGCGAGGCCGGCCGCGCACAGCGGCAGGTTCACGAGGAAGATGCTGCGCCAGCCGAACGCCGCGATCAGCAGGCCGCCCGCCACGGGTCCGGCAGCGATGGAGATGGCGCCGGCGGCGGTCCAGAAGCCGACGGCGCGCGCCCTCAGCGCACGGTCGTGCCGGCAGGCCTCGTTGAGCAGCGCGAGTGAGTTCGGCAGCATGGCCGCCGCGCCCGCTCCTTGCAGCGCACGGGCCGCGATCAGCATGGCCGGGGTGGCGGCGAGCCCACAGGCGAGCGAAGCGAGTGCGAACACCACGAGCCCGGCAGCGTAGAGGCGGCGCGCGCCATAGCGCTCGCCGAGCACGCCGCCCGAGAGCATGAGGACCGCGAAGGCGAGCGTGTAGGCATCGACGATCCATTGCAGTCTCGCGACACTCGCGTGCAGATCCGTCGCGATGCGCGCGAGCGCGATGTTGACGATCGTGACGTCGAGTTGCGTGACGACGAAACCCACGCTGACGGTCGCGACGACGCGCGTGAGTGCGGGCGTGAAATGAACGGGGGTGGGGTGTGAGGTAGTCATGCGTCCATGCTAGGACGCGAGCCGGCTTCGACGTTTCAGCGTGGTGTGAAATGTCGAAGCCGGCCGAAGCCGGTCTAAGCCGTCGAGAATCGGTTCCGGATCGGCGGCTTCCGCTCAGTCTGCGACGCGATGCGGGTCCTTGAAGAACAGCGTCGTGATCGCGCCGAGCACGCAGATCGCGGCCACATAGTACGTGGGCGCGAGCGGCTCGGACTTCATCAGAAGCGCGACGACGATCGGCGTGAGGCCGCCGAACACGGCGTACGCAACGTTGTACGAGAACGAGATGCCCGAGAAGCGCACCGCGGGCGGGAACGCGTTCACCATCACGTAAGGCACCGCGCCGATCGTGCCGACCAGCAGGCCGGCCAGCGCGTAGAGCGGCATGAGCAGCGAGCTGTCCTCGGCGACCTGGCGGAACAGCGTGTAGTACGAGATCGCCAGCGCAATGCCGCCGATCGACAGCACCCGGCGCGCGCCGAAGCGGTCGGCGAGCGCGCCGGCGCTCACGCAGCCCACCGTGAGGAAGAGCGTCGCGAGGCAGTTCGCGAGCAGCGAGGTGGTGGCGTCGAGATGGAACTGCTTCTGCAGGAGCGGCGGCGTCATCAGGATCACGACGACGATGGCGGCAGAAAGCATCCACGTGACCAGCATCGAGACGATCACGGCGCCGCCATGGTCGCGCAGCACGGCCTTGAGCGGAATTTCGTCGGCGAGCGACTTGCGCGCCTGCATCTCCGCGAACACGGGCGTCTCGTGCAGCCACTGGCGCAGATAGACGGAGAACATGCCGAACAGGCCGCCGATCAGGAACGGAAAGCGCCAGGCATAGGCGGCGATGTCGCTTGCCGCAAAGTGGTGATTGACGGCTGCGGCAATCAGCGAGCCGAGCAGGATGCCGAATGTGAGCCCCGCGGTGAGCGTTCCGCATGCATAGCCGATGTGGCGGCGCGGCACGTGCTCGGAGACGAACACCCACGCGCCCGGCACCTCGCCGCCCACGGCGGCGCCTTGCAGCACGCGCAGCGTGAGCAGCAGCACCGGTGCGAGCACGCCGATCGTCGCGTACGTGGGCAGGCACCCCATGGCGAGCGTAGGCAGCGCCATGAGCAGCACGGAGAGCGTGAACATGCGCTTGCGTCCGAGCAGATCGCCGAAGTGCGCCATGACGATGCCGCCGAGCGGCCGCGCGAGGTAGCCCGCCGCGAAGATGCCGAACGTCTGGAGCTGACGCAGCCAGTCGGGAATCGTTGCGGGGAAGAACAACTGGCCGATGACCGGCGCAAAGAACACGAAGATGATGAAGTCGTAGAACTCGAGGGCGCCGCCAAGTGCGGCGAGCCCGAGCGTCTTGTAGTCGCCGCGGTTGAGCGCGCGTGCCGCGGCAGGCGCGCGCACGCCAATTTCTGTTGCTTGCATTTCCGAAGAACCAGGGTTTTGTTATGTGCGAAGTCGTGCGGAACGTGCGAGGACGTCCGTATGGCCGAATTTGCCTGGTGCGCGCGTGGCGCGGGGGCGGCGGTCGTCGGAAGGTGGGCGCGAGGGTGGGGCACGGAACAGCGCGTCCGCATGGGTGAGCGAACGCGCCGACGACTTCAGGCCAGCCGGCAATTCTACAGGAAGCTTGCAACCGGCCAGGCGCACTCCCGATGCGCTGCCGTCAGGGCTTGTCGCGCGCGGCTACCGGAAAACGACGAATGTGAAATGGATTAAGACTAATCCGATAGGCAGTTTTTGCACATATCCACAGAATTGCACCGCTTGGATTTGGATTCACAAGAGGACTCATCATGCGCATCGGGATTTTTCAGCGCGACGCTGGACAACGTCAGCCGGTCGGGCAGGTGCTGAGACAAAGCGGCTACGTGTGCAGTGCGTTCAGCGACGCGCACGCGCTCGCCAGAGCGCTCGCCGCTTCGACCATCGACATGCTCGTGATCGACTGGCACGGCTTGCGGCTCGCGGGCACGGGCCTGCTCAGGACGCTGCGGGCGATGAACGGCAACCAGCTCCCTGTGCTGTTCGTCTCGGAGGATGTATCGGACGAGAGTGTGGTGGAGGCCTTCTCCGCAGGCGCGGACGACTACGTGAGCCTGCCGGTGTGCGCTTCAGTGTTGGGTGCGCGCGTGAACGCGCTGCTGCGCCGCGCGTTTCCCGACCGCGACGACAACATGAGGATCGACTTCGGTCCTTACCATTTCGACGTGCGATGCCAGGCCGTCAGCGTGCGCGGCAAGCCGGTGCCGCTTTCGAGTACGCAATACCGGCTCGCTTCGCTTTTCTTCTCGAATATCGGGCGTGTGCTTTCCCGCGATCATATCTACGCGATGGTATGGGGACGTGAGCTGCAAACATTTACGCGCACGATCGACAGCCACGTCTCGCGCGTGCGCGTGCTGCTGGAGATCGAGGCGTCGAACGGCTTTCGGCTGCAGCCGGTCTACAAGAGCGGCTACCGGCTGCTGCGCCTGCAGGATGACATCGACGCGCCTGAAGAAGCGGCGTTCATGGAGCGGGTCGAGGCGCTCGAGCCGGCTTGAGGCGAAGCTTGAGTTGAAGCTCGGCGCACTCGCGGCGCGTCAGAAGGAAAAAAGAAGGCGGCGGCACGTCATGCGTGCCACCGCCTTTTTGCGTTATGCGGACTGAATGCGTGCCGCGCTGCTTCGCGGGAGGGAGGGGGCGCGTCAGCGCACGAGACCGAGCCCTTGCAGGACGGCGTTGCCTTGCGTCGTGAGGCGGATGCGCGTTGCGCCGGCCTTATCGGGCACCTGCTCCACGAGGCCCGCTTCCTGGAGCACGGGAATTTCGGGCTTGGCGTGGGCTTCGATCGGTGCATGCAGCAGCAACAAAAGGGTCGCGAGCTCATGGTGGCTCAGCAGGCGGCGCAGTAGCGCACGGCGTGCAGGCTTTGCCGCCGGCGCGCTGGCGCTCGCTGCGTGATCGTTGGCCTGGATTTGCAGATCTTGCTGGGACACGGGACCTCCTTGAGGCGACTGTTTCTTTTCAGTGAAGCGATGATGCGGACGAACACTTAAGCGATTCTTAAAACCGCCGGCCAAAATGTGTCACCGCGCTACAGCACGTAACGTTGCGTAAGCGTATGTAATCGAACCGCGTAAGTGCCGCGAAAGCAGCCATCGCGAGGGCAGCAATGACCTTCGATGGCCTTTCGAAAAGACGTGCAAAACGAAAGGGACCGGTCAGATTTTCAAGGCGCGCAGGTCTTGCTCGCACCCTCGATCCACAGATTCGAGGCATGACGCTTGCCTGCGTAGTAGCGGTAGGTTGTCGCGCCGTTGTCCGCGCGGATCTTGATGACGTTCGAGTCGCCGAATTCGAGCATCTGGCCTTGCGGCAGCGGCGAGGTCGTGAAGCTTGCACCATGGCGCGAGGCTTCCACGGTCAGGCACGAGATGACGTCCTGGACCGACCGGCTGGTCGTGGAATCGATGACTGGCTGGCCCGCATCCGGGTCGCTCTGAAACCACGCGCAGGCACCGAGCGTGAGCGAGAGGGCAAGGGGTACGGCAAGTTTTTTCATATTTCTCCTGTGTCGACCAGAGTTGGCGCTTTAGCGCCTTACTCTGGTCCCATGCAAGGCGGTCGACCAGAGTTGACGCTCTAGCGCTTACTCCGGGCCCATGCAGAGCACCTACTCCGGCCCCCTGCAAGGTGGTCGCTGGTGTAAGCCTGGACGAAGGCGGCAGGTAGCCGCTCATTATATCGGGAGCATCTCGCGTGCCACGCCGCTGCCGCAAAACTGTCACGCCGAAGGGATAGGTGTTGCAACAGTGCGACGTGCGTGCGAGCCCCGTCATACGGGCACGCAAGAACTTACAGAGCGAGATAGACTATCCGAAGGGTGCCGTCTGGAAATCTGACGTGACGTCAGGAGAATACGCATGAACCGCCCATCGGTACGCTTTCCCCTCCGCGCCGCGGGCGCCGGCTCACTTTTCCGGTGGCTCAAGTGGGGATTCGTCGTCGCGTTGCTGGCCGCTCTCGTCATCGTCGCGCGCATCGTCCAGATCGAAATCGACACCTCGCGCCTGCAGGCCCGCTACCTTTCCGAACTCACGCGTGACATCGGTTTCACCGTCGAGAGCGGGCCGAGCCACAGCATCCGCTTTCCCACCACGAACGGACCGTACGACGTGCGGCTCGGCTACGCGGAGCTACCCACGTTCGAGAACCGGCTCGCGCAGCGAGGCTTCACGATCGCCGCGCAGGCGCGCGATTCGGATCGCATGGTCGCGGTGGCCGATCAGGGCCTTTTCCTGCCCTATGAGGAAAAAGATCAGGCCGGGATCGTGCTGCGCGACTCGGCCGGCACGATGCTCTTCCATACGCGCTACCCGCAGCGCGTCTACGAGAATTTCGACGCGGTGCCACCGGTCGTGCGCGATTCGCTGCTCTTCATCGAAGACAAGTACCTCCTCGCCCAGGACCAGCCGAACCGGAATCCCGCCATCGACTGGGGCCGTTTCAGCCGTGCGCTCGTCGATCAGGGCGCGCGCCTCGTGAATCGCCATCAGCAGACGCCCGGCGGCAGCACGCTTGCCACGCAAATCGAGAAGTTCCGGCACTCGGCGGGCGGCCGGACCGCAACGCCGCCCGAGAAGCTGCGCCAGATCGCATCGGCTTCGCTGCGCGCGTATCTGGACGGCCCGCAGACCATGCCCGCGCGCCAGCAGATACTCGTGCATTACCTGAACTCGGTGCCGCTCGCGGCGAAGCCGGGTGTGGGCGAGGTGAACGGCTTGGGCGACGGCCTCGCCGCCTGGTACGGGCGCGACTTCCGCGACGTCAATCGTATTTTGCGTGCGCCGCTTTCGTCCGCGACGCTCGACGAGCAGGCGCTCGCGTTCCGCCAGGTGCTTTCACTGCTGATCGCGCAGCGCGCGCCTACGTACTTCCTGCAAAAGAACAACGAAGCGCTGACCAGGCTGACTGACAGCTATGTGCGCCTGCTCGGCGCCGGCGGCGTGATCACGCCCGCCCTGCGCGACGCCGCGCTCGCGACGCAACTCACGCTCGATCGCTCGAAGGCGCCGCCGAGCGCGCCGGCCTCGTACGTGGAGCGCAAGGCGGTGCTGACGCTGCGCACCCAGTTGATGCAGACGCTTGGCCTGAAGACGCTCTACGATCTCGACCGCCTCGATCTCTCCGCCACGGCCACGCTCGACGACAGCGTGCAGCAGGCCGTGAGCGATCGCCTTGCCTACGCCTCGACGAAGGACGGCGCGCGCGAGGCGGGGCTCGTCGGCTTCGAAATGCTGCGCCCGTCCGACGACCCTTCGAAGATTGCGTACAGCTTCACGTTGTTCGAGCGGACCAACGGCGAGAATCTCGTGCGCGTGCAGACCGACAGCGTGAACCAGCCGTTCGACATCAATTCGGGCGCACGCCTGAACCTCGGCTCGACGGCCAAGATGCGTACGCTCGTGACCTATCTGCAGATCGTGAGCGCGCTGCACGCGAAATATGCCGACGAAGACGCAAAGACGCTGCGCGCGATGCTGCCGCAGGTCGATCCGAGCGATGCGCTCACGCGTTGGGCGATCGACTACCTTTCGAAGACGTCCGACCGTTCGCTGCCCTCGATGCTCGAAGCGGCCGTGGAGCGCAAGTATTCGGCGAGCCCTGGCGAGACCTTCTATACGGGCGGCGGTGCTCAGAGTTTCAACAATTTCGAGTCGAGCGACAACGCGCAGATCCTCACCGTGCACCGCGCGTTCCAGCATTCGGTGAATCTCGTGTTCGTGCGGCTCATGCGCGACATCGTGCACTACGAGATGATCCAGACCTCGGGGCCGCCCGCGCAATGGCTCGACGACCCCGCCGTGCGCAACCGCTTCCTCACGCAGTTCTCCGACGGCGAAAGCCAGGTCTACATGAAGCGCTTCTATACGCGCTATGCGGGCAAGAGCAACGACGAAGCGCTCGCCATCCTGCTGCAGCACACGCGCAAGGGGCCGGCGCGCATCGCGACGGTGTTGCGCAGCGTGAACCCCAACGGCTCGCTGCCGTGGTTCGACGCCCAGATGCGCGCGCAACTGAAGAACACGAAATTCCAGTGGCTCGACGACGAAGACCTCGCGCACTACTACGACAAGTACGCGATCGACAAATTCAACCTCAACGATCGCGGCTATATCGCGGGTATTCATCCGCTCGAACTGTGGTTGCTGAACTACCTGCGCTCGCACCCCGACGCGACGCTTGCGCAGGTTCAGCAGGAGAGCCGCGACACGCGCCTCTACACCTACAAGTGGCTCTTCAAGACGAAGTATCACGCCACCCAGGACCGGCGCATTCGCCACATGATCGAGTTGCGCGCGTATGACGCGATCGGCAAGTCCTGGCGCGCGCTCGGCTATCCGTTCGACAGCATCACGCCTTCGTACGGCGCGGCGATCGGCGCGTCCGGCGACCGGCCGGCGGCGCTTGCGCAACTCATCGGCCTCATTTCCAGCAACGGGGAAAAGCTGCCGACACACAGTTTCGAGTCGCTCGACTTCGCGCGCGGCACGCCATACGAGACACGCTTCGTCCATGCGGATACGCCGCCGCAGCCGCTGATTTCGCCGGAGATTTCACAGGTAGTGCGCGAGTTGCTGAATTCGGTGGTGCAGGGCGGCACGGCCAAGCGCCTCGCCGAAGGCATGACGCTCCCCGACGGCAAGACGCTGCCCGTCTACGGCAAGACCGGCACCGGCGACCAGCGCTTCAACGTGTACGCGCCGGGCGCGCGGCTCATCGAATCGCGCAAGGTGAACCGCAGCGCGACCTTCGTGTTCGTGATCGGCGACCGATTCTATGGCACGCTCACGGCGTGGGTGCATGAGCCATATGCAGCGCGCTATACGTTCACGAGTGCGTTGTCGGTGCAACTACTGAAGTCGCTCGCGCCGGTATTGCAGCCGCTGCTCGAAGCCAGGGCCAAGGCGAACGGCGATGCGCCACCCGATGCCGCACCCAAGCCCCAGGACATGACGCTCATCGATCCGCAAACGGGTGAAATGCAGCGCGTAACGTGGGATGGCAACACGCTTCGCGCGGCGGCACACTGAGTACGCGGCTCGGTGAGCTATCGAGCGGCGCGGCACCATCGTCAATTATTCGGAGTTCAAACTAAAATGCGCGCTCGCCAAAAGCGAAGCGCGCGTGCTTTTTTGTTGTTCTGCTGCGCGAGACGCGAGACCGCTACATGGGCGAGCGCCTCGCGTCCCGCTTCACTGCATCAATAGCCGTTCGGCGGGGGCGGAGGCGATCCCGGCGGGGGCGGCGGCATATAGTGCGGCTGTGGCGGCGCGGGCTGGTACTGCTGCGGCTGCGTGGTCACCATGTTGCCGGGCGCCGGTATGCGATTGCCCGTTGCGTACATGCACTGCATATAGGCGTAGTCGTACCGGCGCTGCACGTCGTACGCGGAACCCTGTGCGTTACCCATGCCCACCGCGCTGCCCGCGAGCAGGCCCGCGCCCGCCCCGATGGCTGCGCCCTGGCCGCCGCCGAACGCGGCGCCAGCAGCCGCGCCGAGTGCCGTGCCGACCACGGCGCTGCCCACGCCGGAAGCGGTTGCCGCCTGGTTGGTGGAGACGCCGCCCACCTGCTGGGAGGCGAACTGGCGGCAGTTGAAGTCGTCGACCCGGAACTGGTCGAAGGTCTTGCCCGTGCCCGGCAGTGCCATCACGGTTGGCCCCGTGGGGACCACCGCGCATGCGCTCAGCAGCCCCGCCGTGGCAAGTAGCGCGAGATAGGTATATTTCATATGCAGTTCGATATCTTCAAAGTGTTCAGTGCGCAAGCGCTGGCTGGGCGGGGACCGCGCGCCAGCCCGACGAACATTCATTCACGTAGGGGTAGTAGGTTTTCGAGTTGTCGCAGTAATACCAGGTGTCGCTGTCTGCTATCTGGTTGCCCGCCTCGCCGCCGGGCGGCGCGTTGGCGGGTCCAGGCGGAGCTTGCTCAGGCGCAGCACTGGCTTGCGGCTGTCCTTGCTCGACATAGTTGGGCGCCTGCGGCGGTGGTGCGACGATGACGGCCGGCGGCCCGTAGTAGTAGGGCACGGGCGCGACCGGATAGTAGTACGGCACGCCGCCGCCGATAAACACGCCGACATGCGCCGCATGCGCGACGCCACTCACGCCGACGAGCGCGGCGGCTGCGACCCCGAACAACAGTTTTGACCTTCTCACAAACAATCTCCAGGAACGGGAGGGCTGGTGCAACAGCGCACTCCAGCCAATTATCCAACGCTAAGGCATTGGCGGGATCAATGCAATTACGCGAGTTGCACCGTTTTTTCGAGTTGTTACAGAGACGATGGGGAGCACAGCGGATAAGGGCGTGTCGGGGCGCGTACGGCGCACAACAGCTTGCATCGAAGCCGATCTGGCTGCAAAGCTGCGGGAAACGTCAACTCTTCTGGCCTCTGTCAGACAAGGAATTGTAATAATTGGAGATCCATATCCCGGTTGGATACCGGTCCGGGCGGGCACCAGACGGCTTCCCGGGCTTTCGATGGTTCGACTTGTTGACGTTCGCCCGCTTGCAGCTTGCAGCCAGCGGGTGACCCGGTCGTGCAATCAAGCTGCGGCGTCGCGGGGACCCGCATACCACCTTGTCGTAGTTAAATTTCGCATACCTTTATAATCGATAAGGATGGCGAAATAATAATGAGAATGTATCGAATTTCATGGGTTTTCATTCATTGAAAAATTGATGAAATCCACCCGCTTTTTATCTTGATCATGTAAGAATCCGGCGACAAAATCGTTTCCAGAATTCTTTGCATGAAATGGCATTTCTTCTTGTCGATTTTTCATGAAATGGAAAATCTGAATGAATCGAATGCTCGTGAAAAAAATACACTTCCTGATTTTAGGAAATTCGCTAAAAGCAACCGTTTGCATCAGGTAACCCCCTGGTCAAGCCGTATGGTCGGAAGCCGTTATAGCCGTGTAGCACATGCCGGATCCATGCTCCGAAACCCATTGTTGGCAGCCTGTTTTCCACCGCCGGCCGGGTTTGCTTCAAGTGAAGAGGGCGACAGCGAACGCCCCGCAAAATAGCTGAGAGAGAATTCGCGCGCATTTCCCGGTGACACGCCGGAATCTGAAGCGATTCGAAATCGAAACCAATGCGAGGGAAAGATCATGGAGCAGTCGACACCGGACCGTCAGCCCGAATTGCGCGAATTAAGCGCGGTAAGTACAGCATTGAATCGTGTCCAGGCCGTTATCGAATTCGATCTTCAAGGCGCCATCCTTCACGCCAATGAGAATTTTCTCGCCACGCTCGGCTATGCGCTCGAGGAAGTGCGCGGCAAGCATCACCGGATGTTCTGCGATCCTGACTATGTCGGCACCGAAGCGTACCGCCAGTTCTGGGAACGCCTCGGCCGCGGCGAGTTCGATCGCGGCGAGTACCGGCGCCTCGGCCGCGGCGGGCGCGAGATCTGGATCAACGCGTCGTACAACCCGGTGATGGGCGACGACGGGCGGCCCTACAAGGTCATCAAGTTCGCCACCGACATCACCGCCGTCAAGCAGCAGCATGCCGAGTACGAGGGCCGTCTGCGCGCAATCGACAAGGCCCAGGCCGTGATCGAGTTCGACACGGGCGGCGTCGTGCTGCAGGCAAACCAGAACTTCCTCGATACGCTCGGCTATCGCCTCGAGGAGATCGTCGGCAAGCATCACCGCATGTTCTGCGAGGAAGCGTACGTGGCAAGCTCCGACTATCGAGAGTTCTGGGCCAAGCTCAATCGCGGCGAATTCGACTCGGGACGTTACAAGCGCGTCGGCAAGGGAGGGCGCGTCGTGTGGATCCAGGCAACCTACAACCCCATCTTCGATGTGAACGGGCGTCTGCACAAGGTCGTCAAGTTCGCCAATGACGTGACCGCGCAAGTCGAGCTGGAAGAGAGCGTGAAGCGCCGCGCGCAGGACGACCAGCGCAAGGTCGAGAAGCTGCTCGCGGTGGTGAGCCGCGCGGCGGCCGGCGACCTGACCGGCGAGGTCGAGGTGGGCGGCGAGGAGCCGATCGACCAGTTGGCCGCCGGCATCAAAGGCATGATGAGCGATCTTGCGGGCGTGATCGGCAAGGTGGTCGAATCGGCCGGCACCTTCAAGGAGTCTTCGCAGGACATCGCGGCGCGCGCGGACACCGTGGCGAGCGGCGCGCAACTGCTTGGCGCAACGGTCGAGGAAATGAACGCGTCGATCGAGGAGACTCACGGCCTCGATCAATTCGATCGCCGATAACTCGCGCGGCGCCGACCAGCTCGCCAAGGACACGCAGCAGGAAGCGGAGCGCGGCGCCAAGGCCGTCACCCGTTCGATCGAGGCGATGGAGCTGATCAATCGCTCGTCGGAGAATATTGCCGAGATCATCAAGGTGATTGGCGAGATCGCGAGCCAGACCAACCTGCTCGCGTTCAACGCGGCGATCGAGGCGGCGCGCGCGGGTGAGCACGGCCTTGGCTTCTCCGTGGTCGCCGACGAGGTGCGCAAGCTGGCGGAGCGCTCTTCGCAGGCCACCAAGGAAATCTCGAAGCTCATCAACGAGTCGGTCAAGCGCGTGGCGCAGGGCAGCGAGATCTCGAAGCAGGCGGGCGAGGCATTCGAGAAGATCGTAGCCGGCGTGAGCCGCACGACACAGGCGATTTCGGAGATCTCGTGCGGGGCGGACGAGCAACTCGTGGCTGCCCGCGAGGTGAGCGCGGCGATTCAGCAGGTAGCCGAGGAAACCGAGAAGTCCGCGGGCGCATGCGACACGATCGCGCGCGCGGCGGCATCGCTCAAGGGCGGCGCACAAGGGCTCGACACGACGGTGGCGCGTTTCGTGGTGTGAAGGACGGAGCCCGTAGTGGATATCGATCAGGATGCCGAACCGTCGGTTCGTAATGCGCTGTTCGAGCAGGTCCGGCGGCACACCGGCATCGCGATGAACGAGCGCAAGTGGACCATGCTCAAGGGCCGTTTGCGCCGCCGCATCATGGCGCTCGGCCTGCCCGACTACCGCGACTACCTGCGCGTGCTTGACGCCAGCGCGGAGGAGGTGCGCGACTTCATCGATCTCGTCACGACGAACGAAACGTCGTTCTTTCGCACACCTCGCATCTGGGAGTATCTGGCGCGAGAATTCCTGCCTCAATGGGCCGCGAAGCCAACAGGCCAGATTTTGCGCGTATGGTCGGCGGCTGCTTCGAGCGGCGAAGAAGCGTGGACGACAGCGATGCTCTGCGAGGAGTACCGACTGTCGTATCCCGCGCTGCGTTACGCGATTGTCGGCACCGATATCTCGGATGGCATCCTCGCGAATGCGCGTGGCGGCCACTATGGCGGCCGCAGCATGGAAGGACTGTGTCAGCAGAAGCCCCAGTTGGTGCAGAAGTACTTCTGCAGCGACGCTACGGGTATCGGTGTGAGCGAAGCCTTGCGCGCGCACGTGACATTCCGGCGGCACAACCTCTACGACGTGCCGCCGCGCCAGAACGTGTCGTTCAAGGTGAGCGGCACGGCGCTCGCGCTGTCCATGGACGCCATTCAGGAAATCATCCGCGTGCCGTCCTTGCAGCACTCGCCGCTCGCCGATGAGGTGTGTATCGGCATGCTGAACCTGCGCGGCGCGACCGTTCCGGTGTTGGACTTCGGCGCATTCCTCGGTTTTGCGCGCGCGAGCGCGGAGGAAGCGCGTGGGGACGAGCGGCGCATCGTCGTGCTTCATCGCAACGATCTGCACTTCGGCTTGCTGGTGGACGAAGTGGAGAGCATCGTCGCGTACCGCGACGAAGAACTGCTGTCCATGCCGACCTATGGCGGCAATGCACGGCGTTCGCTGTTCGCCGGCTATCTGGCGGCCGAGGGGCGCGCGGGCGTGCTGCTCGTGAACGCGGATGCGCTATTCGGCAACGAGCGCATCGTCGCGCTGGCGTCGGGACATCGCGAGCTGTATCGCAACGTGCTCGCGCAGGCGCAGGCGACGCAAAGACGCGGCGCGGGCGCCCGGCAGACACTCGTCACGTTCCGCATCGGGCAGTTGATCGGTGTGCGCATCGCGGAGTTGCGCGAGGTGATCGACTATCGCGACGATATCGTGCGCACGCCGGGGCTGCCCCCCTTCGTGCGCGGCATGCTCAACCTGCGCGGCGTGCTCGTGACCGTGATCGACGTGCGCGCGATGTACGGCATGCCGCCATACGAGGATCTCGCGCACGCGAAGATGCTCATTGTCGAGCACGAGAAAGAAAAATACGGACTGCTTGTCGATTCGGTCGAAGATATCGTCACGCTCAATGGCGCGCCGCATCTCGCGATGCCTTCCGCGTTGACACGTGGCGAGGGCATGCGCGGGCACAACGACATGCGCGAAGCCGTGGAATTGCCGGGGCAGGGCACGTTGCTGCTGCTCGACCCAGCTTCGCTGTGCGCACGCGTGGCGGAGGTGGCGGCAGTCTGATCGACTGATTGCGCGGCGTTACGCGTTGCCCGTCTTGCGCGCCGAGCGCTCACGCTCGAGCTTGCGCATGGCTTCGCCCACGTCCTGGCTGAACTGCGCGAGCGCGGCGAGTTCGAGATTGGGCGGCTGCAGGGCCGACCAGAGGGCGTCCACCAGCCGCTCGGCCGTGGCGTCGATGTCGGTGCGGCGGTTGGCGAGCGTCGCGTCCCACAGCACGTGTTCCATCGGTCCGAACACCAGCGAGCGCAGCAGGCGCAGCGGCAGGTCGTTGCGGATCTGGCCGGCTTCCTGGCCGCGTGCGAGCACGCGCATGAGCGGCGCCGTGTAGCGGCGCTGCATTTCAGTGAGTGCTTCGCTCAGGTCATGGTGCCGCGTGCGGCCCTCCGAGAGCACCAGTTCGCAGATGCCGGTGCCGCTTTCCAGCATCAACTGCAGATGCATGCGCACGATGAAAGCAAACTGCTGGCGCACGGTGCCGTCGCGCGGCAGGCCGCCTTCGATGGCCGCGATCGATTCGTCATACCAGTCGCCGATCACGCGCGCGCACAACTCCCGCTTGCCCCGAAAGTAACTGAACACGGTCGCCTCGGACACGCCCATGCGCTGGGCGATCTCGGCCGTGGTGGCGCGCGCGTAGCCCTTTTCGGAGAACACTTCACGCCCCGCCTGCAAGATCTCGCGCACGCGCTGCTGCGACTTGCGCCCCGCCGGCTGGCGGCGCGACGCGGGCAGGACGGCTTTCTGGGCGGTGGCTTGCATGTTGAGTTGAATTCAGTTTACGTCGTGGGTGGAATGGATTATCTACGAGAGAATGCCAACAGGACAAGGAATTTAAGCCGTTGGCAGAACTTGAGCGTCACTCAAAAATACCTATTGACGTTAACGTAAATGTGGCGTGAAATGTGCGTCCATGGGGCGACGCATGGCGCCCATGGTCAGTTTTGAGGACATCGAGCCTTCATGGGATCGCACCAGGTGCTAAAGCGCCAAGTGCGATCGACACTTGGCATGGGACCAGAGTAAGTGCTCTGCATGGGCCCGGAGTAAGCGCTAAAGCGCTAACTCCGGCCGACGGCTAAAGCGCCAACTCTGGTCGACAGGAGACAACGAATGAGCAACGTACCCGGTCTGCAGTTCCCGCTTGGCGAAGAAGTCGAAATGCTGCGCGACAGTATCGCTGGCTTTGCGGCGAAGGAAATCGCGCCGCGCGCGGCCGAAATCGACCGCACCGACCAGTTCCCCATGGACCTCTGGCGCAAGTTCGGCGACCTGGGGGTGCTTGGCATGACGGTCTCGGAGGAATACGGCGGCGCGAACATGGGCTACACGGCTCATATGGTCGCGATGGAGGAAATCTCGCGCGCGTCGGCTTCGGTCGGGCTTTCGTATGGCGCGCATTCGAACCTGTGCGTGAACCAGATCCATCGCAACGGCAACGAAGCGCAAAAGCGCAAGTACCTGCCGAAGCTCGTTTCCGGCGAGCACATCGGCGCGCTCGCCATGAGCGAGCCCAACGCGGGCTCGGACGTGGTCAGCATGAAGCTGCGCGCCGAGAAGAAGGGCGATCGCTACGTGCTCAACGGCACGAAGATGTGGATCACCAATGGCCCGGACTGCGACACGCTCGTCGTATACGCGAAGACCGATCCCGAAGCGGGTCCGCGCGGCATCACGGCGTTCATCGTCGAGAAGGGCATGAAGGGCTTTTCGGTTGCGCAGAAGCTCGACAAGCTCGGCATGCGCGGCTCGCATACGGGCGAGCTCGTGTTCCAGGACGTCGAGGTGCCCGAAGAGAACATCCTCGGCCAGCTCAACGGCGGCGTGAAGGTGCTGATGAGCGGCCTCGACTACGAGCGCGCCGTGCTCGCGGGCGGCCCCACCGGCATCATGGCCGCGGTCATGGACGCGGTCGTGCCGTACATCCACGACCGCAAGCAGTTTGGCCAGGCCATCGGCGAATTCCAGCTCATTCAGGGCAAGGTCGCCGACCTCTACACGACGTACCAGGCCTGCCGCGCGTATCTCTACGCCGTGGGCCGCCAGCTCGACACGCTTGGCCGGGACCACGTGCGCCAGGTGCGCAAGGACTGCGCGGGCGTGATCCTCTACACGGCCGAAAAGGCCACGTGGATGGCCGGCGAGGCCATCCAGATCCTGGGCGGCAACGGCTATATCAACGAGTATCCGGTTGGGCGTCTCTGGCGCGACGCGAAGCTCTACGAAATCGGCGCGGG